>Ga0187783_10001214_pt1 | contig 19043 bp, 20 predicted proteins | sample 1015_SJ02_MP02_2_FD_132471 | JGI IMG/M metagenome (GOLD analysis project Ga0187783, IMG submission 132471) | Tropical peat soil microbial communities from peatlands in Department of Meta, Colombia - 1015_SJ02_MP02_20_MG | ecosystem: Environmental > Terrestrial > Soil > Wetlands > Peat | place...
CGCGCGCTCTCAGCGATTCATATGCGGCCCGGACGCCTTCCACCGAGAAAACCACCTCCGTCGCGCCAGCGCCTGCGCCAACGGCTTTCGCCAGAGGTTCACTCACTACGAGGGTGACGCCGCCGGCTTCAAAGAACGCGAAGCCGGGGAATTGCGTTTGCAGCTTGAGGCCGAGGAGATCGCGATAAAAAGCGATCGAGCGCTCGATGCTTGCGACGCCGAGCATGATGATGCCGATTCTTGTGAGGAGCGATTCGGGCTGATTCATTGACATGTATCTCCACTCGGGAGTTAGGCCCAAGGCGGCGAAGAATATGCCGCGCTCCCGGTTGGCCCAGGATAAATTCCGGCCGCGGCGCTACATCTAAATCTAACCATGAGGGGTCGAGATGAGGAATTTTGCCAAAGGCTCCCAATAGTTTCCTCTCCATCCGTCGGCAAGATGCTGCGCCTGGCCCTGGGGGAAACCCGTGTGGTCGAAGACGAGCTTCGTGGCGGAGTCCTGAGCTACAAGTCCGAATCTCGCAATCGAGAAGATGCCTGCCTCCCACGTGACCACCCGCCAAGCCTGAACGATTCGCTCGCTGGGCACAAGTTCGATCTGCCTTCCCACAATATGGCCGCCGAACAATGTAAAAACACCACCGACTTGGGTGCTGATCTGCGTGGGCGAGCTCCCGAGAGCCATTCCGGATTGCATGGCGGCGCTGAGCCGCACGACCTGATCGAATTGCTTCTCGTTCACGAGGGCTTCGTAGACGCGCTGCGGAGCTACATTGAATGCTATTTCCTGATGTATGGCCTCGCACGTATGGGAAATTTCCTCGCTTACTTCGGGTTGCGCTCCTTGTGCACTTCCCGAGGTGAAAGCTGACACGGCGATGCCGAGTCCCGGTAGAAACGTCGCCAATTGCGTGGAGAAATCTCTGCGAGTACAGATTTTAAATGTCATGAGGACACCCTCATTCTCGCGAAGGACTTTTGAATTGCACGACACGCGACCAGTGGACGCATATTAGCCTCTGCCGCCCCTCTGGGGCTCAAGGGAAATTCTGACCTTTACTGGATCGGATTCCCAGGGCTTCCGCCCTGGGCTAAGTTCTTCCGCCCCGCGAACCGGGGCTGGCTCCGGGCGCGTCGAACGCGGTGAGCCGAGATCGGATAGTCGCTGCGCCGTTTAAGAAATAGTCGCCCGATTTCTCGCCGTCACCTAGGCTCGTCGGTGAGATTCACGGAGTCAATAACGCCGATGACGGCCATATCGATCGGGGAATTCGGCCGGCCCACAGCGGTCATCGCGGAAAATCCCTCTGTGGCGACGAGGACGCGCGAACCGATGCCGGCGTCCACTGCGTCAAGAGCGAGGACGGGATCGCCGCGGTCGCTGCCGTCGAGATCGAGCGGCTGCACGACGAGGATTTTGCGCCCCTCGTGCGACGGCGCTTTCTGCGTCGCGACCACATCGCCAATAACGCGTCCAATCAGCAACCGACTCTCCTATGTTTTTCCCTGCGCCGCGCGCGCCGGGATGTTCACGGAATCCACGATGGCGACGATTGTGGCTTCGGTGGGAACGATTTGGGGGAGAAATGGAAAGCTAGCCTCACGCCCGCGGCACCAGTAGATCGTCTCACCCGCGCCCGCGCCCACCGAATCAACCGCGACAAACGGCTTGCCTTTGTCCCTTCCCTGGCGATCTAGCGGCTGAACGATCAGGAGCTTCTTGCCGTCGAGCGAAGCGTCCTTCACCGTGGCAACCACATTGCCAATGACGCGGCCGAGCAGCATGTGTTCACTTCCGGCGCGAGGCGGCAAGCTCGGCTTCGTGTCGGGCGTCGAGCTGAACCGTATCCACGATGCCCACAATTGCGGCATCCACGGGGCGATCCTTGCACTCGGAGGCGTTGCGCGCGGAACTGCCGGTGACAATCAGGACGGTTTCCCGAAATCCGGCGTCCACCGTGTCCACGGCCACCATGTAGCCGGCTTCGTCGGCGCCTTCGGGGGAAACCGGTTTGACGATGAGCAGTTTCTTGCCTTCGAGGCGCGGATCCTTCCGCGTCGAAACCACGGTGCCGACGATGCGGGCCAGAATCATGTCAGGCAATTACAAGGGGCAGAGGGATTCATCGCTTCGCCATCCCGATGACGGTGACAGCGTCGCGTATCTCGGAACCATCGGCGCCGCGCAGCTTCCCGGCGACTTCAGTGAGCGGACGCGGCCATCGCGGACTTGCCGATTGGCAGCGTGTCCTCAAGCGATTGGTGCGGCCGCGGAATCACGTGCACCGCGATCAACTCGCCCACACGGCGCGCGGCGGCAGCGCCGGCATCCGTCGCTGCCTTTACGGCCGCGACATCGCCGCGCACCAAAGCGGTCACGTAGCCCGAGCCGATCTTCTCCCAGCCCACCAGCGTCACCTTGGCCGCCTTCACCATCGCGTCGGAGGCCTCGATCATTGCCACCAGGCCACGCGTCTCGATCATGCCGAGTGCTTCACCCATTCGCTTTCCTCCAGGCCCGCCGCGCTCAGTCTCCATCGGCAGGGCTCAGGGCGATCCAAGCTTCTCCCGTTCCTGTTTCTCACCGGCGCGCGCGATCATTTCGCAGCGCCTCTTCAATCAGCGCCTCGAGTTCCGCGCGCGTCATGATGATCCGCTCGGTCGCGTCTCGATCCGAAGCATCGTCGGACGTCACGATGGAAGAAATGTCCGATGTCCTTGGAAGCTTCACGCCGTAACGCGTCCGAGCCGCGAGCAATTTTTCCACATCGCTGGCAGAAAGCAAGGACTGTTTGCCAAGAATCTCAGTGAAGAGGACGATTCGTGCGTATTGCTCGACCAGCTCCATCTTGAAAAATGCGCTCAGCAGATCCACGCCGCAGGTGACGACGCCATGGTTGGCCAGCAAAATTGCGTCGTGATGCGGCACGAAGGGGGCAAGCGCCTCCGCTAGCGCCGGCGTGCCCGGCGTTCCGTACGGCGCAATCGGGACCGTGCCCAGCGCGATGACCATCTCGGCGAGCAGGGCTTTGTTGAGGGGCGTATTCGACGCCGCAAAGCTGCAAGCCATAGGCGGATGCGCGTGGCAAACGGCGTTGACCTCCGGTCTCAATCGATAGAAGAGCAGGTGCATGCCGAGTTCGGTTGACGGATTGTCCTCTCCGGCGAGTTTGTGGCCCTCGAGATCGGTGACGACGATGGCCTGCGGATGGATTGCATCCTTCGAGCGCGAACGTGGCGAGACGAGGATGCGCCCGGCGTCAAGGCGCACGGAGACATTGCCTTCGGTGGCTACGACGAGGCCTCGCTCGCGCAGCAAGCGGCCTGCAACACATAGTTCTCGGCGATGATCTTCCTCGGCCTTGGCGTGGCCGCGCGCGATAACGTTGAGTTCCATAGTGGCGGGGAGCCAGGGGCTGTTGCCGGCCTCGATTGCACGCGAGGCCGAAGCCGTCGGAACCTCAAGCGCCGCGAGCAGCCTGTTGTTTAGCCGAGGCGGGGGAAAAAATCCAGTGTTAACTTGAGCCGAAGGCCAGAAATTCAGGCGTAGATTCCGCGCAGCTTCAGGACAGACGCGACCCGGTCAATGGCAAGGATGTAAGCAGCGATGCGGTTGCTGACGCCGTGGACTTCGGCGTAACGCACGACTTCATCGAAACTGTGCTCGAGCACGTCTTTGAGGCGTTCGTTTACTTCACGTTCGCGCCAGAAGTAACCCTGACGGTCCTGCACCCACTCGAAATAGCTGACCGTCACGCCTCCCGCGTTCGCCAGTATGTCTGGAATCACGAAGATGCCCTTCCTGTCCACGATTTCGTCAGCCATCGCGGTACATGGGCCGTTGGCGCCTTCGCAAAGGATCCGCGCCTGAAGCCGGTGAGCATTTTCGCTTGTGATTTGATTCTCGACCGCGGCGGGCACAATGATGTCGCATGGCAGGAAGAGTATCTCTTGCGGGGACACCCGCAAGCCACCGGCGGGAAAGTCGGCGAGCGGGCGCCCCTCTGCGTGGGCCCAGTCCATGAGCCGCGAAACATCGAGCCCGTTCTCGTCGTAGAGCCCGCCCGCCACATCGGCGACGCCGACGATCTTGTATCCAGCCTGGTACATCAGCAACGCAGCGATGGAACCTACGTTGCCAAATCCCTGAACGATGACGCGCGTGTTTTCGCGTCTCAGGCCGAGTTTTTCCGCGGCTTTGTCGCAGACCAGAAGCACTCCCCGGCCCGTGGCCTCGCGCCGCCCCCGCGAACCGCCGAGATCGATCGGCTTGCCCGTCACAACGCCCGTGACGGTGTGCCGATAGTGCATCGAATACGTGTCCATCACCCAGGCCATCGTCTGCTCGTTCGTGCCGAGATCGGGGGCAGGGACATCGCGCTCGGGGCCGATCCAATCGGATAGCTCCGCCGTGTACCGCCGCGTGATTCGTTCGATCTCGCCCGCAGAAAGCTTTCTGGGGTCGCAAACGACGCCACCCTTGGCGCCGCCGAACGGAATATTCACCACAGCGCACTTCCACGTCATCCAGCTCGCGAGTGCACGAACTTCGTCCAAGGTTACGTCCGGCGCGAAACGAATACCGCCTTTGCAGGGTCCGCGGACGATCGAATGCTGAACGCGGTAACCGGTGAAAACTTCAAGACGCCCGCTGTCCATCGTCACCGGGATGTACACGGTAACCTCTTTGTTGGGGTACCGCATGAAGCGATAGAGGCCATCTTCGAGGCCGATGCGTCTCGCGGCGGACTCGAAACGCGCCTCAGCGGATTCGTAAACGTTGAATTCGTTATGCGCGATGAGAGTGGCCATCACGATTCTCCCGGGCGCAGCCTCCGAGGAGAGCGCCGACTGACTTCGCCGACAGGCCGGGCGGGGCTCACGTCCCGTGAGGGGGCCTGCAGATAGCGCCCATCAGTATAAACCCGGAGCCTCGCGCGCGGGAAGTTGGGAGGGGCTCACTCGCGGGAAGGCACGCGCGTGACGAACTCCTCGAGCAGCAACCGGGTGAGCCGGTCGGGATCGTGCCGCACAAAACCGTGCTCCGTGAGCAGATCGTCGAAAACGCACCGCAGGCCCAGCCGCTGTAACTCTGAGACGTCCACTACGACAGGTTCGGCTCCGCTTAATTCGTAACGCCGAGCAACCGCATCGGAGGCGGGCCGCCGATTAACAACTACCCAATCGATGATTCTCTTCCCGGCATGGTGAAAGATCGCGCGTAGATGGTCGGCAAGCGAGAGGCCGCGCGTTTCTCCCGGCTGCGTCATAAGGTTCGCGATGTAGACGCGCGCAGCACGAGACCTTGCAATGGCTTCGGAAACGCCTTCAACTAATAAATTAGGAATCACGCTCGAGTAAAGCGAGCCCGGTCCCAGCAAGATTACGTCCGCCATTGCAATCGCCTCCAAAACCTCCGGCAATGGCTGCACGCGACACGGCACCAATTCGATTCGCCGGACTTTCTTCTTCGACTTGGCGATGCGCGTCTCACCGCGCACAACGGATCCGTCGGCCATAACAGCTTTCAACGAGACGTTGGCGGTTGTGCTCGGGAAAATCCTTCCGCGAATCGCGAGCACGCGGCCGCTCACGCGCACCGCTTCAGCAAAATCTCCCGTGACGTGACTCAAGGCCGTCAAAAACAAATTTCCGAAGCTGTGCCCGCGCAGGCCGCGGCCCGTATTAAATCGATATTGAAAAAGCTCACCAAGAAGCGGCTCGTCCTGCGAAAGGGCAACAAGACAATTGCGAATGTCTCCGGGAGGCAAGACTGCGTAGTCGCGCCGCAAGCGGCCGGAGCTGCCGCCGTCGTCCGTGACGGTTACAACCGCTGCAAGGTCCGCGATAGGGAGACGCGGGACCTCCTGGCGGCGCCTCGCGACATAGTTTTTCAACCCTCGAAGGAGCGTCGAGAGACCGGTGCCTCCGCCGATTGCGACGATGCGAGCCCCGGATTTTCGAGAAAGAGTATCGGTCGCCATTTCGCTCTGAGAATTCGACTGTAGGGAAAACGCAGCGGGCGCGCTAGAGTCCGGAGCCTTCGCGTTCCGGATACAGCAACTCCGTAAATCGTGGGTCTTCTTGCAAGAACGCGAAATCCTCGTCGTTTCGGGCGTGGTAGCGATTCTCGGGACGCAGTTGAATCGCTATCTTTAAGTTCTCCATCGCGGATTCAGATTCACCCGTCAGGCAGTCTAAGGCCGCCATAGCGTAGAAAACGTAATCGGCCTTGGGCGCCAGTTTCCGGGCGCGCAGCAGATGTTCGCGGGCTTCATCCCAGCGGCCCAGGTTCATCGTCGCGATGCCCGCCTGATAGAACTCCTCGGGAGTTCGAAGATTCGCGGCCTGTGGTCGGTTCATCCGTTGCTCGATGATGCGCATATGAACCTGCGCGCGATCGTTCAGCTCCTTACTCGGGCCAGCATAAACCTTCTCTAGAAGTTGTTTGGCCTTCAGATATTTTTGCTGGTGGAGCGCCTGCACGCCTTCCTCATAGAGCTTGAGCTGTTGCTCAACCTGCGGGTCGACGATGGCTCGATAGGCCTCCGCGTGAGCGGCTACGGGATTTCCATTCTTTGTTTTCTGCGACTTAGCGCGGCTGCCACCTGAGCTTGCATGTGTGCGGGTTACTCTAGCCTTTTTCGACATGTCGGCGAATCTTAGCAGAGCGGCACGGCGGAATCAATTCGCCAGGAATTAGCTTTAAGCATAGCATGCGGTAAATTGATTGCTACTAGCTTTTGATTTTCGTTGTGGAACTCGCGCTCGCGTCCCCGCTTTCAGGACACCAGCTCCGGCCTTCCACGTTGGCCTGTCTGGAACCGTATGCTATAAAAGTGTCGCCGGCCCTGCCCGGAAACCTGTGCCGTTTATCAATTTTCCTGCGCGCGAAATCAACTGCAAACTCGTCTACTACGGCCCCGGCTTGGGCGGTAAGACGGCAAATCTGCAATGGATTTATGACAACACGGGTTCGGCGCAAAAGGGGAAAATGATTTCACTGGCCACTGAGACGGACCGCACCCTTTTCTTCGATTTCCTGCCATTGGATCTCGGCAGCATCCGAGGCTTCAAGGCACGGCTGCACCTGTACACGGTTCCGGGCCAGGTTTTTTATGAGGCCAGCCGGAAGCTGATCCTCAAGGGGGCGGACGGGGTCGTTTTCGTCGCGGATTCGCAGGAAGAGCGGCTTGATGCCAATCTGGAGACTCTCGATAACTTGCGCGAGCACCTGAAGGAACACAAGCTCGAATTCGAGTCGATTCCCTACGTGCTCCAGCTAAATAAGCGCGATCTTCCTTCGACCCTCCCCGTCGAAGAGCTTTCCAGTCATTTGCGCGCCAAAGGCGAACCCGTCCTTGAGGCCGTCGCCATCAATGGCCAGGGCGTCTTTGAAACGCTTCGCGAAGTCGCCAAGCTCGTGCTCGCGGCCTTGCGAAACTCCGCTTGAATCATTCCACAGCGGCAACCCTAAATCGAGGATCAGCGAAATTCTCGAAGGGCTATTGCTTCCTGGTCGTAGTGGGGAATGACCTCGAGAAGATGTGTGACAGCAAGCACGTCGCGCGCGCGGCCCGTCAATCCACAAAGCTTTAGGCTTCCATCCGTGCGTTCCAATCGAACGTAGTGTTTTACCAGCGTGCTGATGGCCGAACTGTCCATTTGTTGCACACCCGAAAGATTGATGAGGATCTTGCGCGACCCCAAGGAGAGCTGCTTATCGAGGGCCGCAGACAACTCATCATTGGCCGGGCCGATGGTGACTCGGCCTTTCACATCGAAGATAGCGATGTCGCCCTCAGTGTGGACAGAGATGTCAATACTCACGAACCTCTCCTTTGGTCGAGAAACGAGGACTATTCCCCAGGCGCACCTCCGCGAACTGCAGGGATTATACGCTCCCGCGTGGGCGTTCGCCTCAGAAGGCGATTCTAGCCCCAGCCTTGACATCCTCATATATGGCCGAATAACTTCGGCCGCATGAAAGCGCTCGCGCTGCATCGCTGGAATGTCACTCCCGCCGCAGCAAGAGAAATCCAAACGGCGTTGCGACGGCGCGTGGAACTCAAAGATCGGATTTCTCGCGTCCGGTATGTCGCCGGAGCAGATGTCGCCTTCGAGGAACCGGAGCGGCACTCGTGGAATCGTGGTCTCCGCTACAGCCGGGGGCATGCGATCGCAGGGGTTGTATTGTACCGGTTTCCAGAGCTCGAAGAAGTGGAACGCGTGTGGGTCAAGCGGCCGCTTCGTTTCCCGTACGTGCCGGGCTTGCTGAGTTTTCGGGAGGCCCCAGCGCTCCTCGCTGCATTCGCGAGCCTTCGGCAGGCCCCCGACCTAATCCTCGTAGACGGTCATGGTTTCGCACACCCGCGCCGCTTCGGGATTGCGTCTCACTTGGGTCTGCTCCTCCGCCGGCCAGCGATCGGAGTAGCAAAATCGCTGCTGATTGGCAGTTACGATGAGCCGGGACGAAAAGCCGCCAGCTGGACGCCCTTGAAAGCGCCGACCTCGACTCAGGAGATCGAAACGGTCGGCGCCGTCCTCCGAACCGCCGACGGCGTGCGGCCCGTATTTGTTTCGCAAGGCCACAGAGTCTCGCTCGAACGCGCGATAGAATTTGTGATGGCGGTCGCAGATGGCTATCGCATCCCACTTCCCACTCGCGCGGCCGATCATTTTGTCGCTGCGGTAAAACGCGGTGAATACTCGCCTTCGCGAACCGTGAAATGCACTGTCGCGGATTGAAACATGCGGTGTATCCCTATCGGCTACGTCTTCCGTGAATTTGCCCTTGCAGCTTCAGCCGCATTTTATAATTGGGCGTACGAACCTTCAGGGGTTTCGCCGCGCAAACTCAGCCATGGAAGACTTGCATTCCACTCCAGAAGAGATCCCCTCAGAAACGCGCCTAGAAGAGGTCCGAGCCCAGCTCGATCGTCTCGAGCGGCGCGATTGGTGGCTGTGGAGCTCGGCCGTCGTCGTGATGTTGCTGCTCACGCTGGCAGTGGTTTCCATGAACTTCCCCGAATTGTTGCGGGTGGAGGACCCCTTTTTCCGGTTCAGCCTCAATAAGGCGGTTCACGGGCTAGTCGGGCTGGTTCTTCTATTCAACAGCTATACAATCTATCAGCAGTGGACGATCAAGAAGCTGCGGCGGCAATTCTCCGAGCAGCTACGGGTGATGAATCGCCTGCAAGCGCATGCCGAGGAATACGAGAAACTTGCGACAATCGACGCGTTAACGGGCCTCTACAACCGCCGGGTAGCCGACCAGCGTCTCGAAGCTGAAGCCGCTCGCTGCCAGCGCTACGGTCGGGCGCTGACGGTGGTCGCGATCGATTTGAATGACTTCAAGCAAATTAACGACACTTACGGCCACGCCGCGGGAGACCTCGTGCTGCGCGAATTTGCGGATCGCCTGAACGCGGCGATTCGCGCATCCGACGTGGCCGTCAGAATGGGTGGGGACGAATTTCTTGCGATTCTCCCCGAATGCCCGACGGAGCGCGTCGAGGCCATGCTCAAGCGTCTTCAGTCTTTCGAGGTGGCGCTGGGCGGCCGGAAAATTCCAATATCTTTCTCCGCCGGATGGGTAGGCTACCAATCGGGAGAAACGCCCGAGCAATTCCTCGAACGCGCTGACAAAACGCTGTACGCTGAAAAGCGCGCGCAGAAATCGCACCCCCGGGAGGGCGTCGTCGCGCGATAGATGCCCGCTGGTTCACTGCAACACGCTCTCCTTTCTTATCTTTCTTATCTTGATTCACGACACAACGGCGTCTGACCAATGTTCACGAACTTTCTCAACGAGGCGCGGAATGTCGACGGGTTGGGTTGTGTCCACTTCGATTACAGGACATGCGGCGACGGGCCGGTCGTATTCTGCGAGCATCTCCATCGACAGGCTCTTCAGCGCATGCGCCGGATGGTGCCCGAGCATTCCTGCGCGCAGGGCGAAGCGACGGGCAGCCTCTTCCGGAGGACAGCGGCAGTAAATTTCGACCTTTTGCCCCTTGAGCGCCTCGATGCGGTCGCGCTCATACCCACTCCTAGGACGAAAATTAGCCTCCAAAATCACGTGAGGGCAATTCGGGGCCATGACCCATAGCAACTCCATCGCGGCATCACTGGCCACGCGCGAAAACTCAAGGTCGTCCGCAGGGCCATTGAGCGCGTCAAAGAGCGCCTCCTTGAGAGCGTCCTTGGAAATCAGTGCAAAGTTCAAAGTCCGCGCCAGCGGCAGTGCCAACGTGGTCTTCCCGCTTCCCGGAGCGCCGGATACCAATATCATATACCGCGAGAGATCGCGCTCGATCGAGACCAATGCGCCTCCCTGCAAATTCCAAGGAATCATACATTCATCGTGTACGTTGCGACTTGAATCACGCCCGACATTTCCGCGGGGCTTGAGACGAAATATAGGAAAGCGATCGACAGTGCAGATTCAGATCAACTTAGGATCGCCGGGCTGGCCATTCTACTGTTGGTGTTGCGCCTGGGCAAGCGCGGCGCGGTCCAGTGCCTCTCTTACTCTCAGTCCCAAGAGAGAGGGACTATAGGGCTTTTGCAATATGGGCACTCCTTCATTCGAGAGCTTCCCCAGCGCCTCGGCTTCGGCGCTATAGCCGGTCGCGAATACGACGGGCAAGCGCGGGCTAAGGGCCTTTATCCGCTCATAAATTTGGCGGCCGCCGAGTTTGGGGAGAATGACATCGAGCAGCGCAAGTTGAATCGTGGATCGATGCGCCTCAAACTGCTCGATGGCCTCTTGCCCGTCCGCGGCAAGCAGAACGGAGTATCCAAGCCCCTCCAGCGTGGCGCGCGCCAATTCCCGAACGCCTTCGTGGTCCTCGGCGATAAGAATGGTTTCTGTCCCCTTGAGGGGCACTCTGAAAAGGGAAGACTCTTGCCGATCCTCCAGCTGGAGGGTGCCATCGGAGGCGGGGAGGAATACATGGAATGTACTCCCTTGTCCGAGTTGGCTTTCCACCTGCAGGATTCCGCCATGTTGGCGCACGATTCCATAAACTGTCGCGAGCCCGAGCCCTGTCCCTTTACCGCGCTCCTTTGTAGTGAAGAACGGCTCGAAGATTCGCTCCCGCGTCGCTGTGTTCATGCCGGTTCCGGTGTCTGAGACCGCCAGCTCCACGTATTTTCCCGCCAGGAGCAACGAATCTTGCACGCGATCTGTCTCGTCCACAATGACATTTCGCGTCTCAATCAGCAGACGTCCGCCTTGCGGCATCGCGTCGCGCGCGTTCAGGCAGAGATTCATGAGCACCTGATCGATTTGCGTGGGATCCGCACGGACCACGAAAGCCTCAGGATCTAGCCCGGCGCTGACCTCGATGTCCCTTCCAATAATCTTCTCGAGTAAGCTCAGTGTCTCGACCACGGCCTGATTCACGCTCATGTTGCGTGGCTCGAGGATTTGCCGCCGGGCAAACGCCAGCAATTGGCGCGTCAGACCGGATGCGCGTTCGCATTGCGTGCGAATCTTCTGAAAATACTCGGGGAGCCTCCCCTGTGACCCCGACGCCAGTTCTTGCCCCAATTCGGCCCAGCCGAGGATCGCACCGATGACGTTGTTGAAGTCATGCGCGATTCCTCCGGCCAACTGGCCGATTGCCTCGAACTTCTGAATTTGGCGGATTTGACGCTCGAGCGAGCGCCGCTCGGTGACGTCTTCGATGATCATTTCAAGCCCATCGGGCCGGCCAACAACACCTCGCGATGCTCTTCCACTGATCCGCACGCGGATCAGAGAGGCGTTCTTGCGCTTCCAGTCGAGTTCGACCCCCTCGATCCGATCCACGCTCGTATATTGTTGGAGGACCTGCTCGCGCTCCTCGATTTCGGAGGCAACAAAGTCGGCAAGATTCTTCGATCGCAGCTCGTCAAACGAGTCATAGCCCAGCATCCGCACCAGGGCGGGGTTTGCGTAGAGCAACTCGCCGCTCATCGTCGCGTGAAAGATTCCGTAGGTGACATTTTCGATGAACTCTCGGAATCGGGCCTCCGATTCGCGGAGAGCCCGCTCCGCCCGAATCCGGTCGGTTACGTCCTGCGCCACGACCAAAGCCGAACAACGCCCGGCAAATTCAATTCGATGCCGGAAAATCTCCACGTCAATAACCGTGCCGTCCTTGCGGACGTGCCGCATTAGATTGGAAGTGGTGGAAAGTCCCGCCGGACTTTCCGATCCCCCAGGCGAATTAAACTCTTCGTCTGGGGCGCGCAAATCAGAAACCTTCATCCTCAGGAATTCTTCGCGCGAATACCCGTAGCGATGGACTGCCGCGTCGTTGACCTGAAGGAAGCGGTGCGTTTGCTCGTCGTAGACCCCCATCGGGAGCGGATTGTTATCAAAAAGGAAGCGGAAATTGGATTCGCTCTGCCGCAGCGCCTCAATCATGAAAGAGCGCGCATCGCGAAGCGATTTCTCCTCCATCGCGCGCGCCACGGCTACTGGCAAGCGCGCCAGATGGTCTTTCAATACGTAGTCCGTGACGCCGCGCTTGATGCATTCGACGGCGACTTCCTCGCCCAGCGTCCCCGTGACGAGCACGAATGGCAGATCCAACTTCAATTCCTGTATCGTTGCGAGAGCATCCAGTCCCGTCCATCCCGGAAGGCGATAATCCGCCAAGACGACGTCGTATTCCTTCTCCTTCAACAGGCGCGCTAAATCCTGCGGCGTTGGAGCGATGTCGTAAAGGATCTTGAATCCGGCCTTCCTTAATTCGCGGAGGTTCAATTCCGCGTCGGCTTCCATGTGCTCGACCACCAAGACGCGCAGCGGCTGTGCGGCGTCGCGCCTCAGCAATAATTCGAGCGGTGTTCCGGTAGCCGGCATGGCGCTCATTCGGTCCGCGCGCAAACAGGGGTTGGCGGAAACTCGTTCACCACCAGCCAGTACATTCCCAATTGCTTCACTGTGTCGAGGAACTGCCCAAAATCGACCGGCTTTTGGATGTAGCTATTGACGCCGAGCTGGTAGCTCTCTGCCAAATCGCGTTCCTCGCGGGAGGTCGTGAGGACCACCACGGGGATTGCCCGCGTGTGAGGGTTCGATTTGATGGCGCGGAGCACTGTCATCCCATCCACCTTGGGCAGTTTCAGGTCGAGCAGAACGATCCTCGGAGGAGCGTTGGGAGAGCGCGAAGAAAAGCTGCCGCGGCAAAAAAGGAAGTCGAGTGCTTCCTCTCCGTCGCGGGCGACGTGAATCTGATTCGCAAGTTTGCTCTGACGAAAAGCCCGGAGCGTTAGCTCCACATCATTCGGATTGTCTTCCACCAGGAGTATCTCCACATCACTCATTTCTCACCTCGCATCTGAATTCAAAGCAGTGACCGTACCGGATCGCGCAAGGCACCGAGACGAAAGCCTCCTCCCTCAAATCGCGCGCGTCTGCCGCAGGAGCATCGGGTTCTGGGCGCGGCCACGCCGCAATCGCTTCTCGTCGTACATGAGAGCGTCCGCGCGAGCGAGCCAGTCTTCGATCGGAATCTGCGCGTTGCTCACAATGACGATCCCCAAACTTAGAGAAAGACGGCTCCTTCTGCCCGCGCGTGCATTCAATCCCTCCAGCTTTTGCGCGATGCGCCAGCGGACGTGCTCCATCGCTCCCTGCTGAGCATCCGTGATCCATGCGCAGAATTCGTCTCCCCCAAAACGCGCCAGAATGTCGGACTGCCGGAAGCACTCGCGCAGGACCTGGGCGACTTCCATCAAGGCGCGGTTCCCTTCAATGTGCCCATACGTATCGTTGATGGATTTCAAATCGTCCAGGTCCGCGAATGCGAGGAGCGCTGATCCTTTCCGGCGGAGCAGACGGAATTGTTGTTCCGCCAGCGCAAGAAATCCACGCCGGTTGTAAAGACCCGTCAGATCATCAATCAGGGAGAGCCCGTGCAGCGCCGACTGGATCCTGTGGCGCTCGATGGCGTAACGCAGGGCACGAATCAAGAGTGAACGCGTGACCTCATCTCGCGAAAGGAAATCCTGGGCTCCCAGATGAAGAGCGTGGATCGCTAGGTCTTCGTAGTCTCTGCCTGCCACGACTACAAGAGGGACGCCGGACAAACTCCACAGCGTCTCGCGCAATAAGGCGAGGCCGCGGGGCGCAGCGGCGCCGAGATCCAGCAGCACGGCGTCCGCGCGGCTGCACACAAGGAACTCCTGCGCTTCCCTCACGTCATCGAAGGACTCCACGTTGAAGCCACTGTTCGGATCCTGTTCCAGGAAGCCGCGCAGCGTGTCCGCCTGGGGTGAGTCCGGGCAAATTAACAAGATGCGAGCCGGTTCTCCGTACATTTTCTCCTGTCATCTCGCGGCCCTGGACTGGGGACGCTAAAGCGCAAGACTCCACGCTAGCGGGGGCCACAATTCCGCGAAATGCGACTTTCTGGAAGGGGTAACCTCAATTTTGACGGAAGGCGAAACGAAGTCAAGAGAGGGGGCGTGCGGAGGTGCGAGTTATCTACTCCCCCACTTGGGAAGCTCAGGCGCGGTCTTCCAAGCGTATGTACGGGCGCTTTTCTTCGCCGATATAAATCTGACGCGGCCGGGCGATTTTTTGATCCGGGTCGAGCAGCATCTCCTCCCACTGTGCGAGCCAGCCGCTCGTCCGCGGAATGGCGAAAAGCACCGGGAACATCGTCACCGGGAATCCCATCGATTGGTAGATCAGGCCGGTATAAAAGTCGACGTTCGGATAAAGGCGCCGGGAAATGAAGTAGTCGTCCTCAAGGGCGATGCGTTCGCATTCGAGGGCGATATCCAGCAGCGGATTACGGCCCATGATGTCGAAAACCTGCTCGGAAATCTGCTTGATGATGCGCGCGCGGGGATCGTAGTTCTTGTAGATCCGATGCCCGAAGCCCATCAGCTTTCTCTCGCCGGCCTTCACGTGTTTGATGTATTCCGGGACTTTGCTGACCGATCCGATCTCCTGAAGCATTCGCAGCACTTCTTCATTCGCGCCGCCGTGCAATGGACCGTAGAGCGCGGCCGTGGCTGCTGCAGCGGCCGAGTAGGGGTCCACGTGGGAACTGCCGACGCAGCGCATTGCGTTCGCGGAGCAGTTCTGCTCGTGATCGGCGTGGAGAATGAAAAGAACGTCGAGGGCGTGTTCGAGGATGGGATTCGGGCGGTACTTTAGCTCGCTTGTCTTGAAGAGCATGTTGAGGAAGTTGCCGCAGTAACTCAGCTCGTTGTCCGGGTACGCGTACGGCATGCCGAGGGCATGCCGATAGGCGAAGGCGGCAAGAGTCGGCATCTTCCCGATGAGCCGGTAAATCTGCTTCTTTCGGGACTCCGCGTTGAAAATATCGCGCGCATCCGGATAAAAAGTCGAGAGGGCCGCGATCGCGGAAATCGTCATGCCCATCGGATGGGCGTCGTAGTGAAAACCTTCGAGGAACTTTTTGATGCTTTCGTGAATGAATGTGTGATGCGTGATGTGGTAGGCCCACTCGTCGAGCTGCGTGGCTATGGGCAGCTCGCCATAGAGAATCAAGTAAGCAGTCTCGAGATATGTGCTTTTCTCCGCTAATTCCTCGATCGGATAGCCGCGGTAGCGGAGGATTCCCTTATCGCCGTCGATGTAGGTGATGCGACTCTTACAAAGGGCCGTGTTATTGAACGCGGGATCGTAGCTGATGATGCCGAAATCGTCGTCGCGAAGCTTGACCTTGCGAAGGTCAAGGGCCCGAATTGTTTCGTCCGTGATGGGGAGTTCGTAGCTCTTGCCCGTGCGGTTGTCCGTGACGGTAAGCGTCTCTCGACGCACACTCGCGTTTTCCTGAGGGGTGACCCGCGTCGTCGCTGCCTGCGTCGGGTTCATGGCCATATCCGGGCGCAAAAGAATACATCCTAATGTACACCAAGACTATAGCGCCGTGGGAGAACGGAAACGATGCGAGTACGGAGAGTGCAAAGTGAGCAAATCTCTCAGTTCTCCGCTAAGGACACTTCATGCGAGCCTTGCGAAACGCGTGACCGGTGTTTGCTCGGACCACCTCCTGCCCGCCCAAATCAGTTGGTTTACAATTTCTTAGGGACTAGACTGACAAACTCGGTAAGATTTAAGACTCGGGAACCTCAAGGTTTGTGATCATTCAACATTCAGGATGCGCGAGGCCCTGGACGTCAGCTTTAGCGCTGTCGGTCGCCATTCTCAGCGCCTTATCCGCCCAAGTCGGGCGAACGCAGGATCAGTCATCCCAGCCGCGGCCCCAAAGCCCAAGCGCACCGCCGGCGCAACCGGACTCGTCGGATCAACCCCAGGACTTGCACTCGCTGCCCTTTCCTCCCGCGCTCCTCGACGCTGCAAACCAGGCGAAGGAGAAACTGCTCGGACTCAATGTTCACCGCGTGATGATTTCGGACTTTCAGCTCTCAGGCGACAACACTTTACACGGTGCGTTTGCGGACTGGCTGGCTGACGGGGTCGCGCAGAAACTCTCCAGCGACCCGGACGCGCTCACCGTTTCTTTGCAGGGGGATCTGCAAGTGGTTCGGACGATCTCCGGGTACATGCCTGACATTTCTCAAGTAGATAGCGTCGTGGATGGAATCCTGAGTGCCGATCCGGCTGGGATTCGGTTGACGCTGACGGTTTTCCGCAAGTCCGACTGGCTCAATGGAGTTACGAAAACAGGCAACTCAGTCGAAACCGTGATTCCTATTGAGGACTCTTTTGTTTCATGGGTCCCATTGGGGTGGAGAAGGAAGTCCATTTCTAACACCGTAGAAGACAGCTCGACTTCCATAGCTCGCGCGGGCACAAACGGTGTTGGAGTCCCAACATGCATTTACTGTTCTGACCCCAAGTTTCCAGAACCTGGCCGACGCAGGAAAACAATGGGAACGGTCGTGTTACAGGTCATTGTTGAGCCGGATGGAACGGCCACCGATATCAAGGTTTTAAGACGCATCGGATACGGACTTGATGAAGCCGCGGTTGAGGCGGTGCGGAATTGGAAATTTCGGCCTGCGCTCGATCAAGAAGGACGCCCCACCCGCGTAATGGTGATTACGGAGATCAACTTCCGATTACTGTAGAACTCATTACCGGAACGAGCTCAAAACCTGATTCGCCCGAGAGGCTTGGGGCTGCTCCTAGCCTCGATTCCGGTGTAAAACGCTCTGCGTGAACTCGTGGCGAAACGCGAAAAGACGCCCAAGTCTGCGACGAACGTATCTGCCCGCAACTAGTCTTCCGAGGGTGCCAATTGGTAAAACATATTCGACGCGATCCTCCAAGTAGCATGCATCGGGGCCATCCGGCTCGAAGAGGTGCGTGTGCTCCCAGCGAGCGAACGGGCCTTTGATTTGGATGTCGCCAAACATGCGGCCTTCCTCGCAAGCCGTGTGCTCGCTAATCCACGTCCGCCAGAATGGGCCGATGCGCACGCGGAGTTCGACGCGCGAGCCGATGTCGCGAATCGTTCCCGTTCGCCGCACGACGCGGGCGCGCTCCCACGGCGGCGTCAATCGCTCCAGAGCGCCCGGTTCCGCGTGCCAGGCAAAGAGGCGCTCGGCCGAAACGGAAAAGCGTGTGCGTTTGACGAAAAGTTCAGGCATCGCCGGCGTCTCCGACACGAATAGCACGAGCTTCGGAGCTCCGCCTATGAATCGCCATGTATGAAAATTAACTTCCCTCAAGTTTCCAGCTTGAAACGGGTTTCCGCGAGACGGTACAGGCGGCGCCACAGAAGCCGATTCACCGTCACAACGATAAGAGCCATGAGGAGCGTCGCCGCAAGGAGAACGTCTCCCTGGCCGAGATCAGCTGACCGGCTAATGATGGAGCCGAGGCCTATTGTGTGAAGCGTCTTGCCGCCGAAATGAAAGTATTCCGCGACGATGCTCGCGTTCCATGCGCCGCCGGACGCGGTAAGCAATCCCGTAACGAGATAGGGGAAGATTGCGGGGAGAATCAATTCGCGCCAGCGATCCCACGAGCTGAACCGATAGATTCGCGCAACCTCACGCAAGTCCGCAGGGATCGCCATCGCACCCGCAATGACATTGAAGAGGATGTACCACTGCGTGCCAAGCAGCATCAGGACAACTGCGGCGATCCCCATTCCGCCGTGCAGACGAAGCAAGAACATCAGCACGACGGGAAACAGTGCCGTCGCGGGGACTGACGCGGCGATTTGAACGATTGGTTGCGCGATCCGTGCGAGCTTCGGACTCAGGCCGATGGCGACACCCACCGGGATCGTCCAAAGAGCGCCGATAAGAAGCGACCCCTCTACACGCACGAACGTGGCCGCTGCACCACGCAGCAATTCGACGATTTGAGCTGCCGAAAGGTGCGACAGCAAGCGGACGACACGGAATCCAACCCAGGCGAGTCCGGCGATGGCGAGAATACCGAGTATGCGCCCAACCCATAGGCGAGCGGCTGGCGTGCGATCCTCGGTTCGCTTAGAAGTTTTCTCGCTTTCGCGGCGCGCAGCGGCAACAAGCAGCCATTCGCTCGCCGGTTGAATCGCGCGATCGTGAATCGAGGAGGACACGCCTGAACGTCGCAATAGAGTCAGAACGGCAGAGCGTGGCGCGGAGGCAGCTTCGACCGATTCCATTTTGAATTTATCGGCCCAGGCAATTACGGGGCGCCAGAGTAATTGGTCGAGCAGCACGATGACGCCGACCATCGCAGCGAGCCCCCAAGCAATCGCGCGCGAATCACCGTTATTCGCTGCAAGCTGAAGATAGGAGCCGAGCCCCGGCAGACGAAAGTCGCGCCGGCCCAGCTCGAACATTTCGCAAGCCATCAGGAAAAACCAGGCTGCCGCGACGGACATCATAGAGTTCCAGACGAGTCCAATGGCTGCGTAGGGCAGGTCGAGCTGGACGAATTTCTGCCATCCGCTGAAGCGGTAGATTTCCGCGGCCTCGTGGAACTCACGAGGAATTGCTTTGAGTGAGGCGTAGAAACTGAAGGCAATGTTCCAAGCCTCGCCCGTGAAAATCAGCAAAATCGAGCCCAGCTCAAGGCCAGCCTGCCGATTCGGGAATAG
>Ga0187783_10001215_pt1 | contig 19029 bp, 9 predicted proteins | sample 1015_SJ02_MP02_2_FD_132471 | JGI IMG/M metagenome (GOLD analysis project Ga0187783, IMG submission 132471) | Tropical peat soil microbial communities from peatlands in Department of Meta, Colombia - 1015_SJ02_MP02_20_MG | ecosystem: Environmental > Terrestrial > Soil > Wetlands > Peat | place...
CCGGGGCCCAATGGTATTCACGCGTCCCCAGTAGGTTTCTGGCTGTGGGCTTATCTCCGGATCGCCGTAGCACTCTGATGTGGACGCCAGCAGGAACCTTGATCCTTTGGTCTTGGCCAGCCCAAGGGCATTGTGTGTTCCGAGCGCTCCCACCTTCAAAGTCTGGATGGGCAACTTCAGATAGTCAGGTGGACTGGCGGGAGAAGCGAAGTGCAGTACCGCGTCGACTGGACCTGACACGTCGATATATTGCGACACGTCCTGTTTGGCGAATTTGAACCGCGGGTGTGAAAGCAGATGAGAGAGGTTCGAATCGGTACCGGTAACAAGGTTGTCGAGCGACACCACCTCCCATCCCTTTTCGATAAAGAAGTCGCAGAGATGGGAACCGAGGAACCCCGCCCCACCGGTCACGATTGCGCGCAAGTTGTGTCCTTCTTCCTTCCCTGGAAAACCGATTGTATCTAAATGTCTGGCGACGAGAGAAGCTCGAAACGACACTCGATGTGCCGTGATCAGTATTCCCATTGCTAGAGGACGGCTGTTTTTCGATTCGCCAGGCGCAACAAGGCGCGGCACCCCCACCTGGTTCAGCAGTCAGCACTTATGGGCAGGTTTCGCCCTCGGTGGCCGTTCGTCAGTTGCCTGATACGCTATGGCGCCGCTTCATTTCGCCACACGATCGTGCGGTTTCATGCTCTAAATAACGTAGGCAGTCTATTTGGCATCGAAGCAGGGGTCTGAGGAAATTCGTATGGGAAAGCATGGCGGCCCGTGGCTTGTATTGTGTCTGGCCATGGTCGCGTGCCTGGCCGATGTGGGCTGTACGGGCACGCCCCCCTCGTTCCATATGGTCACGATCACTCCGAAAGGGCCGATCGTCGTTGCCAGCGGCGGTACGCAGGTTCTCACCGCGCAGGTGCTGAACGACACGTCCGGAGCCGGCGTAAACTGGACACCTCCCGCACATGGAACACTCACAGGGGTCACGACCACCTCAGCCACCTACAACGCTCCCGTTGTAGCGCCCGGTGCGACCGTTTCTGACACCGTTAAGGCGACGTCTGTCACCTTTTCCAATGAATCCTCATCTGTCTCCCTTACTGTCGAGGGAGCTCCGGTCATCTCCACAACGTCGCTGCCCGCTGGTAACCAGGGAACTCCCTATAGTGGCACAGTGAGCGCGACGGGTGGCGTTGCTCCTTTTAACTGGTCGATTTCCTCTGGCTCGCTCCCTACCGGCCTTTCCCTTGGTGCCAGCACAAGCAATTCGGTGATGATTACGGGAAACCCTGGCACACAAGGGACCTTCAATTTCACGATCAAAATCACGGACGCAAGCGGCGCCTCTGGCACCGAACCTCTTAGCATTACGATCAACGCGCCGCTCCCTCTCACGGTGGCGACGACGTCGCTGCCAAACGGTGTTCTCAATGCCGCCTATCCGTCGACCACCTTGCAGGCCACCGGTGGCGTCCCTCCGTTTACTTGGACGGTGACGTCGGGCAGCCTACCGACCGGATTGGCCTTGGCCGCGAACGGAGCCATCAGCGGCGCGCCCACGGCCACCGGGACCTTTGACTTTACCGTCGAGGTAACCGACTCCGAGAAGCCGGCGATGACAGCTTCGGCCAGCCTGAGCATCACAGTCAACAACCTCGGTGCGCTCAACGGAGACTATGTTTTCGAGTTGGCCGGGTTCAACGCCAGCGGATCGGTTGCGGTGGCCGGAAGCTTTACGGCCAATGGCCTCGGCGCCATTTCCAATGGCGTTGAGGATTTCAATTCCACATCCGGCAGCCCGAAGAATCAAACCTTTACAGGAACATACACGCTTACAGCCGACGACCGCGGTACGCTGACTTTTACAAGTCTGGCAGGCTCACCAACCTACGCATTCGCAATCGATTCAACCGGGTCTTATGGGCGCATGATCGAGTTTGACTCCAGCGGCATCCGCGGATCGGGTCAAATCGAGAAGCGCATCGAAGTTACCACCTGCACATCGAACACGCTTGACGGGCCGTATGCGTACGGCCTTACGGGCAACGCCGTGACCAGCGCGTTGACCGCGGCCGGCCCTGTCGTGCTGGTCGGAACCTTCAACGCAACTCCGCCTCCTCCGCCTGGAACCGGGGCAGGCAGTATCGGCACCGGCGAATCCGATGCGAATATGCCGAGTGGCATCACCCCGACAGACCAGACCGTGTCTGGATCGTTCGCGACGACCTCCCAGAGCACGCGCTGCTCGATGTCGCTTTCGCAAAAGATCGGAACAATGGCCTTCAGTGTCTACCCGGCTTCCCCGACCGAAGCCTTCTTTGTGGAGACTGATCAAGTAAACTCGAATGAACCTTTCCTGATGTCTGGCAAACTTCTTCAGCAGATAGGCTACCCGTTCACCGGCGCTGCTGGCAGCACCTTCACAGCCACGAGCGTCGCTGGTCTTACCGGCCAGTTTCTATCCGGAGCAACCTATGTTCCGGATTTAGCTCTGGTCTTACTTGCGGGATCGGGCGCGTCAACCTACACCATTACGGTTCTCGACAATCGTGGGGGCGTCGTCACGGCGTACGCTCCTACCGGCGCGACCTTTACGAACGCCGATCAGTATGGCCGGATCGACTCGGGTATTAGTTCGCCGATTTCCCCGATCCTCTACATCATCAATGAGAACGAGGCGTTCGTTATTGGAGAGCTTGTCGGTGATCCCTTTTTCGGAATCCTGGAGCCTCAATCCCCTATTCCTTTCACTATCACGACTTCCGACCTCAACGGGTCTTTTGTGATGGGTACCTCATACCCCGCGACACCTGGCGTGCCCGATCTCTCCGGCACCGTTACACTCGAAAACACATCGGCCACCGCAGGTACCATCAATGGAACGGAGGACCTCAGCACGTCGAGCGGAAACACCGCCGATCAGACCGTCACGGGCACCTACGCGAGCTTGGTTTCAGCAACGGGGGGTGGGTTGGTTACGCTGACCGCGCCGTCATCTTTTAGCGGCCAGTTCCTCACCGTCTCGTCGACCAAACTCGTCATCTTGACCACGACTGCCGGCGATGCAGAGCCGACCCTACTCTATCTGGGAAACTGCGCAAATACCTGCGGAGAGAACTGAGACTGTCTCGCCTGCAAGGCGGCTATTTAGTATGCCCAGCGCATAAGGACCGATCCCGCCGTATAGCCAGCGCCCACAGCGACGATCAGCACCAGATCGCCCTTGCGCAAGCGCCTTTGCTCTACGGCATCGACCAATCCCAGCGGAATTGTTGCACCCGTCGTGTTCCCGTACCGGTCGATATTGACGATCACCTTCGAATCATCGACCCCGAGCCTCTCCTGCATGGCCCGAATGATGCGCAAATTAGCCTGGTGGGGTACGACCAGGGCCAGGTCGCGACTTGTCAATCCGTTCCGTTCGAGCATTTGACAAGCCAACTCAGCCTGCCGCCGCACCGCGTACTTGAACACCTGCTGGCCTTCCTGGTGAACGTAGTGCATCCGCCTGGCCACGGTCTCCTCAGATGCAGGGTGGAGTGAGCCGCCCCCGGGCATGTAGAGGTTACATCCCCCCGAGCCATCAATGTCGTGGGCAAAATCGAGGATACCTTCTAAGCCCGAGATGGTGGGCTCGAGCAATACTGCTCCGGCGCCGTCCCCGAACAGCACACAGGTCGCTCGGTCCTTGAAATCCAGAATCGAAGTCATCACGTCGCTGCCGATCACGAGGACCTTGTGGTGCGACCCAGCCGCAACGAACTGGGCTCCGACCGTCAGCGCATAGGCGAAGCCGGAACACGCAGCCGAAAGGTCAAATCCCCAGGCCTTCTTGGCACCAAGCCGGTCCTGGATCAGGCACGCCGTGGCGGGGAAGAGCATGTCCGGCGTAACCGTGGCGACGATGATCATGTCGATCTCTTCGGCGGACACGCCTGTCATGGCCAGTAGCTTCCGCGCGGCCTCGGTGCCCAAGTCTGACGATCCCACTCCAGGGTCTGCGTACCGTCGCTCGCGAATGCCGGTCCGCGTTCGGATCCATTCGTCGTTCGTATCCACGATCTTTTCAATATCAGCGTTGGTTACAACTCGAGGCGGGACATATCCGGAGACTCCGGTAATTTTAGCGGCGATCGGCCTGCTCATCTCTCTCCTTGTCGGCACAACAGTTCGCGATTGTATGCAATCCCGCAAGGCGGTGACAAGCAAAACACCATCTTTCTTCGACCGCGGTGCTTTCTCTCAGACGCCCGCTAAGGCATGATGAGAGGGATGACCTCGGACGAGAAGGCACGTTGGATCTGCGAGCGCGCGCGTGCCCTGGGTTTCGAGCTGTGCGGTGTGGTCGCGCTCGCGGCTGGCTGCGACCCCTTTGGAGGCGAGGAGACTCGAAAAGAGTTCGCTCATTTTTCCGAATGGCTTCGCCGCGGCTATGCAGGCGAAATGAAGTATCTCGACGATCCGCGCCGCACCGATCCCCGGCGGATCTTACAGGACGCGCGAAGCCTCCTTGTTGTTGCGATGAACTACAACTCCCCGCCACCGAGCAGCTCATCCGACGCGCGCCAACAAACGCCCCGAGGATGGATTTCGCGCTACGCCTGGGGTGAGGACTACCATCAAGTGATGCAGGACAAGTTGAGGGCGCTCGTCGCTGAAATACGGGCGCGTTATGCTGAGCCGTTCGAGGCGCGCACCTATGTGGACACGGGCCCGATCCTCGAGCGCGTGGCAGCGAAATACGCCGGCCTGGGCTGGCTTGCGAAAAATACCTGCCTCATCAATGCGCACCTCGGTTCGTGGCTTTTCCTTGGCGTCATCGTCACGACGCTCGACTTGGAACCGACGCTCGCGCCGGGCGAGACTCCTGCAGCCGATCTCTGCGGAAGCTGTACGCGCTGTCTGGAAGCGTGTCCCACACAGGCGTTCCCAGAGCCGTACGTCCTCGATGCCCGCCTCTGTATTTCCTACCTCACGATCGAGTTACGCGGCTCGATTCCCGAAGCGCTTCGCCCCCGCATGGGCGATGCCGTGATCGGATGCGATATCTGTCAGGATGTGTGCCCGTGGAACCGCAAAGCACCTCTGACGACCTTTGCCCCTTTCCACCCCCGCGATTCGCTCTTCGCACCCGAGATCGAGCCCCTGGCATCACTCTCGCCCGAGCGATTCAGCGACCTGTTTCAGAAAAGCGCAGCCAAACGGGCAAAATGGCGCGGCCTGGTGCGAAACGCCTGTGTGGCCCTGGGCAATTGCGCCGTCGAGCGCGGCTCAGCGACGCACGCCCGCATCGAGAAACTGCTCGATGCCCTGGCCGCATCAAACGACCCTCTGATTGCCGAGCACGCGCACTGGGCTTTGTCTCGGCTGTCGGAAGCGCACTAACTGGCTTCCCAAGTCCCAAAAACACAATAGACACGGCAACCTGTGTTTGCCATACTTCCCGATTCGAACGGCTGCCTTCCATCTTCCGGGAGCGAGCCGCAATTCATTACCCAGGAAAAAAATCGATGAGTCCAATGTTCCGATGGTTATTGTGCGCGGTCATTTTCCTCGCGGCCGGTTCTACCGCCTCGCGTCTGTTTTCGCGGGAAACACCTCTTCCTCCCCAGAAGGTTTCCAGCCCCTCGCCCCAGGAAGGCTCGATTGAGCGAGGGCGTTATTTGGTTGAGAACGTGGCGATGTGCGAAGAATGCCACACCCCCCGCGACAATAATGGGAATCTGGACGAGTCTCGGCGGCTTCAGGGAGCGGCCATTTGGATTGTCCCCGTGCATCGCATGACGAACTGGGCCAATCGCGCGCCGGCCTTGGCTGGTTTCGAGCAGTTCACCGAAGAACAAGGCGAGCAGATTCTGGAAAAGGGTATCGGACCGAACGGACTTCAGCTCCAACCACCGATGCACATTTACCACATGACTCACGCCGATGCCCAGGCGGTGATCGCCTATCTACGCTCCCTATCCGGCGCGTATCCTCAGGCACAGTAATTGTCTTCGTGCTGCCCTAGCGTGCCTCAGTCGTAACACGGCAGTAACACTCGTCGTATATCGTCACCGACGACATCGGCATGGCCAAGCACCGCGCAAACCGGGGTGCAGACCAGTTCCTGAATCGCTATTTTTCATGGATGCAATTCAACCAGCGCGTCCTCGAAGAAGCGCGCGACCCGAACAATCCGCTTCTTGAGCGAGTCAAGTTTCTGGCCATCACCGCGAGCAATCTGGATGAATTCGTCGAGGTGCGCGTCGCCGGCTTGATGCAGCAGGCCGAACACGGAAGTCGTGAGACGGGCCCTGATGGGCGAACACCCTCCGAGGCCCTGGTCGAGCTGACGAAGCAGATTCACGAATTCGTAGAGGATCAGTACCGGTGCTGGCGCGAAGAACTGCTCCCCGCGCTTGAATCCGAATCGATCCGTGTCATCAGCCTCAGTCAACTGCGGCCGGAAGCGCGCGTACATATCGAAAATTTCTATAGCAAGACCGTAGAGCCGCTGCTTACCCCCGTGACCGTTGATCCTGCCCATCCCTTTCCCCACGTTTTGAACAAGGCTTTGTGCCTTGCATTTCTGATTCGGCGAATGAGGCGCGGTTCGCACATCTATCTGGGCGTCGTGACGGTGCCGCGTGCTCTGCCTCGGCTTGTGCGTCTGCCCTCACCGGAGGGCACGAGCGAATACATTTTCCTGCACGACGTGGTTCATGCCTTCGCCCATCGGCTCTACCACGGATACGAAATCCTTTCGGCGGCAGCCTTTCGGGTCACGCGCAATAGCAATCTCTACCTCGAGGAAGAGGAATCCCGCACGATTTTGGAATCCGTTGACACGCAGCTGCATCTCCGCCGGAAAGGCTCGGCCGTACGTCTGGAAATTGAAGCGAGTGCGAAAGCGGAAATTATTGAACGCCTGCAGGCGAATTTCCGTCTGGCGCCAGAGGGAATCTTCCGGATCCATGGCCCGATCAATCTCTCGCGCATCTCTCACCTGTACGAGGAGACGTCGCGGCCTGATCTAAAATACCGACCGTTTGCACCACGGGAGCTAGTGCTTAAACCAGGCTCTGCTTCGATCTTCGAACAGGTGCGCGGGCGGAGCGTGCTTCTGCACCATCCTTACGATTCCTATGCAGCGGTGGTGCGCTTCATTGAGAGTGCAGCACAGGATCCCGATGTACTCTCGATCAAGCAGACGCTATATCGCACCAGTGAAAATTCCCCGATCGTCCGCGCACTCATCGAAGCGGCCGCAACCAAAGAGGTTGCTGTCGTAGTCGAACTCAAAGCTCGCTTCGACGAAGCCTCGAACATTCGTTGGGCTCAAAATCTGCAGGAAGCGGGCGTGCAGGTTTTTCACGGAGTGGTCGGTTTGAAGACGCATTGTAAGCTCGCTCTGGTTGCCCGCCGCGAGGCCGACGGCCAGATTCGCCGATACGCTCATCTTGGCACGGGAAACTACAATCCCTCGACAGCGCGCTTCTACACGGATCTGAGCCTGCTGACGAGCGACGCCCAGCTAACTTCGGCCGTGCACCATGTTTTCGATTACCTGACCGCGCATTCCGAGCGGCCGCACTACACGCCGCTTTTTGTCGCGCCGCTAAACCTCGGCCGCAGCTTTCTCGGCTTGATCCATCGGGAAACGGCTCACGCGAAAGCGGGGCGTTTGGCGTTCATTTTCGCGAAATTCAATTCCCTCCTCGACGACAAGATCATCGAGGCGCTTTATCGCGCTTCGCAAGCCGGGGTACGGATCGAGTTGCTTGTCCGCGGCGCCTGTGCCCTCCGACCCGGTGTGCGCGGACTGAGCAGTCGCATCGGTGTGCGCAGCGTCATCGGGCGGTTTCTGGAGCACAGCCGCATTTTTGTCTTTGGCAACGGCGGCAACACGGATGTCTATTTGGGCAGCGCCGATTGGATGCAACGCAACATCTATGAGCGTGTTGAAGTGATTTTCCACTTGAGAGAACCGGCGCTGTGTAGCCAGATCCTTCAAGAAGTGGTCGCGCCTTATCTCGCCGACACACAGAAGACGCGTGTCTTGAAGTCCACCGGCCAATACGTTCGCCTCCACGCGGCGCGCGCGTTGACCCGATTGCGCAACGGGAGACCCTTCAACGCGCAACAGTTTCTCATCGATTTCACCGAGCGCCGCGAGAATCTTGATTCGTTCCCGTCTCTGCCCCCGTTCATGAAAGTGCGTCCGTCGCCGACTGTCGCGACAAAATCGGCATGACCCCGCAGCTCCGCCCCGACGGGAAAGGCGTTCGCAGCCTTCCTCTGTATAATCGCCTGCGATGGAAGGATGGCTAGAACGCACCGGCACGTGGTGGCTGGGGCCGGAGGCTTCCGATGAGCAACATCCGGGGCATCTTTGGCCTCGGTGGATTTTCCTGCGCGCTTTGGGACTGATTTATTTTTCTGCGTTTTATTCTCTCCTGTTTCAAGTCCGAGGGATGATCGGCCCCAAGGGAATTCTGCCTGCGATTGACTATCTCCAAGCTGTTGCGGCCGGCCTTCGTGGCGATCGCTTCTGGTACGTACCGACGGTTTTCTGGCTGGGGTCAAGCGACCGGGCGCTCCTGCTGGTGTGCTGGGTGGGTCTGATCGCCTCGGTCCTTGTGGCCGTCAATGTCTGGCCCCGTCTAGGGCTTTTGGTCTCCTTCATTTGCTTTCTCTCCTTCGTCAGTGTGGCGCGCGATTTTGCCTCCTATCAATCCGACTACATGCTGCCGGAGGCCGGCTTCATCGCCCTATTTTTCGCACCGTCGGGCCTTCGACCTGGGCTGGGCCGTACCCACCCCGCTTCACGCGCCAGCCTGTACCTGCTCCGATGGGAATGGTTCCGCATCTACTTCGAGTCGGGGGTGGCGAAGATGGCAAGCGGCGATTACTCCTGGCGTCACTTCACCGCGATGGACGATTACTACCAGAATGCTCCTCTTCCCACATGGATCGGCTGGTATGTCGGGCACTTCCCGCATTGGTTTCATGCCGCCGCTGTCTTCTACACGCTTGCCATTGAACTCGTGCTGGTGTTCATGGTTTTTCTACCTCGGCCCTTTCGCATCGCCTGCTTCTGGATCGTGGCGCCCTTTGAGACCAGCATCATTCTCACTGGAAACTACGCGTTCTTGAACTATATCGTCTTCTTTCTCGGCTTTCTTTTGCTCGACGATCGCTTCATCGAACAAATCGTACCCTCAAGCATTCTACGGTTCATCGAACGGCCGTCTCCTGCGGCTGCCGTTGAACTGGCTTCGAAACAGCCGCCGAGCGCAGACGTGCACAGGCTGCTGGCCCCGGTGCGCATGGTGATTGTCGGGGCATGCTTCGCTTTGGTTTTCTACTCGACGACGGCGTGGCTGGTTTGGAGGCTTTGGCCGGCCGCCCCGCTTTGGCCCCGGCCGGCGCGAATCATGGAGATTTTCCACGTTGCCACGGTGTACGGATTGTTCGCCACTATGACTCACGAACGCCGCGAAATCGAGTTTCAGGGCTCCCTTGACGGCACCACCTGGACTCCCTATCCATTCCGCTACAAACCGCAAGACCTAGGCCAGGCGCCCGGAATCTATGCCCCCTATCAACCGCGGTTTGAGTGGAACCTGTGGTTCGCCTCGCTGGGTGAATGGACCCAATATCAGTTTGTCGTTTCGACCGAGGAATGCCTGCTGCAAAACCAGAAGGATGTGCTTCAGCTTTTTGCACGGAATCCGTTTTCCAATGACCCACCCCTCCAAGTGCGCGCCGTTATCTACCAGTATTGGTTTACCGATCTCAAGACCAAACGAGAAACAGGGATGTGGTGGCGGCGCCAGCGGCTCGGCGACTATGCGCCTCCGCTTGAACGAGGGTCGGACGGGAGAATCTTCATGCTCGAGGTAGGGACCGTTTTACCGCCTCCGGACTAGCCCGACCGCCGGATTTTGCCACGCGGTCATATTTCCGTTAGGCTGTTCCGGCTCGGAGAAGGCAGATGAGGCGCCAGCACACAATCGAGCCCAAGAGACCGCGGCCTCCTGAGATTGAGGGCGCGCAGGTGCTAGCGCATCTGGCTACACTCTCTCAGGCGGCCAGCATCCGCGAGATTGCGCATGGCATGGACCTCAAGCACCGGGGCCGGCGTTTTCTTCCACGAGTGATTCAGCAGCTCAAGGAAAAAGGGGAAGTGGAAGAAATTCATGGCGGTCGCTATCAGCTGGCCAAGCGAAAGAGCATGGCTTTGAAAAACGCAGCGCTCGAGCTTGAGACAGCCCATTCTGCCGATAAGAAGCGCGCTCGAGATCCGAATTTGGTAACGGGCCGACTGGTGGCCCATCACGATGGCTATGGGTTCGTTGTCCCGGATGAGCCGATGTTTGGCATGGAAGGCGATCTGTTCATCGGCCACGGCAATCTCGGTGATGCGATGCACGGCGACCACGTACTGGCACGAGTCGAGCGCCGCCGCGCCGACGGGCGGGCCGAGGGACGGATTGTCGAGATTGTCGAGCGAGAGCATCCGACCGTGGTCGGGGTGTTCCGCTACGGGCCACACGGAAACTACGTCTCGCCCTACGACACCCGCATCCTTCACGAGATCCTGATTCTTCCGGGCGACGAACTCACCGCGGAACTGCGACAAAAATTCGGTATGGGTTCAACGATCGAGCCCGCCTCGTTCAGACGCAAGCGCCTGCCGGAACTCGACGGCGCTGTTGTCAACGTGGAAATGACGCGATACCCGAAGGGAGGCCTTGCCCCGGCGGGCCGCGTGATTGAAATCCTTGGCCGCCCAGGCGAAATCGGCGTTGATGTCGAAATCATCATTCGCAAGCATCACCTGCCTTACCTATTCTCGGACAAAGCCCTGGCCCAGGCTCGCGCTGCGCCACAGCAGGTGGATGAGTCAGCGCTGCGCGGGCGTCGGGACTTCCGCCAGCTACCGGTCGTAACCATCGACGGCGAAACGGCGCGCGATTTCGATGACGCTGTTTATGTTCATGCGCTGCCAAAGGGCGGCTACGAATTGCAAGTGCACATCGCCGACGTGGCGCACTACGTTGGGCGCGATTCTGCGCTCGATCGTGAGTCGCGCCTGCGCGGTACATCGGTGTATTTTCCCAATCGCGCTGTGCCCATGCTGCCCGAAGAACTCTCAAACGGCATCTGCTCACTGAATCCGCACGTCGAGCGGCTGGTGATGAGCGTGGTAATGGAAATGGACGCGAACGGACAGTTGGCGCACGCCGATTTCATGCCGGGCGTGATTCGCTCGGTCGAACGTATGACTTACACGAATGTCAATCGCGTGCTTGAAGGCGATCGGGAAATGAATCAGCGCTACGGAGCGCTCGCGGAGGCTTTTCAGCGGATGAAAGAGCTAGCGTTGCTGCTCAATGCTCGTCGCCACGCACGCGGTTCCATCGATTTCGACTTGCCCGAACCGGTGATTGAATTTGACTCGGCGGGCCGCATGCAGGGTATCGTTCGCAGCGAACGCAACATTGCGCATCGTATCATCGAGGAATTCATGCTGGCAGCCAATGAGGCCGTGGCGCAATACCTCGAAAGGCGAGGCATCGGCTCACTCCATCGCGTTCATGAAAAGCCCGATCCCAAGAAGGTCCTGGAATTTGAAGGGCTGGCAAAGGCCTTCGGCTACTCGCTCGGTGTTGAGAACCTCACGGAGCGCCGTGTGGCCGTGCGCCACGGCCGCGTCCAAGCCCCAGCCAAAGCCAGTGGCGGTCGCGGTCGCATGCGGCCCATGAGTGTGACGATGCCGGCCACCGAAGACATTGAGATCCGTCCCCAGCATTACCAGCGCCTTGCGGAAAAAATCGCCGGGAAGCCCGAAGAGCGCATTCTTTCCTACTTGATGCTGCGATCACTTAAGCAAGCGCGCTACGCTGCGGAGGTGCTCGGCCATTTCGCGCTCGCCGCGAAAGAATACACGCACTTTACCTCGCCCATTCGCCGCTATCCGGACCTAATCGTGCACCGCTGCCTGAAATGGGCGCTCGAGAATCCACCGCCGTTCCCCCACCCACGTCCGGGAAAGGAAGGATTCCGGCCGACACTTGGGCCGTATCGCCGGGTGGAACTCGACGAGATCGCCGCGGAGAGCTCGGAAGCCGAGCGCCGAGCTGATCAAGCCGAACGCGAGCTCCTGGATTGGAAGACGGCGCAGTTCATGGAGCAGCATCTTGGCGAGGAATACGACGCGCTCATCATTTCGGTGCAAAAGTTCGGCTTCTTCGTGGAGTTAACCGAGATTTTCGTCGAGGGGCTTGTCGGTATCGATCGTCTCGAGGAGTCCACCGGTCAGCGCTGCCTGTATCGCGAGCGCGATCACGCCATCATCACCGAACCGCATCGCGGCACACGCGGTGCGGCCCCTAGGCGAATCTTCCGTCTGGGGGATCGCGTACAGGTGCGGGCCGAGCGCATCGATCCCATGCGCCACCGCGTCGAATTCGCATTGGTTTGACGTTCCAATTGTTCCGGGAGGGCATGCATGAAACCAATAGTGGGATTCATCGGACTGGGACTGATGGGCAAGCCGATGGCGCAGAATCTACTGCGCGCTGGATATCCACTCGTCGTTTGGAACCGTACGCGCGCGAAGGCCGACGATCTGGTCAACGCCGGCGCCAAGCTGGCTACTCAACCTGCTGAAGCAGCCGCGCAGGCCGATGTGCTGATTACGATCGTGAGCGATCCTCCGGCCCTCGAAGAGGTACTTGGGGGAACGCACCACGCCATGGAAAGCTTGCGAGCAGGCAGTCTGTTCATCGATTGCAGCACGGTCTCTCCGGACCTGGCACGACAGGTGGCAGACGCCTGTGCAAAGCGAGGCGTGGATTTTCTCGATGCTCCGGTGACTGGCGGTACTTGGGGAGCCCAGAAGGGCGAATTGGTCTTCATGGTGGGGGGCAAGCTCGAAACGCTCGAGCGCGCTCGGCCCCTGCTTGAGACCATGGGCAAGAAAATCTTCCTGCTCGGACCAAACGGCGCGGGGCAAACGGTGAAGCTCGGAATGAATCTGCTGCTCGCCCTCGAAGTCGATGCGTTTGCCGAAGCACTGGCGCTCGTGACCACAGCGGGCGTGCCGGCCACGCGTCTGGTTGAGGTGATGCAATCCAGCATGGGCCGCGCGCCAGTGCTTGACGTGAAAGCGCCCTTGATGCTGAAGGGCGAATTTCCAGCTAGCTTTCCCCTGCGTCTGATGCACAAAGACATTCGGCTGGCGCTTGAACTTGCACAGGAACACGGCGTTCCACTTCCGGCCGCTCGAGCCGCCTACCAGACCTACACGGAAGTCAAGGACTCTGCGAAGGACGACCCGGATTTTTCGGCCGTGATGCGCTTTTGGAAAAACGCCGCCTCTTGAGTGCTCGCGCTACAGAAGACTGCTGTGATCGGTTTCACGGAGATCGAGGCGCACCGGTTCGAGCAAAAGCCTCACGTGGTAAACCCCGCAAACACTATTGCACACGTGGATGCGATCGGCGTGTTGCAGTCGTCGAGTCTGACGATGGCGTCGGTCTCGTTCGGCCACTGTCGCAGGATCTGCGCGCGGCACATTCCCAGCAGCAGACCACAGGAAAAGGGGCAGCGATGGTTGTTTTGAAAGCGATCGCTGCTAAATGGCTAGACGGGAAACTCCGGCGCGACTGAATTGCTCACACCAGAGTAGATTTTGGCTCTGACTTCCACAGAGAATTGAGGCATACTCGGTGAACTGAGCAACCAACGCCGGAAATACGGATCTTAACCTCCACAGAAAGCCGCTCGGCTGAAATCTGCTCCGTATACGAAGATATACACAGGTTTTCCATCGCCAGTACTGCTAGGAAATGAAATAGCGACTTGAAATTATTGTGAAATTAATATTGATTCATAAGTGCATCGCTACAACGGACGGTGGAGGAGTGGATGCGCGCGATGCGGGTACAGCGCCTGGTCCTGATCTTCTGCGTCGTTTCCCTGTCTACCTCGGCTCAGCAGTTCTCGCCGCCCACTGCAGCAAACGGACCCCAAACTGCGTCGATCATTCAGCAGAGCTTGATGGCGCTGACCCGAGGCTTGCCGGTCACCGATGTCACGATGACGGGGGCGTACGCCGTCACGAGCGCTTCCGGCACTCAGTCCGGCACGATCACGATGGTTGCCACCGCGTCTGGCCAGGGCCGATCAACGGTGACCATGCCATCGGGTACATACAGCGAGGCTCGACGAATCTCAGCCGGTTCAGCGAGCATGATCGAGACCGGACCTGACGGTGTACCCCACGCCATCACCACCCAGACAGCCGTGTCGCCGAATCCCGCATGGTTCTGCCCGGCGCTCGTTCTGGCCGCTGCGTCCTCGCCTTTCTATTCAAGTTCCTACCTGGGTCAAGAGACACTCAACGGAGAGGTGGTCCTCCACCTAGCGGTGTGGTGGCAGCCTGGCAGCGGTGCCACGTCAGCAATCTTGATGCAGTTCTGGCAACAAGCCACGCGACACGACATCTATCTGGACGCTTCGTCGCTGTTGCCCGTGTCTATGACCTTTCTGCTGCATCCGTACGATAAGGAAAACCCGAACAAACCACTCATGACGTACAGGGGCAGCAACTCCGACCGCACGGTCGAGCTTCTGTTTTCCGACTACCAGGTCGTGCAAGGTCGGTCTGTGGCCTTTCATATCCACAGCACGCTAAGAACCGCCATCAGTGAAGTGATCAGTGATATTCAGATTTCATCCGCCACGTTCAACACCGGAGTAATTATTGACATTCCTTCCGCTGTGAATTAGGGGACCCCCGATGCGCACGACGGGAATCTGTTGTCTAATCGCGCTATTCGCGGTCGTGGCGGCGCGATCCGTACTGGCGCAGGAGGATCCAAGCTTCGAGATTGGCTTGAAGCCCTTCGGCTCTTATCAAATGGGGGACATCGACGACGTAAATCTCAGTAACGGCAGCCTCGGCGTGGACATCCCTCTAATCTCCTATCCGCAGCGCGGGGGAAAGCTCACGCTCGACTTTGCTCTTCACTATTTCAACGGATCAAGCTATCAAGTCCTGGCCTGTTATAGCGAGCCGTTTGGTGCGCAGTGTGTCTACGAACCCTTTGGCAGCTTCAGCGGGTTTGAGGTAATTGACAAGCAGGCCCTTACGTATGGACCAGCGCTGAGCATTAGTGGGGGGTACCAACCCTGCACCTCTGTCGCCGGCACAGCCACTTCTTTGTGCAATTTCCAGGTTTCAAATACCGACGGTGCCTCCCACCCCTATGCGCCCACAAGTGCCGCCAGCACGAGCTTCCGGTCCATCGACGCAAGCGGCATCCTTGTGTCGAATGCATCCTTCATCGATCCAGAAGGGATCGTGCATACCGATGTTCAGTACGGCGGCATGCTCACCGACACGCGTAGGGATTCCAATGGTAACGAGATTACCTACTCCTCGGCTGTGGGCTGGACTGATACCATGGGCCGAACGATCCCGGTAATCCCCGCTGCCACTTCCTCCGGGCTCAGCAATTGCCCGCAGCCCCCAATCAAACCTTTACCTCCTACGAGTGCAGTCGTGTGGAGTCCACCAGGCCCGAATGGTGGGACGTACACCATCACTTTCTGCTATGCCACTGTTCCTTACAGACAGCCGTGGGCCGGTTCCGCGCCAGAATTGCAGAGCGTGGCTCTGCCTGACGGTACGACTTGGACCTTCGCCTACACATCGTCTCCAAAGTCCTTCATACCGATCGCGGATCTATCCGAGATCACGTTCCCAATCGGAGGCACGCTTTCTTACACTTGGACCACTACGGCCGTGTGTGGTGACGGCACCAACCAGTCAGCCAATGAAGCCGTACTAACCCGCATGATGAATCCCAACGATGGTGTTACCCCTGCATCTCAGTGGACGTATGCGTTTACCTCAGCGGGCACGACAGTCACTGATCCCATGAACAATGCTTCGGTTCATACATTCGGTTTTGGTGAGCCTGGCACACAAAACGGGTGCGAATCCTACGAAAATCAAGTGAGGTACTACGAGGGTTCGAGCACAAGCGACACGCTGCTCGAAACAGTGAACCGAAGCTATCACTATACTGCGCTACCTTGGGGAGGCAGTTTGGAGCCAGCCAATGTTGTCCCCATTACCGAGGACACCATCTGGCCAGGTGGGCAGCAGAGTCGAATCACTCATTCCTACGACCCGGGATTGACGGTTTGTGCCCCTTTCTACACCGCGCCGTCGGGAAATGCTGACTGCAACAACACAGTCACTCTTACGGCGCTGTACGGGAAGGAGCTGATGAGGCAGGACTACGACTACGGGAACAACGCCCCCGGCAATTTGCTGCGTACCACGACGACCACCTATCTCGCTTTTCAGAATGCAAGCTACCTCAACGCAAATCTACTGGACCTGCCATCCGCCGTGCAGGTGTCGGGTTCGGGGTCCGGCTCATTTACAACCTACTTCTACGACCAGAACAACGGCAGTCCGCAAGGCATCCTAGGAAACTTGACGTCAACGGGTCGCTGGCTGAACACAACAAACACGTACCTTTTCACGAGCAATGTCTATAACTCGTACGGGATGGTGACGACGATTACGGACCCCAAAGGCAACCCAACAAACTATGGATATTCACCAATATCGTGTCCTGGCAATTCAGGCTACGCTGGCTCGGGTCCTACATCGGTCACAAACGCGCTACGGCAAACAACGTACTACTGTTACGACCTCAACTCCGGCTTGCGGACTTCGATGACCGATCCGAACAACCTAGCTACAAGCTATGCCTACGACGACATGCTTCGCGCTACGCAGATCAACTACCCCGACGGTGGCCAGACAGACTTTTCTTATTTTGCTCAACTAGACGGATGGGTCGTAAATATCAGAGAAAGGATGGACACGCTAGGCCATTGGCGAACGTCGGACGTCTGGGTTGACGGGCTAGGTCGCAAAGGACGTGCTGCTGTTTACAATGCCGAAACGACTCCGTGGGATGAAATCGGAGACACCTGCTACAACGGCCTGGGTCTTGTCAGTTTCAAGGCGTATCCCTATCAAGACCAAGGGTGGACCAGCCTACGATCTTGCGCGGCCGCTGGAGATTCGTTCTCCTACGACGCCCTTGGCCGCAGGACGAAAGTCACCCAAGCGGACGGCTCAGTCATCTCCATTGCTTATGCAGGCAACTCCACGACTGTAGCAGACGAGCAGGGCAGGACCCGCGAAAGCTTTGCCGACGCTCTGGGTCGTCTCAGCGAGGTGATCGAAGATCCAGGCACAAGCCCGCATCTGAACTATGTCACGACCTACACATACGACGCTCTCAACAATCTCACGGGTGTCATGCAGGCCAGCTCTCGCCGGCGCACTTTTATCTACGACTCCCTGTCCCGCCTCATGAGCTCAACCAACCCTGAGTCGAATTGGTCATTTGCGAGTCAGAGCTACGTGGCCACGACGTACTCCTATGACGCCGATGGGAATCTAGTTACCAAAACTGAACCAGCACAGAATCAGCAAGGCACGTCACAAGTTACACTGACTTACTGTTACGATGCACTGAATCGGATGACGGCAAAGGCATACATCGCCCAGCCGTGTACAAACGGCTGGCTACCGTCACCAGTAGCGATCTATGTCTACGATGGTGCGGCTCCTCCGTCCGGCTGCTCGGTAGGCATCTTCAGCTACGGGCTGGCCATCGGGAAGCGCACGGCGATGTGCGATGCGGCAGGCTCGGAGGCGTGGAGCTATAACATCGTTTCTGGCATCGGCTGGCAAACCACGGACCAACGCACAACGAACGCGGTGACGAAATCCACGGTGTACCAAGACGACTTCCTCGGCTTGCCGGTAAGCCTACAGTACCCGAGTGGTCGCACGATTATTTACAGCTACAACCTTGGCGCGCGCCCCTTTTCCGCGCTGGACACCACAACATCGGTCTATTATGCAAATGCGGCGCACTATTGGGCTGGCGGCGCGCGGTGCTGGACTGTTTTCGGCGCGGCCATCACGTCAGCGGCCACCTATAACGCTCGACTCCAGCCACAGGAAATGCAATCTGCGGGAAACGTCGTTCCCTACCCAGGCTCCTGCGCAGGCCTCGGCCAGACAGGCAACTTGCTCGATCTTAGCTACAGCTTTAACTACGGGGCGGGCGACAACGGCAACGTTATGGGCATCACAAACAACCGAGACACAACACGCTCACAGAAGTTTACGTACGATGCTTTGAATCGACTGATGACGGCCACCTCCTCGCCCTACGCCACAAGCCCATCGCATTGCTGGGGCGAACGCTATCAGTACGATAACCAAACGACAGGCGGCGCTTGGGGCAATTTGACGAGCATCGGTGTCGCCTCTGCCGCCTACAATGGGTGCACGCAGGAGAGCTTGAGCGTGACCGCCACAGCCCAGAATCAGATTAGCAACGGAAGTACGTATGGCTACGACGCGGCTGGGAACATGACAACGAATTCCGGCATTTCTTACACCTATGATGCCGAGAATCATCTGACTTCTACTGCTGGTGTCACCTATATCTACGACGGGGAGGGGAAGCGCGTTGAGAAATCCAGCGGAAAGATCTATTGGTACGGAAGAGATGGAAGCGTTCTCGATGAGACCGACCTGACCGGTAGCACTGTCAACAGCAGTTTCAACGAATACCTCTTCTTCGGCGGCAGCCGCATTGCTCGGCGCGACTCCTCGAACAACGCTTACTACTATGTTGCTGATCACCTGGGTACGTCCCGCGTGATCGCCGAGGTCCCATCGGGCAGCATGACCGCAGCATTGTGTTACGACGCCGACTTCTATCCCTTCGGTGGCGAACGAACCTACACGACCGCCTGTTTGCAAAACTACAAGTTCACTGGGAAAGAACGTGACTCCGAATCGGGCCTCGACAACTTTGGGGCGAGGTACAAGTCACCGAGCGCAGGTAGGTGCGTGGGTCCTGACCCAGCAGGCCTACTAGCAGTTAGCGTAAAGAATGCGCCGACGTGGAACCTGTATAC
>Ga0187783_10001216_pt1 | contig 19021 bp, 13 predicted proteins | sample 1015_SJ02_MP02_2_FD_132471 | JGI IMG/M metagenome (GOLD analysis project Ga0187783, IMG submission 132471) | Tropical peat soil microbial communities from peatlands in Department of Meta, Colombia - 1015_SJ02_MP02_20_MG | ecosystem: Environmental > Terrestrial > Soil > Wetlands > Peat | place...
GGCCAGTCCGTCTGTGAGCACCAGCGGAGTCAGGCTCAGCGACACCAGCGTCGCGATCCGGTCGCCGGGCCGCAGGCCGAGCGGCGAGTCCGGGCCGACCTCGTCGACCACTCCGGTGAGCATGCCCCCGGAGCCCGTCACCGGGTTCTGCATCTTGCCCCGGTCCGCGACGATGCTGAGCACCGCGGACCTCATGGCGGCCGGCTCGGCGTGCGCCTCGCGCAACTGCCGGAACGATGCCGCGTCCAGGTTGAGCCGATCCACCGTGACCCGCACCTCATCGGCCCACAGCTGCGCGCGGGCGTCCAGCCGCCACGCCGCCTGCGGCAGCACGCCGGGCGGCGCCAGCACCCGGTGCAGGCCGAGCGGCGAGCCGACCTGGACCCGTGGTGCGATCACGACGGATTCCTCCTGGTTTTGGGACGAGTGCAAGGGTAGTGTAAGTAATCGATAGAATTTCCTGCCCGACACTATACAGACAGTAGGTTCTTGCGTCGTGTGCGAGAACCAGCCGCGAAAGAGCCAGGTGTGCCGTGATCGACCAGCCCTATGTCTATCGCCACCGGGAGCTGGCCGAGCCGGACTGGCGGCGGCTGCCCGGCTGGGCGGACGTGACCGCCCGCGACTGGGAGTCGGTCCAGTGGCAGCGCGCGCACTGCGTCAAGAACATCCGGCAGCTGCGTCACGTCGTCGGCGGCGGGCTGGACGAGCGGTTCTACGCCGACCTTGAGCGCGATCAGGCCGAGCGGGCAACCATGTCCATGCTCGTGCCACCGCAGATGATCAACACGATGGTGCCCGACCTGTCCCCCGCTGACCCGGGCTTCACCGACGCGTTCTACGCCGACCCCGTCCGCCGCTACATGATCCCGGCATTCAGCGACCGGCACCCGGAGTGGCCCTCGCACCCCCGAGCATCCAGGGACTCGCTGCACGAGGCCGAGATGTGGCCGGTCGAGGGGCTGACCCACCGCTACCCGACCAAGGTGCTCGCCGAGCTGCTGGCCACGTGCCCGCAGTACTGCGGCCACTGCACCCGGATGGATCTGGTCGGGAACCCCACCACAGTGACCGACAAGTACCGGTTCGAGCTCAGCCGCGACGACCGGCTCGCGGCCATGCTTGACTACCTGCGCGCGCATCCCGGGGTGCGGGACGTGGTGGTGTCCGGCGGTGATGTCGCCAACCTGCCGTGGTCGCGGCTGGAATCGTTCGTCGCGGGCCTGCTGGACATCGACAGCGTCCGCGACATCCGGCTCGCCACCAAGGCGCTGATGGCGCTGCCGCAGCACTGGCTGACCGACGACGTGCGGTCCGGCATGGCGCGGCTGGCCGCCGTGGCCCGGCAGCGGGACGTCAGCATCGCCATTCACACCCACGTCAACTCGGTGCAGTCGGTGACGCCGCTGGTCGCGCGCGCGGCCAAGGCGATGCTCGAGACCGGCATCCGCGACGTGCGCAACCAGGGCGTACTGCTGCGCGGCACCAACGACACCGCCGCACGGCTGCTCGACCTGTGCTTCGCGCTGCTCGATGACGCGAAGATCATGCCGTACTACTTCTACATGTGCGACATGATCCCCGGCAGCGAGCACTGGCGGCTGTCGCTGGCACAGGCCCAGCAGCTGCAGCACGACATCATGGGCTACCTGCCCGGGTTCGCGACGCCGCGGGTCGTCTGCGACGTGCCTTACGTCGGCAAGCGCTGGGTGCACCAGGTCGCGCGGTACGACCGTGAGCTGGGCATCTCCTACTGGACGAAGAACTACCGGACCGGGGTCGAACTCGACGATGCGTTCGCCCTGGAGCGGGAGTACGAGTACTACGACCCGATCGACCTGCTGCCGGAGAGCGGCCAGAAATACTGGCGGTCTGGTGCGGGGGCGCCGGTTGCCGCGGTGAGCTAGCCTCCTCACGCCCACAGGTCCGCGCGGTGCGCTCGCACCTGGCGGGCGACGCGGGCCAGGGCCTCGGCACTGGTCATGGGCGGCAACCTGCGGCCGTCGCGTAGCCGCAGGGACACCTCGCCCGCGGCGGCCTCCGTCTTGCCGATCACGGCCCGGTACGGGACGAGCCGGTGGTCCCTGATGCGCGCCGCCAGCGAGCCGTCACTGACGACGTCAGCACGCAAGCCCGACTCGCTGGCCTGTCGTGCTAGCCGCCCGGCGTGCGGCACCTCGGTGTCGGTCACGGGAAGGGCGACCAGCTGGACCGGGGCGAGCCAGGGCGGGAACGCCCCACCGCGGCGGTCAAGCAGGTGCGCGACCATGCGCTCGGCGGTGCCGATGATGCTCCGGTGGATCATCACCGGGCGGTGCCTGCCGCCGTCGGCGCCGACGTAGCGGAGATCGAAGCGCTCGGGCTGGTAGAAGTCGACCTGGATGGTCGCGATGCTGGTCTCCCGCTCGGCGCTGTCGGCGACCTGCACGTCGATCTTCGGGCCGTAGAACGCGGCCTCCCCCGCCTCGGCGTCGTAGGGCAGGCCGGCCTCGGCTAGTACGTCGTGCAGGATCGTGGTGGCCCGCTCCCAGATCTCTCTGCGGCCGGCGTATTTGGCGGCGGTCCCGGCGAGCGACAGGCGGTACCGGGCAGGCTCGATGCCGAGCGCCTGGTGCGCCTGCCTGATCATCGCCAGTGCGGCGCTGGCCTCGGCGGCGACCTGATCGGGAGGGCAGAAGATGTGCCCGTCGTTGAGCTGCATCGCCCGCACCCGGGTCAGCCCGCCGAGCACGCCGGACAGCTCGGACCGGTACTGGCCGCCGAGCTCTGCCAGTCGCAGCGGCAGCTCGCGATAGCTGCGGGCTCGGGACCGGTACATGACCGCGTGGTGCGGGCAGAGGCTGGGGCGGAGCACGAGCTGGTCCGTCCCGACGACCATGGGCGGGTACATACCGTCCCGGTAGTGCGTGACGTGGCCGGAAGTCTCGTACAGCTCCCGCTTGCCGAGTACCGGGGAGTACACATGCCGGTAGCCGGCCTGCTCTTCCAGCTCCCGTACGTAGCATTCGAGCGCGTACCGGATGGTGGCGCCGGCCGGGAGCCAGTACGGCAGACCGGCGCCGATCAGCGGATCGGTGTCGAAGATGCCCAGCTCGCGGCCGAGCTTGCGGTGGTCGTACACGGCGGTCTCCTCGCGGCGGTTGGCGGGGCGAGCGACCGCGGACATTCAAGAGCCCCGGGGCACGCGCCCCGGGGCTCTGCACTCACGACAGCTGTCAGCAGGCCGGGACGAATCCCAGCCTCGTCGTCAGTGCTGCGCGCTGCATACCGGCAGGCTAGCAGATGCCGGCCACCGTCGGCTGCAGTCCTCTGCGCCGGCGTTACTCGCTCTTGTCCTCGATCTCCCACAGGTGGTCGAGGACGTGCCAGCCAATCCGCCGGGCGGCGTAGCGCTGCGGCCAGCCATTGCGGGGCGTGGCCAGGCTCGCCGGGTCGCGCAGCGCGGCCGCGATCCGCGCCCGCAGCGCGCCGACCGGGTCGGCGGGGACGGACGTGTCCCTCGGCAGCCCCATCTTGCTGGCGTACATCGCCTCGGCCTCGCGGACGTGCGTCACGATCTGCCCGGTGTCCCGGCCACCGCCGCGCGGACCCTTTCTCAGGTGTTCCGGCGCCGTCCCGGCGGCCTCGTCGAACGTGACCCAGGCGGCTTCGAGCAGCGCTGCGAACCGCCGGCCGTCGCCGGGCGGCAGCCGCTGCCGCTCGCTCGGCGCGATCTCGTGCAGGCTGCCGAAGTCTGCGCTGGCGCCCGGCTCGGGGTGCCGCTCGGTCACCGCCAGAACGCCCGTGACGGGCGCCAGCCCGGCGCGCGCCACGATGGCCGCGTACCGGGGCAGGTAGTCATCGAGAGCCCGCAGGGCGGCCTCCTCGGTCCGGCCGCGACGCGCCCAGCCCGGCCAGTCGAGCGCGGACGCGAACACCCACTTACGGCCGGGCTCGATGAATACCGCGATCGCGCCGTCAGCGGTCATGATCGCCCGTATCTGCTGCGGCGCCGCCGGCCGGCCGGCCCGCGGCCGCCGGTAAGCCCTCGCGGTCAGCCGAACTCGACACCGCTCGCTGACCGTCCTGCGTCGCCGCGGGTCCGGTGCTCGCCGTCGCGGTCGCGCCGCCGGGCTGCGGCTGGACTGACTCCAGCGCGGCGCCGGCCGAGTCGCCCCCCGGCGGGCTGCCTGTGCCAGTACCCGCGGGCAGCTCGGGTGCCCGCTGGGCAAGGGCAAACCAGGCAAGCCCGACCACGGTCATCGCGATCGCCACGAAGAAGTTCAGCCGCAGGCCGAGGAAGTACTGGGAGGAATCGATCCTGATGGTCTCTTCGAAGATCCGGTAGCCGGAATAACCGGCCACGTACAGAGCGAACAGGCCCCACGGCCGGATCCGGCGGTGATGCCCGATCCACACCAGCGCCGCGGCCCAGGCCAGGTCGAAGATCATCTCATACAGGAAGGAGGGCTGGAACGTGCTGTACTTCAGGTCGGCCGCCGGGATCTGCTGGGTGAGCCGGGCCGCCATGGAGATCTTGAGCGCCCACGGCAGCGTGCTGGGCTTGCCGAACAGCTCCTGGTTGAAGTAGTTGCCGATCCGGCCGATCGCCTGGGCCACCAGCAGCGCGGGCGCAATGGCGTTGGCGAACAGGCCCGCGCTCGCCCCCGCGCGCCGGACCCGCCAGACCCCGACCAGCGCGCCGGCCGCGATGCCGCCCCAGATCCCGAGGCCGCCCGACCAGATCGCGAATACCCCGTACCAGACGTGCGGGATATCGGCCGGGGTGGTCAGGTCGAAGTAGATCCGGCCGCCGATGATGCCGGCCGGCACCACCCAGATCGCCACGTCGGCGATCAGGTCGGGATTGCCCCCGAGGGCCCTCCAGCGCCGCCTTGTGATGTAGATGGCCGCCGCGATGGCCACCACGTACATCAGGCCATAGAAGTGGACATCGAGCGGCCCAAGGTGAAATCCGTTGATCGGCGGGCTCGGGATGAAGCTCAGCGGCAGGCCGCGCGCATGCGTGGGCATGGCACGAGATTATCCGCCCCCTGGGAGCGGTCGGCCAGTCTCGGCGGCCGCTCGCGGCCAGGCCGACAGCGAGCCCCCGGCCAGCGCCGGGGGCCCGCCGCGGTTGCTCGCGGCGTAACCGCTAGCTCTTGCCCTGGCTCTTGCCCTGGTTGCCGGCCCGGTTGCTGGCAAACTGCTGGTCGGGCTCGACCTCGATACGCTCCCGGCGCACCTGATCGCGGACCGTCGTGTCCTGCTCGACGCGCGTGGTGCGCAGCCGCACCCGCTCCACCGGGACTAGCTGCTTGCGCAGGACGGCCCGCTCCTCGTGCAGCACGATCTCCTGCACGCCCTCAGAGATGTTGCCGGACACCTGCTCGTCGCCGCTGATCGGGATGCGCTCGATTTCGAAGTCCTCCCGGTACAGGTGCACCGGCTGCTCGATGGACTCGACGTCGACGTACTTGTGCAGCCTGACGCGGCCGCTCTCCAGCATCTCCTTGCCGACCTGGATCTGCTCCTCCTGGCGGATCAGCCAGTCCGATCCGGCCTGGTCACCGGCACCCGGCTGGCCCGCCTGACCCGTGCCCGGCTGGCCGGCCGCCATCTCGCCGGACTCCTCGGCCAGCTTGCCCCTGGGCTGCTGAGTGGGCACCGTCAGCCCGTAGTACCGGCTCAGCTCCTCCGCCTGAGCCGCCGACATGTGCTGGCCGGCGTCGATGTCCGGCCCGCTCATGATCTTCTGGCTGTCGAACGGGACGCTGAGGCCGTCCGGGGTGACCTGGCTGCTGCCCAGCGGCACGAAGCGCCCAGTTTTGCCGGACCGGACGCGAGCCCACGCGGGCGTCCCGTCGACGTCGTCCCTGAATACCTGCTCGACGGTCCCTACCACCTTGCCGTCGGCGCCCATTACTCGCGCGCCGAGGAGATCTTCGGCCTGCGTCGTCATGGTGACATCTCCCCCCGAGTCGCTATCACCGGACAGTGATGGCCGTGGCAGCCACGGCTGCCCACCCCCTACCCAATGTAATCTACCCGCTACGGCTTGTTTCAACGGCCCACCGCGGTATGGCAAACCGGGCGTCATGGGGCGTAGCCGGGCGACCTCGCCGCGCCGCTGCACGCGATCGGCGCGGAGTGTCACGCTGCGTGGAATGGGTCGCTACCATGTCGCACTATGGCGGCATTGTTCAGCCGGATAATTCCGATCCTGTTCGTCGGCGATTTGCAGGCAGAGCGGGAGTTCTACGAAGCCCTCGGATTCCATGTCACCTACGAGGGCCCTGAGTACCCGTATTTCCTGGCGCTCGGCCACGGCAAGATCGAGTTCGGCATCGAATGGCGGCGGGACTTTTCGCCGGGCGTGCTTGACCGGGTTCTGACCTGGCAGTTCGGCGTGAGTGATCTCGAGCTGGCGAAGAAGCGGCTTGCCGAGGTGGGCGTCCGCTACCGCGAGGAACTAATGACGCCGAGCCCGGACTGGCAATACCGGGTGCTGCACGCGCGCACGCCTAATGGTTATCACCTGCTGCTCGAGGAGGGCAGCGAGTGAGCACGCGCCGACGCGACGGCTCACGAGACGCCCGCTGGCCGGAATGATCCGCCCCGCCCGCCGGGCGGACGTCGCGGCGATCTACCGGCTGATCGGGGACCTCGCCCGCTACGAGCGAGCGCTGCCCGAGGTCACCGGCACTGAGCAGGATCTGACGGCCGCGCTGTTCGGCCCAGAGCCCGCCGTTTTCGCGCACGTCGCCGAGAACGACGGCCAGGTTGCCGGTTTCGCCCTGTGGTACCTGAGCTTCTCGACCTGGCAGGCCAGGCACGGAATCTACCTGGAGGATCTGTATGTCGAGCCAGCGCTGCGTGGCCAGGGCTACGGCAGGCGGCTGGTGGCCGAGCTGGCCGCGCTGTGCGTCGAGCGCGGCTACGGGCGGCTTGAGTGGTCTGTGCTCGACTGGAACTCCCCCGCGCTCGGCTTCTACGCCGCGCTGGGCGCCGCCCCGATGGAGGAGTGGACCGTGCACCGGCTGACCGGGCCCGCCCTGCGGGCGGTGGCAGCAGGCCGCGGCGCCGACCCGCATCCTGACTGACCGTGCGACCATGACGTCATGCTGATCAGCAGCGTCGAGTCCACCGACCTGTTCACCGGACCACCAGAGCGGCCGCTGCAGATCGTCCGGGTGCGGCTGGCCAACACCGGCCCCGCGGTGCTGACCGGCGGCTCCGCCGTCACCGTGACGGTGCGGGGCCGCGACGTCGTCGCGCCACGGCCCGCGGTCCAGAGCGTGCCGACCCCGGGCGGCGAGGCCACGGCTGAGGTCGCCATCAGCGTCCCGGCAGCCGCGCCGCCCGGCACCTCACTAACCGTGCTCGCCACCGCGTCCTGGCCCGGCGGAACCACCGAGCTCGCGGCGGACATCACCGTCGCCGAGCCGGGCTGGACGATGTGGATGGTCAGCCACTTCCACTACGACCCGGTCTGGTGGAGCACGCAGGGGCAGTTCACCGAGGCGCGCCTCGTGCTGCCGGACGACGCCGGCGTGCTGCCCGAGACCCGCAGCGCGTTCGAGCTGGTACGGCTGCACCTGGACGCGGCGCGCCGGGACGACGACTACAAGTTCGTGCTGGCCGAGCTCGACTATCTCAAGCCGTACTTCGACACGCATCCGCAGGACCGCGCCGACCTGCTCGAGTTCATCAAGGCGGGCCGGATCGAGCTGGTCGGCGGCAGCTACAACGAGCCCAACACGAACCTGACCTGCGTGGAGTCGACCATCAGGAACGCCGTCTACGGCATCGGCTATCAGCGCGACGTGCTCGGCGGCAACCCGCGCACGGCGTGGATGCTCGACGCCTTCGGCTTCGATCCGGGCTACCCCGCCATCATGGCCGCAGCCGGGCTGACGGAGTCTGCCTGGGCCCGTGGCCCGTTCCACCAGTGGGGCCCGCGCGCGTCGGCGGGTGACAACCGGCTGATGCAGTTCGCGTCGGAATTCGAGTGGCTGTCACCGGACGGCACCGGCCTGCTGACGAGCTACCTGGCGAACCACTACTCGGCTGGCTGGCTGGCCGGCCATCACGCCACCGACCTGGCGACCGCCGAGGCCCACGCCTACGAGCAATTTCGCCAGCTCGCGCCCGTTGCCGCGACCCGCAACGTGCTGCTGCCGGTCGGCGGCGACCACACCATCCCGCCGCGCTGGGCTGCCCCCATCCATCGGGACTGGAACGCCCGCTACACCTGGCCCCGGTTCGTGACGGCAGTGCCGAGCGAGTTCTTCGCCGCCGTGCGCGCCGAGGCGGCCGCGCGCGACATCTGGCTCACCCCGCAGACCAGGGACATGAACCCGGTCTACACCGGCAAGGATGTCACCTACATCGACACCAAGCAGGCGCAGCGCGCGGCGGAGACGGCGGTGCTCGACGGCGAGCGGCTCGCCACCCTCGCCTGGCTGGCCGGCGCGCCGTACCCCGGCGCGAGCCTGGACAAGGCCTGGCGTCAGCTCGTGTACGGCGCGCACCACGACGCCATCACCGGGAGCGAGGGCGATCAGGTCTACCTCGACCTGGTGGCCGGGTGGCGGGAGGCGTGGGAACGGGGTAATGAGGCGCGTTCCCGCGCGATCGGGCACCTCGCCGGGCTGGCCGACACCGCGGCCCTGGCGGGCGGTGCCGGCCCGGGGGACGACCCCTCGGCCCCGCCGGACGTCGGCCACGGCGCGTTCGCGGTCGTCGTGGTCAACTCGCTGTCCGCCGATCGCAGCGCCATGGCCACCGTCGAGCTGACACTGCCGCCGGACTGGCCGATCTGGCTGACTCTCCGCGACGACGCCGGCGCGCCGGTACCGTTCCTCGCCGACGGCGTGGTCCGGGCGGCCGACGGCGCGCTGCGCGCGGTCGCTCTGACGTTCCGCGCAACGGACGTACCCGGTGTGGGCTACCGGGCGTACCTGGTCAGCCCGACGGGCGACGCCGACGGCACCGATGCGGGCTGGCGGCCGGCCGGCCAGCAGCCGCGGCTCGAGAACGAGGTCTTCGTCGTCGAGGCGGACCCGGACCTCGGCGGCACCCTGAGCCGGGTGCTGGACAAGCGGTCGGGCACCGAGCTGCTGCAGGCCGGGGGCGGCGGCAACGAGCTGGTGCTGCAGCCCGAGCACGCGGCCCACCCGCGCTGGGCCGAGGGCCCGTGGCTGCTGTGCCCGGCCGGGCCCGGCACCGGGACGGCCGCCCGGCCTGCGGTGGTCCGCGCCGAGGTCAGTCCGGTTGGCGGCAGGCTCGTGGCGACGCTCGAGCTGGGCGGCCTGCAGGTCACGCAGGAGACGGTGCTGTGGCACGGCGCCGACCGGGTCGAGTTCCGCACCCACGTGGACGGCTCGATCGGCCAGGATCACCTGTTGCGCGTGGTGTTCCCCGCCAACGTGCCGGGCGGGCTCCCGGTCTACCAGACCGCCGTGGCAGTCATCGGACGGCCACCCGGCCCCATCGACAGCGACGTGGCCGAGCACCCTTACACCCTCGACTGCCCCGCGGCCGAGTGGCTGGCCCTCGGCTCGACCGCGACGGTCCGCGTGGCCCACCGGGACGGCAGCACCCAGCTGCAGGCGATCGGGGTCGCCGAGGTGATCGCGCCGGCGACGCTACGCGGCCCGGTGCGGGACCTGGTGGCCGCCCTGGGCGCCTGCGGCGTGACCGCCACCTGCTCACAGCCGGACAGCCCGCGGTACGGCTTCGCCGAGCTCGACTCCAATCTGCCGGATTTCCGCATCTGCCTCGGCGGGCCGGCCGACAACGCGCAGACCGGCCGGGTGCTGGCGGCCGCCGGCCCGGACGCGGCGGCGGCGCTCACCGACCGGCTCGGCTCCCACGGCACCGCCCGGCTGTGGCTGCCCGCGGAGCGCAGCCGGGCAGAAGCGTTCGGCCCCGGCCCCGACCTGCGCGGGCCGCTCGACCTGCCGGTGCTCATCGTGGCCGCCGCCGACCTTGCCGCGGAGATCACCGCGCTCGCCGCCGACCTCGGCGACGCCGTGATCGAGGCATCAGCCCTGCCGACGACCGCACAGGGTACCGCGGGGGCCGCGTCGACCGCCCTCGCCGGTCACACGGTGGGGCTGCTCAACCGCGGCACACCGAGCGGGCTCGTCACCCCGGCGGGCCAGCTCACCATGGCGCTCATGCGGGCCTGCAGTAGCTGGCCGTGCGGCGTCTGGATCGACGGCAAGAGGCGGACGGTGCCGGACGGCACCAGCTTTGCGTGGCAGCACTGGAGTCACACGTTCGAGTACGCGCTCGCCGCCGGAGCAGGCGACTGGCGCACCGCGGGCTTCCCGGCGGCCGGCCAGGACTACAACCACGACCTGCTCACCGTGACGACCGGACTGCATCCGGGCTCGCTGCCCGCCCGCGCCAGGCTCGCCGGTGTCAAGCCTGACGGCGCCTTGCTGTCGGTGCTCAAACCGTACGGCAATCCGGTGCACCCGACTGGTCAGCCCGATCCGGCCGCGGGTGTCACCGTCCGGCTGCGCGAGATCGGCGGGAGCGGCCCGGTGGCCGCCACCGTCAGCCTCTTCACCGGCCTGGCGGAGGCGGCGCTGACCAGCGTCAGCGAGGACGACCGCGGCGCCGCCGTTCCGGTTTCCGGGGACGCCGCGAGCGTCACGGTGCCGACCGCTGGCCTCGCCACCGTGGTCGTCACCCCGGCCGGACCGCCGGCCCTCAGGTCCGGACCTGCTGGCCTGCCCGCCGCCGACACCGAGCCAGCCCAGCCGGTGTACGCGCGCTACTGGCTGCACGGCAAGGGGCCTGCTCCGGTCGGCAATGTACCCGTCGCCGTGCACCTCTCCCCCGCCACTGTCGCGCTCGACGACGGCCCGGCCGTGCTGCGGCTCACCGTCGCCTGCGGGCCCGAGCCGGCGGCCGGCACCGCCCGGCTCGAGGCGCCCGGCGAGTTCGTGCTCACTCCTCGCGGCCCGCTCCGCTACGACCTCAGGCCGATGGGCTACGAGCGTTTCGACCTGACCGTCGCGGCCCGGCCGGGCACGAAGCCCGGCCGCTGGTTCGTGACGGCGCAGATCGACGGTCCGGCCGGTCAGCTGATCGAGGACAGCGCGCTGCTGGCGATCGGCCAGCCACCGCCACCCGACCGGGATCAGGCCGCGCCACAGCAGCTGGCCAGGCACGAGGCGGCCGAGACCGCGCTGGCAGGCGAGCTGGACCTCGCGATCATGAGCGCGACCGTGGCGCTACGGCCCGGCGGGAGCGGCGAGATCGAGGTACTCGCCCGCAACCGGACGGGCGCAGAGATCCACGGCGAAGCGCAGCTGGTCTCTCCGCATGGCAGCTGGCGGCGGGCACGACCGTGGACGCAGGGCTTCGCGCTGGCCGCCGGCGCGGCGGACACGCTGCGCTTCGAGCTGACCGCGCCGGCCACCGCACGGCCGGGCGAGCAGTGGTGGGCGCTGGTCAAGGTCATGTATTTCGGCCGCGTCCTGTACACCGAGCCGGTCGAAGTCACAGTCCGGTAGCGCTGCCAACCGCCCCTGACCAGTGAGACACTGGCGCTTACCACCGAAATAAGCACCCTCGCGGTATTGACGGCAGACCAGTGATGACGGCAGAAACGCTACAGCGCCTGGGCAACCTCCCCGCGGAGCCGAACAGCTTCGTCGGCCGGGATCGTGACCTTGGTGATCTGCGCCTGCTGGTGAGCAGTGTCCGCGCCCTGACGCTCTGCGGTCCCGGTGGAATCGGCAAGACCAGGCTGGCGATGCGGCTCGGGTGGCAGCTCGCGGACGACTTCGCGGATGGAGTCTGGCTCGTCGAGCTCGCCGCGACGAGCGATCCGGCCCTCGCCGCACGCCAGGTTGGCAACGTGCTGGGCATCACCGAAGAGCGCGGCCGACCTGCCGCCGCCACGCTCGCAGACGCGCTCCGCGGCCGCCAGCTGCTGCTGATCCTGGATACCTGCGAGCACCTCGTCGACGCGACGGCCGACCTGGTGCATGAGCTGATCGCCAGCTGCCCGTACCTGCGCGTGGTGGCCACCAGCCGGGAGCCGCTTCGGGTGAGAGGCGAGACGGTATGGCGCGTGCAGCCGCTCTCGCTGCCAACTCAGGCGTGGCTGTCGCGTGAGCGGGCCGGCGCCGGTACCGCGGACGAGGCCGTGCGGCTGTTCGCCGATCGGGCCGCGGCGGTTCGTCCGGGCTTCGCGCTCACCGAGGACAACTGGCCGCACGTGGTCCAGATCTGTCGCACGCTGGACGGCGTGCCGCTGGCGATCGAGCTCGCGGCGGCGCGGATCCGGGCGCTGTCCGTTGAGCAGATCGCCGCTCGGCTGGACGACCGGTTCCGGCTGCTGGCGTCCGGCGACCGGACGGCGCCGCCGCGGCAGCAGACGCTGCAGGCCGCCGTCGACTGGAGCTTCGAGCTACTGACGCCGGACGAGCAGACTCTGTTGCGACGGCTGTCGGTGTTCGCCGGCTGGAGCCTGGAGATGGCCGAGCAGGTCTGCGCCGACGAGCGCATCCCGGTGGCGCGGGTGCTCGACCTGCTGGCCGCGCTCATCGACAAGTCGCTCGTCGCGCTCGAGGACGAGCTGGCCGGAGACGCGCGCTACCGGCTGCTGGACACCATCCGGCAGTACGCGGCCGACCGACTCGCAGCCTCCGGCGAGGAAGCCGCGATCCGCGACCGGCAGCTGCGCTGCCTGCTCGCGTTCGCCGAGGACACGGACGTGCGCGCGTTCGGGCGCGGCGCGCTCACCCGGCTCGAGCAGGTCGAGCTGTACCACCGGGCATCGGCCGAGCAGGGCAATTTCCGGGGTGCCCTGACCTTCTGCCTGGACTCGAGGGACGCCGAGCGCGGCCTCCAGCTCTGCGCCGCGCTCCGGTCACTCTGGGTCCTCAATGGCGACGCGACCGAAGGTCTGGCGTGGTACGGCAGGTTCCTGACTCTCGACGAGCCCGTGGCGGCCAGCGTGCGCGCCCGAGCGCTCATGGCGTGCGCGGAACTTGCCTTCCAGCACCAGGACTACCCGGCCGCCGCTCGGTACGCGCCGGCCGCCGTCGCGATGGCCGAAGCGTACCGGGCTGCTAACCCAGCGTGCGGACTGCGCATCGTCGCGGCCATCAGCCTGCGTGCGGGCCTCGCGGAGCACGCGCTGGCGCAAGCCAACGCGGCGGTAGCCGCTGCCGTCGCGCACGCTGACGACTGGGAGCAAGGCCTCGCCCACGTCGCGCGGGCGACGGTGCTCGCGCGCACCGGGCTGCTCGCCGAGGCGCAGGCCGACTACGAGATCGCCCTCGGTCTGCTCACCGACCACAACGTGTGGGGCATCGCGAACGCCCTGTACGGCTTCGGCAGCCTCGCCAGGGTCCGGCACGACAACGCCAGCGCGCTTCGCCACTTCCGCGCGGCCCTGGACTTGTTCACCGAGCTGGACGCCCGGACCGAGATCGCGCGGTGTCAGGCCGGCATCGGCTGGGTCGCGCTGAGCGAACTCGACGTGCCCACCGCGTCGGCCAGTCTCGCCGCGAGCCTGGAGCTCAGCGTGGCTACCGGTCAGCGCCTCGGCATCGCGCGCGGCATCGAGGCCTTCGCTGCGCTCGCCGTCGTTCGCGGCGACGACGCCACCGCGGTCCGGCTGGAGGGGGCGGCGGGGGCCCTGCGCGAGGCAGCAGGCCTGGTTCACTCGGCGGCACAGGCCGCGCTCGATGGCTTGCTCGCCGCCGCACACGAGCGCCTCGGGCCGGAGCTCGTTGCCGACCTGATCGCCGAGGGCCGGCAGCTGAGCACGCACGAGGCGGCGAGCTACGCGCTGCGGTCCGCCGCCGGCCCGCACGAGTCGGCTGGCGTCGCGACCGAACCCGCCGGGGATGATGCCGCTGCCGCGTCCGGGCTGACGGCGAGGGAGCAGGAGATCGCGCTGCTGATCGCGCGCGGCCTGTCCAACCGCGGCATCGCGGCGGAGCTGTTCATCAGCCCCGCCACCGCGGCCAGGCACGTCGCCAACATCATGGCCAAGCTCGGGCTCAACACACGCGCTCAGGTCGCCGCCTGGGTGGTCAGCCAGGCTGCCCGGTAACGGGCTCGGTTTCGTACCTACGGCGTGCGCATGGCCCGGGCGCCTGTGCATCCCGTGCATAGCCAGACCGGTCGCGCGCCAGATATGTAGTCGGCGCAGCCCGCCCGTCTGCACGTTTCTGCCGGTCCGCCGCGCCCGAACTGCATAGCGGAATGGCCAATTCGGTCGATGCCGCTCGCCGCCCCCGCTGCCTAGCGTGGAACCGCATCGAGTCAGGGCGGCGGCCGGCCATCTGAGGGGGATGGCCGGCCCCGACTCGGAATACATATCCGGCTACATAATCCTGACGATGCGGCCATGGATGGCGCAGTCGTAGGTTCGTGACGATCGGGCTGCGAGCGGACGGGGTTAGATATGGGGTTAGTGGCGAAGGCGACGAACATGACGGCGATAGACATGACCGTGACGGACCTCACGGTGACGCAGCAGCTGGTCGAGACGGCAGCGGCACACGACGGCCGGAACGCGCTGATCGGCCCGGTCGCCAGCCAGCCCTACAGCTACGCCGACCTCGCGAGCACCATCACGCGCGCCGCAGCCGGACTCGCCTGGCGCGGTCTCCGGCCGCGCGACGTCGTGGGTGTGTACGTGCCCGACGTGGCGTCCTACGTGTTGGCCTGTCACGCGATCGGCGCGGCGGGCGGGATCCCGTGTCCGGTGCGCCCGGAGCTGTCGGTCGCCGAGGCAGCGGGGCAGCTGGCCGACTGCGGCGCGCGGATGCTGCTGACCGCGCCGCCGCTGGCCGCCGCCGCGCTCGCGGCCGCGGATCGATCCTGGGTGCGGCAGGTGATCTCGTTCGGCGAGGCGCCCGCCACGACGCCGTTCGGCTCGCTGCTCGGCATGGGCTCGCTGCAGCCGCCCGCCGCCCGGCCGCACGACCTCGCGCTGCTGCCGTACCGGCGCACCGGCGCCGGCGCGCTGCGCCCCGTCGGGCTGACGCATCTCGACCTGGCTGCCCGGCTCGCCGGGTTGCGCAGCACCGCCGACGTGACCGAGCAGGACGTCGTGCTCGCGGCACCACCGGTGGGCGACGGCCGGTCCTACACCGCGCTCGTCGATCACGCCCTGCTGCACGGTGCCACCGTGGCCGCCGTGGCCAGCGCCGAGGAGCTCGTCACCGCGGCGAGCGAGCACGGCGGCACCGCGGCGATCGTGCCGGTCGGTGTCGAGCTGCGGAACGCCGAGTCGCTCCGCCTCTTCGCGGTCGCCTAGCCGGTCACAGCTCGCTGCTGAGGGCGATCTGGCACAGCTCCGGCAGCTTCTGCTCGGCCGCGATTGCGGCGAGCCGCACGCCGAGGAGGAGCAGCCCGAAGCCGTACGCCGCGCCGCAGCAGAGCAGCACCGGATACCAGACGGCTGACGGTCCCGGGCCGAGCAGCGTCACGGCCACGATCATCGGCACTTCGGTGATCGCGACGGTCGCGACACTGACGAGCACGCCGGCGATCCCGTAGGAGGTATAGCCGGGCGCGGCCTGCCGCAGCGGACTACTGGCCCGCTTGGCCATGGGATATGCGGCCGTGGCGGTGAGGATGTTGCTGATGCCCAGCGCCGGGCCGATGCCCGCCACCGCTAGGGCTGCGACGAAGAACCCGTACTCCCATCTCCCGGCCGCGGCTGCCAGGCCGATCGCGACCGCGAACAGCAGCGGCAGCGCGATCACGCCGAGCGCGATGTCCTGCCCCCAGAAGTAGGAGCGAAGCTGCCGGCGGCCGGTGAGCGCCGCCGCCTCGTAGATGAACGGCGGCCCCGCATACCCCACCGCGTTGGCGTGGAAGTAGCCGACGAACGCGGCACCGAAAATCGCGCCCGCCAGCAGCACCGCGGGATGATGTTGCTTGCCAAAGATCGCGCTGGCCGAGACTGCGGCCATGATGACCGCGGCCATCCCCCAGTAGGCCAGCGACGTGGGATCGCGTCGCTGGTAGATCCAGAAGCGCGCGGCGACGGCGCCAAGGACGCCCGCCCGGGCGAACGGCAGCGCCGCGCCGTGCACGCGCGACGCCTGGGTTGAGCTGTCGGCGGTGACCAGCGCGCGGCCGAGCGACCGGATCCAGAGCGCGCCGAGCACGGCGATGACCGCGGCCAGCACCGCCAGCCGGAGCAGCGCGACACCCGCGCGCCCGGTCGACGCGTCCTGGATCGCGTGCGCAGCCAGGCCAGGCGGGAGCCAGCGCATCCACGCATCGAAGCCGTTGAAGATCGACGCGTGCAGCGCGCCTGTCGACACCAGCCTGGGCACCACCTGGGCGAAGAACTCATACAGCGCGAAGATCGGGATGACCAGGAACGCGGCTAGGTCCCTGCCGCGCCGGGACCGCAGGATCCGGGCCATCGTCGTGGTCACCAGCCTGGCGAGAGTGACGCAGAACAGCACCTGGAGCAGCACCGCGACGACCGCGAACAGCACGCCCAGCGGTCCGTTCGCGAGCCCCACCGTGACGCCGAGCAGGCCGATCACGTTGGCGACCGGCCAGGCGCCGGTGAAGGACGCGGCCAGTAGCCCGACCGCCAGCGGCCGGGTCCGCAGCGGGTAGAGCTGCAGCGTGGCCGGGTCCAGCGTGCTGTCGAGCCCGAACGCGAAGATCGGCAAGAGGAGCCAGCCGAACGCGAACACCGTGAAGATGACCGTGGTCAGATCGACCGCACTCGGGCTGCCGCGGAACAGCGCCAGCACAAACCAGGCGCCGACCGCCAGGAGGAAAGCGCCGAAGCAGCTGATGATGAACGATGCTTCGGCCGAACCGGACGAGCGCAGCGCGTTGAGCAGCAGCCGCAGCTTTAGCTGGACGAGGAGCCGAGCCATGACAGCACCTCCTCGTCGGTCGCCCGCGGGCCCACGAGGTCGATGAACGCCTGCTGCAGGGTCTTCCCGCCACGCACCTGGTCGGTGGTGCCAGAGGCCACGATCCTGCCCCGGTCAATGATCGTCACGTGATCGCAGACCTGCTCGACCAGCTCCATGACGTGGCTGGAGAACAGCACCGTCGAGCCGGAGCCCACGAAGCGGGTCAGCAGCCGCCGGATCACGTCGGCCGAGATCGGGTCGACGCCCTCCAGCGGCTCGTCCAGGAACAGCACCGACGGATTGTGGATGAGCGCGCATCCGAGGGCGGCCTTCTTGCGCATGCCGGTGGAGTAGTCGGCCACCAGTCGCTTGGCGTCCGCCGCGAGGTCGAGCACATCCAGTAGCTCCGTCGACCGCGTCCGCGCCTCCGCGGCCGAGAGGCCGCGCAGCCGGCCGGCGTACTCCAGCATCTCCGCGCCGCTCAGCCGGTCGAACAGCCTGACTTCCGCGGGCACCACCCCGATGATGGCCTTCACGGCTACCGGGTCCTCCCACACGTCCAGGCCGCCCACCTGGATCGATCCGCCGTCCGGCCGGAGCAGGCCGGTCATCATGGACAATGACGTCGTCTTGCCCGCACCGTTCGGCCCGACGAGACCGGCGAGCGACCCCGCGGCGATGTCCAGGTCGATCCCGTCGACTGCCGTCTTGTCACCAAAGCTCTTACGAAGCCCGCGCACCCTGATCGCGGACCCGGCTACCCGTGACCGGTCATGCCACCCGGTCAACTCGGTTCCCGGTACGCCCATTGCTTCCTCCAGCCACCCGGCCGGCGCTTCCGCAGCCTAAAACTGATATCACTATGATAAGCCTCTGGTATCAGCCCGGCAACCCCCGCCGCTCCGCCGAGTGACGACGCCGGAAACTAGGCGAGCGCCGTGCTTGAGACGTGCGGCGGACGGTTCTCGTACGGCGTGCTCAGCACGATAGTGGTGTGCGTCGAGACGTTCGCAGCAGCCCTGATCTCCTGCAGCAGATCCTCCAGCGCGCCGGGCGACGCCACCCGTACCTTGAGGATGTAGCTGGCGTCGCCGGCCACGCTGTGACAGGCCTCGATGGCCGACAGGTGCGCCAGCCGCTCGGGCGCGTCGTCGGGGGCGGCCGGGTCGAACGGCTTGATGGACACGAACGCGGTCAGCGGCAGGCCGATGCCCTCCGCGCTGATGGCCGCGCCGTAGCCCGTGATCACGCCGCGCTGCTCGAGGCGGCGGACGCGCTGCTGCGCGGCCGACACCGACAGGCCGGTCCGCCGGGCTAGCTCGGTGAAGCTCATCCGGCCGTCCCTGGCGAGCAGCGAAACAATCGTCGCGTTGATCTCCTCCACGCGGCAACGTTACGTGGCGGCCGACCTGCATGCTGTCGTGACTTGCTAACGAAATGATAACGGGGTTTACACTACCGTAACATGACGGTTCTCGCGATGGCTCAGGTAGCGGACGTAAAGGTACGCTCCGGGCAGCCGGCTCAGGCCGAGCCGCGGCACCGCAGGAGCTGAGGTCCTCATGGCGCAGATAGCGCTCGACCACGTCGACAAGGTCTATCCCGGCGGCGTCAAGGGCATCGACGATCTGAGCCTCTCCATCGCCGACGGTGAGTTCATGGTGCTCGTCGGCCCGTCTGGCTGCGGCAAGTCCACCGCGCTGCGGTCGATCGCCGGCCTCGAGGACATCTCGGCAGGCACCATCACCATCGGTGACCGGATCGTGAACGACCTGCCGCCGAAGGACCGCGACATCGCCATGGTGTTCCAGAACTACGCGCTGTACCCGCACATGACGGTGGAGCAGAATCTCGCCTTCGGCCTGCAGCAGCGCAAGACACCCAAGGACGAGATCCGGCGACGGGTGACCGACGTCGCGAAGATGCTGGGCCTGGAGGAGTACCTCAGGCGCAAGCCCGCCGCGCTGTCGGGCGGCCAGCGTCAGCGCGTCGCGATGGGCCGCGCCATCGTGCGCGAGCCGCAGGCGTTCCTCATGGATGAGCCGCTGTCCAACCTGGACGCCAAGCTGCGCGTCTCGATGCGCGCGTCGCTGTCCCAGCTGCACGAGCGGCTCGGCGTGACCACGGTCTACGTGACCCACGATCAGGTCGAGGCGATGACC
>Ga0187783_10001217_pt1 | contig 18994 bp, 12 predicted proteins | sample 1015_SJ02_MP02_2_FD_132471 | JGI IMG/M metagenome (GOLD analysis project Ga0187783, IMG submission 132471) | Tropical peat soil microbial communities from peatlands in Department of Meta, Colombia - 1015_SJ02_MP02_20_MG | ecosystem: Environmental > Terrestrial > Soil > Wetlands > Peat | place...
AAGAGCTGGAAGAACGTCGGGTTAGCTGACTCGCGCGCGATTGGCAAAGTCATCGTCGATCCCCGCAACGCGGACATCGTGTATGTGGCAGCGCTTGGCCATCCCTTTGGCCCCAATGTCGAGCGCGGCATCTTCCGCACCAGGGATGGCGGCAAGACCTGGGAGAAGGTGCTTTATAAGGACGAGAACACGGGCGGAATTGACATCGCCTTCGATCCCCACAACGCGCACATTCTTTTTGCGGCGTTATGGCAGGCCCGACGTACGTCCTGGGGACTGTCGAGCGGCGGCCCGGGCAGTGGGCTTTATCGCTCGAGCGACGGCGGCACCACCTGGAAGATGCTGAGCGAACACGGTCTGCCCAGTGGTCCCTACGGGCGCATCGGGGTTACCGTTTCCTCCGACTCCGAACGTGTATACGCTTTGATCGAAGCCCGGCAAGGGGGTCTCTACCGATCCGACGATGGCGGTGACAATTGGGAATTGGTGAATGACAATCGGGCATTGTGGCAGCGGGCCTGGTACTTCACGCACGTCATCTCCGATCCGCAGTCCCCAGAAACGGTTTACGTCGCCAATGTAGAGTTCTTCAAGTCGACAGACGGAGGCCGCTCCTTCAATAAGGTCAAGCTTTCGAGTGGCGATAATCACGGCTTATGGATTGATCCTCGAGACTCGAACCGCATGATCCTGTCCAACGACGGTGGCGTTACCGTGAGCCTCGATGGCGGCAAGACCTGGAGCCAAGAGGACAACCAGCCGACCGGGCAGTTCTATCATGTGGTCACCGACACCCGGTCCCCCTATTACCTTTACGGATCGCAGCAGGATGCGGGAAGCGTGGCTATCGCCAGCCGCAGCGACCAGCCGGCGATCGACCGCCCGAATTGGTACCAGGTGGGGGGTGGGGAAGCGGGCTACATTGCGCCCTATCCTCCCGACCCCGACATTGTCTATGCCAGCGAATACGAAGGTGTCATCACTCGATTCGATAAGCGTACCGGACAAGTCAAGAACATTTCCGTGCAGCCGGAGATCAGCGACGGCGGCGGCGCTGCCATCCTCGAACACCGGTTCCAATGGACTGCGCCGATCCTGATTTCGCCTCACGATCCCAACACTCTGTACCACGCGGGGGAGAGGTTATTCAAAACCACCGACGGCGGCATGCATTGGGAAGCCATCAGCCCCGATTTGACGCGCAATGACAAGAGCAAGCAGCAAGTTTCCGGAGGCCCCATCGATAAGGACGACACTGGCACCGAATACTATGACACCATCTTTGCGCTTGCCGAGTCGCCCCTGGTCAAGGACTTGATCTGGGCGGGCACCGACGACGGCCTGATCCAGATCACGCGGGATGGCGGCAAGAATTGGACCAATGTCACGCCCAGGAATCTACCCGAGTGGAGCCGGATGAGCCAGATCGATGCTTCCCCGCACGATGCGGGAACGGCCTACGTAGCCGTGGACCGGCACCAACTGGACGACCTGCACCCCTATATCTATAAGACCAGCGACTATGGAAAGAGCTGGACGGTGCTCACCAAGGGGATTCCAGAGAGCACGTTTGTCCGGGTTGTGCGCGAAGATCCCAAACGGCGCGGTTTGCTCTATGCCGGCACGGAAACTGGCGTCTACGTGTCTTTCGATGACGGCGCCAATTGGCGGGCACTGGCGCTGAATCTCCCCACCACGCCGGTTCACGACTTGGTAATCAAGGATGATGATCTGGTCCTTGCTACCCACGGACGGGCATTTTGGATTCTCGACGACGTTTCCCCCCTGCGCCAATACAAGGAAGAAATCGCAAACCAGGAGCTGCACTTGTTCAGCCCCAAGACCGCATTGCGTTATCAGAGCTCGGGCGAAGAGCCACCCGAGCCGACCCTGGCAGGCCAGAACCCTTCATCTGGGGCGCTGATTTACTACTCCCTAAAAGACAAGCCCAAAGATGAAACCGTCATCGACATCGTCGATGGAAGCGGAGCCGTCATTCGAAGATACTCGAGCAGCAAAACCCAGGAACTCGAGGAGCCGCTCACTCCGGAAGACAAAAAGCCGGAGAAACAGATCCAACCCGAAGCCGGCCTTAACCGATTCATTTGGGATTTGCGCTATGAAGGAACCAGCCGGGTCCCCGATTATTATCTCTGGGATTACAAGGATGGCAGCCGGGGCCCGTTGGCCCTGCCAGGAAATTACCGGGTGCGCTTAACCGTAGACGGTAAGACTCAGACTGCACCTTTTGAGGTTAGGCTTGATCCCCGCGTGCACGTCGAACCGACGGATCTGGAGAAACAGTTCTCCTTGCTCCTTCAGATTCGGGATGAACTCACGCGGGTTTACGACACGGTCAATCAGATTCAGGATGTTCGCTCCCAGGTGGAGAGAATCAGCAAGCACCTTGCGGAAAATACTGCCACCCGGCCGGTGTTCGCCGCCGCCACTGGGTTAGACCAGAAGATGCTTGCGGTTCGCGATGAGCTGGCACAGTTCAACATCAAGTCCAGCGAGGATTCCGTGTCGTATCCCCAACGGGTGGATAGCAAGCTGGCAGCCTTAGCCATGATGGTTGGGGATGGGAGCGACTCCGCTCCCACCCAAGCGGAGTATCAAGCCTTTGAAAAATTGAAGGGACAGGCCGACGACTCGATCGCCCGCTGGACTGAGCTCGAGAAAACAGACTTAGTGGCGTTGCAGAAGATGATGGCAGGACAGAACATTCAAGCCATTGCCATTCCGGCATCCGAAAATGGAGGTTCCCGAGGTCAAGGGCCGAGATAGGGCCTGATTAAGTTCTGGTTTACGGAGCCATCGAGGTCATTGCGGAGTTCCCTGGTAGGGAATCATTCGATATGGGGGCAAGCTCTTCCAGGGTAGGGTTTGCTTCCTGCCGCGCTACGTTTGCGGCGGTGTGGTAAACTCCTTGGCGCCATCCGGCTCCCAATCCAGATTCGCTTCCATGAATCGCTGATCAGCGGTTGCAAGGAGCTGCGTTTATTTCCGGAGGAGTTATGCCTAATGTGTTTTGCAAGAGCCTGCCTAGGATTGTTTTCCGCCGGTTGATTGCCTCATTATTATTGCCCCTGGCCCTGCATGCCGCGTTTGCCGCAAACGTAGAATCCGGCAACGCCGCCTTGCTGCTGCGCAAGCCGACCGTGAACCGCACGCACATAGCTTTCAGCTACGGCGGCGATCTCTGGATTGTGGAGCGCAGCGGCGGCGACGCCCGCCGGCTGACCAGCGATGTCGGGATTGAAACCGACGCTGTGTTTTCGCCCGATGGTTCGCTGATCGCGTTCACCGGCGAATATGACGGGAACGAAGATGTTTATGTGATGCCGGCCGCCGGCGGCATTCCCAAGAGGCTGACATCACATCCCTCTAACGATCAGGTCGTGGGCTGGACGCGCGACGGGAAGCGCATCCTGTTTCGTTCGGGACGCAGCAGTTACTCCTATTTCAACCGCTTGTTCACAGTCAGCGTGGATGGGGGCCTTCCGGAGGAAGTGCCGCTGCCCATGGCGGAGGAGGGTTCTTATTCCCCGGACGGGTCACATTTGGCGTATGTGCCGTTCAGCAATTTTAAGGAGAACTGGGATTTTCACCGCGGGCTGAAACACTACCGCGGGGGAACGGCTTCCCCGATCTGGATTGCCAACCTGAGCGATTCCAGCATTACGAAGCTGCCGCGCAAGGATTCCAATGATTCCACGCCCATGTGGCTGGGCGACCGGATCTACTTCCTCTCCGACCGCGACGGTCCGGTGAATATGTTTGAGTATGACACGGGGAGCAAGCAGGTCAGCGAAGCCGTGGCCAGCAACGGAGTCGATATAAAGTCCGCTTCGGCGGGGCCGGATGCCATTGTGTATGAGCAGTTCGGATCCATTCATTTGTTCGATCCAGCGACGGGCACGCAGCACGCGGTTGATATTCGCGTGACCGGAGACTTTCCGGCAGTGCGGCCGCATTTTGTCAAAGCTGCCGAGCAGATTCAGAATGCGAACATTTCGCCCACCGGAGCGCGGGCAGTGTTTGAAGCGCACGGGGAAATTCTCACCGTCCCGGCCGAGCACGGGGACATCCGCAACCTGACGAATTCGCCAGCAGTGGCGGACCGCGATCCGGCGTGGTCGCCGGATGGAAAGTGGATCGCATACTTCTCGGATGAAGCCGGAGAATACGCTCTGCATTTGCGCTCCCAGGATGGAATCAGCGAGGTGCGCAAGATCAATCTCGGGCAGCCACCGTCCTTTTACTACTCGCCGGCGTGGTCGCCCGACAGCAAGAAGATTGTCTATAGCGACAAACGTCTGAACCTCTGGTACGTGGATGTCGAGAGGGCCAAGCCGGTTCTGGTGGATACGACCGCGTACGAAAGTGGGCCGGGTTCGGGATTCAATCCGGTCTGGTCGCCGGACAGCAAGTGGATCGCCTACACTCGGCAATTCACCAGCGGAATGCACGCCGTCTTTATTTATGGGCTGGAAGAAACGAAGACGCACCAGGTCACGGACGGCTTGAGCGACGCGGCTTTCCCAGCCTTCGATCGCAATGGCAAATATCTCTATTTCACAGCGAGCACGGACGTGGGGCCGGCAATGGCTAGCAGCATGGGCGCTTTCAAGGTGCCGGTGACGCGCAGCGGATATGTAGTCGTCTTGAGCAAAGAACTCAAGTCGCCACTGGCGCCACAAAGCGATGAGGAGAAGTTGGAGCCAGAGTCGCAAAAAGCTGCAGCGGCAGACAAGCCAAAAGACCTGGCCGAAACCGACGAATGCGCCCCCGAACAGCCGCAAAAGAACGAGCAGCCAAAGGAGGGTGCTGCGAAGGACAGCGACCCGGGCAGCGAGAAAGGCAAGGATGCCTCCGCCAAGAAGGGGGATGAAAAGTCCAAGCAGCCGCCGGTGGTTCGTATTGATTTTGAGAGTATTGACCAGCGCATCCTGGCCCTGCCGTTCCCCACCAGAAGCTATGGCGGGATGATCGCGGGCAAGACCCATATCTTGTATTTGCTCGAGGGGCCTCTCGTGGATGACGGGACGGGCAACGGCGGCCAGATCGTGCACAAGTTCGACATCTGCACCCGCAAGACCGAAAAGCTGCTGGATAACATTGGGAACTTCTTTGTTTCGTCCAATGCAGAAAAGGCTCTATACGAGCAGTTGCCCGAACCGCAGCCATCGGGCGAGGGAGCGGGAGAAGGTGAGCGTCCCCATGGGACCTGGTTCATTAAGCCAGTAGATGCGCTAGGCAAACCGCCGGAACCGGGCAAGCCAGATGGTTCGTTGAAGCTCGGTCCGATGGAGGTCTATGTAGATCCGCCGGCGGAGTGGAAGCAGATGTACCGCGAGACCTACCGGATTGAGCGGGACTTCTTCTACGATCCCAACATGCACGGGGCCGATTTGAAGGCGCTGATGGCCGCATATCAGCCGTATGTGGACCACGTCATGAGCCGGGCTGACCTCAACTATATTTTTGCCGACATGTTGGGCGAGATCACGGCGCAGCACGTGTACATCCATGGTGGCGACCGGCCGGAGGTGAAACATGTCAGCGGCGGGCTGCTGGGCGCGGACTACGCCATCGAAAACGGCCGCTATCGCATCGCGCATGTCTATCACGGCGAGAATTGGAATCCGGACCTGCGCGCTCCGCTCACTGAGCCGGGCGTCAATGTGCGTGAGGGTGAATATCTGCTCGCGGTCAATGGACGCGATCTCACCGGCAGCGACGAAATCTATGCCTTCTTCCTGGAAACGGCGGGCAAGGCGATTCAGCTCAAGGTAGGGCCGGATGCAAGCGGCAAAGGAGCGCGCAACGTTACAGTCGTGCCGATTGCGAATGAGCACTCTCTGCGGCTGCGTGCTTGGATGGAAGAGAACCGCCGCAAAGTGGATCAGCTCAGCAATGGCCGCCTGGCGTATGTGTATCTGCCGGACACGGCAGTAAATGGCTTTACCAACTTCAACCGCTACTACTTCGCCCAGTCCAACCGCAAGGGAGCGGTCATTGACGAACGTTTTAATGGCGGCGGCTGGATCGCCGACTACATCGTGGACTGGCTCAAGCGCCCGTTGCTGGCCACGGCGATGACACGAGAAGGCGAGGATAACAACATTCCGCAGGCAATCTTTGGACCGAAAGTCATGCTCATCAATCAGTATGCCGGTTCCGGCGGGGACGCGCTACCGTGGATGTTCAAACGGCTGGGCACGGGCCCGCTGATTGGAACCCGAACTTGGGGTGGACTGATCGGTATTGGAGGCTATCCGCCGCTGATAGACGGCGGCGGAGTCACAGCGCCGCGCTGGGGCATCTTCAACCCCGAAACCGGGGAATTCGACGTTGAGAACAAGGGCGTGTCGCCTGACATTGAGGTGGAGTTTGACCCGGCGGCGTGGCGGCAAGGCCGTGACCCACAACTAGAGAAGGCAGTTGCCGTCGCTCTCGAGGAGTTGAAAGAGCATCCCCTGCCGAATGTCAAGCGGCCGAAATATCCGGTGTACAACTGGCCGGCAGTCCGTGCCGCGGCTGGCTCTTCCGCGGAAAGAACAGGAGGGCAGAACTAAATTATAAATTAGTAGGACAGACGTCTCGTCTGAAGACAACCAACGTGCGGAGATCCAGATCCTGAGAAGCCTTGGGTCGCAAAGGGCCTGGTTGGGTCAACCGGTTGAGGAGTCGGAACCAGGAAACTTCCGTCAGGGAGTTTGAGGTTCAACGAGTGCGAGCTACAGGGTTGATATTGGAGCCATCGGGATTCACGACTAAACCTCCCAAAGCGCCCTTCCTGCCGCCGAAAATCGAACCGAGCGCGGCGGCCGATCGGTCATTGGTAATCGGCGGTTCGTGCAGGCTCGCTGTGCAGGCCCTATACGTTTGCCCAGCGGCCACACTGTCAGCCTGACGTGTGCGCGGATAGGAGCCAAAGAAAAGCAAGTTGCTCTTTTGGATCGGTCCCCCGAGTACGAAGCCGAATTGGTTTTGCTTGAGAGCCTGCCGTGGCTGCCCTGTTTCGTTCAAGAAGTAACCGTTCGCGTTAAGCACACCGTTCCACAGAAACTCGAAAAAAGCGAGCGATGGTAGATGTTGCCACCCATCTTCGGGATCAGGCTGACATTGGAACCGGCGGCACGCCCGAATGCTGCATCGTAAAACGCCCGGAGACAGCTGTGCGAAGTTTCTCGTCATTAAAGGCAGCCCCCAAGCCGCGTTTTCGTCAATGACCCGACCTAGCGTGGATGTGTCAGTCTGGACCATAGAAGGCTCAGAACAGACCTGGCCGTTCTCGAAATGTGTCGCAACTTGCAGCTGCAGCTCAACTTGCAGTTGCAGCTCAAGTCGAAGTGTTTCTGTAACAACTATGCGCAGGTATGGCAGGTTCAGAGGTTCGAAGTCGGACTTGCTGGCGTGCAGTTCATACGTACCGGGTGAGAGCAAAAAGAACCCGAACTGTCCACGCTCGTCCGAGATAACAACCGTCTTTTCAGTTCCGTCCAATTTGGCGAGGTTTAGAGTTACGGTCGAGACGACTGCATTTGCGGGGGCAAGCCACGCACCTGGCAAGGCCCCGCTTGAAGAGGTTTGGCCTCATGCGCAACCCGCCAGCTCGAGGCTGATGGCAAGCATTGCAAACCACGCCAAAGACGTCTCCCATCGTCGAGGGCCTGAGACCCTCAACCCAACGAACATTCTGAGTCTCCTTAGGAGTAAGAAATAGGCGGAGGCAATGAGATACGTTCGGCCCCACCATGTCACCTGTCAGTTTTGACAGGGGGGGTGTGAGCGCATTAGTGAGATTCTTACCGGGCCACGGGGCGCTCAGTTCCCAGGGAGAGTTCACGGCACGAAACTTCTCAACTTGACGTTTGGTGCTGCCAGAAGATTTGTGCAGCACCTTGGCTGATATAGGGCAGAACATGCCTAGGATTCGGCTTACCCGCCAAAACATCGCCAGTCAGCGCTCAGAATGGGCCGGTGGTGTTTTTGTTTTTCTTACTTGTTGTTTCCTGTTTCAACCTTCCCTCGGAGTCCAGGTCAAGCCGAGCCGGCAAGTCCTAATTCTGAATCAACTCGGAAACTCGTATCCACTCACGAACCTGGTTGATCAGGGGATTCGAACCGCCTTTGACAATTCACGATACCAACTTGAGTCTTATCGCGAATATGGGGAGACGGTGGAATTCCATGAGCCAGCAGTGCAGCAGCAATTTCGCGATTTGTACCTTCGCAGAGTTGAAAACCGTAAGCCTGATGTCATCATCACCGTCGAGCCATCTGCACTCCGATGTATGGTCGAAACGCACCACAAAAGCTTTCCAGGAGTACCCGTTGTTTTCTGTCTCCTTAATGGACTGCTGAGTAATTGCGCTCTCGATTCCGACTTCACCGGGGTCGAGGGCGACGTGGCGGCTGGGGCAACTCTCGCAGCCCCTTTACGGTTCCTGCCGGACACACAACATGTGGTTGTGGTTGGGGGCGAAACAGCGTGGGATAGGCAGCAGCAAGCGGTGGTCAAGGAACAATTGACGCCTTACGTGGGCCATCTCAATATCTCATCTATGACTGGTCTTGTCATGGCTGATCTGCTAGAGCGTCTAAGACACCTTCCACGCCACACGCTGGTCCTCCTTGCCGTGGTAGGTCACGATGCTGCGGGCACACTCTTTAACCAAGGCGAGGTGGAGGGCGATGTCTCAAGCGCCGTGGAACAGGGCAGAGTAGCGGGAGGTATGGCACTCCGGATGATCAACGGGGAAAAGCCGGGAGATCTACCGACAATAAAGGATTCGGCGATCTACATGTTCGATGAGCGGGCTCTCAAGCGCTGGCGCATGAAGGAAAGCGCTTTACCCCCTGACAGTATCGTGCTCGATCGGCCGCCAAGCATCTGGAAAACATATGAGCGGTATGTCTTAGCCGGTATCCTTGTGTTTTTGGCGCAGTCGGTCGCCATCTTTGCGCTGCTTTGGCAACGGGCGCGGAGAAAAAAAATAGAAGCAGAGCTTCGTGTGTCAGAACAAAAGTTTTCAAAGGCTTTTCGATTGAGCCCACTTGGTTTCACGCTTGTAAGCTTGGTGAATTATCGCTTTCTGGAAGTTAATGACACTTTCGAACAATACACGGGTTGGACGCGCCATGAGGTCATCGGCCGGACACCGCTGGAGATCAAGATCTGGGTGGACACAAATCAAAGCGCAACCTTCATGGAACAGCTCCGAGCCCAAGGTGCTGTACGAGGTATGGAAATTCTTCTTTGCAGAAAGGATGGCCAAGTCTGGACTGGCCTCGTCGCCTCGGAGTTGATCGATCTAAACGGCGAACCTTGCGCTCTTACCCTGATCGCCGACATCACGGTGCGCAAAGAGGCGGAACGGGCGCTTGCAGACGTGAGCCGCAAGCTGGTTGAGGTGCAAGAACAAGAACGTACCCGGATAGCGCGAGACCTTCACGACGATATCAACCAACGCCTCGCTTTAGTGGCAATTGACATCGAAGAGCTGAAGCGGAATCTTCCGGAGTCCCCTGCTCAACTGATTGTTCGACTGACAGAAATCCGAGGACGACTCACAGAAGTTTCAACAGGAGTGCAATCGATATCGCATGAGCTGCATTCCCCGCAACTCGAGTATCTCGGCATCGTAGCCGCCATCAAGAGTTTCTGCAAGGAGTTTGCCGCGAGACAGTCAGTACAGGTTGATTTTGAGCACGATGACATCCTTCAACTCGTATCCAATGAGGTCTCGCTGTGTCTGTTTAGAGTTGTCCAGGAGGCACTGCATAACGCAGTCAAGCATAGCCAAGTGCGGCTCTTCCAGGTTACCTTAACTTGCCCAGGCAATCAGCTTGATCTCACGATCGCAGATCGTGGTTCCGGGTTTGATCCCGAGACAGCGATGAGTAAGGGAGGACTAGGCCTCATTAGTATGCGCGAGCGCGTTCGGCTGGCGAACGGAACGATTGCCATTGAATCGAAGCCGATGGGCGGGACGACAATCCGTGTTCGCGTTCCCTTCAGGTCAGGACGTGATTCTCAACGGGCGGCCGGGTAGTAGAGCTCCCTAATCGCTAGGAACAGTTAGGATACAGTCACCAAATCCCTAAAAGTGAATCAAACCATCCACGCGGGATGCATGGCTCGGCTAGGAAATGGCACGTTTAGTGCCAAGGATGGCGCTAACTGGCAAAGCCGTGTCGAACAGATCGCTTGTGTGTTCGGGAATGTTCTGTTTCCAGGTCTCTTGGACGTCATAGGGCAAAACGGGCGTCGCCACGACGACACTGGTCAACATATACGACATAAGCCCACAAGCCCATAAGCCTTGTCGGTTCGATCACGATATAAGCCAAGTTGAGACCGGCCGATGTCATCGTTGTGCCTGCCGGACCACGGTATCTTGTACGACCGTGGCCACGATCCATTTCGCTTTGCACGTTTTCCTGACGACACAGTTCGAAACTGTCGGCTGTATGTTTTGACAGTTCCCTCCCCATCCACGATATGTGGCAATCTACCAGCCAGCCTTAAACGGCAGAGGGAGCCTTTATGCCGCACACCAAAACATCGTGGGAGAGCATGAGTAAACGATACTGCCAGGCATTACTTATTCCCGTATTCCTCATTGCCATGGTCGTGCCTTCTTTGGGGGCAGACAAAGCGAAAGACGAGGAAACACTGAAGGAAGCCGCCAGCGTGCTGAGCGACATGTTAAGTAGCAACAGCATCCCAGCAAACGTGTTGGAGGGTGCTGATTGTGTCATGATTCTGCCCAACGTAAAGAAATTTGGTGTCGGCATCGGCGGAAGCGGCGGCCGCGGCCCGATGACTTGCCGTGGGGGCAAGGACTTCAACGGTAACTGGTCGGCGCCGGCGATGTATTCTATGGGTGGTGCCAGCGTGGGGTTGCAGCTCGGAGGTTCGTCTACTGATTACGTCCTTCTGATTATGTCCCAGAAGGGCGTTGATGCCGTCATGGAGAGTAAGACCACGCTAGGCAGTGACGCAACTGCGGCGGCTGGACCAAGTGGCGCCACGCGTTCAGGCACTATGACAGGGACCGACGTGCTCACCTACGCCAAGGCGTCCGGACTGTTTGCCGGAACATCTCTGGGTAGCGCCACGCTGGAGCCCGACAAGGATGCCAACGAGCGACTGTACGACAAAGAAATAACGGCGAAAGAAATCGTCCTCCAACATGCGGTGAAGACGACAGACGCAGGGGAAGCTCTGATTTCTCTGCTCAACGCCAAGCTACCAAAGCACAAGACCTAGCGGAGAGGCAGGGCACACGTTTCTGGCTGGCCCCATGTCGATTTCGTTTTCGGTCTGCTCTATTCCAGGCCAGTGAAGGGTGCGCGAGATTGTTCATAGGCTTTACTTCAAATCGGCCGGCAATATGTTTGTCAAGCGACGTAGGTAATCCAGAGCTGATTGTAGTTCTGCCCGCTCGGAACGAGGTGAAGACGTCTCAGGCAACTGTTGCAAACGAGCTCTTATCACAGTATCTGCTTTCATAATTCGGTGCCGGACCTGCGTATCGTCAAATTCCAACATCGCGGCTGCATATAGCGTTTTCCATTCCTCCAGAAACAATGCATCCCTCATCGCGCACCTCGTTTAGCTAAAATGGGATTTATCCAGTTTGGGCGTGCTGGCACGCCGTCTTGAAAGCGCGCAAAGCATACAATGCGTCTTCCAGGGCTTCCTTTTCCTCGGGAGTTCCGTGAAGGTAAAAAAGCTCTCGCCCACGAGCCAGGACAGCTTCTTCTGCTTCCGAGACCCGCTTTGGAATATCGCTTGCGTTCGCCTCAAGAATGGCTGCTCGGTACAGGGCCTTCCAATCGCTCGGCTTCACACAGGGAACATATATCGTGTCCACGACTCAACTCCACCAGTGACGGTAGATCGGTCTTTGAAGTGGATGTACAGCTTCAGATGACCTATACGAAAGCTATCTGAGAAAGGCCTGAGCCGCGACTATCAAAACTAACAGCTCACTGCAGGATAAATTTCAAGAACACCACACCCGTTTAGTTTCGGTATAGGTTTGCGGGATGAGGACGCTTTACAATCACATTGGAAGTATCCGGATCAGCCGGTCCCTCGAGAGCTACGGCGTTGCCGCCCAGCCCCCGCACATGGAAAAGCTCTAGTGCCTTTAGGCGATTGGCAGCGCCCAATTTATGTAGTACGCGGTGGACGTGATTTTTAACGGTCTGTTCGGAAAGATTTAACTGCAGCGCAATTTCTTTGTTAGTGCATCCGCAGCCGATAATCTGAAGTATCTGCATCTCGCGCCGAGTTAGTGCAAGTTGCAATTTCCCGTTCACATTGGAGATAGGAAGTTCTTGATGTGCGAGCCAGTCGAAAAGCGCCCGGCATAACTGGGGTGGGCATACTGCCTTACCTTCGCATACTGCCCGAACCGCCGCTGCTACATCGGTAACCGACGCGTCTTTCAGCAGATAACCCACGATGCCGGTGCGTACCAAACGAAGGAATGTGATCTCGTCGGCCTCCATCCCGATAAGTACCACCTTGAGGCCTGGCACTGCTTTAATTGCCCCAAGAATTGCCTGCGCGTAGGAGGTTAGGAGCCCTGTGGGATCAAGAATGAGTACATGCGGCTTGGCGTCCGCAATTTGCTTCATGGTATTCGAACCAAGACTGCATGTAGCGATAACGCGAATGTCCTCCTTTTGCAGGAACCTGGTCAAGGCTTCTCGGACCAGCCGGTTCTCCGCTAGGATAACGACATCGATACTTTCAAACGATTCGGCTTTAGAAGACAACATCGCCATCATGAACCACCTGAGGACAAATCGCGCGGGGGAACGGAATCCTTAGCGACACACCGCAATGCAGTATCCCGAGCCGGATTTCGCGGTGCAACTGTCAGAGTTGACAGTCGCGGTGCCTACGCTTGAGTCGGGCTGCTCGAGAACCTGCCGGGATTCTCCGGGCCTGTCAGTAATGACAGCTGCGGCGAACTGCGCGGAGTGTTTATATAGCAAAGGTTTCACTCTTGCTCTGTGCGTACAAGGGCAGTTCGGGACAGAGTACCTCCTCGGCAGGTCAACCTCCCTGTCACGTCCCGGGCTGCTCTTTTTTCTCCGCCTGGGAACGATGGTTAACGTCGGCCAGCCCACTTTAGAGTAATTGTGTATGCCTGAACAATCACGAGAAGTGATGTGTAATCATGGGCCCATTTGCCCTAAGAGCTTGGTTTCCTCAATACAGACGGAAGGTGACTTCGACATTTACTTGCACCGCGACCGGCGTGCCCTCTTTCATAGCGGGTTCAAACTTCCATTGCTTCACAGCCTCGATTGCCTTTTCGTCTAAGCCCAGCCCCAAGGTTCGCGCCACTTTTATGTCCCGGGTCTTGCCGTCCGGCCCGACCACCATCCACAGGACGCAGGTACCCTGATACTTGGCTTTGCGGGCTTCCTCCGAGTACTCAGGGCCAGGCCTGAAGACCGGTCGTGGGGCAGAGACTCCGCCGCCGATCCGGAATACTCCACCACCAACCCCGCCGCCACGACCGGGGCCAACACCCGGCCCTTCTCCGCTACCAACAAACCCGCCGTTTCCGGATCCGATCCCGCCGCTGGATCCCGTGCCGTTGGACGGCGGAGCCGAAAGCAGTTGCGACATGGGATCGCCCAGCGTCGGCAGTTGGTTAGTGGCCAGAACGATCTGAAGTGGAATCACTACCGTCGGCTCCACGGTCAGCCTACGGTTGTCATTTCGCACCACTACCGTGGGCGGTGTGAGCTGTTGCATAGCCAACTTGGGCAATCGCCCTTTAGACACTCGCAACTTGTCGCGGTCGCCCCCACCACCCCCACCGCCGCCCCGCGTCCGGGAGGGTCGCAGCAATAGAAGATCGTCTGGGGCCAACAGAGTCACAGTCGCTTGTGGAGTTTGCATCACAACTCTCCGGCCCAGGATGGTGAGTCCGATGACTGCCACCAGCGCCATAAGGTGCACGACAGTCGAGCCAAGCACGCCAGTTGTTTTGTAGTCGTAAAAGCCCCAGATATCCTTAACTGGAAGCGGCGTCGACGTAAGAACCAAAGGAGGCAGCCTTTTGCGAAAGACAACTTCCTCAGCATTCTGGATCAGTGATCTCCACAGCGGTTGATCCAGCAAAGTGTCTGACAGCAGCAATGTCAGCTCGGGTCCTTTGGCGCGGGTTTCAGTCTGTAGCGTGTCCATCCCTGAGTTGGGTGTCCTTGAACCCGTAAGATGTAGGTAAATAGTAGAAACTCCTCGTTCAGGCAGCCACTGGTAACAATGACAGGTGGCGGTTCACCTCGAAGAATTAGTCACGTATTCTTTTAAGCAATTCCATGTGGGCTGGGTCATGGTGGAGGCACTCGAGATGCATCCTGACTCACACGTAGTGAACTCGTTGATCTCGGCGCCAGCACGCGACCGGCATCTGCTGCCGATCTGCGAGTTTTGACAGTTCTCCTGCTTACAACTGCTACATAGCCTGTATTGGCACATAGCGCCGGGTTAGCCGAAAGCACACGCGCGGTACCTTACCTCACTAACTGACGACTATTGGCACACTTCAAGGTGATCATGTCAGCCAGTCGCTGGTGCATATTGTTCATTTATTGTCTGCTCACATTACAAGCATCAGCCCAGGGCTACAATTTCAATTTCGGAGGCGGTCCAGGCTTCCCTTTGAGCACAACCAGTGATTTCGCCAACACGTCTTACAATTTAGTCGTAGGAGGAGGATCAAACCTAACCACTCACTCCAAGATGAACGCAGAGTTTATGTTTCACGGGTTACCTCTGCAGCAAAGTGTCATCGATCAAGTAGGTGTCGCTAATGTGAAGGGCAGATTGTATTCCCTTAGCGGCAACTTGATTTTGGGCACTACCATTGGCGGGAGCAAGACAGCCTACCTCATTGGCGGCGGGGGATGGTATCGACGAACCCTAGAGGCCAAAGAAACGGTGCTCCAGGCCGGCACCAAATGCGCCCCGGTCTGGGCTTGGTGGAACCTCCAGTGCGTGAATGGCATTTTTCCTACTGCTGTAACGGTGGGATCCCGAACGTCGTCGGCCCCCGGATTCAATGTCGGCGGGGGGTTCGGTTTTCGTCTTTGGGACTCTAGTGCAAATTTCTATACGGAAATTCGTTATCATCGGGCATTCACGCCAGGCATTGATACCACGGTTTTGCCGCTGACGTTTGGCATTCGGTGGTGAGTGAAACAAAGGAAGGAGCGCATCACCACTTGATCGAATGGTGGACAAACCTGGGGGCCCGCACTAAAAGGCGAGAGTCTAGCCGACCGTGCTATATTCCCGCGATAGCTTTGTTCTGCAAAACACGAACCACCACACGACGATTCTCGGCCTGTTCTTGCTCCGTGTTCGCGCTGCCGATTTGGTGACTTTCTCCCATTGCACCAGGTGCCAACATTCTGGTTAGGGAAATGTGGGCTCGTTGAATCAGAATAGTAGTCACCTCATCGGCGCGGTCTTCACTGAGCTGCTGGTTGAGCGCCGCGCTGCCCACCGAGGAAGCATAGCCCTTTACCTCAATCACATATCCCTCGATGGTTTTGGCTTTATCGGCAAGTGCCAGTAGCTTTGGGATGTACTCTGAATCGACTTTAACTTTGCCATTGCCGAAGTAAACGGTTACCTCGTCAAAAATGTAGTAGTCGTCGAGTTGGCCAAAGCGTGCCACGGCAGCGTCAATTCCTGCCTTGTTGGCGGCGATCTTCTGCTCATGCTCCATCAGCTGTGCCTGCTGCTGCTGTAAAGCTGCATTCTGATTTGCGAGCTCCTCATCATGCCTCTGTGTTTCCACCTTAATTTCGTGCAGACCAGCTTGGATGGACTCAGCTCGTTCCAGATCGTTGCCTTTGAACGACACCGCCTTCGCCAGCAGTTCGTTGTGATCGTTGTAGGTTCCTTCTACTTTAACCTCGAGTCCCGGAATGAGCGCAGCCATGGACATTTCTTTCCTACGAGCCTTGAGCAGGCCCTGCACCTGGCCGACCTTCGTGTAGTCGGTCAGCAGGACAGTAAGGCTCGAAGAATTCGACGTCTGCAGAATCATGGTGGCGCCGTTTCGAGCTTTGATAATGCCTTCAGCTTTTACCGACTGGGCGGCCACAATTGAGCTTGAAAATGTGAGTCCAATGAGCAACAAAGCGGCAACATTGGAGATTCTCGGTGATTGTACATAAGTCATGGCCTTGTCCCCTTCGGCTCTGAGTGTGCAAGCTTGCTCACGGATGAACACTGTTCTTAATGCCAGTGATGTCACCGGCGTTATCCCAGCTTAGTCTTAAAGATGCATACATCGGACTGTCAATAGTTACAGTGAAGATCGGCGCATGTTGTCGCCTACACTTTGTATTGATCAGTTGAAATCCGCCGCAAAAGAATAAGTGTTTGCCGCGAGTCTGCTTGTCACAATGTCAGTACTGCCGGAGGACAACCTGTCATGCAGAGCAAGCGCTGGGGTACATCGCTAGTAGTCCTGCTGTGCGCCGTCGCGGTTGCACAAATCAAGCAGGAGAACAAAACTTTAATGGTAAATGGGCGTTCTGGAGAAATCGCGGTTATGGAGATCAATGGCCGGACCTACCTAGAAGTGGAGACTTTGGCCCGCATCGCCAACGGCTCCTTCGGTTTTCAGGGGAATCAGATTACTTTGACACTGCCCGCGGTCGCCGCAAGCGCTCCCGCGCAGGTTCCTGCGCCAGAGCACGCGGAACATTCGGGATTGTCGAGGGATTTCATCGTCTCCGGAATCGAAACGGTAGCCAAAATGAGGGAATGGGGTAGTACGTTGGCCTACGCTATTCAGCATGGGTACGAAGTCACCGACAACTGGGTGGCCGACTACCGCGAACAAGCCGCACAAAGCCTTAATCTCGCAACCGCTGCCGTATCCACTGATTCTGACCGAAATGCTCTTCAGTTACTCACAAATGAATTTGAGGCGGTGAGACAGTGGAGCAACAAACTAGTGGAAGCGAAACAATCGATGGACACGGCGAAATACATAATGTCGCCCAATACATTACGCAAGGAGCCGCTATCACAACAAATCATAACTTGTGGTCACTTCCTGAGTGCCATGTTGGGGAGCGGTGAGTTCAGAGACGATGCGTCATGCCACTGAGTCACTCCGACGCGAGTGTGTGGTGCGGTTCGGGAGAAGCACCGGCCTTCAGTCCGCCAGAGAACCAGCTACCTTTCAGGTGGGGATTCACGGGCTACCAAGTGCCGATGCGCAAAACAGCCCCGGTCGAGATACGAACGGCGTTCTGCGGTTGAATCATTGCTACATTACCCATCCAACTGTGCGAATACTCGAGATTGAAGAACCGCCAGGCAAATGGCCGTGCAAGCACCACATCGAACCCTCCGCCCATTGAAACAGAGGGCCCATTGTTCGCTACTTCGACTGACCAGTCGCTGCGCCTCGGATAATGACCGAGCGTACCATCGCCGTTGTTCCATTCCTTGAACAGTTTATTGCGGAGAGCAAGATCGTCGATTTCGTGCGTAACCTTCTTGCCTCCAAACATCACCTGCATGTAAGGCGAGATTCGATGCGCTGCCCTCGGTGTCCAACGAAGCCCTCCCCCGTAAAACAGGGAGTCCCCACTTTGATTGGCCGCAGGCATATGCATGATCAGGCAGCCACTCACTTCAGCGATTGCCTGGAAATGCGGGTGCAGGCGAGCGGCACCCGAACCCCCTCCGCCGATGCAGCTACCGCCGCCCAGAAAAGACTCGTACAGGGGAAAAGCCGTCAATTCGATAGGTGCTTCTTTTGGGTAAGATGGCGCTGTGGTTTCAATTTGTTCAGGCCGTACATACTCAAACGCCTTTTTACCTGTTTGTTTGTAATCGGCGATCAGTTGTTTACGAATGTTAAGGTTTTTACCAAACAGCCCAATGCGGGTTTCCCGATGCCAGGGCACCTGGAAAGACATGAGGTTGGCAAAAGATCGGCCCGGGTTCAAGAAGCTCCGGGCGAGCAAGAGAATCGCTCGGTTGGTGGTGTGACTCTCAAGGCCCATGATCAGGTAACGATCGGCAGAGTCCTCGGCGATCATCGCCAGTGTGCCCAAGGTCGGCGTGTCCGTAAGAGTGATGAATCCTGGGGACGCATGCAGCATCACGTTTCCGATCGACGCTTCGCTGGCAGGCCCAATTTTCCACTGGGTATGCCACGCCGCCGAATATGCCAATGAATGCAGCAGACTGATGAAGTAAACCCGCCCATCTCCCCATTGGACCTTGCGGTATTTAGGATCATTTTGGCGTTCGATGTAACCAAAGACGGAACCCTCCATGGTGTGGCCTACGTAAGGCGACATGAATTTGTCGCCATCGCTCCAACCACGTAATTCGCTGACAGAATCAAGGTAGTCCTCGAACCAGTGGCCGTTCAGTGCGTCCCGAGTCCCCGCTTCGGTTGCGATATTGAAAGTGTGCATGATTCCGGTGAAGAGCCATGACTCCCGCGTAGCGGCCCACCAGTTGAAATTGGTCTCGGCCGGTGAGTTCGTCGCCGACTGCCTAATCACGAAAGCCGTTTCGATTGATTGTCTGCGAGATGCATCAGCAGGAGCATCAGTTTCGTGATTAGAATTAGTGAGGAGTTGTCGGAGCGAGCTTGAATCGCCAGCTATACGCGCATACGCCTCTTCGAAGTTGAGTGCACCCGGTTGGCGCTCAAAAGTGGGCGAAGGAAGATCGGAGATGGCCTGTCCAAAAGCGGAAACTGATAGCAACAACCAGGTCCAGGCCAACACGAGCGTGCGAAATGCCCTTGGATGACGTTTCTCCCTAAGCTTTGATCTGGTCACTTCGTGCTTCATCCGACAAATGTTTACCGGGCGAGGTTAGAGAGTTTTGCTGGCGGTTTGCACTGACAGAAATGACAGTTGGTGCAGAGCGTGATGCTTGCATGTAAGTAGACGC
>Ga0187783_10001218_pt1 | contig 18989 bp, 14 predicted proteins | sample 1015_SJ02_MP02_2_FD_132471 | JGI IMG/M metagenome (GOLD analysis project Ga0187783, IMG submission 132471) | Tropical peat soil microbial communities from peatlands in Department of Meta, Colombia - 1015_SJ02_MP02_20_MG | ecosystem: Environmental > Terrestrial > Soil > Wetlands > Peat | place...
GAAGACGACCTGCACCGGCCGCAGGTCGCGGTCGCCTCGTCGTGGAACGAGGTGACCCCGTGCAACGTGCACCTGAACGGGCTCGCGGCGGCCGCGAAGGAGGGCGTGCGACAGGCCGGGGCGGTGCCGCTGGAGTTCGGCACCATCGCGGTGTCTGACGGCATCTCGATGGGCAGCGAGGGCATGAAGGCCTCGCTCGTGTCCCGCGAGGTGATCGCCGACTCGGTTGAGCTCATGGTGGAGGCCGAGCAGTTCGACGCGCTGGTGACCATCGCCGGCTGCGACAAGTCGCTGCCGGGCATGCTGATGGCCGCCGCGCGGCTGGACATCCCGTCGATCTTCCTGTACGGCGGCACGATCCTGCCCGGCTGGGTGCACGGCAAGTCGGTCACCATCCAGGACGTGTTCGAGGCGGTCGGTGAGCACTCGGCTGGCATCATGTCGGACACCGAGCTCCTCGAGGTCGAGCGGGCGGCCTGTCCCGGCGCGGGGTCCTGCGCCGGCATGTACACGGCCAACACGATGTCCACCTGCGCCGAGGCGCTGGGCATGACGCTGCCGGGGGAGGCCTCGGCGCCCGCGGTGTCTGCCGAGCGGACCGACCTGGCGCGGCGTACCGGCGCCGCCGTGGTGGCGGCGCTCGCGGCCGGGCTGCGGCCACGGCAGATCATGACGAGAGCCGCGTTCCGCAACGCAGCCACCGTCGTCATGGCGACTGCCGGATCGACGAACGCGGTGCTGCACCTGCTCGCCATCGCGCACGAGGCGGGCGTCGAGCTGACCTTGGAGGATTTCGACGAGGTGAGCCGGCGCACGCCGGTCATCGCCTCGATGCGGCCGTCCGGCCTGTACGTGATGAGCGAGCTGGACCGCGTCGGCGGCGTTCCCGTCATCCTCAGGGAGCTGCTGTCGGCCGGGCTGATCGACGGTGACGCGATGACCGTGAACGGGCGCTCCATCGGCGAGAATGTGGCCGACGCGTTCTCGCCCGACGGCAACGTGGTGCGGCCGGTCAAGGATCCGTTCAAGCCGGACGGCGGGCTCGCGGTGCTGCGCGGCTCGCTCGCCCCGAACGGCGCGGTGGTGAAGACGCCGGGTATCGAGACGCTGCGGTTCGAAGGCCGCGCGCGGGTGTTCGAGCGTGAGGAAGACTGCTTCGCGGCGGTCACCGCCGGCCGGGTCGCCAAGGGCGACGCCCTGGTCATCCGGTACGAGGGCCCGCGCGGCGGGCCGGGCATGCGGGAGATGCTCGCGGTCACGGCGGCGATCAAGGGCGCCGGCCTCGGCAAGGACGTGATGCTGCTGACCGACGGCCGGTTCTCGGGTGCCACCTTCGGCGCGTGCGTGGCCCATGTCGCGCCGGAGGCGTGGGACGGCGGGCCGATCGCGCTGGTCGCGGACGGCGACCCGATCGTGCTCGACGTGGTCGAGCGGCGGCTCGAGCTGGGCGTCGACGAGGCCGAACTGGACCGCCGGCGGGCGGCCTGGCAACGGCCAGCCCCGAACTACACGACCGGCGCGATGGCTAAGTACGCGGCGCTGGTCTCCGGCGCAGACCGCGGCGCGGTCTGCACGGTACCCAGTACCCGGTAGCGGCCTGGTAGCGCCCGCGGGCGTCAGCAGGGCGTCAGTAGACAGACCCGGTACGCGCCAGGGCAGGGAGCAGGTTCTTGTTCCACACCAGCACCTGATAGGCGCCGACGTGGTAAGTCTGCGCTGGGCGGCCGAACGCCGCGAGCACCGCCGCCCTGTCGCTGAAGCCCGGATTCCCGAGGATGGGGGGCCCGAAGACCACGAAGTTCGCCGTCTGGCTGCGCGGGTCATACCACGCGGCATCCGTATTCCACTCGTAGCGGAGCAGCCTCGGGCCGTCGGCGGTCATCGCCCGCACGTGGATGCGATCACCGCTGGCGAGGGTCACCACGTTGGCCTCCCAGTAGCCGGATAGTCCGCTGCTCAGGTGGTGGGCTGCGAGCCAGGAGGCGAGCTGATAGTTCTGGGCTGGCACCGAAGGCTGGGCCAGCTCGTAGCCCAGCCCGGCGAGGTACCCGGCGAGCACGAGCAGGAGGAGCGCCGGCGCACATCTGATCGCCAGCACGCGGTCGGCCAGCATGCGCCCGGCCAGCACCGCGCTCAGCGGCAGCACCACGGCGATCTCGCGAGTGGTCATGATCGAGGTTGCCTGGATGCTCAGCACGTACGAGGCCAGGTTGATCGCCACAGCGATCACCAGGATCTGGTCGACGAAGCCAAGGTCGCGCGCGAACCGACGGACAGCGATCAGTACGCCTATCCCGATCACGATGACGCCGACCAGATGCAGGCACACGGCTGCGGTCGCTGGGCCGGGCCGCAGCCCCAGGAAGTCGGCACCTGCCAGCAGGAGCAGCCCCTGGCCCGTGAGGTTGGCGGTGTGCGGCAGCGCGCCGAGGCCGACCAGCCGGTTGAGGGGCTGGAGAACGAGGAAGCCCCCGGCTGCTGTAATGCCGGTCGGGGCGAATTCTGCCGCCACGCCGGCTACCGCCGCCGCGGCCGCGAGGGCGAGGTAGTACCGGTCCAGCCGCCACTGCCGCTCCGCCCAGACAGGGCGGAAGGCTCGCAGCCAGGAGACAAGCGCAACGGGCAGCACACCGATGAACAGCACCAGCATGTCGGCGATCGCCGCCCAGCCCAGCAGTGCCGGCACCACCACGAGCGCGTAGCGGCGCCGCGGGGCGCGGTCGAGGATGAGAAAGGCGGCGAGCACCGGTACCGAGGTGCCGATGTGATCCGGGGACGAGATGAGAATCTTCACCCCGGTCACCAGCTGCGGCGCCAGCATGACGCCCACCGTGATCAGCACCCGAGCCAGGGCGGCGCGTCCGGTTGCGCTCCCCTTGGCCAGCAGCGCGGCGACCAGCAGGACCAGCGTGTAGGTCAGCGCGGCAGCGACGTGCACGACGTCTTCGTTGAGTCCACGGACGAGTTCCACCAGCATGTACTCGGGTAGCTCGGTGGTGTAGAACGACACGTCCCCGAGCCACCAGCCATGCAGGAGCACGTTGCCGTGCAGCATGTCCCACGCCGCCAGCGCCTGCGACGCCCCGTCGGAGTCCACCGATCGGGTCCGTGCCAGCTGCACGTAACAGGTGAAGGCGACGACCGTTCCTAGTAGCCAGCCAGTCACTATGAGCAACCGTCGTGCCCGCATGCCCTGCCCGGCTGGCGATCTGCCGACCGACGCGGTGGCTCGCGGGTCGCGGGCGAGGAAGCTCCCGCCCTGGCTGGTGATCCGCATTGCACCACCTTGCCATGCCCGATACCGGGCGGCCGCACCGTTCCTGCACTCCGACCCCGATCCGCGAGCGCGCTGCCCACCAGGTCACCATGGGTTCCGTGGCGCCGAGACCACCCCAAGACAGGAGCACCCCGATGGGACATCCGGTTGTCCATTTCGAGATCCTCGGGCCAGACGGCCCGGCGTTGATCGCTTTCTACCGTGAGCTATTCGGCTGGGACCTCCGCGAGGTACCGATGGCCGGCTACGACACCTACGCCTACCTTCCCCAGCCTGACGGAGGGATCGGCGGCGGCGTGGGCACGGTCGAACCCGGCGACGCGGCCGAAGGGCACCTGGTCACCCTGTACGTAGAAGTCGCCGATCCGGGGGCCACGCTGGACCAAGCCGTTCAGGCCGGCGCGCAGGTCACGCTTCCAGTCACCGAGATCGCCGGCGTCGGGGCCATCGCCCGGTTCCGGGACCCGCAAGGCAACATCGTCGGACTGGTGCACTCCGCCAGCGACTGAGCGCGGCGATGCCGGCTCGCTCCCGCGGTAGTGAGGAGGCACCGGTGCCGGGGCTTGAGGGAATGCGCCGAGAGCTGACACATGTTGGAAACAATGGTGCGCCAGACTGAGCCGCAAGCTGTCCGGCGCGGACTGCGGCTGTGGCACGGTCGGCATCCTGGCGGCGCGCTGGCAAGCTCCTGACCAATGACCCGGCTGCTCGTGCAGCCCATTCTGCAGGCCACGTCGAGCTGAAGGGTGTACGGAAAGTGACCGAGACCACAAGCGCGCGCAACACCGCGGTGATCGAGGCCGACGTTCGAGAGGGCACCTACGGCGCCAAGGTGGCGACGATCGAGCCTGGCGGAGCCGAATACATCCCGCTCAGCGAGCGGCACGGCAAGCCGCTGCAACAGTTCTGGACCTGGGTGTCGCCGAACATGGAGTTCGCGACGATCTTCGTCGGCATCATCGGCGTCTGGTTCTTCGGCCTGAACTTCTGGCTGACGGCGCTCGCGGTCGTGCTCGGGACGGCACTCGGGTCGCTGTCCATGGGCGTGCTCGCCGCCCGCGGGCCGCTCTTCGGCGTGCCGCAGATGGTGCTGTCCAGGATCGGCTTCGGACGGCTCGGCAACATCCTGCCGGCTGGCGTGAACGCGCTGGTGGCCGGCGTCGGCTGGTTCGCGGTCAACAGCGTCAGCGGCGCGTTCGCGCTCAGCGCCCTGCTGGGCTGGAACACCAGGATCTGCCTGCTGATCATCGTCGTTGCCCAGCTCGCCGTCGCGTTCTTCGGCCATAACCTGGTGCACGCGTTCGAGCGCTGGGCGTTCCCTGTTCTTGTGGTGATCTTCGCCATCGCCGCGGTGGTCATCTTCAGCAAGGCGCACTACGCCGCACACATACCGGCGGTGCCTGGCGGCACCCTGGGCGGCTGGCTCATCACCTTCGGCGCGGCCTTCGGCTATGCAGCAGGCTGGAATCCGTACGCATCTGACTACACCCGCTACCTGCCGAAGAACACCAACCGGGTGGCAACCGGCCTCTGGGCGGGTCTCGGCGTCTTCGTGTCCTGCGTGGTGCTAGAGATCGTCGGTGCGGCCGCGGCGACCATTACCAGCGTGGCGAAGTACTCGGGCAACCCCACCGCGGGATTCGTCAGCAACATGCCGACCTGGGTCGGGGATATCACGCTGCTCGCGATCGCGCTAGGCGCCGTCTGCGCGAACGCGCTGAACGTCTACTCGGGCTCGATGTCGTTCCTGGCGCTCGGCATCAAGCTGCCGCTGACGCTGCGCCGGGCCATCGTGGCCATCGTGTTCGGCATCGCCGGGTTCTTCGTGGCGCTGTCCGGGCTGTCGGACGCCGGCCAGAGGTACAACAACTTCCTGCTCGTCATCGCGTACTGGATCGGGCCGTGGCTGGGCGTGTTCTTCGCCGACCAGTTCCTGCGCCGCGGCAAGAACGTGGCCGGGTTCCTGTTCGACCGCCGGCACAACCCCTGGGCCGGGGTAGCGGCCATGGCCATCGCGATCGGCGTGTCCATCTGGCTGTTCGCCAACCAGACCGACTACGTGGGCGTGGTGCCCAAGCACTGGCCGGCCTTGGGTGACCTCACCTTCGAGGTCGGCTTCGTGCTGGCGGCGCTCTTGTACGCCCTGTTCTACCGGCTGCAGGCGGACCGCACCACGGAGGAAGGGCTCTACATTCCCGGCGAGGCTGACCCGGTGACCGCCGCATAGCGAAGCCGGTGATCGGAACCCGAGCCGAGGGTGCCGGTCACTCTGGCGCGGGTGCCCCTCGCGTGGCGCTGTGCCGAACGGCAAGCCCGGTCGAGCCGCTGCCGAGCCGCCAGGCGATGACCTGGCCAGCCCGGGTCGACGGCGGTCCGAACAGGCCGGTCAGGTAGCGGCCGAGCACCGAGTTGCCTCGCGTGACAGCGACGACCGCGGCCGGCCGCCAGTACCTCAGGTCCTTCTCGACCTGGGCCCTGGTCGGCACCGACCGAGGCCGCTCGCCGAGCCAGAGCCGGTCTAGGTACACGGCGGTGGGCCGCAGGTAGCCGCCGTCCAGGGCTGCCCGCCCGGCGCGGTCAGGACCCTGGAAGTAACCGCCGATGAGGCTCGACGGGTTGCCGGTGTCAGCCTGCCAGCGCATCGGCGCGGTCAGCGGACCGGCGGCCAGCAGCGGTGCGCCGACGAAATGCCCCGGCACCGGCACCGTCAGCACCCGGGCGCCAGGAGGCAGGCGCAGCGCGGCGAATGCTGCCTGCCAGCCGGCCGGAAGCGCTGGCACCGATGCTGTGAGCAGCGGCAACGGCGTGAGCGGCAGAACCGCGGCCACCGCGACCAGCCAGAGCGCGGCGATCAGCCGCGGCCGGTCGGCACTCCTGGCCCTGGCGACGAGCGCGTCCAACCCGAAGCCGATCATCGCCGCGGCAAAGCCGTCGGCCAGGATCGGCAGCCGGTCCGGCAGCCCCAGCCCGATCAGGGGCACCTTTGTCAGCCAGTCCCAGGGCAGGCTGACGGTGGCGGCCGTGCCGGGAATCTGCGTGTGCGCACCGAGCGACAGCACCTCCAGAAGCATGAGCACGATCGCGCACGACGCCACCACGACGTGGCGTCGGCATACAACCGTCAGCGCGATGAGCGCCGCGAGCAACGGCCAGCCGAGGTAGGCGAGGTATTCGGGCGCGCCGTAGGGGAAACGTGCTGCCGACGCGGCGCTGCTCGCCGTGTGGAACAGCAGGTACTGGGATGGCGTCACAAAGGTGGAGTCGACATTGTGGTAGGCGTCCAGGGGGAAGCGGCTGCCGTGCTGGACGAGCGGGCCGAAGAACTGGACCCACAGCGGGTATCCGGCGAGCACGAGGAGGGTGCCGCCGGCCACCCCCACGCCGCCGAGCACCGTCAGCACCCGATCGCGGGCGAGCCGAGGCTCTCCGAGCGCGAGTGCCGCCAGCAGGAACAGCAAGGCCACTCCTGTGTCGGCGAGAATTTCCTCGGCGATGAAGATCTGCGCCGCGCAGAGAACCCCCAGCCACACAGCGTTGTGCAGCCAGCCACGGCCGCGCGTTGTGGCTAGCCTGAGGACGCGGTCCGCGATGAGCGGGGGCAGCACCGCGAACTGGAGGTTGTAGTGCCCGATCGCCGACTGCAGGAGCGCGGGCGAGAACCCATACACGGCGCCGGCCAGGCCGGCCGCGCCCACGCTGACCCCCCAGCGCCGCAACACAAAGAACAGCGCCGCGGCAGAGCCGGCGAACCCGAGCGTGGTCATCAAGGTAAGGCTCGCCTGCGGGCCGAACGCCAGGGTGACGGGCGCCAGCAGCACCCCCGGCAGCAGCATGTTGGTGTTCCACATCAGGTTGATGCCGCGCGGGGCGTTGAGCGCTGTGGTCGTCAGGGCCGGCAGCCGGCCGTGTGCCACCGCCGCGGCCGCATAACGAAAGAGCCACGCGAAGAGATCAGCGTCCTTCATGTTTCCGGCCACCGCCCGCGACGCCGGGTCCGCCCACAGTCGCCACGTCACGAGCACGGCGCCGGCGAGATAGCCGGCCGCCACCGCATGCGCAGGATTGACCCTGACCCGACGCACCTCGCCCCCTGCCAAGGCAGCACCACGCTGCCTCGGCACACCTTAGGGTGGCCTGCCGGTCCGGTGCGGCTGAATTCGCAGAACCTACCAGACCGGGCGGTACGTTACTAGCTACGCAGGAATGTCACGGGCTCCTCGGCACCGCCCCAGACCACTGTGTGCCGCGCCGGCGTGGCCCGGGCGAGGACCTTGCCGCCGCGCAGCACGAGGGTCCGCGGCGCGACCAGCCGGAGCGCGTCCGCCTCGGACGGCGCGTCGAATACCACCAGATCGGCCGGCCCGCCGACCCGCAGGCCGTAGTCCGGCAGGCCGAGCGCGGCGGCCGGGTTCACGGTGATCATCTCGATCAGCCGCCGCAGCTCGGCGTCGCCCGACATCTGGCCGAAGTGCACCAGCACGAACGCGGCCTGCAGCGGGTCGCCGTAGCCGAGCGGGTACCAGGGGTCCATCACGGAGTCGTGCCCGATGCACACGTTGACACCGGCGGCCTGCAGCTCCTTGATCCTGGTGTGGCCGCGGCGGATCGGGCCAGTGTCGAAGCGGCCCTGCAGCACGGCATTATCCAGCGGGTTGGTCACCATGTGCAGGCCGGCCCTGGCGATGTTGCGGATCAGCCGGTAGGCGTAGGCGCTGTTGTAGGAGTGCATGGCCGTGGTGTGGCTCGCGGTAACCCGGCCGGACATCCCGCGGCGGATCGTCTCGGCGACCATGACCTCCACGAATCTGGACTGATCGTCGTCGGTCTCGTCGCAGTGGATGTCGACCGCGAGGCCATGCTCATCCGCGAGCGCGATGGCGAACTTCACCGACTCGACGCCATCCTCGCGGGTCAGCTCGTAGTGCGGGATCCCGCCGACGACGTCCGCGCCGAGCTCGACCGCCTTGCGCATGAGGTCGGCGCCGCCGTCGAAGCCGAAGATGCCCTGCTGCGGGAACGCGACGAGCTGCAGGTCGATAACGCCGCGCACTTCCTCGCGCAGGTCCACCAGCGCGTGCAGGGCGCGTAGCTCGGGATCGCACACGTCGACGTGGCTGCGGACGTGCTGCACCCCGCAGGCAAGCTGCCAGCGCAGGATCTGCCGCACCCTGGCCTGCACGTCCGCAGAGCTGAGATCGGCGACCCGGTCCGCCCACACTGCGATGCCCTCGAACAGTGAGCCGGAGACGTTAGGCCGCGGCTGCCCGACCGTGAGGACCGCGTCCAGGTGAATGTGCGGTTCCACCAGGGGCGGCGTGACGAGCCGACCGCCGAGGTCGAGGGTCTCGGCAGCGGCGTCGGCCGGCCCGACGTCGACGATCCGCCCGTCCCGAATGCCGAGGTCGGTAAGCGTCTGGAGGCCGGCCAAGCGGGCATTGCGCAGGATCAGATCGATCATGTGGCCATCATCGCGCGCGCACGTCCGCCGGCGCCATTATTCCGGGTCCCGGTATATCGGTTGACGGTATACCGTGGAACGAAGTACTGTCGGTACTCGTGAAAGCCTTGGAAACGACCGCGCCTGCCCCCGCGGTTACTGCGCGGCCCGGCCGGGCGCTCCGCAGCTACGCAGCCGTCGTGCTGATCCCCGTGTCGGTGCTGGCGGCTATCCTCGTGCTGGCGGTCATGGCCTCCCACGCGGCTGCCGCGACCGGCGGCTGCGGTGGCGGCTGAGCACTCTGCCCGGGCCTGGCGGGTAGCGACCGTCGCGGTCACGCTCGGTGCCGGGGCAGCCGCGATCGCGCTCGCACCGCCGACCGGCGTCCGCCCATCCGAAGCGCTGGCGTTCCTGCTCTTCGTCGGCTCTTCGGTGCACGTGGCTTCGACGGGATGGTTCTACACCGTGCCTGCGGTGCGCGCGCACATGCGGCGGCACCCGGCCAGGTACCTGTGGTGGCCGGCGGCGCTCCTCGCGGGGGCTTGCGCCGTCGCGGCGACCGTTCCGCGGACCGCGCTGTACTGGCTGCTGGTGCCATATTTCGGCTGGCAGTTCTGGCACTACCAGAAGCAGAACCTGGGCATCGTCGCGCTGACAGCGTCGTCGTTGCGCATCGCGCCACCCAGCCGCACCGAGCGACGGGCTTTGCACACGGCCGGTGTCGCGATGATCGCGGGGCTCCTGACCCGGCCGAGCCTGTTGCAACTGCCCGTGCGGGCGATCCTGGCTCCGCTGTGGCCGGCGGCCGCAGCCGGCTTCGCGGTCGCGGTCGTGGCCGGCCTGTGGGGTCTCGCCCGCCGAGCGCCGACCGACCGATCAGCAGGCTACTGCACCGTCTTGCTGACATCGCTGGCGTTCGGCCTGCCGGTATTTCTCTTCGGCTCGCCCTACGCTGCGGTAGCCGGGCTCACCGTGGCGCACGGCCTGCAGTACCTGCTGCTCATGGCCATGCTGACGGCGGGCAGCGAGCACGGCGCGGCGAGGCTCGGACGCCTCGCGGTGCTGTGCAACATTGCGCTCCTCGGCGGCGCACTGTTGGCCCTGGCCTCTGATCAGCTCGCCGCCCGGCCCGCCGGCCGGATGTTGTTCGGGTTGTTCCTCGGCGCGGTAATGGCGCACTTCGTCATCGACGCGGGGCTCTGGCGGCTGCGCGAACAGTTTCCGCGTACCTTCCTCGCTTCGCGACTGCCGGCCCTGATGCCGCCGGCCCGGCACGCGCCCGCGATGTCGGCTGCCGATCCATCGTGCGCCGGAATAGGATGACGGAATGCCTGATCGGGCGCGTGGCAGCAGGCGTGGGCAGTCGGAGCCGCTGCGCATCTTCGGCCGGTACGCGGGCCCGGCCACGCTCATCCTGTCCAGCCTCGCCGAGGGACCGAAACATGGGTATGCCCTCACCCGAGACATCGAGCACTTTGCGGGCGTCAGACTGGCGCCCGGCACCTTGTACGAGGCGCTCAGCAGGCTAGAGGGCCAGGGCCTCATCGAGGCGATCGCGAGCGATGACCGGCGGCGGCCATACCGGCTCACCGCTGCCGGAGCGCACGCCCTGCGCGCGCATCTCGCCGATCAGCGTCGCGTGGCTGACGTAGGCCTCAGCCGCCTGGCACAAGGCTGGGACTCAGCGTGAGGACCACGCGCTCGCCGGAAACCCAGGCTCGCCGGGTCGCCCGGCTGCTGCGCTGCTACCCACGGTCGTGGCGGCACCGGTACGGCGCGGAGTTCGCCGAGCTGCTGCTGGCCGACCTGGCGGACCGGCCGCGCGACCTTCGCCGCACGGTCGACGTGGTGCGCAGCGGCATGGCGGCCAGGCTGACCGCCGCGGGGCTGACCGATCACGAGCTGCCGCCCGCGGAGCAGATCCGGGCCTGCCTGGGCACGGTCGGCGGTGCGCTCGCCGTGATCGCGTCGCTCGGTGTTGCGATGCTGGCGCAGCTGGCGACGAGCTGGCAGCGGGCCAGCGGAGGACCCGCGACAGCAGCCGTCGGCACGCTGGGTATGACCGCCGCGGCCGTCATCCTTGGCGCGCTCTGCCTCGCGGCCGCGGGTCCCTTCGGCTGGCAGCTCGTCGGTGCGGCGAGACGGCACGGCTCGCGGATCGGCCCTTCGGTCGCGCTGGTCGTCGCGGGTGTCGCGGTGCTGGTGCTGGGCAGCCTTCACTTCGCGAATCACTGGCCGGGAACGGGCGGCACCGGCGCCGAGCATGGCCTCGTGCCGGGCGGGCTGGCCGCCTTCGGCTGGGCGTCGACGCTATCGCTCTCGTCGTTCTGGGCGCACCCGGCGCTGCTAGCCAGGTTTCCGGCAGCCGAGCTGGGCTGGATGGCGGCGAGCCCGGTTGCCTGGACCAGCGTGGCGGCAGGCCTCGTGACCATGACGCGGCGGCTGGAGCTTCCGCCGGCGGTGCTGCGTTACCTCGCGGGCCTGGCCGCTGCTGGCACCGCGGCGGCGGTCGTGTTTCTGGTCGGCGGCGCGAGCTGGGTGCTGGCGCGCTCGGCGGGCCAGCTCGGCCCGTTCCGCCCTGGCCTTGTCGACGGCGGCGAGCTGTTGATCATGGCGCTCGCGCTCATCGTCGCGGTTCGGGCGACCGGAGGAATCCGTCGGGCCCGGCAGGCGATGGTGGCGGTCCGCCGACGAGACGCCGACCTTCAGCCGAAATAGCGCTGTGACGGCCAGATGGCGGCCCAGCTGCGGTCCGGTCGGCAGATCCAGACGGGCGCGCCCTGCTCCTGGTCGCGCACGCGCTCGCGGTTGTTCAGGTACGCGGCGAGCCGGACGCTGCGGCAAAAGCCGAGCTGGGCGCGGGCGTACCCGACGACCACCGCGGTGGCCGCCGATGCTGGCGGCGGGCCCCAGTACCAGAACGCGTTGTGGCCGCTGTACGCGGCGGGCAGCCCGTCCGCCCGGCCGAACCGGTCGACCGCGCCGGCCTCGCCGTAGTTGCTGGTCAGGACGATCGCGGTGGCGCGCTGCCGGGCCGGCAGCGACCGGTACACCGCGCCGATCTCGGCGACGAAGGCTGGCCAGCCGATCGTCTCGCCCGCGTCGTAGTTGAGCGCCACGATCGGCGTGTCGTGGACGACCGAGACCGGCAGGACCGGCAGCGTGATCGGCAGTTCGAGCACGGTCAGCGCCAGCCCGGCGGCGAGCAGGCGGCCGCGCGGTCGCCGGGCGCGGGCGACCCAGTCCACGGTGGGCTGCGCGCCCGCCGCGAGCAGCACCGGGAACATGCCCGCCAGGTAGTAGGGCTTGCCGCCGGTCACCATGAACGCCGCGGCCAGCACCGGATACGCGACGCCGACCGCCCGGCACCAGCGCAGCACCGGGTCGCGGAAGAGGCGGACGAGGCCGGCTATCCAGACCGGCGCGAAGTACACCGGCACCAGGACGAGCTGCTCGGGCACGATCAGCCACCACGGCGCTGACGTGCCGGAGCGGCCGGCCGCGATTGAGTGCGCCACAGCGAGCTCGGGCCAGCCGTGGCTGCCCTGCCAGGCCAGGTAGGGGGACCACAGGGCGAGCGCGATCGCACCGCCGGCGTAGAACCAGCCCGACCGGTACACGCGGCGCGGCCCGGCGACTGCGAGGCCGACTACGACCGCCAAGATCAGGAACGCCACCAGGTCGGTGTCGAGCAGCCCAGCCCCCGCCACGAGGCCTGCGACCGGCCACAGCCTGTCGTTACCAGTGCGCAGGATCCGGAGCAGGATGAGGCAGAGCAGCGCCCAGGCCGGCAGGTCGAAGGTGGTCGTGCTGAGCAGGTGACTGGCACCGGTGACGACCGGCGCGATCGCGATCACGGCGGCGGCCAGTAGCTGGGCGCTCCGCCGGCCGCCCAGCTCCCTGGTGACCAGCCCGGTCAGCACCACCAGCGCGCCGCCGGCGAGAGCGGACGGCAGCCGGAGCAGCACGAGCGAGCCCGCCGCGAGATCGGTCATGAGCCGCGCCAGCAGCGGCACGAACGGTGGCTGGTCGGGATAGCCCCAGGCCAGGTGCTGACCGCAGACGATGAAATACAGCTCGTCCCGGTGGTAGCCGTAGCGCCCAGACAGCGCGATCAGCACGCCGGTGAGCAGACCAGCTATGGCCAGCACGGGCCCGAGTGCAAAGTCGGGCAGCGGTCCGCGGCCAGGCGCAGGAGCGGTGACGGTCGCGACGGCGGCCGACGGACGTGTCGCGTCCTCGGGCAACGGGGTCGGAGACGCCGTCTGGCCCTCGCTCATGAGCGCCATTGTGGCAGCAACTTACCGGCCAGGCGGACCCGTGCGGGCCAGTGCAAAGATCGCGTGAAGATCGCAGGCGCCGACGTTAAGAACGCATCAAGATCACCGGGACCGACCCCGCGGGGAGCGAAGCTGGCGGTGTGACCGAGCTAGCCGCGCTCCGGCCGCGCCGCAGGCGCGGCCTGTCGGCTCCGCTGGCGCTGCCCGCGGGCTTCGCGGCGCTGTTGCTGATCGGGGCGGTGGCGGCCGCCAGCCACGGTGGCCTGTCGGCCGGCTGGGTCCTGGTCCTCGTCGCGTTCGTCGTCACGCTCGGCTCGATGCTCGCCGAGCCCGCGGTCGCGCCAATCCTGGGTGTGATCGGCTGGCTGACGGTCATCGGCTTCTCTCACCCGCCGTACGCCGAGCTGCAGCCCACTTCTCGGCTGGCCGGCCCGGCCGCCCTGGTAATCGGCGGCGGCATGATCGCGGGGATCATCACCGGCGTGGTGGTGCGACGGCTGGCCGCATCGGTCACACTGTGGATTGTGGACGTACCCGGCCAGCACGGTTATGCGCCGGACGGCGAGCCGGCCGGCCCCTCCTCGAGCGCACCCACCCGGGCACGCCGGCTGGCGTACCTGACGGGCGGCATCGGGACCAGGCGCGTGCTGGCCGGCGTCTTGCTCGTCGGCGGACTACCCCTGCTCACGCTCGTGCTATCCGGCCTGCACCTCGACCTCGGCGACGATCTGCTGATTTACCTTGCAGCCGTGGTTGGGGTCGCGGTCGTCGGCGGATTCTGGCCAGCGGTGCTGGCCGCGGTCACGGCCAGCCTGCTGGTCAACTGGTACTTCACGCCGCCGGTGCACACCCTGACGATTGCCGACGGCAAGAGCCTGCTGGCGCTGCTGCTGTTCGTCACCGTCGCAGTCACGGTCAGCAGCGTCGTGCATCTCGCCGCGCTCAGGGCCCGCCAGGCGGCGCGCAGCACCGAGGAGGCGGAGGACCTGCTGGCACTGGCACAGACCGTGCTCGGTGGCCGTGACACCCCGGTGGCTGTGCTGGACCACCTGGTCGCCAGCCGCGGCGGCCGGGCGAGCCTGCTCGAGCGCTCAGGCGAGGCATGGGTCCGGGTCGCTGGCAGCGCCCTGGAGCCAGGCGAGGGGCCGGTGCAGCGCGCCGAGGTCAGGCCGGATCTGGTGCTCGAGGCGTCTGGCCAGTACCGGCCGCTGTCACCACGGCTGCTGACGGGCCTCACCACGCAGCTCGCCGCGGCACTGGACCGCGACCGGCTCCGGACCCAGGCCGCCCAGGCAGAGGCGCTGGCTGAGGGTAACCGGATGCGCACCGCGCTGCTCGCGGCGGTCAGTCACGACCTGCGCACGCCGCTGGCCTCGATCAAGGCGAGCGTGAGCACCCTCCGCCAGACCGACGTCGAGTGGACGGAGAATGACGAGGCAGCGTTGCTAGCAACGATCGAGGCATCGGCCGACCGGCTGGATGCCCTGATCGGCAACCTGCTGGACATGAGTCGGCTCACAACCGGGTCGCTACAGCCGTTCCTGCGGCCGACCGCCATCGACGAGGTGGCGCCGATGGCGCTGCGCGGCCTCGACGGTGCCGGGCCAGACGGAGGCACGGAGCTGGAGCTCGCAGTCCCGGACGGGCTGCCCCTCGTACTGACCGATCCAGGGCTGCTCGAGCGCGTCCTTGCCAATCTCTTCGCCAACGCGCTCGCGTACTCCCCGCCCGGCCAGCGACCAGGGATGCGCGCGAGCCGCGTCGGTGACGACGTGCTCCTCGAGGTGATCGACCACGGCTGCGGCGTGCCGGATGACGTGAAACCGCTGATGTTCGAGCCGTTCCAGCGACTCGATGGCCGCGGTGCCGACCGCTCCGGCGTGACCGGCGTCGGGCTCGGCCTTGCCGTGGTCAAGGGCTTCCTGGACATCATCGGCGGCACGGTCGGGGCAGCCGACACCCCCGGCGGCGGGCTGACCATGCGCATCACGCTGCCCTGCGCGGTGGCGCCCGCAAGCGTGACCGCGTGACCGTGGCCGAGGCTCCGCGGTCATGACGAGAGTTCTGGTCATCGACGACGAGGCTCCGATCTTGCGCGCGCTGAAGATCAACCTCACGGCCCGCAAGTACGAGGTGAGCACCGCCGCCGACGGCGCGTCCGGACTGGCCGCGATGGCGCGCGAGCGCCCGGACGTGCTTATCCTCGACCTCGGCCTGCCGGACATGGACGGCACCGAGGTGATCAGAGGGGTGCGGGGCTGGACCTCCACGCCGATCATCGTGCTCTCCGCCTGGGGCCAGGAAGGCCAGAAGGTGGCGGCGCTGGACGCGGGCGCCGACGACTACGTCACCAAGCCGTTCGGCATGGACGAGCTGCTCGCGCGGCTGCGCGCGGCCGTCCGCCGGGCCTCGCCCGCGCCAGACGAACCGGTCGTCACGACCGGCGACCTCATGATCGACCTCGCCCGCAAGCGGGTCACGAAGGCCGGCGTGGACGTACGCCTCACGCCGACAGAATGGCAGCTGCTGGAGGTGCTAGTGCGCAACAGCGACCGGCTAGTGACTCAGCGGCAGCTGCTCCAGGAGGTCTGGGGTCCTGGCTACCAGACCGAGGCCGGCTACCTGCGGGTGTATGTGGCCAATCTGCGCCGCAAACTCGAGCCCGATCCATCCGCTCCTCGCTACCTGCTGACCGAGCCCGGCATGGGCTATCGGTTCCGTCCGTAGCCGCCGTCCGGGTCTCCGGCGGCGACGGGCTGCAGCTCGTAGGCCGGGTTATAGATAGCGCGCTCGCCCTTGAGACTCGTCATCCGGCCACGCACGACTAGCCTGCGGCCAGGCTCGATACCCGGGATATCCCGGCGGCCCAGCCAGACCAGCAGCACGCGGCCAGTGCCGTCCCACAACTCGGCTTCCATTGTCAGAGTGCTGCCACGTGGCCGCAAGGTGACGGAGCGCAGCGTCCCGGCAACGTCGACGATCTGCCGGTGCCCGCTCTCCGCGATCGGCACCGCCTGCGCGCGCCGCTGGGTCGGCAGTGCGCTGATCTCCTGCCGCACCTCCGCGGCGTGCAGTGCCTCCCGGCTGGCGAGCAGGCGCGGCGTGGCGAGCGGATCGAAAGTCCTGCTGGCGCGCGCCGCGGACGCGAGCTGATACGGCACGCTAGCCACGACGACGCCGCGCTCGAGCAACAGGCGGGTCTTCAGCCGCAGGGCGCTCTGATTGTGCAGCGCCTGCTCCCACCAGTGGCCGACGACGTACTCGGGGATGTAGACGGTGACGATGTCCCGCGGGCTCTCGCGGCGCAGGCCGCGCACGTGCTCGATTACCGGCCGCGTCACCTCCCGGTACGGAGAAGAGATGACGGTCAGCGGCAGCGGCATCGATGCGCTGTCCCACTCCTGCCGCAGCCGGGTGGTCTCGGCCTCGTCCACGTTGACGGTCAGCGCCTCGAGCCGGGCCGGCCTGGTGGCCCTGGCGTACGCGAGTGCGCGCAGCGTGGGCAGGTGCAGCTTGGAGACGAGCACGATCGCGATGTTGCTGGCCGGCAGCGTGATCCCGGTGAGCTGCTCCGGGGTCAGCTCCTCGGCAACCGCGGCATAGTGCCGGCGGATGCCATTCATCGTGAACCAGATCACGACCATCGCCGCCACGGCGATCCAGGCGCCGTCCAGGAACTTGCTCACGACGACGATCACCAGCACCGAGCCTGTCACGCAGGCCCCGATCGTGTTGATGGCGCGCGACCTCATCATTCGCCGCCGACCCGGCGCCTCCGTTGTCAGCCGCAGCAGCCGGTTCCAGTGCCGGATCATGCCCGTCTGACTGCAGGTGAAGGACACGAACACGCCGACGATATACAGCTGGATGAGCCGGGTCGGCGAGGCGTGGAAGGCGACGATCAGCAGGATCGCGAAGCCGGACAACAGCAGGATGCCGTTGCTGAACGCCAGCCGGTCGCCGCGGGTGTGCAGCTGGCGCGGCAGGTAGCCGTCCCTGGCCAGGATGGACGCCAGCACGGGGAACCCGTTGAACGCGGTGTTGGCGGCGAGCACCAGGATGAGCGCCGTGAATAGCTGCAGCAGGTAGAAGAGCGGGGAGGAGTACCCGAAGACCGCGCGGCCGACCTGGGCGATCACTGTCGGCTGAACGTAACCGCGTGGCGTGCCGATCAGCGCGCCGACATGCACGTGACTCACCAGAGCCAGAGCAGTGACGCCGCCGAACATGGCGACCGCGATCGCGCCTAGCATCGCCAGCGTGCTGGCCGCGTTCCTGCTCTTCGGCGGCCGGAATGAAGGCACGCCGTTGCTGATGGCCTCGACGCCGGTCAGCGCCGTGCAGCCGGAAGAGAAGGCGCGAAGCACCAGGAAGACGAGCGCCAGCCCGGCGAACTCGCCGGTGGTCCTGATCGGATACCCGGCCGTCTCGGCGCGGAGCTGGTGACCCGTCGCGAGCCGGATCCCGCCCCACACGATCATTAGCATCACCACGCCGATGAAACAGTAGGTCGGGATCGCGAAACCGGTGCCAGACTCGCGCACGCCCCGCAGATTCATGACGGCGATAGCGGCGACCACCAGGGCGGCGATGAGCGTGAGATGCGAGTTGAGAGCAGGGAACGCGGACGCGAGATTGGCCATCCCGGACGACACCGACACGGCGACCGTCAGGGTGTAGTCCACCATCAGCGCGCTGGCCACGGTCATTCCCACCTTGGCGCTGAAGTTGGTCGTCGTGACCTCGTAGTCGCCGCCGCCGGATGGGTAGGCACGCACGTTCTGCCGGTACGACGCCACCACGACGAGCATCAGCAGCGCGACGGCGAGCGCCACCCACGGCGTGTAGCCGACGAACGCGAGGCCGCCCGCGGCGAGCACGAGCAGGATCTCCTGCGTCGCATAGGCGACCGACGACAGCGCGTCGCTGGCGAAGACGGGCAGCGCGATCTTCTTCGGTAGCAGCGTGTGCCCGAGCCGCTCGCTCTGCACCGGCTTGCCGACCAGCAGCCGCTTCGCAGCCTGGAATGCCAACGCCACGTGCGAATCGTAGGGGACTGCGCCGCGGCGGGCCAGTAGCTCGCGCGGGTCCAGGACCTGCCGGTGACCGTCAGGCGGGCTGGCCGAGCGCGAGGCGGGTAACCCGGCCGCGCGCGATCACGGCAGCCTCAGCCGGTGCCAGGATCGCTCGCCCGGTCAGCATGGCGATCAGCGCGGCACGGTCGCGCCCGAGCTCGGTGCGCAGCCGGGCCGCGTTCCCGGCGGGCAGCAGCAGCTCCTCCAGCACGGACGCGGCGGCACCGGTCAGCCACGGCGGCCGGTCCAGCGCTACGGCCAGATCGAGCCCGTGCAGGCCCAGCTCTACCACCCTGGTGCGGGCGAAGTCGGTCAGCAGCATCCAGTCGCCGTGGCGGGTGCGGACGGTCCGGCCGGCTGGTGCCCGGGTCAGCAGGCTGACCGACTCCGCGCCGGCCCGCGCGAGCTCGGCGCGGATCTCGTCCGGGCCGCCGAGCCGACGGGCCAGGTCCCTGGCCGCGGTGATGCGATCCGCGTCCACCGCCGGCGAGAAGCGCTGGTCCGGCCGGTAGTAGCCCACGGTCGTGATCAGGGTGGCGGCCGGATCGTCCGGCCCGCGCAATGCCTGCCCGATGCGGCCGGCTCCGATGATCACGTGGCAGGTCAGCTCGCCAGCCGTCCACGGCGGGCACGGGCTGGCGAGGTCCAGGTCGGCTGCGGTCAGCCCGGCCAGCGCCGCGGACAGCGCAGCCGCCTCCCCGGCGAGCGCGGTGGCGACCGAGTTGGCGGGCATGTCCGTTACGGTACGACGCCCGTTCGCCAGGGCGAGTCGTGCTCGACGCTCGTGAGATGAAACGATCGGCGAGTGAGGCTGTCGTGGCGACGGCCGCCGGCCCGTTCGCCAGCGGCCCCGGTTGGGTTCGTCCCGCCGGGTGCGGTCACGGTGCCGGCCGACGGGTCGTCAGCCCGGCCAGCCGGCC
>Ga0187783_10001219_pt1 | contig 18984 bp, 16 predicted proteins | sample 1015_SJ02_MP02_2_FD_132471 | JGI IMG/M metagenome (GOLD analysis project Ga0187783, IMG submission 132471) | Tropical peat soil microbial communities from peatlands in Department of Meta, Colombia - 1015_SJ02_MP02_20_MG | ecosystem: Environmental > Terrestrial > Soil > Wetlands > Peat | place...
GCCGGGCGGCCCGCGCCCGCCCGGCGTCCTGCGCATGACGCCCGGCCGCTGGGTGGCCCTCGCGGTCGCCGTGCCGGTGGCCATCGCGCTGATCGGCTGGACCGGCTTCGGCCTCGTCACCGCGTTCGCCCGGGGCAGCTACCCGTTCAGCTACGCGATCCCGGTAGACAACGGCCAGGTGGCGGTCAACATCACCGCGGGCAACATCACGCTGCGCCCAGGCTCGGCCGGCACCGCTGCGCTGACCGGAGTCGTCCAATACGGCCTCATCCCCCCGTCCATCAGCGAGAACACCACCCCCACCGGGGCTGACATCGGCGTGGGCTGTGATGGCTTCGCCGCCGGGAACTGCGGAATGAACGCCAACCTCGACGTCCCCGCGCATACCGCCGTCACGCTGTGGAGCAACGGCGGCGACATCGGCGTGTCCGGCTTCTCCGCCAGCATGACGCTGTCGGCCGAGGGCGGCAACGTGACCGCAAGCAACCTGACCGGCGACCTGAAGCTGGACACCGGCGGCGGCGACCTGGCCGGTACCGGGCTGACCGGCCAGATCGACATCACCGCAGAAGGCGGCAACGTCGCCGCCAGCAACCTGGACGGCGCCGGCACGATAGTGATCGACACCGGCGGCGGCGACCTCAACGCCAACGGAGTCACCGGCGACGTCTCGTTCAGGGCCGAGGGCGGCAACATCAACGGCGATGGCGTGGACTCGCAGCAGGCGTTCATCGACTCCGGCGGCGGCGACGTGACCCTGGTCTTCGCGCAGCCGCCGCAGAACCTGCAGGTCAACGCGGAGGGCGGCAACGTCACGGTGATCCTCCCGCCCGGCAGCATCAGGTACGACATCGCCACCAACACCGAGGGCGGCAACCTCAACTACCCGATCAGCCTGTTCGACCAGAATTCCCCCGACAAGATCACCGTCGACAGCGGCGGCGGCGACATCACCATCGGCCAGAGCTGACCCTCCCGCAGCCGACATCGACAACCCAGTCGGCGCGCCCGATCGCGGCCGAGGTCAGCACGTGGCCGGTGACCGACGCCACCAGATCCTCACGGACGGCAGTAAACGCCTTCAACTACGCTTGAAGCCAAGATGACCGACCGGCTGCTGACCATCGGGGAGCTGGCCCGTCGCACCGGCCAGCCACTCCATCAAGCGGAGCCAGATGGCTGACGCGGATCCGCAGGCAGGGCCAGTGCGGCGCGGGCTGCGGACGGCGCGGCTTGAGGCCTTCAGCGACGGCGTGTTCGCGATCGCCATCACGCTCCTGGTTCTCGATATCGCCGTTCCCGCCAGCGCGGAGAAGCATCTCCTGCGTTCGGTCGTTGACCTGTGGCCGTCGTATCTGGGCTACGTGGTCAGCGTCTCAACCATCGGCGCCATCTGGCTCGGGCACGTTTCGATCACCGAATACCTGGAGCGCGCTGACGTCGGGTTCGTGCGCTTGAACCTGTTGCTGCTCCTGGTCATCGCGTTCCTTCCGTTCCCTACCAGGCTGTTCGCGGACTACATCGGCAAGGACAGCCCCGAGCGCGTCGCGGCCACCATCTACGGCCTGACCCTTCTCCTCGCGTCCACCCTGCTGTTGGTCCTGTGGCGCTACGCCCTAGGGCACCGGCTCGTCCGGCCCGACGCGGCCGACGAGGAGATCGAGCTACTGACCCAGCGCCTGACACCAGGCCTGGCCGGCTACCTCGCCTTGATCATTGCCGGGCTCTTCATCCCGATCATCGCCGTCATCGGGTATCTGGCCGTCGCCCTCTACTACATCGTCCCCTTCCGGAGCAGCCTCTCCCTGCTACGCCGCCGGCGGCTGCCGCAGCCATGACGGAACCGGCGCCGCGGATGCTGACCGGTAGGGTCGGCCAGTGCCGCTTCGCTGCACCGTGCCAGCCCGGGCTCTGGTCATTATCGTGGCCAGTTTTGGCTCGTATCCGGCCGTTTCTGGCCAGGATCATGACTTGTGATAGCGTCAGCGACTCAGCCGGAGCGAGCTGATCAGGGTGGCGACGTTCGAGGTGCCGAGGTTGCTGGGGACCGAGGCGTAGAAAACCGCGGGCGCCGTGCCCGCGCCGCGGTCCACGACTACCACGGCGGCGGCCTCGCTGGTCCAGGCCAGGCCCTGGCTTGCGGCGTCCGGGTAAGTCATGAGGAATGTGATCACCCAGGCCTGGTACCCGCTGACGGTCGTCGCAGAACTGCCCTCGATCGTGCGGTAATGCTGGAGCCCGGAGTAGTAGGCCGGATCGAGCGCGTCGGCCAGGCTCATCGTGACCGGCTCGAGGTCGCCGGGACCTGAGTAGGTGAACTGCTGCTGAAGCTGGCCCGAGCAGGCGTTGCCGTACCAGTCGGTGACCGTCCCGCCGATGTCGACGCGCCCGGCCACCGCGCTCTCGCCCGCGGTCCAGCTGAACATCGGCGTGTTCAGCGCGGCCGGACAGCCCCGCCGCCAGGGAGGGGCAAGCAGCTGGTAGGACAACCCAGAGGAGGCGTCGTTGATCTGGCTGACCTTCGCGGAAGCCGAGGGCGACGACCTCGCCTGGAGCGAGGGGCGGGGGGTGGCGGGCCGCGTGGCGTGCGCGGTCGTGGTGAGCGCGGCGGGACTGGTAACCGTGGGTGCTTTGGAGATCTCCTTGACGAACCCGGCGATGGTCAGCAGCGCCAGCGTGGTGACGACGGTCAGCAGCCCCAGCATCCACTGCCGGAGCCGCCGGCGGCGCCGTCGGCGGCGGGCGGCGGCGAGGCCGCGTTCACTCGCCCACGGGCCCCGGGAGCTCCGGGAATCTCGGTTCCAGCCAGGAGGGCCGGTCGCCGGCATCTCCATGTCGTCAGGGTAAACGCCAGCTTGTGGCTCGGGAATACAGATCGGCCCGGGTGTTTTTTGGTACGCGGACCATGGACGTAAGCCGCGAAGCTACGGCAACCTGCGCCTCAGGGGACCAGCAGCAATCCCGAGGAGGAGCACATGCCGATGCCCACCGCGCTGGAGATAGCACGACGGGCCACGCTCAAGCCGGTAACCGAGATCGCTGAAGACATCGGCATACCCCCCTGGCTGGTCGAGCCGTACGGCGAGCACGTCGCCAAGATCAGGCTTGACGCGATCGAAGCGCTCGCGGACCGGCCGAAGGCGCGCTACGTCGTGGTGACGGCCGTCACGCCGACCCCGCTCGGCGAGGGAAAGACGACCACCACGATCGGGCTGGGCCAGGCCATGCGGCACATCGGCAGGCAGGCGACGGTCACGATCCGGCAGGCGTCGATGGGGCCGACGTTCGGGATCAAGGGCGGCGCGGCGGGCGGCGGCTACAGCCAGGCCGTGCCGTTCGAGTCGCTGAACCTGCACCTGACCGGCGACATGCACGCGGTGACCGCGGCCCACAACCAGCTCGCCGCGATGGTGGACAACCACCTGTACGGGGGCAACACGCTCGGCATCGACCCGCACAGCATCAGCTGGCGGCGCGTGGTCGACGTCAACGACCGGGCGCTGCGCAACATCGTGATCGGCCTCGGCTCGGCCGCCGACGGCGTACCCCGGCAGACCGGGTTCGACATCACCGCCGCCTCAGAGGCCATGGCCATCCTCGCGCTGTCGACGTCGCTGCAGGACATGCGGGCACGACTGGGCCGCATCGTCGTCGGCTACACGAAGGCCGGCGAGCCGGTCACCGCCGAGCAGCTCAAGGCGGCGGGGGCGATGACCGTGATCATGCGCGACGCGCTCAAGCCCAACCTGGTCCAGACGCTGGAGAACACGCCGGTGCTGGTGCACGCCGGGCCGTTCGGCAACATCGCGCACGGTAACTCGTCGGTGGTGGGGGACCTGATCGCGATCCACGGCGGAGACTTCCTGATCACCGAGGCCGGGTTCGGCGCCGACATGGGGGCCGAACGGTTCTTCAACATCAAGTGCCGGGTCTCCGGCCTGCGGCCGGACGCCGCCGTGGTGGTGACCACGGTGCGCGCGCTGAAGGCGCACTCCGGCAAGTACCGCGTGGTGGCCGGCCGGCCCCTGCCGGAGGCGATGCTGGGGGAGAACCCGGCCGACGTGCACCAGGGCGCGAGCAACCTCCGCAAGCAGATCGAGAACGTCAGGGCACACGGCGTCACGCCGGTGGTGGCGATCAACGCGATGCCGGACGATTTCCCGTCCGAGCATGCCGCCATCGGGGAGGTCGCCGCCTCGATGGGGGTGCGGTCGGCGGTCTGCACGCATTTCGCCGATGGCGGCCGCGGCGCTGCCGAGCTGGCCGAGGCCGTCGTTGAGGCGGCCGGGGAGCCGGGAGAGTTCCGGTTCCTCTACCCGTCCGAGGCGTCGCTGCGGGCGAAGATCGAGACGATCGCGACCAGGCTCTACGGAGCCGACGGCGTCGACTACTCGGCTGCCGCGGCCAAGCAGCTCGACACGTTCGAGCGCAACGGGTTCGGCCACCTGCCGGTGTGCATCGCCAAGACCCAGCTGTCCCTGTCCGCCGACCCCGCCCTCAAGGGGGCGCCGACCGCGTGGCGGCTCCCGGTACGGGAGGTACGCGCCTCGGCCGGGGCCGGGTTCATCTACCCGATCTGCGGCGACATGCGGACCATGCCGGGACTGGCCTCGAACTCGGCCGCCGAGCGCATCGACATCGACGCCAACGGCGAGGTGGTCGGCCTGGCATGAGCGGTGCCGCCACCGAGCCGCCTTCCGGCCCAGCCACCAGCGGAGCGGCCGGCGGCGGAGCGGCCGGTGGCGGCTTCCTTGACGGGTCGCTGCGCGAGTTCCTCGGCCGGCTCGCCGACGGCCAGCCCGCGCCGGCCGCGGGCAGCGCGGTCGCGGTGGCCGTCGCGCTGGCGGCAAGCCTGTGCGCGATGGCCGCGCGCCTGTCGGCCCGCCAGCTGGCCGACGCCGCCGATCTCCAGGCCAGGGCCGAACGGCTGGCCGGCACGGTCGCGCCGCTGGCTGACGCCGACGCGCAGGCCTACCGTGCCGTGATCGCCGCCCGCCGGCGCGGCGGCGACGTCGACGGAGCGCTGTCGGCCGCGGCCGACGTGCCGTTGCAGATAGCCGAGGCAGGCGTCCAGGTCGTCGCGCTCGCCGCGCGGCTGGCCGCGGAGGGCAACCCGAACACCCGCGGTGATGCCCTCGCCGCCGGCTTGCTCGCGGCGGCGGGCACACGCGCGTCCTGCGCCCTGGTACGAGTCAACCTGGCCGAAGCCGGAACCGACGAGCGCCTCACCCGGGTCGCGGCCCTGCTGGCCACGCTGGACTGAGCCCGCCGCAGGCTCTTACGCTCCCGCGGTCGCGGTCGCCGGGAGCGGCACCGCCTCCTCCGCCCGCACGTCGGCCCGGCCGAACACCAGGTGCCCGACGAAGCCGATGCCCAGCGCCACAAGCACGCCGAGGTTGGCGTAGGCCCAGGCTCCGCCCTTGCCGCCCAGGCCGAACGGGCCCAGCAGGTAGCCTTGCCAGGTCAGCCAGCTCGCCGACGTGTTGGTCACAAGCCCCCACCCGATCGCCGTGGCGATCACGACGGCAGCGGCGGGAGCCCACCGGATGTCGCCGTAGCGGCCGGCCGTGCTGAACAGCTCCGGCTCCGCGTAGTCGCGCCGGCGCAGCCCGATGTCGGCCAGCATGACCCCGCACCAGGCCGCGATCGGCACGCCGAGCGTGATCAGGAAGCCCTCGAACTGACCCACGAAGTTGTGCGCGAAGAACACCACGTAGATGGTGCCCAGCGTCATCACCGTGCCGTCGATCAGCGCGGCCTGGTAGCGGGGCAGCCGCACGCCGAGGGTGAGCAGGGCCAGGCCCGACGAGTAGATGTCGAGCACGGAGCCGCCGATCAGGCCGAGCACCGCCACGATGGCGAACGGCACAAGGAACCAGGTCGGAAGCAGCGTGGCCAGCGCGCCGATGGGGTCGTTGGATATCGCTGTGTTCAGGCTGGTGGACGAGCCGGCCAGCAGCAGGCCGAACAGCAGCAGGAAGATCGGCGCGATAGAGGAGGCGAACGTGGTCCAGCCGACCACGCCCGCGCCGGAAGCCTTCCGCGGCAGGTACCGCGAGTAGTCCGCGGCGCAGTTGACCCAGCCGAGCCCGAAGCCGGTCATGGTGAACACGAGCGCACCGATCAGCGCCTGGGCCGAACCGCTGTGGATGACGGACACCGAGTGCCAGTGGATCTTGTCCGCCACCAGCGCGATGAACACCACGGTGGCTACCCCGGTCACGATCGTGATCCAGGCCTGCAGCCGCATGATCAGGTCGAAGCCCATGACGCCGCCGAAGATGGTCAGCGCCACCACCAGGATCAGCGCGATCACCTTGGTGCCGTCGCCGCCGCCCACGCCCAGCCGGTGGAACACGGTCGCGGTGGCCAGCGTGGCCAGGATCACGAGCACGGTCTCCCAGCCCACGGTGAGCAGCCAGGAGATCACTGTGGGCAGCTTGTTGCCGTTGACCCCGAACGCGGCCCGGCTCAGGATCATGGTCGGCGCCGAGCCGCGCTTTCCCGCCACCGCGATGAACCCGCAGGCCAGGAACGACAGCACGATCCCGACCACGCCGACGATCATCGCCTGCCAGAAGGAGATGCCGAAGCCGAGCTCGAACGAGCCGTAGCTGAGGCCGAGCACGGAGATGTTCGCGGCGAACCACGGCCAGAACAGGTCACGCGGGTGCCCCTTGCGCTCGTTCTCGGCAATCACGTTGATGCCGTTCATCTCGACCTGGAGCGGCCGCGCTTCCGCGGCGCCGGTAGCTTGTGTCATGCCAGGCTCCTCAGTAATCCATGATGGCTTTGCGCTGCGCCCCGTCGACGGGTATGTGGGCGCCGTTGATGAAGCTGGCCAGCGGCGAGGCGAGGAAGGTCACCAGCGCCGCGACCTCGTCCGGTTCGCAGATGCGGCGCAGCGGGATGGACCGTTCGGCCAGCTCGTGCGCGCGCTCCTGGGTGACGCCCTTGTCCCGGGCGAACGCCTTCTCCAGCGTGTCCCACCGGTCGGTGTTGACCGGGCCCGGGTTGACGGTGTTGATGCGTACCCCGTAACGGCCGTACTGCTCGGCGACCGAGGAGGCGAAGTTGATGTCGGCCGCGTTCGCCACGCCCGCGGTCATCTCCCAGTAGCTGGGCTTGAGCCCGTCGTTTCCGACGACGAGCACGATCGCGCCCTCACCTCGCTGCCGCATGTGCGGGATGACCGCGCGGACCGAGCGCACGTAGCCCATGAACTTCAGGTTGAGGCTGGACATCCACTGCTCTTCGGTCAGGTCCTCGAGCAGGCCGCCGGGGGAGCTTCCCGCGCAGGTGACCAGGATGTCGATGGCGCCGAACCGCTCCAGGGTGGCGTCGACGCAGCGCTGGACGTCGGCGGTCACGCTCATGTCCCCGGCCAGCGCCAGCACCTCGCGGCCGCTGTCGGCTGCGATCTTGCCCGCGGCGGCCTCGAGCGGGCCCGCGTTCCTTGCCGTGATGACGAGGTCGCAGCCCTCGCGGGCAAGGTGCTCGGCCACGCACCGTCCGATGCCCTTGCTGGCACCGGTGACGAAGGCCACCTTGCCCTCTAGCCGCAGATCCACCGCAACCCCTTCCGTCTCGCAACAGCGTGCCGCCGCGCCGCCGTGTTCCTGCCGCAGCCCGCCCGCAGCCCGCCGCAGCCTGCCGCAGCCTGCCGCAGCCCGCCTGCAGCCTGCCGCAGCCCGGCGGCGGCCCCGCCCCGTCACGGCAGCGGGTGGCAGGATGGTATATCAAATACCAGCCGAGCGGAAGATCCCCTTTTGCCTGGCCGTCGCGCCAGCTTCAGCCGTCCCAGAGGGAACCGAGCGCGGCGTCCACCCTGACGCTGATCGGGCCGGCCACCGGCAGTACCAGAGCGGGCGGGGCCGCGGCGGCGTTGTCGCAGGCGGCCACGGCATCGGGGTGCAGGAAACGGGTGAGCTGACCGAAGCCGTGCCGGTCGTCCCGGCCCCGGCGGTGGTGGTGCAGCCGAAGCGGCGCGTACAGGTACAGGTGGTCGCGGGCCCGGGTCACCGCGACGTAGAAGAGGCGGTGTTCCTCGGCCAGCCCGTCCGGGTCGCCTAGGGCCATGTCGCTGGGCAGCGCGCCATCGACAAGGTGGGGCACGTGCACGATCGGCCACTCCAGGCCCTTGGCCGCGTGGATGGTCGAGATCGTTAGGTAATCCTCGTCCAGGCGGGGCGGACCGGCCAGGTCGGAACCGGAGACCGGCGGGTCCAGGGTCAACTCGGCCAGCGCGTCGTGCAGCGACGGCTGGGCCGCGGCCGCATCGGCGAGGCGCTGCAGGTCGGCGAGCCGTGCCGCGGCGTCGGGATAGCGGGCGCGGATCAGCGGGTCCATGATCGTCAAGATCGCCTGGACCTGGGCCGCGGCGGGACTGCCCGCGGCGGCGGCGAGCTGCTCGAGGGTCGCGGCCAGGGCCGGCCTGGACCGGGCCGGGACCGCCTCGGCCGCGCCCGCCCAGTCGCCGGGCAGCGCGGGCAGCGCGGGCAGCGGGGCCACCGTCGGCGCAGGATCCTGGCCGCCGGAATCCTGGTGCAGGATGGCCAGGACCCGGCGGGCGTGGCCGGGACCGACGCCGTCGTGCAGGCGAAGCAGCCGGAACCAGGCCAGCTCGTCGGCCGGATTGGCCAGTATCCTGGCCGCGGCCAGGAAGTCCCTGACGTGCGCGGTGTCGGTGAACCGCAGCCCGCCGAACTTCGCGTACGGGATCTTGCGCGCGCTGAGCTCGATTTCCAGGATGTCGCTGTGATGCGCGGCGCGCACGAGCACCGCCTGGTCGCGCAGCGCGGCGCCGTCCTCGCAGGCGCCGAGGATGCGCGCGCAGATCTCCCTGGCCTGGGTCGCCTCATCATGGCAGCGGACCAGCAGCGGCCGAACGCCAGGGCCGCGGTCGCCGGTCAGCCTCAGCTCAAGCCCAGGGGCGGACGGGCGGACGAGGTTGGCCAGGTCAAGCACGCCCTGCCGGGACCGGTAGTTGCGGTGCAGCCGGACCACGTCCAGGTCCTTGTAGTCGGCGGCCAGCTGCCGCAGGTGCGCCGGGTCGGCGCCACGGAAGCCGTAGATGGCCTGCGCGTCGTCGCCCACGCAGGTCAGCTGCTTCCCGTCGGGCTGCAGCAGCCGGACGATGCTGGCCTGGACCGCGTTGACATCCTGGTACTCGTCGACGAGTACCGCGTCGAACATGCCGCGCAGTACCGGCCCGGCCGCCCGGTCGGCCAGCGCGGCCTGCCACAGCAGCAGCAGGTCGTCGAAGTCCACCAGATGGCGGGAGCGCTTGCGGGCGGTGTAGGCGCGGAACAGGCCGGCCAGCTGGCCGGTGAACGGAACACACCACGGGAAGCTGGCCGCGACCACCTCGCTGACCGGCCGCCCGGTGTTCACGCACCGGGTGTAGATCTCGGCGCACGTCGCCGCGCGGGGCGCGCGCTGGCCGGTATCGGCCAAGCCGTGCTCGGGCCGGAGTACGTCAAGCAGGTCGGCGGCATCGGCCTGGTCGAGGATCGTGAACTGGGGCGGCAGCGAGAACGACTCCGCGTGCTGCCGGATGATCTTGTGCGCGATGGCGTGGAACGTCCCGCCGCAGATCCGCGCCGGGGAGCCATCCGCGCAGGCCCGGGCCAGCATGTCGCCGGCGGCGCGCCGGGTGAACGTCAGCAGCAGAATCCGGTCGGCCCGCACGCCCTGGCAGTCCCGCAGCCAGGCCGCCCGGGCCACCAGCGTCCGCGTCTTGCCCGTGCCCGCCCCGGCCAGCAGCAGCAGCGGCCCGCCCTGATGCGTGACCGCCCGCCGCTGCTGCTCGTTCAGCCCGTCCAGAATGTCGCCACGGTCGAACATGCTTATGAACATAACCAGCCCGACCGGCGGATCCCGCACGCCGCGCCGGCACGAAACCAGGGGCAAGAAACCAGGCCGACCGGAGCGTCGGCCAGGGACTTTGGTCCTTACTCTCGACTGGCTCAGTTGCCTAGAGTTAAGTATGAACAGCCCTGTGAGACAGGACCATAGGGGCTGACCAGGCGAGGGAGTAACGGTGACTGATCCGGTAGGCGGTCAGGGGCGAGGCGAGGAGGCCAGGGAGCCGATCGCGGTGTTCCTCCTTGACGACCACGAGGTGGTCCGCCGGGGCGTCCGCGACCTTCTGGAGGCCGAGCCCGACATCAGGGTGGTCGGCGAGGCCGGCACCGCGTCCTCGGCGCTGGCGCGCATCCCGGCGCTCAAGCCGGACGTGGCGGTGCTTGACGTGCGGCTGCCCGACGGCGACGGAGTATCGGTGTGCCGCGAGATCCGGTCCCGGATGCCCGAGGTCGCGTGCCTGATGCTCACCTCGTTCGGCGACGACGAGGCGCTGTTCGACGCGATCATGGCCGGGGCGGCGGGCTACGTTCTGAAGCAGATCCGGGGCACCGACCTGGTCGGCGCGGTGCGCACGGTGGCCTCAGGCCAGTCGATGCTTGATCCCCGCGCGGCCAGCCAGCTCATGGCCAGGCTGCGGGATCAGTCGGCCAGGCGCGACCCGCTGGTGGGCCTGTCCGCCCAGGAGCGCAAGATCCTGGAGCTGATCGGGGAGGGGCTGACCAACCGGCAGATCGGCGAGCGGATGTTCCTGGCCGAGAAGACCGTGAAGAACTACGTGTCGGCCCTGTTCGCCAAGCTGGGCCTGGAGCGGCGCACCCAGGCCGCCGCCTACGCGGTGCGCGTCTTCGGCGACCAGCACGACGCCGGGGGTCCCCACGAATAGGGACCTTGTTCCCTTGGCCCATCGCTCTGGCCCCGGCATCCTGCCGACATGCACTCCGACGATTCGGACCCGACGGCCCTGAGGCAACTGACCAGGGACGAATGCCTCCGCCTCATGGCATCGGTGCCGGTGGGCCGGATCATCTACACCCGGCAGGCACTGCCCGCGGTGGAACTCGTGAACTTCACGCTGGACAACGGCGACATCATCGTCAGGACGGACCACGGCGGCAAGCTCGCCGCCGCGACACGCGGAGCCGTGGTCGCGTTCGAGACCGACAACGTGGACCAAGCCCGCCAGGCCGGCTGGAGCGTCACCGTCATCGGGCACTCGCACGAGGTCACCGATCCCGACGAGATCGGCCGGCTGAAGCAGCTCGGGCTCAGCTCGTGGGCCCCCGGCGAGCGAGAGCACTTCATCCGGATCTCGCCCGGACTGATGAACGGCCGTCGGCTGGATGCTCACGGCCCGGACCGCCTCCTCCGGACCCGGCGAGCTGCTCCGCGGTCAGCCTAGCGGCACCCGCCACTCCAGCCTGGTCCCCGGTGCGGGCGCGTCCGGATCGGCCGGGCCGAGCCGGAGCTCGCCGCCGAGCTTCTCCGCGCGTGCGGCCAGGTTACGCAGCCCGCTGCGCCTGCCGTCGGGCGGCAGCCCGATGCCGTTGTCGGTGACCTGGACCGAGAGCATCCTGTCCGGGCCCACGTCCACGGTCACGTCGACCAGGCTGGCCTGAGCGTGCCGGGCCCCGTTGGACAGCGCCTCGCGCAGCGCGGCGAGCGCCTGCTCGGCCGCCTCGGGGCCGGCCGGCCGGCCGAGCCCGGCGCCCAGCCGCAGCGAAGGGGCGAAGCCGAGCACGGACGTCATGTCGTCGACCAGCGCGACGATGTCCGCACGGAGGTCGGCCTGGTCGGCCGTATCCCTGGCCTGCAGTGCGAAGATGGCGGCCCGGATCTCCTTGATGGTCTCATCCATGGCGTCCACCGCGTTGGTAATCCGGCTGGCCACCTCCGGCCTGGTGATCATCGGCATGGTTCCCTCCAGCGACATGCCGGTGGCGTAGAGCCGCTGGATGACCAGGTCGTGCAGGTCACGGGCGATCCGGTCGCGGTCCTCGTAGAGGGAGAGCCGCTCGGCTTCGGCCCGGCTGGCGGCCAGCTCGAGCGCGACGCCGGCCTGGGCCGCGAACGAGCCCACCACCTCGGTCAGCGCCTGCGGGAACGCCGCCGCGCCGTGCCGGTGCCCGATCGTGAGCACGCCGCGGACGTTGCCCGGCGCGCCGAGCGGGAAGACGATCGCGGGCCCGATATGGCTCATCGCGCCGCGAGCGACAGTGGCCACGCGCTCGTCGGCGGCGAAGTCGGCGGACGTCACCGGCTCGCCGGTGGCGAGCACCCGACCGGACAGGGACTCGCCGGCCGGGAGCACCAGGCCGCGCGTGGTGTCCGCGCCGTCGCCGTCGGCGTAGGCGATCGTCAGCCGGCGCCCCTCCTCGTCGGGAAGCGCGAGCACGGCCAGGTCGGCGCCGGACAGCTCGAGCACCTTCCTGGTGACGTCGGCCAGCACATCGGCAGGGTCGGAGCCGGACAGCAGCCGGGTGGTGACCTCGGCGCTGGCCTGGATCCAGCGCTGCTGCCGCCGGGCCGCCTCGTACAGCCGCGCATTCTCCACCGCCACGCCAGCCGCGGCGCCCAGCGCGACCAGCACCGCCTCGTCGTCCTCGGTGAACTCTCCGCCGCCCCGCTTGTCGGTCAGGTACAGGTTGCCGAACACCTCGTCGCGGACCCGCACCGGCACGCCGAGGAAGCCGCGCATCGGCGGATGCCCTTCCGGGAAGCCAGACGACGCCGGGTGCGCGGCGATGTCGTCGAGGCGCAGCGGATGGGGATCGTCGATCAGCAGGCCGAGCAGGCCGCGGCCCTCCGGCCAGTGATGGATCCGGGCGATCTGGTCTGTGCTCAGGCCGACCGGGATGAACTCGGCCAGCCGCCTGTCCTCGCCGATCACGCCAAGCGCGCCGTACGACGCGTCCACCAGCCCGACCGCGGTCTCGACGATCCGCCGCAACGTGGACTCAAGGTCGAGGCCGGAGCCGATCCCGACGACCGCCTCAAGCAGGCCGCGCATCCGGTCCCTGGTCGCAAGCACGGCCTGCAGGCGCGCCTGCAGCTCGGCGAGCAGCTCATCGAGCTTCAGTTGCGGCAGCAGCTCCGGACGGCTCCCGGTCTCAGGTCCCACCAGCCCATCCTTTCCGCTGAGAGTGCACACAAAGGATAAGCAGGTGGTCTGAACCGCGGCCAGGTATATCAATCGCTGTTGGCGCCGTCGCCGTCACCGGGGCGCAGCGCGGCCGTGGCCTTCACCACCTCCTCGGCGAACTTCCGCTGGCTGGCGAGCAGCCGCTCGGCGAAGTCGTAGGCGTCGGCCACGAGTTGCTCCGGCTTGGGCAGCTTGTCGGCCAGCGGCAGCTGGGCCGAGGGAAGCTTGGGGGTGATGGACTGGACGGCGTCGACCCAGATCCTGATCGCCTCGAGGACGGTCTCCTGACTCTTGCGGACGGCGGCCAGGAACTCCTGCTGCGGCTGCGCGCCGGAGGTGTCAGCCATTGTCATTACTCCTTCGTGCTCGTGATTGCGGTTTCAGACCCGCTCGAAGATGGCGGCGATGCCCTGCCCGCCGCCGATGCACATCGTGGCGAGCGCGTACCGGCCGCCGGTGCGCTTGAGTTCGTACAGGGACTTGACGGCCAGGATGGCTCCGGTAGCGCCGACGGGGTGGCCGAGGGAAATGCCGCTGCCGTTGGGGTTGGTGCGGTCAGGCGGCAGGTCCAGTTCCCTGACCACCGCCAGCGCCTGGGCGGCGAAGGCCTCGTTGACCTCGAAGACGTCGATCTCGTCCAGCTTAATGCCGGTACGCTCAAGGACCTTCTGGGTGGCGGGCACCGGGCCCATGCCCATGATCCGCGGCTCGACCCCGGCGTGCGCGTAACCGACCAGCCTGCCGAGCGGGGTCAGGCCGTGGCCGGAGACGAACGACTCCGACGCGAGCGCCACGGCCGCGGCGGCGTCGTTGATGCCGGAGGCGTTGCCCGCGGTGACCGTGCCGTCGGACGCGAACGCAGGCCTCAGCCTGGCCATGTCATCCGGGCTGACATCGGGCCGGATATGCTCGTCGGCCGAGACGACCGTAACGCCCTTCCTACCGGGGATCTCGACCGGGAGGATCTGCTCGGTGAAGTACCCTGCCGCGGTGGCGGCCGCGGCCCGGCGGTGGCTTTCGGCGGCCAGGGCATCCTGGTCGGCTCGGGACACCCCGAAGTCGGCGGCGATGTTCTCGGCGGTTACGCCCATGTGGCAGGCATCGAACGGGTCGGTGAGCGCACCTACCATGGGGTCGACCGCGACCGCGTCGTTCATCCGCTGTCCCCACCGCATACCGGGCAGCCAGTAGGGGGCGCGGCTCATCGACTCGGCTCCGCCGGCTAGCGCCACGTCGCAGTCGCCCAGCATGATGGCCTGCGCCGCCGACACGATGGCCTGCAGCCCGCTGCCGCACAGCCGGTTCACGGTCAGCGCGGGAGTGCCGACCGGCAGGCCGCCGTTGACGGCAGCGGCCCGGGCCAGGTACATGTCCCTGATCTCGGTGTGGATCACGTGGCCGAACACGGCGTGACCCACCTCGGCCGGGTCCATGCCGGACCTGGCGACCGCTTCGCGTATCACCTTCGCGGCCAGGTCACACGGCGGAACGGAGGCCAGGCCACCGCCGTACTTGCCGATCGGGGTCCTGACGGCGGACAGGACGAATACGTCTTCCATGACTTCTTCCTCGTCTCACATGTCCAGGCCGCCGTTGACAGCCCAGATCTGTCCTGTGATGTAGGACGATTCGTCGGCCGCGAGGAACGCGACCACGCGGGCGATCTCCTCCGGCTTGCCGAGCCGGCCCACCGGTATCTGGTCCCGCAGCCGGTCCAGCACCTTGTCCGGGATGGTGGACAGCATGTCCGTTGCGATGTAGCCAGGCGTCACGGCGTTCACCGTCAGCCCGGAGCCGTCGCCGACCGGGCGCCCGGCCCGGTTCAGCATGAAGACGGCCTCCCGGGCCAGCGATTTGGTCAGGCCAAACAGCCCGGACTTGGACGCCGCGTAGTTCGCCTGGCCGATGTTGCCGGTCTCCCCGATCACCGACGAGACGTTGATGATCCGGCCGGTGCCGCGTTCCATCATGTGCTCAAGCGTGGCCTGGGCCAGGAAGAACGCCCCGGACAGGTTTATGGAGATCACCCGCAGCCAGTCCTCGTCGGTCATCTTGTGCACCGTTCTGTCGGCGGTAATGCCTGCGTTGTTGACCAGGATGTCCAGTCGGCCGTGCTGCTCGATGACCTCGCGCACCACCCGGCGGCAGTGCTCGGCGTCGCCGATGTTCCCGTTGTGCACGGTGATCCGGCCCGGGTAATGGGCGTTCATATGGGCAGTGAATTTCTCGGCCGGCTCGTGATGCCGCCAGTACCCTGCGGCGACGTCCGCGCCGTCCTGGGCAAGGCAGTGGCTGATGGCGGCCCCGATGCCGCGGGTCCCCCCGGTGACCAGGGCCACCCTGTTCTCCAGACGGCCTTTGGTCTTACCCGGTTGCTGTTCGGTTACGGTAGCCATAGCACTCATTCCTTTTCCGTAGCCAGGTCAACGCGGACGTTACCGATCCGTGGTCCCTTCGACACCGGCTATAGGTCCTGGCACCATGGGCCTAAGTGCCCGCGACGCACGGGACATCCGGTCCTTGACCGACGCCGGGCAGATCATGACGGTGAGCCCATGGACAGGCACGATCCACCGGCGGCAGCCGGCCTGGTGAATCCGGCCGCCGCGGCGCGGCAGATGCCATGGCTGGCGGCGGAGCTGGCGAAGATCGCGCTAGGCAGGTCGGATGTCGCCTTTGGCCAGCGCGATAAGCGCTTTGCCGATGAGGCGTGGCGGACCGTCCCCTACTTCCGCATGCTCGGTCAGTCCTACCGGCTGTTCGAGATATGGATGGACCGGATGTACGAGAGCGTCGGAGGCTCCTGGCAGACAAAGGCGCGGGCTCGCTTCGCGGCCGACGTGATCACGGCCGCGCTGTCGCCGACCAACTACCTGGCCACCAACCCGGCCGCACTGCGGAAGGCCGCCGAAACCGGCGGGATGTCGCTCGTGCGAGGCGCCCAGAACATGCTGCGCGACATGGCACGCGGCGGGATGCCCTCCGCGGCTGACCGCAGCCCGTTCGCCGTCGGCGAGAACATCGCCTGCACCCCCGGCGCCGTGGTGTACCGCGAGGAGATGTTCGAGCTGCTCCAGTACGAGCCCGTAACGCCCCGGGTCCGCGCTCATCCCCTGGTGATGATCCCGCCGCAGGTCAACCGGTACTACATCCTTGACTTGGCGCCGGGCCGCTCGGTGGCCGAGTTCGCCGTCAGCCTCGGTATCAGCACGTTCATGATCGTCTGGCGGAATCCGAGCTCCCTGCTTGGCCACGGCCGGTGGGGAGTCGACGACTACGTGGCCGCGCAGGAGCGCGCCGCCGAGGTGGTCAAGAACATCACCGGCAGCGAGAAGCTCAACTGGCTGGGGCTGTGCGCGGGCGGCATAACGCTCGGGTACATGCTCGCCCATCTGTCCGCCACCGGAGACGATTCGGCCAGGGCGGCTACCTTCATCGTGACCATGCTGTCCGGCCGGGAGCCGAACGTAGTGGGCATGCTGGACACCCGTCAGGCGCGCGCTCAGCTCGAGCGAGCCGCCTCGGCCGAACAGGTTATCCCGGCGACCGCGCTGCGCGGTCTGTTCGCGTTGCTGCGGCCGAACGAGCTTGTCTTCAACTACCTGGTCAGCAGCTGGCTGATGGGCGAGCCGCCCGCCGCGTTCGACGTCCTGGCCTGGAACGACGACGCCACCCGGACGACGGCGAGGTTCGCGCTCGAGACCACCCGGCTGGCAATGGACGGATGGGTGGGTGGCGGGCCGACCCTGCTCGGCGTGCCGACCGAGTTCGGTAAGGTCGGCTGCGACAGCTTCCACGTGGCCGGCTACACCGACCACATCACGCGGTGGCGGGCCTGCTACAGCACCACCCAGCTGCTGGGCGGCAGCAAGGAGCTGACCGTGGTCCGCTCCGGGCATATCCAGTCCTTCGTCTACCCGGCCGCCGACACGCGCTATGACTGCTGGTACGGGCCGCCGCAATCGGCGGATCCCGACCACTGGATGTCGACGGCCGCCGTGCAGCACGGCTCGTGGTGGCGGCGGTGGGCGGACTGGCTGGTGGCACGCTCAGGCGGCGAGCAGGCGGCGCCCAAGGCCCTCGGCAACCGCAGCAACCGGCCGCTTGGCCCGGCTCCGGGCCACTATGCCCGCGAGTAAGCCGCGGTCAACCGCCCGCTGGAGCTAAGGACCATGACCGGGACGACTCGGCGCGACGCCGCGCGAACCATTACCGAACGGGCCGGATACCTCGTCGGGGTGGCGGCGCGTGCGCCGTCGCTGCACAACACGCAGCCGTGGCGGTTCACGGTGCGCGACGACGCGATCGAGCTGCATGCCGACGCCAGCCGCCGGCTGCTGGTGGATCCCGACGGTCGGGAGATGCTGATCAGCTGCGGCGCGGCCCTGTACGGGCTGCGGCTCGCGGTGCGCTCGCTCGGGTACCTCCCCGAGATCGAGCTGCTTCCCGGCCCGGCCGGGCGGCGTCCGCTGGCGCGGGTCCGGCTGGGCCCGGCGGCGCCCGCGACGGCCGGAGAGCGGAGGATGCTCGCCGCCGTGCCGCACCGGCACACGCACCGCGGACCGTTCGAAGCCAGCCCGCTGCCCGCCGGGCTGCTCGCCGAGCTGGAGGACGACGCCAGGGCCGAAGGCGCGACGCTGGCCGAGATCGTCCCCGGGCCAGCCCGCCGCCAGCTTATGGCGCTCGTCGCCGCTTCGGCCCGGACGCAGGACAGCGACCTGCGGTCGCGGGCCGAGACGTTCTGGTGGAGCCGCGACGTCGCCAGCCCCGCCCGGGACGGAGTTCCCGCACATGCCTTCCCGGCCACGCCCGGCCGCCAGGCCGGGCAACTGCCGCAGCGCGACTTCGACCTCGGCCGCGGCGTCGGCTTGCTTTCCTCCGGCGGTCCGGCCCCGCCGGTGACGGCCGTGCTGGTCACTCGCGGCGACGCCGAGGAGGACTGGCTGCGCGCCGGCCAGGCCCTGGACCGGCTGCTCCTGCACGCCGCCACCCAGTGGGTGTTCGCCAGCCTGCACTCCCAGCCGCTGGAGGACGCGGCGACCCGGACCCGGATCAGGGACCTGCTCGCGCTGCCGGGTGCGCCGCAGATGCTGCTGGCGCTCGGCGTCAGCCGGACGGCTCACCCCACGGCCCGCCGTTCCGCGGGGGACATCATCGAGTGACCTGCACCCTGCACGTAGCCTGGGACGACCGGCTGGCGGGCCGTCTTCCCTCTACTAGGGCTGATGCCCTGACCGTCAGCCGCGGTCCTCGGGCGGGATGATGACGACCGGGCAGTGCGCGTGCTGGACAACCTGTCCGGCGGTCGAGCCCACCAGCATCCGGGTGAACCCGCCCACGCCGCGCGACCCGAGGACGACCATGTCGGCGTCCTTGCTCGCGTTGACGAGTTCCTCGACTGGGAACCCGTGCACGGCGCTGACCGTGACCGACTCCGGGTGCGGCCCGTCGAGCCCGGCCAGCACCTCGTCGGCTTCCTTCTTGACCGCCGCTTGCGTGCGCTCGGTCAGTTCCAGGTCCCCCGGGGTGGTGACGACGCCGCCGAAGTACCCCACGATGGCCGGGTGGACGGTCAGCACCCTCAGCGGCATCTGCCGGACGGCCGCTTCCTCCATCGCCCATTCCAGGGCCAGCCGCGAATGACCCGAACCGTCGACGCCGACGATGATCCCAGGCATGTCAGTTCTCCCTTGCTCAAGCTCCCTGCCGTACCTTCGATAGCGACGCTAGGCCCGCACGGCCCGTACCGGCAGGGCCGTCCGGAGCGTCGGCCCGGGACCAAGGTCCCCTTTTGCGCTACTGCACCGCCTCGCAGGCCGGGTTGATCATCGCGGGGTGAGGGACGAAGTTGAGGGACCTTTGGCCCCTGGGGACGTGAACTTCGTCTCTTCCTGACCCTTCCGTGCCCGGAGATGCTGATGACATGGACAGCAGGTACGGTCGTGCCATCCCGAGGAGGTCCAGAATGTCTGCTAAGC
>Ga0187783_10001220_pt1 | contig 18979 bp, 15 predicted proteins | sample 1015_SJ02_MP02_2_FD_132471 | JGI IMG/M metagenome (GOLD analysis project Ga0187783, IMG submission 132471) | Tropical peat soil microbial communities from peatlands in Department of Meta, Colombia - 1015_SJ02_MP02_20_MG | ecosystem: Environmental > Terrestrial > Soil > Wetlands > Peat | place...
CGCGGGGTGTGAAAGATCTTAACAAAATGCTCGAGGTTTCCGCACAACGGGCCCCGCTGCGACGCACGACCGACGTTGCCGAAGTCGCGGATACCGCCGTGTTCCTCGCCAGCGATCTAAGCCGCGGCGTCACCGGCAACGTGATCTACGTCGACGCCGGCTTCCACATAATGGGACTATAGCGAGTTCCATTTCCTCGGGACGCCCGCGCCTCATTTAACACCCGACAAGAGATCCGTTCTGTCCTCGACCGAAATTTTCCGACTCGCCTCATCCACATGCTCCAGGCGAATTTCGATTATCGGCCAATTCGTCCGCAGCGACAGCCTGTCAGGCCATTCCACGATTATCACGGCTTGCTCTGCCAAAATGTCCTCAAGCCCGAGCGTCGACAGGTCGTGGAAATCGCCGATCCGATACAGGTCGACGTGGTAGACGCGGGCCCCGCGCTCATATTTGTGCACCAACGTAAAGGTCGGACTCGTGACTTCGTCTTCATCCGCCGCGCCAAGGCCATTGGCAATGCCTTTCGTGAGTGTCGTCTTCCCCGCCCCCAGTTCGCCCGAAAGCAAAACCAGGACGGGAGGCTTCAGCCGTTCTCCAATTCGTTTGCCCCGTTCGATCGTTTCTTCCGGCGAATGCGTGACGAACTCCTGGCTAGCCACGACCGCACTCGGAATAGAATCTCTGGTAGGCGCGAGGAATGCACTGGATCAGATCGCTTGCCATCAACGGGGCCTCGCCGCGTTCTTCCCAAGCAATATCACCGGCGAGTCCGTGGAGGTAGACGCCAAAGGCAATCATCGAAGGCCATGTTTCCGCGCCGTACTGCGCGGTCAATCCGCTCAGCATTCCCGTCAGCACATCTCCCGTACCCGCCGTTCCCATCCCAGGATTGCCGGTCGAATTGATGTAGGCCGAGCCATCAGGCGCCGCAACCACCGTCAGGTAGCCCTTGAGCACGACGTGTGCGTTCCAGTCCGCCGCTGCTCGCGTCGCGATTTCCACACGAGCACCTTGGACTTCTTTCGTCGAGCGCTCGGCTAACCGCGACATCTCGCCCGGATGTGGCGTCACGCACAGATCGCCACCCGAATTTTTCAGCTCCATCGCACGACCGGCGAACGCGTTCAGCCCATCCGCATCCAGAATGGTCGCCACGCCGCGCTTTGCCACTACCGAGCGGACAAAGTTCTGTGTTTCTGGTTCGGTCGAGAGCCCCGGCCCGATTCCGAGAGCTTGTTTGCCCTTCAGGAGCGCATCGAACCGGCCATTATCCAGATCACTGGAAGCAATTGTTCCGGACTCGGTATTGGCTAGCGGGTAGGTCATCACTTCTGGAGTATGGGCGGCCACGGTAGCGAGCGAAGAGGCGGGCGTCCCGACCGTCACCAAGCCTGCGCCGCTGCGTAGTGCTGCCCACGAAGCGAGCACCGCCGCGCCAGTTTTCCCCAACGACCCTGCAACGATCAGCGCGTGCCCGTAATCACCCTTGTGGCCTTCCGCGCGCCGCGGTTTGGCGAAATGCAGAAACTCCTGCGACTCGCTCCAGCGCAAATTCCCCTTACCTGTTTGTTCAATCAACACGCGCGGCGAACCAATATCGCACACGAGCATTTGCCCCAGAAAGTCAGCGCTGTTGCCGAGGAACATCCCGGTTTTCGGCGCCGTAAATGTGACGGTGTAATCGGCCTCGACAATAGGTCCACCCGTCTCGCCCAAATCCGCAGATAGCCCTGATGGGATATCGACTGCGACAACCGATTGTCTTGACTCGCGCCGGTTCACGTCCCCGATCACTTCTGCGAACAGTCCCTCCACCTTGCCGCGCACGCCCGTACCGAGCAACGCATCCACGACAATATCTCGCGATTCCAAATCGCCTTTCGCTTTCTGCCACTCAGCGGACGTTCGCACCAGACGTAGCTCCGAAGCCCGCTCCCAGCGCTTCAAATTCGTTCCCGCGTCGCCCTTCATTTCGCTGGGATCGGCGAATATGATCGCCAGTGGTGATGCGCCCATACCCGCCAGGTGCCGCGCGACCACCAAACCATCTCCTCCGTTGTTCCCTTTCCCGCATAAGACCATCACACGTCGCGTCGGTAAGCTCGGAAACCTCCGCTGAATAAACTCGGCGACACTCCGGCCCGCATTTTCCATCAGCGTCAGGCTCGCTATCCCATGGCGCTCGGTCGTAAGCCGATCTACCTCCCGCATTTCGTTAGCACCTAGGATTTTCATGATTTTTCGATTCAAACGCCGTAGCAGGTCTTCTTCAGGCACAGCCACTCGGCTGCTTCCGCTCCATCAGTTCATGCGCGCCACGATCAACGTCATATCGTCCGCCTGCTCGGGCGAACCGGCCCACTGTTCCACGGTCGAGATGAGGTCCTCCGCAATGACTTTGGCGGGCGCATCGCGCCTGCGCATCACTTCCGCTTTCAGCCGTTCTACTCCGAATTCTTCGCCGTACACGTTTTCTGGTTCGGTCAATCCGTCGCTGAAGGCCACGAGCAAGCTCCCCGGCTTCACCGGCAGGGTGCATTGCATGTAGGGTGGATCCTCGAATAGCCCGGCTACCGTCCCTCCCTCATCGAGTTGCTGCACACATCCATCGGAAATGAAGAACGGCGCCAAGTGCCCCGCATTTGTATACGTCAGCGTCTTTGCCGCCGAATCGTAGACGGCATAGAAAAGCGTCGCATATCGATCGTCGGACGTGTTCTTGAACAAATGCCAGTTCACCTTCGAAACAATATCGGCCGTTCCCCTGCGGCCATCGAAAGTGGCCATGCTTCGCAGGGCCGCCTGCAAGCTCGCCATTAGCAGCGCGGCGAAAATTCCCTTGCCGCTGATGTCCGCGAGCACCATCGCCACCTGTGTCGGGCTAAGACTGATGAAATCATAGTAATCGCCGCTTACCACGCGCGCCGGCCGGCAAATCGCGGCTATATCCAAGCCTGGAACCGATGGAAGCGCGTGTGGAAAGAGCTGTTGCTGTACCTCCCGCGCGATCTCCACCTCGTGTTCTAGTCGCTGCCGCTCTCGCTGCTCTTCGATGAGCTCGGAAATCGATCCGGTCATTTCGTTAAACGATTCCCCCAACGCGCCTAGCTGATCATTCCTGAGCGAACGGATGCGATGGCTGAAATCGCCTCGCCGTACATGCAGCGTCGCATCGTAGAGCTCGGCCACCGAGCCGGTAATCGTTCGTGTCATAACGATACCCGTCGCAAACACGGCAAGCTCCAGGACAAGAAAAACCACGCCCGCCAATTCAATCGCGCCTACCAATGTCGTTCCAATTGCTCCGACAGAAGTCAGCAGCGCCGCATTCACCGCCCAGGGGCGGAAGTAAAAGCTCGCGAGCACGGGCCGCTTCTGGGCTTCAAGTCCCGTATCCGCCCTCAGTGCCTCCAAAGTGGCCCAGCCCGGCATCCGTATATCCAAGAAATTCGTCGCCGGTCCGAGAGTCCTGCTTGTACTCGTAACAGTCTGTCGCAGAGAATAAAGCGTTTGGTTGAATCGAAGGATGATGTGCCGGTCGCTGGCTTCTCTGGTGGACGAATTTTCAGCCGGCTCGAGAAGCGTCAGTTGGACAGGCCCCAACGCCGACGGCAGACTATTCAACAGGTCCGGAGTAATCGGCGCGATCAGAATCACTGTCGCATGCCCTTCCTGAACCTGTAGACTTTGCGCCGAGCTGAAGTAGAGCTGCCCGCCGTACTCCGCCAGGCCCGCGAATTGGTGTCCACCTTCCGCACGCACGAGTTGCTGCCCATGATTCAGAAAAACACGCAGTTCGGGCCATCTTCTCCGCGCCGCTGCGATCACGCTCGCCACCCCCGGCCGCGCCAGCGCCTCGTCATTCACCGCCGGGCCCGCCTGGGGCGCCGCAGGGTCCATCTTGAGTCCGTGTTCGAGGCTCAGCGCAGCCGTAATCGCATTTGTGTCCGTGGCGATCGTATTTATGCGCGCGTCCAGATCATCGCGCAGCAAGTGCGCCCCCACCTGCAACTCCAGGAGGTAAGCAGCAAACCCAACGATCGTCACCAACAACAATATCGGCACGACCGACATGAACACATACGCCACGATGAGCCGGTTCCTAAGGCTCCAAAGCAATCTGTTGCGAACCCAGGGCGTAAGTCGAACCACAAAATAGATAACCGCCGCGAAGAAGAGCAGGCCGATCAGCCGCGATAACGGCAACACTAAGCCGCCATGCTCAAAACCCTTGTACACAAGATACAAAGTGAAAATCGCGATCCCGGCGCGGTCGAATATCGAAGTGCGGCGCAGAAACAGAACAACGCGGCGTGGTGACAGTCGGCTCATCGCGTCAAACATGCGAGGCTGTCATGTTATGTCGGGCTTTTCAAGCAGTTGTTCTTGGGCAAACGCAGCCGAATCCTACAGATTCAGCCTTCGGGGAGACCTTGGATCGAAGCACTCTAAGCGCGGATCATACCTGCTTCGCGACTTCCACGGACGCCGCCCTTCTCACTTTACTGTGCACGCGTCCATAGAATGCGTATACCAGCAGCCCAATCACGAGCCAAATGAGCAAGCGCCACCATGTCGTAGCGGGAAGGCTCAGCATGGCGCCGAGCGACGTCACTATTCCCAGAATCGGTACCAGAGGCACGAGTGGTGTTTTGAACGGCCGCCGCAAGTCCGGCCGGGTACGCCGAAGAATCCAAACGCCGGCGCACACAATCACAAACGCGAGCAGCGTCCCGATGTTTACCAGGACAGCCAAATCCCCGATTGGAATCAACGACGCGAACAGTGCCACGCAAACCCCCACCACGATCGTCGTGATCCACGGAGTTCGAAACCGGCGATGAATCGCTCCCGCCCATTTCGGCAAGAGCCCGTCTCGCGACATCGAATAAAAAACGCGTGATTGCCCCAGCAGCATCACCAGCATCACACTGCCTAGGCCCAACACAGCGCCTGTCTTGACAAGCAAACTGCCCCAACTGACTCCTGTCGCATCGATTCCGATCGCCACGGGGTCTGCCACATTCAGCGACGTGTACGGAACGACCGCGGTCAAAAGACCCGACACCAGGATATAGAGAACTGTGCAGATGATCAGGGACCCGATAATTCCGATCGGCATGTCCTTCTGCGGATTTCTGGCTTCCTGCGCCGCCGTCGATACCGCGTCAAAGCCGATATAAGCGAAGAAAATCACCGAAGCTCCGCGAGCTACCCCCGACCAGCCAAAATCCCCAAATTTGCCCGCATTCGGCGGAATGAACGGATGCCAGTTTGTCGCCGCCAGCGAGCCATGTCGCGACACGAAGACACTCGCGATCGCAATGAAAACCACCACGATGGCAACCTTGACGATAACAATCGCCGAATTGAAGTTTGCCGACTCCTTGATTCCCACCACGAGAATGAAGCTCGTCAGCGCAATAGCGAGAAGTGCAACCAGGTTGAACACGCCCGTCGCATGCGGCAACGTCGCTGGGTCGACGCCCGCGGTTGCAAGCGCTCTCTGCACCGTATTCAAGGCAGTCCACTGCCCGTTGTAGAACACCATTATGGTGCCGGGTGTCGTAATCCACTTGGGGCTGATTTGAATCCCCAATTCGTTCAGCAGGCTCACAAAATAGCCGCTCCAGCCCGAAGCCACCGTCGCAGCGCCGAACGCATATTCCAGAATCAGGTCCCAGCCGATGATCCAAGCGAAAATCTCTCCAAGCGTCGCGTATCCATACGTGTAGGCGGACCCGGCGATCGGAATCAATGACGCGAATTCCGCATAGCACAGCCCTGCGAACGCACAGATGAATCCGCAAAGGACGAACGAGAGGACGATGGCCGGCCCGGCGCTGGTCGCCGCCGCCTGCCCGGTTAGCACAAAAATTCCGGCGCCGATGATCGCGCCAATTCCGATCGTGACGAGGTTCAGCGGGCCGAGCGCGCGCTTCAGGCTGTGCTCGTGCGACTCCTCGGCCTCCTGCATGATCACGTGCAGCGGCTTCTTGGCAAACAGCGGGTTTGCCATTGTCGCCTCCGTTTTGACTGTTTAGTTGTCCGGCGGCTCGCCTGGTCGTGGACTTTTCAACAGCCGGTTACTGCTCAATTAGGCCGCGACACGCCCCTGTCGCGCCCCAGGCGCTTTCGCATGCCAGCGCCAGATCGCGTACACCGGTAACCCAAGTAAAACGATGATCAGCCCCGGCCAAGTGTACTGCGGTTTGTAGCGCAGTAACTGAATTTCTAGAAATGCCGCCAACACGAGATACATCGCGGGCAAGAGCGGATATCCGAACGCGCGATATGGGCGATTCATCTCCGGACGCTTCCAGCGCAACAGGAAAAGCCCGACCAGCGTGAACACATAAAACAGCAATTCCGCAAAAATTAGAAAATCGAGCAGCTGACCATAAGTGCCGGAGAGGCAGAGAACCGCCGCCCACGCGCACTGCACAATCAGTGCAATTGCGGGCGTGTGATACCGGTTTACTGTCCCCACGGAGCGAAAGAAGAGCCCGTCCTTCGCCATCGCATAGTAGATCCTCGCTCCGGAAAGAATCAGCCCGTTGTTGCAGCCGAACGTCGAGATCAGGATCGCCAGCGCCATTACCACCGCCCCGACAGGACCGAAGATCACTTGCAGCGCGGCCGTCGCCACGCGCCCATCCGCCGCGAACTCGATTCCTCGCGTCAGCGCCGTTGCGCCGTGCGCATCTCCGGTAATTGGCAGCACCCGCAAATACGCAATGTTCGCCAGAGTGTACAGCGCTATCACGATTCCCGTGCCGTACGCCAGTGAAAGCGGCAGGTTCCGTCCCGGATTCTTTACTTCCGCCGCGGTGAACGTCACGCTGGCCCACGCGTCCATGGCGAACAGCGACCCCACCATCGCCACGCCGATCAGCGTGATAGTCCCAATCATCCACTGCGAGCCGTCCGGTGGATACGCGTGGAGGGCGCTCCAACTCATGTTTCGCCAAAAGTGCGTAAAGTTCGTGGTGCGCGCTACGGCCGTAGCGAACCAACATCCCAAAAGGATCAGCGCCGCCAAAGACCCGATCTTCGTGACCGTGAAAACGTTCTGCACGATTTTTCCAAGCCGCAGCCCGCGCGTGTTGATCCACGTCAACAGCACAATCGAAGCGATCGCCAGCAGATTTTGATGATTCAGCCCCACGTCGTAAGGTCCCAGCGCACCGAACCAAAGATGCCAAGGCCCAAACGTGTGAATCTTCCAGATCCAGTGCGCAGCCGAGAACCATGGCCATATCACGCCCGCAAATTTTCCGAAGCCGATGGCGACGGCCGCTATGGTCGCCGTCTGGATCACCAGCAGCATCGTCCAGCCATAGAGAAATCCCCACACGTCGCCCAGCGACTCCCGCAAATAAACGTACTGGCCCCCGGCATGCGGCATCGCCGCCGCCAACTCTCCAAAGCTGAGCGCTCCAATCAATGTCATCAATCCGGAAACGAGCCACACGATGATTAGTAGACCGGGACTTTGCACCTGATGCGCGATATCGGCGGAGACGATGAAGATGCCGGACCCGATCATGGACCCCGCCACGATCATCGTCGCGTCAAAAAGTCCAAGGCCCTTTACCAGTTCTGGTTGGGGATTCGTCGAGGAAGCACCGGGTTGAGGGACTGCCGCCGCGGCGACAGTTGGGTCTGCCACGCGATCTGACGTGCCCGCTCCCATTTCGTGTTCCTTACTCGCGCAACGAAAGTGCGCGTTCCGCAGCTTTCAGATAGTCTCGTGCCACGCCTGCCGGATCGATTGCCGACATCAAGTCGCTTATCACCGCCACCGAATCCGCTCCCGCCTTCCATACGTCGGCCGCTGTCGCCAGCGTGATGCCGCCAATTGCTACGAGCGGCTTGTCCGTCATCTTTCGCGCCACTCGCACAAATTCAACGCCAACCAGAGGGTCGGGATTCTCTTTTGTAGAGGTCGGGAAGATTGGCCCCACAGCAATATAATCCGCCGAAGTTGCTATTGCCTCGCGTAATTGCTCGATATTATGTGTCGAAACACCCACCCAACGATTCACTCCGCAGATTCGCCTCGCCTCTTCGACTGGCAGATCCTCCTGGCCCACATGGACTCCGCTGGCTTCTGCAATTGCCGCGACGTCCGGTCGATCGTTCACGATGATTTTGACGCCGCGATGGGCCACTGCCGCAACCAACTGCCTCGTTTTCGCCAGGAGCTCGCCCGCTCCGCATTTCTTGTTGCGTAGCTGAATCAGGCGCACCCCGGCATCCGCAAGCTTTTCCGCGATCAGAGCCGAAGGGATTCTCGCCAGACTTGGGTCAATAATTGCGTACAGCGGGGGAAACCGAGAGGATGCTGCGCTTGCTGCCATCGCGCCCCAATCCTACGCCGACAGAGCCTGTACCTGCGCAGCATGCATGCGCTCGAGGAAATACGTGTCGAATTCGCCTTTGACGAAATGCGGCTCAGCCAAAATCCGTTTGTGCAACGGGATCGTCGTCTTGATCCCCTCGATCACGAACCCATCAAGCGCGCCCTGCATTCGCGCGGTCGCCTCCGCGCGGTCGCGGCCGTATGCGATCAGCTTTGCCACCAGCGAGTCGTAGTACGGCGGCACCACTGCATCCGCATATGCAGCCGTATCCACTCGAATCCCCGGGCCGCCCGGCACTCGAAAGGCCGTAATCCGACCTGGCGAAGGTGTGAATGTGTCGGGATCCTCGGCGTTAATTCGGCATTCGATTGCGTGCCCCCGAAATTCGACCGGCCCGACCACATCCTTGAGCCTCTCGCCCGCTGCCATTCGAATCTGCGATTTCACCAGGTCAACTCCCGTTACCATCTCCGTTACGGGGTGCTCCACCTGGATACGCGCGTTCATCTCGATAAAATAGATGTCCCCCGAAGCGTCGCGCAGGAACTCGACCGTTCCCGCGCTCGAATAGCCGACCTTCTTGAGTGCTTCCACCACCTTTTTCCCCATTCGCTCGCGTAATGCCGCATCCATGATTGGTGATGGTGACTCTTCCAGCAGCTTCTGATGTCTCCGCTGCAGCGAACACTCCCGTTCACCCAAATGGATCACGTTCCCGTGCCGGTCGCCGAGCACCTGAAACTCGATGTGCCGGGGACGCTCGATCAGTTTCTCCATGTAAACATTGGGACTGCCAAACGCCTGTTCGGCTTCGGCCCGCGCGGTCTGAAAGGCTGGGATCAATTCCTTTTTTGTGCGGACCATCCTCATTCCTCGTCCGCCGCCCCCTTCCGCAGCCTTGATCATCAGCGGCAGCCCCACTTCGGCGGCCACTTTCTTGGCGCTTTCCTCGTCTGGCACGATCCCATCGCTTCCGGGGATGACTGGCAGGCCCGCAGCCGCCATTTCCGAACGCGCGCGGTCTTTCTCGCCCATCATCCGTATCACGTCCGGCGTTGGACCGATAAACGTGATATGCGACGCCTCACACACCTCGGCAAAATTCGCGTTCTCAGAAAGAAAGCCGTAACCAGGATGAATGGCATCTACGTTTGCAATTTCAGCGGCGCTGATCACCTGCGGAATGTTCAAGTAGCTCTCGGAGCTTCTGGGCGGCCCTATGCAAATAGCCTCATCCGCAAACCGCACGTGAAGCGAGTGGCGATCTGCCTCCGAATACACTGCCACGGTGCGGACCCCCAGCTCCTTGCATGCGGAAAGAACCCTTAGTGCGATTTCACCGCGATTCGCAATCAGGATTTTCTTGAACATGGTCTCCGGACCGTCGTTCTCAGCGGATGCACGGGGATTGGCACGCGGACAAACCAGCGAAACGGCCGCTATTTCTTCTTGCCTGCCGGCCGGATGCCGAAAAGCGACGCGCCGTACTCGACGGGATGACCGTTCTCCACCAGAATTTGCACGACCTCGCCGGCCACATCCGACTCGATTTCATTCATCAGCTTCATCGCTTCGATGATGCAAAGCACCTGTCCCACCTCGACGCGTGCTCCGACGGAAACGAACGGGGCTGCGTCCGGCGAAGGCGCCGAATAGAAAGTGCCGACAATCGGGGATTTTACAGTGTGGAGATTTTCGGCGACGGCTGGCGTTGGCTGGGGTTCGGCAACAGGTGGATTTGACGCGGGACTTGCCGAAACAGCTGGGGCCGGCGCCGCGGGTGGTTCTTGGCCGTGTGCTCGTGGATACGAAGCTCCCGCATGCGCTCCCGGGTGACCCCCCGCTTTCTTGAGACGAATGTGCAAACCTTGATGGTCGTACTCCAACTCGTCGAGCCCGTGCTTCTCCATAAAGCTCAGGACACGTTCGACCTCCCCGAGATCGACATTGGCCGCGCCTGTGCTCGCTGCTGCCTTCGATTTCTTCGCCATTTACAGTTCGAGAAAGTCCCGCGGAGCAGATGTGAGATCGATCGCGCCGTTCGCCGTCACCACCACCTCATCCTCGATGCGAATGCCCCCGATGCCCTCGAGGTAGACGCCCGGTTCGACCGTCACAACCATTCCTTCCTGAAGAACTGTCTTGTCGCCCTTACCGAGCCGGGGCATTTCGTGAATCTCTAGGCCCAGCCCGTGGCCGGTGCTATGTGTGAAGTAGCGAGCCAGCCCGGCTCGCCTTAGCGAACGCCGAGCGGCCGCGTCTACTGCGCCCGCCGCGACCCCGGGGCGGATGGCCTCTTTCCCAGCCTCCAGAGCCCTCAGAACGGCCTGATACAGCCTCCGAATCCTCGCGGGCGCCCGCCCGACGAACACGGTTCGGGTCATGTCGCTACAGTACCCGCGGAGTATAGCACCCTGGTCTAGCACCACCAACTCGCTTTTTCTCAGTGGCTTGGCAGTCGGGCGCGCATGCGCCCACGCCGAGCGCGGCCCCGAAGCCACAATCGTCTCAAACGATGGGCCGCTACCACCTTCCTGTTTGATCTGGTATTCAATTTCGGCAGCAAGCTCGAGCTCGCTCGCTCCCGCACGGATCAAACGAACAACCTTGTTGAATGCCTCGCTGATCAGCGCAGCCGCCGCGGCCATTCGCTCCAGCTCGTCCTGGTCCTTCACCGCCCGCAGCTTCTCCACCAAGCCGCCGTCATCCACCCACCGAACCTTGTTGCCGGCGGCTTTATCGAGCGCCTGCCTTTGCGCCACCGTCACTTGGCTAGCCGAATACGCCACGCGACGGCGTCCACGGCTCGACCGCAACTTCTCACCTGCTGCCCGCATCAGGCCGCCCTTGACTATCAGGACGTGCGCGTCCGATACCTCCTGACGCGCCTGGAACGTGTAACGGCTATCCGTGTAGAGCGTAGAAGAGTGTGGCTCGACAAACAGCAGCCCTGCGCTGCCGGTGAACCCACAGAGATACTGAATGTTGGGGAGGTGCGATACGAGAATTGCGTCGGCACCGACTGCCGAAAGCGAATGGCGCAGCCGGTCCATTCGCTTCGCCACGAATGCGCCAGACTGCGCCTTTAGCCCTGTCGATCTTCGCTGTGTCTCAGCCAGCTCTTACCCGCAGCTTTCTTGCCGCCCTAGCTTGGCAGAATACGGGGCGTCAGGAAGAACAGCAGCTCCTGAGACGTCGAACTGACTGTGGTGTGCTTGAACAAATCGCCCAGCAGTGGAATGCTGCCAACCACCGGGACCTCTTCGATCTGCGTCGTTTGCTGGGTCACGATAATGCCGCCGATCACTACAGTCGCGCCATCATTCACGGTCACCTTCGTCTCCGCTGACTGCGTGTCGATGGCCGGAATGCCTTGGACCCTCGGGATCGAGCCGTCAATCTGATCGTTCTCGACCGTCACGTCCATGTAGACTGTTCCGTCCGCTGTGATCTGCGGCGTCACGTCCAGCTCTAGCACCGCGTCTACGAACTGCACTGAGACCGTATTGTTCACCACCGTCTGGACCGGAATCTTCGTTCCTTGCTTTACGGTGGCCTTTTGATTGTTCTGCGTGATGATCTTGGGCTTCGAGAGCAGCTTGCCCACGCCCTTGCTCTCAGCCGCCGTGATGACCATATCCAGCGCGAAGTTCTTTGACGAGAATGAATACGATATGCCACTCGTCGGAGCGGCGGCGCCAAGGTTTGTGGCAAGAGGAAGTGACCCGTTCGTCACCGTCGGCCCGCCCGTGCCTACGATCACTGGCGGAGCCGGCAACGGCGGGAAGTTGCGAATGACAGGGCTGGTCCCCACTTCCGAACTGCCGCTCACAATGTTCGAACCGGACGGATTCGCGCCGGCAAAGCCGAATTGGGTGCCGATGTCACGCGAGAACGAGCGGTTGGCCGCCACAACTCGCGCCTCGATCTCAACCTGCTGCGATTTCTGGTCGAGCTGTCGGATCAGATTGTCGAGCACTGGCAACGTGCTCGGAATGTCTCGAATGATCAGCGTATTCGAGCGGTCATCAGCGATAATGTCTCCGCGCGACGACAGGAATTTCTTTAGCGTACCAACCAGCGTTGTGGCCTTTGCATAGCTCAGCACGCGGGTTGTCGTCACCGTATCCGCGGCTTCAGCTTGTGCCTTTGCTAGATCGCGGTTCTCTTCCGCTTCTTTGCGCATCGTGTCCTTCGTCGCGATGCGCAATACGTTGCCGTCCAGCTGCTTATCCAGATCGTTGTTGCGCAACACGATGTCGAGGGCCTGATCCCACGGCACATCGTCGAGCACGATCGTCAATGTCCCGTGCACGCTTGGATCGACCACCACATTCAATCCACTGATTTCATGGACCAGGCGGAAAAAGTCGCGCAGATCCACGTCCTTCAAATTCACCGAAATCGGCTCTCCTGTATATCTCTCCGCTCCTTGAGACCCCAGTGCTTGTGACGGCGCCATCGTCGCGGAAGCCGGTGCAAGTTGTGCCGCCGGAGCAGGCGCGTCCGAAGTTGTTGCCGTCGCCGCATTCGTCGCGGCCGTGGCTGCTCTGGAAGCCGCGCTCACAGCCGTCGCGCCTTCCTGATTCTGTGCGCCAACAGGACGAGCCAATGCGGATGCGGGCTCGGTCAGTCGAACGGGCAGAACCACCGCCGGCGTTGAAACACCAGCCGATTTCGAATCCTGTGCGGCTCCATTCGCCCGCGCCGGAACCTGTGTTTTCGTCGTCATGGTTTTTGCGGGCGCGCTCGCAGGCGACAAAGTCTTGTCCGCGCCGGAGTCCGCTACTGGTGCGAAGGAAATAGTTACAATATTTCCCTCATCCGCGATGTGGTACGGCGCGGGCTCCCGTAAATCGATCACCACCCGCGAAACTTCAGGCGCAAACTGCGCCATCCGAATTTCACGCACCGGATCGAGATTGCTCGCGATGTGGCGCTCGGACGTTTTTAGCTGCGACGCCGAAAAGTCCAGCACCAATCGGTCCGGATTCGACAGACGCTGCGTCCGATAACTCAGTCGGCTCGAACCCGAAATACTCACCTGGGTTTCTTCACCATTCTGAGCCAGATTCACCTCACGAATGGATGCCGTCTCATTGCTGAAAGCCTTATCGGAACTCTTCGCGGAAGCGGGCACTATGGATGGTGCCGGAGGAGTCGATGGTGCCGGAGAAGAAACGGCAGGGCTCGGCAGTGAAGGCGTGCCTGCATCCGGAGTTCGCGAAACCAGCAGAGTCAGGTCCTGCTGTCCATTTCGCTCAATCCTTGGCTGCAACGACTTGCTCAGCAGTACCTCCACGCGCACCACTGGCTTGCTTCCGGACGAATAGCTGACTAGCCGGTATCCCCTCACGAGGTCAGACGTAATCACGTGTGCGCCCGCCGGGTCGCCAGCCGACACGCCGCTCAGGTCCACAACGTAGAGCCCGTCGCTCGGTCGATAGGTGGTGTACTCGAATGGTGCATTCGCTTCGGCTTGCAGCTGCACCGAGCCGTCTTCCACCACGGCCTTCACGTGCACCACTGGCGCCTCATTAGCCCGCACTGCGCCGTTCGAAAGTATTAGGCCGGCCACTGTAAGCGCGCCTAGCCCCCACGCCCGCCACATGATCCTCATTGCTGCTCTCCTGCACTCGCGTAGATTCGTTTCGTGACTTCTCTTTCGACCGGCTTGCCAAAGGCGTCTTTCGCAAACTCGCGGAACGTCACGCCTTCCAAACTGATTTTTTCCACTTGACCGTCATACACGCGATCACCCTCGCGGACGAAATACACGCGGTCTTCCGGATTCGACACGACAGCAAGCATTCCGTTCCCGCTGTGCACCGTGCCGTCAATTCTTACCGTCGCCACCACCAACCCGGCCTTGCCCGGCGGCAGGTGAATTCCGGCGCTTTCGTCCTTTCCTCGAATCAGCGGCACGAATGGATCTCGCTTACCGATGTCGAGTTTCACGTCATCGACCGCTGCCGCAGGCGCAGCCGCTGGCGTCACCGCCGGTTTCGCGGCAGGCTTACTAACGCTCGCCTTCGCTACCTTGGCCTTCCCTGCTGGCTTCTTCACGGACTTTGCTTGCGGCCAAGCACCGGGCCCGAGGCACAACGAAATCGCCAGTGTGACTAGCGTGCTTGCCCCTATCTTTGAGAATTTCATCGTCATAGCCCTATCGTTTTCCCCGTGCCGCCACCGGAGTTGCACTTCCCTCCGTTGAATTTGTGAAGAACGTCGTGATCGTAAACGTGCCTGTCACCGAAGTTCCAGGTACCACGTGGAGTCTTCCGTTCCCGCCTGCCGCGATTCCCGACAGTTTCAAATCGCCCACATTGATAATTCGCGATAGACGGCCCATGCGCGCGAAGAAATCCAATACCGAGTAATACGGCCCGTCCGCCTCGATATCGAACGGCATCTCGTAGTAATACGGCTTCTGCACGATGGCATCGGCGCTCAAGGAACGGATAATCACGCCCGAACTCTCTGCCGCATGCTGAACCATAAGAATGAACTGATCTGTTTGCTTGTCCTCGGGCACGATCGTCTGCAGTGTCGCCAGCTGCTTTTGCAGCGCGTCCATATCGGCTTGCAACTCGGCGCGCCTTTGCTTGTAAACCCGCAGATTTTGCACGTCCGCTTCCAGCGGCTTCAGTTGGGACTGTGCATTCTCCAAATCTTGGCGCACGTTCGCGAGCGGCAGCCCCGGCACGTAGAGACCTACCAGCACAAGCACGATCGCCAGCCCAACGTAGAACACCGCCTGTAACGGCCACGGCCACTCGCGGAAGGATGTCGCCATTTCCTAGCTCCTTCCCTTCCCGCTGCCCGTCGGCGTTTGAGCCGAGGTTGGCTGCGTGTGGGGCGTCGGCGAAATCGCCGCCGTCATGGAGAACCCGTAAGTCGAGATGCCCGGTGCGGGCGTGTTTTCCTTTGCGCTCTTGATCTCAACCTTGTCGAAATATCCCGAGCGCTTCAGCTCCGTGATCAGGTTTGCCACTGCATCGATCGACCCAGCCTGCCCTTCGAGATCGATCGAATCCGACGTCCGCGTCAGGGACGTCAGCCAGACCGTCTCAACTCGTACGGTCGTGTTCGCAACCATTTGCAGCAGGTCTTGTGCGCCGCTGCGGTTCTTTTGCAGCGTCTCGATCACGTTGATGCGCTGCTGCAGTGTGCTCTTCTCGCTTTCAAATTGATCCACTTGCTGCTTGATCTGCTGGAGGCTTGCTTTTTCCGCGCGCAGCGCCGCAATCCGCGCGTTGGTGTCGTCCAGCTGCTTCTTTTGGGATATGTACACCACAAACAGAACTGCGAGCGCCAGGCCAACCGCCAGGCACGCGAACAGTACCTGCATCGTCGCTTCGAGAGGCACGGCCTGTTTTGTGGCCTTTGGCCGCGTCTGTCCGAGTAAGTTGATCCGAATCATGGTGTATCGAAGCTCCTCAGTGCCAGACCCAATGCGATCGCAAGCTGCGGTGCTAGTTCCCGAAGCTGCCCTTCATCATGGCGGCCCGGATTGATCACCACCTTGCGAAACGGATAAAGTTCTTCCACCGGCATCGCGAACTCTTCCTTTAGAAAATCGAGCAGACCCGGCACGCGCGCCGTCCCGCCCGCCACCACGATTCGCCGGATGTTTTCGCCGCTCGCGGTCGCTCGGAAGAAGTCGAATGTCTTCTGGATTTCGAGGATCAAGATGTCCGAAACCGATCGCAAGATCGCCGTTCGCTGCTCCTCGCTCACGCCCGGCAGCGTTCCGCCCATCTTGAGTTTCTCCGCATCTTCAAAGCTCAAATCGAGCTCTTTCTGCAGAGCGTCCGTGTACTGATTGCCGCCTACCGAAACGTCTCTCGTAAACAGCGGCGTCATTCCGCGGATGATGTTGATGTTCATCACGCTTGCGCCGATGTTCAGTAGCGCGACGACTTGCGAAGGATCGAGTTCATAATTCACTTCGAAGCAGTTCTGCAGGGCAAAAGCATCGATGTCCACCACCGTCGGGCTCTTGCCTGCCTGCGCCAGAACGTTTGTGTGATTCAGGATCTTGTCTTTCTTCACCGCCACCAGCAGGACGTCCATCTGGCTGTCGGTCGCTTCAAGCAGTTGGTAACTCAAATTCACATCCGCGATATCAAACGGAATGTGCTGGCTCGCTTCCGCTTGCACCCGGTCGTAAAGCTCTTCTTCCGTCATCAGCGGCATGCTTACCCGCTTGACGATCACCGAGTGCCCCGAAACTGACGTGGCCACATTTTTCGATTTGACTTTCTGATTGTCGAAGATCGAGATAATTTTTTCGGCCACAGAGGGTGCGTCCATGATCGCGCCATCCACAACCGTGTCCTGAGCCAGAGGCTCCAATCCGAAACTCAGCAGCTCGTACCCTTCTTTGGCTTTCTTCAGCTCAATCGCCTTCACCGAACTCGAGCCGATATCCAGACCCACCAGGGACTTCGATTTCGCCAAACTGAGCATCACGCGGCGCCTCGCTTCTTACAGTCCATGCCCGCTTTTCGCTGAGCGGATTCTTGAAACTTGTCGATGTGCTTTCTTTTTCGAACGGATACTTCGGCCGTTTGGTTTTGGTTCGCCCCACCCGGACGTGAGCTTTCCATCCCTCGGCCGCTAGTACTACTCAATTGCTAGTACGCTTCCCTTTCGACCGTTTATCACATCTGCAACATGGGAGTGTCAATCGACATGTCCCCTCTGTGTGTCTTGGGTAAAACCCCGTCCAAAGGACAGTTCGGCATTTCACGAAAGTACAGGAGGGGAAAAAAGCCGAATGTTTGGCGAAAACTTCAACCCGGGTTAAGCTTCTGCGGAACCTGCTGTTACGCCATTTACCTGCGCGGACTCGCCCCGATTCTCAATTGTGACCAGATCGACTCCACTCGCCTTTTCGTGGCCTCATCCATCCGAATCTCGTCTGGCCATCGGCCCGTGTACCCTTCCTCGGGCCACTTGCGAGTCGCGTCAATTCCCATCTTCGATCCGAAATCTTGTCGTCGCGCAGCATGATCGAGAGTGTCCACTGGTCCGAGCACAAATTGAATATCCCGCTCGGGATCGATCGCGCATAGCGCCTTCCATACCACTTCGCGCGAGTCCTGCACATTCACGTCATGATCCACCACGACAACCACCTTCGTGAACATTGCTTGCCCCAGAGACCAGATCGCGTTCATTGTCTTTCGCGCGTGCCCCGGATAGCTCTTGCGAATGGAGACGATCATCAAATTCTGAAAAATCCCCTCTGCCGGCATCGCCACATCCACAATTTCCGGATGCTGCATCTTCATGACGGGCAGAAATACGCGCTCGATCATATGGCCGATGAAATAATCCTCTTGCGGCGGCGGTCCAACAATCGTTGTCAAATACACTGGCTCTTTTCTGTGGGTGACGCATTTCACGTGAAAAACCGGGTATTCACCTTCGAGCGAATAGAAACCTGTGTGGTCCCCAAACGGTCCCTCGGTTCGCATCTCGCCCAGCTCAACGTAGCCTTCGAGCACGATCTCCGCGTTCGCCGGCACCTCCAAATCGACCGTTTTGCACTTCACCAGCTCCACGGGATCGCGCCGCAAAAAACCCGAAAAAAGAAATTCATCCATATCCGGCGGCACCGGCAAGATCCCCGCGAAACACGTCGCCGGGTCCGCCCCAATCGCCACTGCAACTTCCAGACGTCCTTCTCGATTCTTTTCTCGTGCGCTCCGAAAATGCTCTGCGCCATGTTTTTGAGTCTGCCAGTGCATCGCCGTCGTGCGCTCGTCGAACACTTGCATGCGATAACACCCGACATTGCGCTTCCCCGTTTCCGGATTCTTGGTGATAACCATCGGCCAGGTGATGTAGCGCCCTCCATCTTCCGGCCAGCATTTGAGGATCGGAAAATGGAGCAACGAGAATCCCTCGGTCCGCACGACCTCTTGACAGTCTCCGCTTCGCACCGTCTTAGGAAAAAACGACCCAATCTCCGCCAGTTTCGGCAGCATCTTTACCTTTTCCAAAATGCCCTGTGGCGATTGCATGTCCAAGAACGACGAAATTCTCTCCGCAATCTCGTCCAGCGATTCAACCTCGAGTGCCAGACTCATCCGCCGCTCACTCCCAACCAGATTGGTTACGGCGGGAATCCGTGAACCGCGCGGATTCTCAAACAGCAATGCCGGCCCGCCGGCCTTCACCGTGCGATCGGTGATTTCAGTGATCTCCAGCACGGGGTCTACTTCCGCCGAAACGCGCTTGAGTTCACCTTCTTTTTCCAGCTTCCGCAGAAAATCCCGCAAGTCACGATAAGCCACATGCCCTCCCACTTCGCACCCTGTAAATGTCCGGGTAATTAAGCCAATCGATGGGTCCCGCGCCGAAGTTCGCGCCGCAACTTTAACACGGACCAAGCCGCCTCAAATCACGCCTCGCCTTCTCGCCTGCCGTCGTGAAAGCTCAAAACGTCGCATTTGCTGCCGAGTAACCCAAATTCGGACCCGTGCGTCTTTTTAGTAGAGAGAAAGCAAAGGAAAGAACGGGGATCACTCGACCAAGTTCCTGTGTTTTCAGTGGGATTTGTTCCCGTACAATGGAGATCCATGTCGCTCAGGGAA
>Ga0187783_10001221_pt1 | contig 18971 bp, 18 predicted proteins | sample 1015_SJ02_MP02_2_FD_132471 | JGI IMG/M metagenome (GOLD analysis project Ga0187783, IMG submission 132471) | Tropical peat soil microbial communities from peatlands in Department of Meta, Colombia - 1015_SJ02_MP02_20_MG | ecosystem: Environmental > Terrestrial > Soil > Wetlands > Peat | place...
CGCACTCGTGGGCTGGCGAGCAGCCGCTGCGGCACGGTCAGCCCGGCCAGCTTCAGGCCGTAGCATCCCGCCGCGGTGGCCAGCACGGCGATCCAGGTGGCGGTCACGGCGACCTCCCCGGTTCCGGCCGAGCGTCGGCTGTGCTGGTGACCGACGGGTCGACGGGTTCCGGGTCGGCCGAAGCAGCGCCGGTTGGCGGCGGGTCGGCGGCGGCTGGGTGCACGAACGCCCCGGCCAGCGCGGCGACGGCGGCGAGGATCACCGGTACCCCGGCGGGCAGCACGGTCGTGGTGGCCAGCGCGATCGCGGCGCCGGTCAGCGCGACGGCCCGCTCGGTCCGCCCGGCCCGCAGTCGGGGATAGATGAGCGCGAGGAAAGCCGCCGGCCCTACGATTTCGAGCCCGAATGTGTCAGGAGAGCCGACTCGCCCGGCGCCGATCGCCCCGGCGAGGGTGGCGAGGTTCCACGTCACGTACAGCGTTGCGAATGTGGCGGTGAACGCCGTCCGGCTTGTGGCTGGATCGGGCTGGGCCAGCGTCATCGCCGTCGTCTCGTCGATGACCCCGAGCGAGACCAGCAGCCGGCGCGGCCCGCGTGGCCGGAGCGTGTCGGCGAGCCGCAGGCCGTACAGGGTGTTGCGGCTGCCGAGCAGAATGGCCCCCGCGGTGCCCGCTAGCAGGCTGCCGCCTGCGGCGACGACACCGGCGAGCGCGAACTGCGATGCCCCGGTGAACGCGAGCAGGCTCAGCGCGCAGGCTTGCCAGGCGCTGAGGCCGGAGCTCACTGCGGCGGCGCCAAACGCGACGCCGGACGCACCGACAGCCAGGCCAAGGCCGACGCCGTCCCGGACGGGACGCGCCGGACGGACCGGCGCCTCGGCGACAGTCTGGGCCGTCATGACCGCGACGGTAGGCGAGAACCGCGCGCCGGGTCTTGAACGTTCTTGCCGTCGGGTCAGCTAGCGGGCCGCAGCGCCAGTCGCTCGCGCTGATAGGCCGCCGGCGGGACGCCGACCACCCGTTTGAAGTGCCGGGTCAGGTGCGCCTGGTCGGCGAAGCCGATCTGGGCGGCGACGTCGGCGGGCGCCAGCCCGCGGTCAAGCAGCTGCCGGGCGTGCCGCACCCGCAGCTGGTTCAGGTAGGCGTGCGGCGGCATGCCGGTCTCCTGGCGGAACGCCCGCAGCAGCGCGAACTGGCTGAGTCCGGTGATCGCTGCCAGCTCACTAAGACTAGGCGGGTCGGCGAGGCGCTGCGGCAGCAAGTCGCGCACCGTCCGCACGCTCGCGGGCGACCGGCTCGGGGTGTTGACACCGTCGATGGGCGGCGTCGCGGAGTGGGCCCGCAGCAGCCGGGTCAGCGCCGCCGTCAGCAGCGTGGAGGATGCGAGCCGGTCGCCGTGCTCGGCGGCCTGGTGGGCCTGACGCAGCAAGTTCGCCGTGGCTGCGTCGTAGACCACCGTGTCCGGGAACCACGGCGTGCCGTGCTGCACGCCAAGCTCGGCGGCCACGCTGCTGACGACGCTGACCTGCGGGTAGAGCACGCGATAGGTCCAGCCGGATGGGGTCGCGGCCTGTCCGGTGTGCACGACATCGGGGTTCAGCAGCGCGACCGAGCCGGGCCCCGCCCGCAGCAGCGTGCTGCCGTAGTCGAACTCTTCGACGCCGGCCTCGATCAGCCCGAAGGTATAGGTCTCGTGCGCGTGCCGGCCGTACCGGTGCGTGACGAACCGGGCACGGAGCAGGTCGACGCCGTCGACGGCCTCGTGCTGCCAGTACCGCGCGACCTCGGTGGCCATGCAGCCATGACTACCTCATCCGCGGCGCGGCAGCCAACCGGCTTTCCGACAGCACGTGCGGCCGCGCCGGTCCGTGCCGTCTGACTTTCCGATTAGCCGCGGTCCGGCGGCGTCGCGACGTGCGATCGGGATCACGACTCCTGCGGCGTCGTGTCCGCGGCCGGCGGTGCAGCCGGCGCCGTTCCCTGCCAGCTGGGCGACGCGGCCAGGCCAGCGCCCGCAGCCTCCGTCGCCGTCGCCTCGCTCGCTCGGTACCGGGCGAAGGCGGGCAGCGCGAGGCCTATTACTCCGGCCAGCACGACGGTCAGCAAGCCGCCGGACAGCGCACTGATCGTCGGCGTGGTCAGCGATCCGACCGCGCCAGACTCCAGCCGGCCGATCGAGTCGCCGCCCGCGCCGATGACGTACTCGGCGGCGGTGAGCCGACCGCGGAACTCGTCGGTCGCCAGGGCCTGGACGATGGTGCCCCTGATGACCACCGTGAAGGTGTCCGCGGCGCCGGCGATCGCCAGCAGGCCCAGCACGAGCCAGAGCGGATCCGCGAGCGCGAATCCGGCGAACGCGGCGCCCCAGATCGCGACCATGCACAGCATCACCAGGCCCTGCCGGCGCATCCGGCCGACCGGGCCGGTGACGGCCGAGCTGATCAGTCCGCCCACCCCGATGGCCGCGGTGAACAGGCCAAGGGTCGTCGGGTTCCCGCCGAATCGCTCGGCGTTGATGGCGGGGAACACGGCCAGGGGCAGGCCGAAGACCGTGGCGTTCAGGTCGGCCAGGAACGTGCCTGCCAGCACCGGGCTGCGGAGCACGGCCTGCAGTCCCGCGACAACCGCGCGCGGTCCCGGCCGGGCGGCGCCGGGTTGGGGCGGCAGCGCGGGCAGTCGGGCCACGCCGTACAGCGACGTGCCAAAGCTGATCGCGTCCACGAGGTAGCAGGCTTGCAGGTGACCACCAGCGGCGGCGGTGATGACGCCGCCGAGCGCCGGGCCGACCGTCAGCATCACCTGGAAGGTGACGCGGTTGAGCGCGAGGCCCGCGGAGATCTGGCTGGCGGGCAGCAGGCTCGGTACGAAGGTGCGCCGGGCGGGCTGGTTGATCGCGCTGAGCGCGGACGAGAGCGCGACCAGTGCGTAGAGCACCCAGACGGACGAGACCGCCGCGAATGCCTGGGCAGCCAGCGCTGCCGAGACTGCCGCCTGGCCGCAGGTCGTGCCCAGCACGAGTCTGCGCCGATCCACGGAGTCGGCCAGTGATCCGCCGAACATGCCGATTGTGATCGTCGGTACCACGGTGGCGACGCCGATGGCGCCCACGGCGAATGACGACCGGGTGATGTCGTAGACCTGCAGCGGGACGGCGAATCCGGTCAGCGCGCTGCCGATGGACGACAGTGTGGTCCCGGCCCAGAGCCTGCGGAACTGCGCGGACTCGCGCAGCGGGGTGATGTCGGTGAGCAGGCGCGACCGGCCGGGCATCGATCGTTCCTAGTCCGCGTTTCTGGCGGCCGCCAGCGCCGCGCCGAAGTCGGGATGCGCGGTGGCCCACGCCGACTCGAGGATGCGCTGCCGGAACGGGCGCCTGGCCAGCGCTGCCGCGATCGCCGGTACCAGCTCGGCCAGCGGAAACGGCAGCTCGGCGTCCATCTCGGCGGCCGCCGACGCGGTGGCGGCCCACTCAGCCTCGACCTTCGGCAGCAGCGCGCGCGCCTTGTCGGTCAGGTGCACGACGCGCTGCCTCGCGTCCTCGCCGGGTCGCAGTTCGACGAAGCCGCGGTCGGCCATCTGCGCTACGGTCTGGCTGGCGGCCGAGTGCGTCACCGCGATCGCCCGGGCTAGATCCCCGATCGGCACCGGTCCGAGCGCGACCAGCGCGCGCACGATCGCGCTGAATCGCGGCCGGTAGCCGGGCGTGCCGAGGTCGGCCAGCACCGCCGCGATGTCGTCGTCCATTTCGTCCAGCACATGCCGGAGCAGCGTGCCGAGCCCGACAAGCGAGCCGCTCGCTCCGCTCGGCTCAGCCATGGCTGGCGCTTGCGGCGGCGAAGGAGTCAGTCGCCGCGGCGATCGCGGCCAGCAGCCGGTCGTTGCCGCCGTGCCCCGCGTCGTCGATGAGGACGAGGTCGCTGCCCGGCCAGGCGGCGGCCAGAAGCCACGGGGTGCCGACCAGATTCGTCAGGTCCAGAGTGCCCTGAATGAGCGTGGCGGGAACGGGCCCGAGTCGGTCCGCCGCCGCGAGCAGCACGCCGTCCGGGTGGAGGAAGTGGTCGTTGGCCCAGTAGTGAGTCACGATGCGCGCGAACGCCATCCGGAACCGCGGGTCGTCGTAACGCGGGTTGTGGCCGTACATGGGCAGCATCGCCTCCTCCCAGTCGCACCAGTCCCGCGCGGCCTTGTCCCGGATGGCCTGGCTGGGATGAGTCAGCATGTCGCGGTAGGCGGCGGCCAGGCCACCGTCCCGGCGGTCGGCGGGCACGCCGTCACGGAATCGGCGCCAGGCGTCCGGGAACAGCTCCCCGAGTCCCCTAGTGAACAGCTCGACCTCGGCTCGCCGGCCGCTGCCCAGGCCGGTTAGCACGGCTTCGGACACTCGGTCGGTGTGCCGCTCGGCGTAGGTAAGCGCCAGCGCCGAGCCCCACGACCAGCCGAATATCAGCCAGCGCGCGATGCCGAGGTGCTCGCGGAGCCGCTCGATGTCGGCCAGGAGGTGGCTGGTGGTGTTGGCCGCCAGGCTGACTGCCGGGTCGCTGGCGTGCGGCGTGCTGCGCCCGCAGTTGCGCTGGTCGAAGAGCACGATCCGATACGCTGCCGGATCGAAATATCTGCGCATGCTCGGGCTGCATCCTGAGCCGGGTCCGCCGTGCAGCACCAGAGCAGCCTTGCCCTCCGGGTTGCCGCAAGTCTCCCAGTAGATCCGGTTGCCGTCGCCGACCTCGAGCATTCCGTGCTCGAAGGGCTCAATCTCGGGATACCGGACCCGCGCTGCCTGTTCCGCCATCTCTCGCCGTCCCTGGCTGGCCGAAGTGACAGCACTATAACAGTACTTACATATATGCCAAAACTAAGAACCTTCGGCACGGAGGACGTGCTTCCCGGCCGTAAAGAGCGGACGGCCGCCGCCAGGCGGCGCGGACTGATCGGTGTCAGCGACGCGACCGCGATGACCCGGCGTGCTCCAGGTGCTCGACGATAGCGTCAGGGCCGGGGAAGACCAGCCTGGTGTGGCCGTCGTCGAAGCGTACGAGGTAAGGCGGCGCGCCGCCGGATCCGTGCACCTCGACGATCTCGCCCGCGTGCTCCGCCTGGCCTACGACCTTGCCGTGCACGTGCAGTCGGTCGCCGACAGCTGCCTGCATGGCGTCCACCTCCTCGTCTTCCGCACCCCCGTGGCTGTGCCGCGAGCACCGCTGGCCCCGCCGTGCAACGCCTGTCACTGCGGGCGAACGCGGTTACGCGCTGCTCATACCCTCTCGCTGTCAGCTATACCGGGCCTGCTGCATCTCGGCAAGGCCTCCGGCGTGGAACCTTCGGGCCGTGTCGATGAGCTCGTCGAGCGGCGGCCACCACGGTCCGTGCTCCAGCGACCTGACGGTGTCAAGCAGGTTCGCCGTCATCGCCGGCGCACTGGCCTGGCCTGCGCCAACGCCCGCCGTTCCGGTAACGGCAACCCGGCGCGGCCGCGCAGCCCGTAGCGGGCCCAGGTACAGGTCAGGGCTCGTCTCGGCATCATCGGCGGTGGCCGCGACGAGGTAGTAGTCAGGTAGCTCGAACCGCTTTCCGCGCCACGCGGCCAAGGTGTCAGCGGCCTGTTCCTCGAAGCTGGCCGCCGAACCGGGTCCGCTGGCCACGTCCCACATGGCCTGCCAGGCTGACGCCACGCCGGCCAGCGGGTCGCCCGCTACCACGACGTAGGTGGCCCGGCGCCGCGCCGCCTCGCGCAGGGCGCGCGCGCCCGGCTCCCAGGTCGCCAGCGCCGGGGGAGCGAGGGCGGCAGGGCCATGCGTCCCGGCCGGCCGGCCGGATCCGTCAGGCCCGCCGGGCTCGGTCGACCCGGCCGCGCCGGACCGATCCGATCCGCCGGCGCGGACGACGGCGACGTTGCCGGACTCGGCGAGCGCAGCCAGCAGGCCGGCTGGCACGCGGCCCACCAGGGCAATCACCGTCGACGACTCGTGCCGCATCGCCATGATCCTACGGCGTTGGCTACCCCGTGACGGAGGGCCCGAAGCCGCCCTTGACGATGCGCCCGAAGCCGGACTAGCGTCACGGTCGAACAAACAGGAAACTTTCCTATTTGTTTGAGTATCGTCCGGACACCTGCTCCCCGCCCGCACTAGCAAGGGATCCACGCATGAGACGACTCACACCCATCTGGACCGGATTAGCGGCGGTTGCTGCCGCGGTGGTCACGCTCGGCTTCGCGGCGACCGGCGCCAGCGCCAGTGCCTCGGCCGGTGGAGACCAGGCACCGCCGGTGCCCTACCGGGTTTTCGCACCGTACTTCGAGACATACGACCTCAGCGCTGGCAGTCTGGCCGCTCAGTCACAGGAGTCGGGCGCCAAGTTCCTGTCGCTGGCGTTCCTGGAGACGCCGACAGCCGGTTCGTGCGTCGCTGACTGGAACGGCGACACGAGCCAGCCCATCGGATACGCGAGCTTCGGCAGCGACATCGCTGCCATTCAAGCTCGCGGCGGCAACGTCATCCCGTCGTTCGGCGGCTACACCGCGGACACCACCGGCACCGAACTCGCCGACAGTTGCACGAGCGTGCCGGCGATCGCGGCCGTCTATGAAAGCCTGATCACCACGTACCACATATCCCGCATCGACCTGGACGTGGAAGGCAACTCGGTCACCAATACCGCTGGGATCAACCGGCGAAACGAGGCCATCGCGCTGACCGAAGCGTGGGCAGCGAGGCACCACCTGCTGATCCAGTTCTCCTATACGCTGCCGACCATCCCGACCGGGCTGCCGGCCGCCGAGCTGGCTGTGCTGCAGAACGCCGTGGCCGACGGTGCCCGGATCAGCACCGTCAACCTGCTCACGTTCGACTACTACATCGGCACCGTGCAGGACATGCTGGCGGACACCGAGGCAGCCGCCGCCGGCCTGTTCAGCCAGCTGCAGACGCTGTATCCCGACGCAACAGCCAGGGAGCTCTGGCACATGATCGGTGTGACGGAGATGCCGGGCATCGATGACTTCGGCCCGGACGAGACCTTCACGACGGCAGACGCCCCCGCGCTGCTGCAGTGGGCCGAGCAGCAGGGCATCGGCACCCTGTCGTTCTGGGCGCTGCAGCGGGACAACGGCGGCTGCCCGGGCACCAAGGGCGCCGGTACCTGCTCCGGGGTAGCCCAGCCGCAGTGGTACTTCAGCCACGTTTTCGAGCCGTTCACTCGCTAAGAGCCGTCCTTGTACAGGTCGCGGCCGGGCCAGGTGATCCGCGGGCTGCTCGCGCCAGCGCAGTGGCCGCCCTCGCCTGACCCGGCTGAGTCGCACCGTTTCGCCATCGCGGCCCGACCGGCGCGCTCGGTTACCGCCGGACGTAGAGGACTGCGAACTGGTCGGCCGCGCGCAGCTGCCACTGGGCATCGTGCCGCAGTCGCGAGGCCAGTCCATAGCTACGCGGCACGAGCACACAACCCGCGCCCGCCAGGCCGCGGGACAGGTTCCCGAGGCCGTGCAGCACGCGTTCCTCGGCGATCAGCAGCGCAGGACCGTAGAGGTTGTTGCGGCCGTCCAGCGACACGGGTACGTCAGGCCGGGCCAGGATCACGTAGTCGCCAAGGAGATCGGTGGTAAAGAGCCTGCAGCCATGCGGTATGTCGGCCACCAGCGCAGCCGGGTACGTCTTTGGCTCCGGGCGCCCGATGTGGGTCAGGCTGGGCGCGGCCAGCACGACGACAGCAGCCATGGCCAGAGCGCCGCACCGCTGGAACATCACCCGTCTGCTGGTCAGGTACCGGCGGACTGGGTCTGGGGGAACCGACACGAACGCGGCCAGCACGGGGATTGCCAGGATCCCGACGAATGGCTGGAACCGAACCGCTTCAACAGCGCCCGCCATGCAGACGACGAGCGCGGCTAGCACGACAGCCTCGCGCCGCCGCCACGCGATGATGACGGCGGCCACCCCGGCGGCCATGATTAGGTCCTGGGTGGGGCTGGCCGGGTCAAATGGCAGCCACTCGGTGATGATCCCTGACGAGTCGGCCTGCACCTGGCTGGCCTGGTGGAGCACGCCGATCCCGTAGGGGCTCGCCAGACAGCCAACGGCAGCCGCGGCGGTGGCTGCCACGACGTAGCGCCAGCGTGACTCCCGCCGGGCCAGCACGAATAGCACCGCGGCGCTGACGCCGGCGATGCCGACCGCGAGCAGCGCCGTAGTGTGCAGGTTGATCCAGACCGCGGCCAGGAGCCCGGTGAGCGCGACCGCGCCCCATCGCAGGCCGCCCCGTTCGATCCCGCGCAGCAGCAAGATGAGCGCGGGCACTGCCGCGTAGTCGAAGAGCTGGGGCCGAGCCGTCAGCCAGCCGATGAGCAGCGGCGATGCCGAGTAGAACACTAGGGCAGCCGCGGTCGCCGACGCGCCGAGGATCCTCGCTAGCGCGAGCACCAGCGCAGTGATGCCCAGGGTGATCAGCGCGCACAGGGCGGCGGCGCCTGGCAGCCCACCCAGCCGGTAGGCGATCGCCACCAGCACGTCGAACCCCCAGGAGTTCTGGAAGTACGGCTTGCCGTGCACGGTCCAGCTGAAGGTATCGGTAGCCGGGATCGAGTGATGCGCGATCGTCACCAGGCCGACACGGATCTGCCAGAACGTGTCGCCCTCGCTGAGAACCCCGGCCCGGACGATGACAAGCGGCAGGAGGGCGAGCCACGCGAGCAGCCACGCGCGACGGCCGGCCATGCGTTGCCGCGCGTGGTCGCTGGCCTGCGGCATCTGCTGGCTGACGGCAGTGGTAAAGCCAAAGTTCATAGTGGGCCCAGCCCCGGTCCGGAGTGGACTAAACCCTATGCAGCCTCCGGCCGTTGCGCCGGGCGGATTTTGCCGTTTCGGTCGCCCGGAGGACATGTCAGCCGACCGGCCGACATGCGGACCCGTTGCCGCCGCTCAGAACCGACCGAGGCTGTCCTCCGCGGCGATGCCGGCCCGGCGCAGACGGCGAACGCTGCGGCCAGCCAGGCTCAGCGGGGGCATCGTGGTGATCGCCCACGCCATGGCGTCCTCCTCGGCCACGGCGAAGACGGGTCGCTCGGCCTCAGCGGCCAGTCGCGCTGACGTCGAGGCGACCGTCTGCACCGAGACGCCAAGCGCTCCGGCGATACAGGCGATCGACGTCCAGACTTTCCCCCCGCCCTCGAGGTAGCGCGCCGCGAGGAACAGCGTGCCGCCGAGCGCCGCGGCAACGCACAGCAGACCGAACCAGTAGTGCCGCAGCACGCCGCGGGCGATGGCGGCCGATCGGCGCAGTGCTGCCTCGCCGGCCGAGACGTAGCCCTCCGGAGTGAGCAGGCCTGACGTCTGCAGCTCTCCGATCAGGAGCATCAGCCAGACATCGCCCTGCTGGAGCAGGTAGGAGTACATCGTCTCGGCCGCTGGCGCCTGCGTTCGATGGCTCCGCACCAGCAGCGAGCTGGCTGCCCGGCCTGCCGGCTGCGCGGTCTCGCCCGTGGTTACCGCGACGAGATCGCTCCACCTGCCGACCGACGCGGCGACCACGGCAGCGGTCAGCGGCGGGAACTCGGGCGACAAAGTCACGAGCCAGTCCTGGAGTCTGGCGATGCGCCGGCGCTCAAGCTGGGTGCCGAGGTCGGCGTCGCCACCCGGCGGGTTGGCAGTGTCGCGCAGCGAGCGGCCGAGCTCGTAGGCGAGCTGTAGCTCGGGCCGCGCCGCGGTCAGCGCGGTGAGAATGGCGAGATTCAGCGACTCTAGCGCCGACCTCCGCGTCCGCTGCTGGTGGTCGTCGTCACCGCGAGGGATCTCGGCGATTCCTGCCGAGCCGGTGAAGTCGGGCAGCAGGCCTGTCAGCAGGTAGCGGAGACGGGCAAGTTCCAGCTCCCTGCGCTGCTCTGGGACTAGCTCGTTCACCGTCGGCAGCTGGGAGGGACGGTTCACGGGAGCGAGCGGGATGGTTCCGTACAGCACCGCCATGGTCCAGCCTGCGTACAGCGCGAGCTGCACAGGCCCCAGATCCGAGCCGGGCCCGACGGCGGGGGGCACCAAGGCCTCCTCGGCCACGACGAGAACGTTCACCTCGTCCAGTCCATTTCCACCTTGTGCTGCAAAAAGGTTGGCCCCGGCCGCGAGCAGACCGGCTTCCTGCAGCACCTCCGCCGCGAGTTCGGCAGCTTCCGTCGGCTCGCCGAACGGTGCGCCCTGCACGTCATCCTCATCGGCCATCGGACCCCCCTTTCGATCCCGCTGGCGCCTATATCAGCGGCCGGGCGCGTCGAATGACAGCACCGACACGCCCTATTGTCCGTGCCATTGCCGCGCCGGGGCGGGTAGCGGCGGTGGCGTCAGGAAATGCGGCGGATTGTCGAAATCCACGGCCTCGAGGGGATCCGTTGCGGCGGCGTCGCGTCTCGTCAGCGGCGGCAGATTCCATTTCCGCTCGATGAGCTTGAGGATCGACGTGTGGTCATAGACGGTGTTCGTCTCGTATCCCGGCCTGGCGTACGGCGAGACGATTACCGCAGGGACCCGGAAGCCCAGGCGGTTATAGGTGGTCGGCCCGTCGTCTGCCGCCTGGAGTTGCTTGGCATAGCTCGTGAAGGACAGCAGCAGCCGCAGGAATGCGTTGCGCTCCAGGAGGCTGTGGCCCGGCACGTCGTCCGGCTCGACCGCTGGCGGCGGATCGACGTGGTCGTAGTAGCCGCCGTGCTCGTCGTACAGCCAGATCAGCAATGTCTTCGGCCATCCCTTGCCAGTCATGACGGCGTTGATCACCTTGGCCGCGAATCCCTCGCCGACCTGGATGTCCTGCGGGTTCTCTTCGGAGCAAGTGCCGAAGTCCGGATCGACGATGCTGACCGCAGGGAGCTTGCCAGCCCTCGCTGCCTGCCAGAAGCTCGTGATGGGGCGCAGGTGGTTGATCGATCGCAGCAGACCAAGCGGGTATAGCCCGGCGGTTGTCTGCAGCTTGCTCTCCAGTGCCGGGATCAGTTGCGGGAAGATCGCCGCCGTGAGCGCGCCGAGTACGCGCAGGAAGTTGAGGCCCGACGAGCGCGACAGCAGTCGCCAGTTGACTGTGACCCGTGACAGGTGATGGTAGTTAACCCAGCTAATGCCGTGTGCGGACAGCAGGTCAAAGACCGTGCCGGATGCCGGGTAGTCGACCATACCGAACGCTAGGTCGTCGATCAGCCCGTGGGCGGTGCCCGAGATCAGGAACCGTCGGTTCGGAAACGTGGGACCGAGGCAGGACGAAAACCAGCGGGTTGCCAGCGGGAAGGTTTTCGCCAGTCCGTAATAGAAGGGCAGGTCTTTCTCGTCCCAGTAGGTCATTGGTATTGAGGCGTCCAGGCCGGGCAGCGTCCGCTCCACGCTCTGGACAAAGCCGTCTAGCTGTCCGTCCGCCCACTGGATGTGAGTCGCGTTCCAGGTCTGGGTCGGCACGCCACTCTTCTGCCTGGTGCCCGTGAAGTGCCGCATCCGGACGACCGAGCCGTCCTCCGTCTTGTTCGTCGGCGACGGCAGTCCCTCCGCGTTGCGGGGCAGCCCATCACCCCGGCCGTCGAGCATGCCGAAGTAGTTGTCGTAAGAGTGGTTTTCCATCATCACGATCACGATGTGCTCGACCTGCGGGAGCCGGTCGGTGCCGATCGCCGCTTCAGGCTCCGGGCGGGTGCCAGGACCGGCGCCGCGCCGCGCGAGCCGACGCCTGGCAGCCGCCTTTTCTAGTCGGTCCAGCATGCGGTCAGCCTGCCACAACTCGGTCATGACTGACAGCAGCTAGACACCGAGCCGTCGGGCGCCAGGACCGCAGGCGGCGCCGTCGTCAGCCCTCCGGCCGTGACGCAAAAAATACTTGGTCGTCCAACAAAATTTGCCGCACGGCCTGACGCTGGTCAAAAGCGTCGGATACCATCTGATCATCATGCGGCGCTTCGTACTCATCCTTAGCAGCCGTAGCGGGACCTGATCCAGGGCAGGCCGGCGACCCGCTGCGGGGGTGAGGCGCTGGCCGTAGTCCGGAGTCTTGGGACGCATCCCTAAGCCGCATCCCGGCATTCCGCAGCCCGCCAGACGCGGTCCCGCGCCGGGGCGGTAGTGCGGGGCCGGTGCATTGAAGCGGACGAACCGGGGACGACTCGACCGGATAGCGCGGTTCCAGCCCAGCTGGCCTGCCTGCCAAGCCAGGACGCCCGCGAGGAGTAACCGCGATGTCGAGAACACAGCCAGGCCCCGCCGCCGAGGCAGAGTCACTGAATGCCCGGCGGCGAGCACAGGAAGCGGTCCAGGAGGCGATGGACCGTCGCGACAACGGCGGTGACAGTGCCACCGCCACCGACGCCTATAACTGACGCGGTGAGCGGGTACTTCGGCTAGGCCCCGCCGGCCGCGGTACTCGCCCGCTGACCACCGAGAGGATCGCCATGAACGCCAGCCTGACCGAGAAGCTTCACTTCGAGATTCGTGCCAGCCGCACTCCGGTCCCGGCGGATGCCCGGGCGCAGCTGCTGGCGGATCCGGGTTTCGGCCGGGTATTCACCGATCACATGGCGACCATTCGCTGGTCGGAGACCGACGGCTGGCACGACGCGCGCGTCGAGCCGTACGGGCCGATCACCCTGGACCCGGCGGCCCAGGTGTTCCACTACGGCCAGGAGATCTTCGAGGGACTCAAGGCCTACACCCAGGCCAACGGCTCGGTTGCGGCGTTCCGTCCGCACGCGAACGCGGCGCGATTCAACCGATCAGCCGCCCGCATGGCGATGCCCGAGCTGCCGGAGCCGGTGTTTGTCCGCACCCTTGAGCTGCTCGTGCAGCAGGACCGAGACTGGGTGCCCACGGCCGACGGGCACAGCCTCTACCTCCGCCCGTTCGCCATTGCGACGAAGGTGGGGCTCGGCGTGAACCACCCGTCGTCGGACTACCTGTTCACCCTCATCGCCTCGCCGGTGACGGGATATTTCGGCGGCGAGGTCAAGCCCGTCAGCGTGTGGGTGTCGGAGGACTACACCAGGGCCGCGCCCGGCGGTACTGGCGAGGCCAAGTGCGGTGGCAACTACGCCGGCGCGTTCGCCGGCCAGCAGCAAGCCATCGATCACGGCTGTGATCAGGTCGTCTGGCTGGACGCGGCACAGCGCCAGTGGGTCGAGGAAATGGGCGGCATGAACGTCTGCTTCGTCTACGGCTCCGGCGCTGACGCCCGCATCATGACGCCCGCGCTGACCGGATCCCTGCTGCCAGGAATCACCAGGGACTCGCTCCTCAAGCTCGGTCCCGACCTCGGCATTCCCGCCTACGAAGGCAAGATCTCGCTCGGAGAGTGGCGATCGGACTGCGCATCGGGCGAGATCACTGAGGTGTTCGCCTGCGGGACGGCCGCGGTGATCACGCCTATCGGTATGGTGCGCAGCGCCGAGGGCGACTGGGTAATCGGCGACGGCACGGCCGGCCCGGTCACGAGCCTGCTCCGCGACGAGCTGGTGGGCATCCAGTACGGCCGCACGGCCGACCGCTACGGCTGGATGCACACGCTCGCCTAAGCCAGTAACCGACGGAGCCCGGCGGCCGCTTGCGGCACACGCGACCAGATGGTCGACTGCCTCATGAGGGGCTGACTGGCGTGGGAGCAGGAGGCTGGCGTGGGCTGCGAGATTTCCTGGTTCGGTCCGCTGTGCGACGAGGACCATGAGTTCCTCGGCGTGCCAGACCCTAGCCTGCTGTCGAGCTGGGAACACACTCGCGGGATCGTGCTGCGGGCGGACGAGGCTGGCTTTGACAACCTGCTGCTGCCGTCGAACTACCTGCCGGGGATCGACTCGATCGCGTTCGCGGCCGGGGTCGCACCGCTGCTGCGGCGGCTACAGCTGCTGGTCGCCGTGCGGATGGCGGAGATGTGGCCACCGCAGCTGGCCCGTCAGCTTGCGACCCTCGACGAAATGCTCCGCGGCAGGCTGACCATCAACATCATCTCCTCCGACCGGCCGGGCGAGGAGCTGGAGTCGGCCCCGCGGTACCGGCGCACGCTGGAGATCATGCGCGTGCTCCGCGATCTGCTGGATGGCAAGCCGGTCGACGTGAACGGCGAATTTGTCCGGCTGACCCTGGATCCGCCGCGCATCCGCCCCGTCGGTGGCTGTCCGCCGTTCTACTTTGGCGGCCTGTCCGAGGCGGCGAGGGACGTGGCAGCCCAGGCCGCCGATGTCTTTCTGATGTGGCCGGACACGATGCCTGCGGTCGAGGCCGTGATCGCGGACATGCGATCGCGGGCTACCCGGTACGGCCGGGAACTGCGGTTCGGATACCGCGTGCACGTGGTCGTCCGCGACAGCGAGCAGGAAGCGCGCGCGGCGGCCCGGCGGCTGGTGTCCCGGCTGGACCCGGAGACTGGTCGGCGCCTTCGGAACCTGTCGCTCCATCCGACGTCCGTTGGGCAGCTGCGCCAGGGCGAACTGCGCGATCTGGCCGACGACGAGGGTTACGTGGAGCCCAACCTGTGGACCGGCATCGGCCGGGCTCGCTCGGGCGCCGGGGCCGCCATCGTCGGGGATCCCGATCAGGTGCTGGCCAAGCTGCGCAGCTACGCCGACATCGGCATGGAGGCGTTCATCCTGTCGGGCTACCCACACTCGGCCGAGTGCGACCTGTTCGCCCGGCACGTGCTGCCGCACCTCGAGCACGGCCCGCTGCTGCCGCGTACGGGGGCGCCCGCGGCCTGACCAGCCGCCGGGCCGCCAAAACGGCCGCTACGACCGTTGGAGCAGCGACGCCCGGATGGCGCAAACCGTGGGGTAGGCGTCGTTGACGCCATCGTCGCGGCTGCCGCAGGGTGGATGCATGACGCAACGGCGCATCGTCTTCATAATCTTCGAAGGCTTCCAGTCGCTGGATCTCGTCGGCCCGTATGAGGTGTTCCAGAACGCATCGGGCCTCACCGGTGGATACCGGTGCGAGATCGTTGCGCCGACGGCCGGGGCCGTCACGTCGGGCAACGGCCTGCCCGTGCAGGCCGGGTTCGGTGTGTCCACCGCGGACCCAGCCGATGTCGACACGCTGGTAGTGGCCGGCGGCGGCGGCGTCGACGCGGCGCGCCATGATCCGGCCCTGGTCGGCTGGATCGCCGCGGCCGGAGCTGATGCCCGCCGGGTGACGTCGGTGTGCAGCGGCGTCTTCCTGCTGGCGGCCGCCGGGCTCGTCACGGGCCGCCGGGTGACCACGCACTGGGCGCGCGAGGCGCAGCTGCGCCGGGAGCACCCCGACCTGCAGGTCGACTGTGACCCGATCTTCATTCGGGACGGCCGGGTGTGGACGTCGGCCGGGGTGACGGCCGGCATGGATCTCGCGCTCGCCCTCGTCGAAGCTGACTTGGGTCGCGAGGTGGCACACGCGGTCGCGCAGGAGCTGGTGATGTTCTTGCGGCGACCCGGCAGTCAGTCGCAGTTCAGCGTGCCGCTGTGGTCCGGGCAGCCGCGGACCGACCCGATCCGGGCCGTCGTCACGGCGATTCACGCCGACCCCGGCGCCGGGCACGGGCTCGCCGAGCTGGCCGGTCGCGCGGGCCTCAGCCCACGGCACTTCCAGCGCCGGTTCACCGCCGAGCTTGGCACGCCGCCGACCGCGTACGTCGAGCTCGTCCGGGTCGAGGCCGCGCAGCGCGCGCTGACCGACGGCGACGAGCCGGTCGACACGATCGCGCGCCGCTATGGCTTCGGCACTGCCGAGACGCTCCGCCGCGCCTTCCACCGGCACACGCGCATCGCGCCATCCGACTACCGGGACAGGTTCCGGTCGACCAGGGAGATTGCATGACAACCTACGGGCTGCTCGTGTTCGACGAGGCAGAGGAACTGGATTTCGTGGGGCCGTGGGAGGTGTTCACGACGTCGGCGAACATCCGGGGGAACGTCGACAGCGCGGTGCTCGTCGCCGAGCGGCTGGACCCGGTGCGGTGCGCCAAGGGCCTGCGGGTGCTGCCCGATCACACGCTGGCCAGCCATCCGCCGCTCGACGTGCTGCTGGTACCGGGCGGCATGGGCACGCGCCGCGAGGTGGCCAACGGGGCGGTGATCGACTGGATCCGGGCGGTGTCGGCGACCGCCGCCTGGATTACGAGCGTGTGCACGGGTGCGTTGCTGCTGCACGAGGCCGGCCCCGCGCGCGACCGCAGGGTCGCGACGCATCACGCCTTCGAGGACCAGCTTCAGGCTCGCGGCGATGTCACCGTGGTGCGGGACGCTCGCTACGTCGTCGACGGCAATCTTGTTACCAGCCAGGGCGTGTCGGCCGGGATCGACATGGCGCTTTGGCTCGTCGGCGCGCTGCACGGCCGCGACCACGCACGGCAGGTCCGCCGGTATATCCAGTACGATCCGGCGCCGCCCTACCTCGCCGACGAACCGATCGCGTCGTGGCGCGGTGCTGGCTGCGGCGCCGGGTAGTGGCCGCTGCTAGCCTCGCGAAGCATGCACGCAGCAGGCCGAGGCATCGCCACCATCGCCGGCCGGGACGACACCACGCTGGAGGTCTGGTACCCCAGCCTCGCACTAGGCGAGCCGCCCGCGGCGCCGACGGCCCTGACCGCTGACCGCGACCCCGAGCGGGGTGTCCGGTTCGAGATTGCCGAGACCCGTATCGACCTCGACGTGCCGCCGGACGGAGCGGCCGACGCCTATCTTCGGCTGCACCTGCTATCGGCGCGGCTGGTCCGGCCGCGCGAGCTCAACGTCGACGGCATCTTCGGTCAGCTGGCACCCGTCGCGTGGACCGATCTGGGTGCCGTCCACCCGGCGGACCTCGACGAACTGCGAGCACGACGTCGGCTGGCGGGCGGGACCCTGGCGGTCCATGGCATCGACAAGTTCCCGCGGATGACCGACTTTGTGTCGCCGTCCGGGGTCCGGATCGCGGACGCCAACAGGGTCCGGCTCGGTGCGTACCTGGCGGAGGGAACGGTGGTCATGCACGAGGGCTTCGTCAACTTCAACGCCGGCACGCTAGGCCCTTGCATGGTCGAGGGCCGGATCACCGCGGGCAGCGTGGTCGATTCGGACTCCGACATCGGCGGGGGGTCGTCGATCATGGGCACCCTGTCGGGCGGCGGGACGCATGTCACAAGGATCGGCAAGCGATGCCTTCTCGGCGCGAACGCCGGCACCGGCATCTCGCTCGGTGATGACAGCGCTGTCGAAGCCGGTCTGTACATCACCAGAGGAACCCTCGTCACGCTGCCCGACGGAAAGGTCGTCAAGGCGATCGAGCTGAGCGGTCAGCCCGGTGTCTTGTTCCGCCGGAACAGCGTGCGCGGCACCGTTGAGGCCGTGCCGTGGAAGTCGAGCACATTCACCGGCCTGAACCCGGCCCTGCATACCTGAGGCGTCGACGCGCGCGCCGCTCCCACCGCGTTCGTGGCGGATATCGCGCGGGTAGAGCCAGATCAGTCGCGCCATCACGGGAGGGACGGATGCCGGACCCTGATCGCTTTCTCCGGGGCTCGTTCACGCCGGTCACGGAGGAGATCACCGCCTATGAGTTGCCCGTGACCGGCCGCTTGCCGACCGCGCTGAGCGGCCGCTACCTCCGCAACGGGCCGAATCCGATCGGTCTAGACGACCCCGGCTACCACTGGTTCCTTGGCGCTGGGATGGTCCACGGCGTGGCCCTCCGCGATGGCAAGGCCGCCTGGTACCGCAACCGCTGGGTCCGCTCCAAGGCGGTCGCTGCGGCACACGGCGAGCCGTGGCCTGGTGGACCAGTGCACGAGAACATGGACTTCGCGGCCAACACGCATATCATCTCGCACGCCGGCCGCACGCTGGCCACGGTCGAGGCGGGGCCATTGCCGTACGAGCTGACGTACGAGCTCGACACGATCGGCCCGTGTGACTTCGGCGGCACGCTCCCTGGCGGCTTCGCCGCGCACACCAAGCTGGATCACCACACCGGCGAGCTGCACGCCATCGCGTATTTCTGGGCCTGGGATCACGTGCAGCACGTCATTGTCGACCGAGCCGGCAACGTCGCCCGCACCACGGATATCCCCGTCGCTGACGGTCCGATGATGCACGACTTCGCGCTCACGAGCAGGTACGTCGTGTTGCTGGACCTGCCGGTGACCTTCAGCATGAGTGCGGTCAGCGCGGGCAGCGAGATGCCGTACGTGTGGAATCCGGAGCATCAGGCCAGGGTTGGCCTGCTGCCCAGGGACCGAAGCGCGGACGTCCGCTGGATCGAGATCGATCCTTGCTGGGTGTTTCACTGCCTGAATGCATACGACGACCCGGACGGCCGCATTGTCGTCGACCTCTGCCAGTACAACGAGTCCTTCGACGTATCTACGCTCTGGGCAGCGCATGGTCCGGTCACGCTGGACCGGTGGATCATCGACCCGGTCGCTGGCACGGTGTCGCAGCATCGGCTAGACGACCGCGGCCAGGAGTTCCCGCGCGTGGACGACCGGCTCGTCTCCCAGCCGCATCGGTACGGATATAGCGCGGTAATCGGTGAAGTGGTCCGGGCCATCACGGTCGCCGGCGACTTCTCCGACGACGCGTTCGCGAACGCGCTGCTCCGCCACGATCTTGCGCGGGGCACGACCGAGACACGCGAATTCGGACGCGACGCCACCGTGGGCGAGGCGGTATTCGCCCCGGCCGCCGCCGACGCCGCTGAGGACGACGGCTACGTCATGGCGTTCGTCCACAACCCCGACCGCGGTGCTTCCGACCTGGTCCTGCTGAGTGCTCAGGACTTCACGGGCGAGCCGGTGGCAACAGTCCACCTGCCGGCCCGGGTACCTCTCGGCTTCCACGGCAGCTGGCTGCCCGACAGCTAGTTACTGGCGCCTCCGGCCCCGGTTGCGACATCGCTCACCGCCGAGCAGCCGGGACCGCGGATGGCCCAGCGCGCAGCAGGGGCAGACCACAGGACTGCCTATCGGTTCGGCGCACCGGTGAACGTGGCGTAGACACCTTGCTGGAGCCGAGCCCAGCGGCCCCAGCGC
>Ga0187783_10001222_pt1 | contig 18965 bp, 11 predicted proteins | sample 1015_SJ02_MP02_2_FD_132471 | JGI IMG/M metagenome (GOLD analysis project Ga0187783, IMG submission 132471) | Tropical peat soil microbial communities from peatlands in Department of Meta, Colombia - 1015_SJ02_MP02_20_MG | ecosystem: Environmental > Terrestrial > Soil > Wetlands > Peat | place...
CCCGGCAGATAGTTGTAATCGGGCGAGCGAAGGAAGCCGTAACCGTCCGGCAAGATTTCGAGCACACCCTCGGCGAAGATGTGTCCTTCTTTTTCGCTCTGCGCCTGAAGTATTTTGAAGATTAGATCTTGCTTGCGCAGTCCGCTTGCGCCAGGGAGGTCCAAGGATCGGGCGATCTTGGTCAACTCCGTAATGTTTTTTTCTTTCAGTTCAGCGATGGTCATTATGAATCACCTGCGAAGGGAGATTTTCCAGGAAGGCCGTTCAGGGGGAAGACTTGTCGCAATGCAGACAGCGGAGCGGTCAGGCAGCCCGCCGCTGCGCCTCAGCAAAGTGTTCCGGCTCTGACAGAACCGTCTGCCGTTCCGAGCTCGCGATCCGGTCTAAAACCTCATTCATCGTTTCTTGAATTCTGGTGTTTGGCTTGTGAAACTTACGCGTAGCCTTTGAGGCGAGCTGGCACAACATATAGCGATTCCGCAAGGTGTGTAAAGCATCGAAAACTCGATCCGAACGCATTGTTCTCTTATGTCTCCTGACCAAGCCAACCAGCCAAGCACCCACCTGAGTGTCCTAAGGGTCCACAACCAGAGTGTGTAAGTAACTCATTGCAGATGGGTTGTACGGGAAAGCTCTGGTTAATGATATAGATGCTCCCGGACAGCCAAAAGTTTCTCGGATAGGCTGCGGCTGACAGCGGGAAGCTCGTCCGACAGGATACGGAACCTTTCGGAACATTTTAACCTACGTTACATTGAAGCAAAGGTCAAGGAAAACTTGTGTAAAATCTTCACATTTTTTGGACTTCAGTAACCCCTTTTCTTGGAGATAGAAGGGCTCGGAGGCAGTCGGTCCTCCTCTAGGCTCACACCAGCCGGTGAACAAATCCACCGTGACACGCCCGCTTTCGTCAAAGCCAAGGATCGTAGAGACGGGCTGCCCCACCCCTTAAGAATGGATCGCGCAGGGAGTAGAGTGGTGGAGATCCCCACTCCGCCCACTCTGCTCACCAGCTCGCTCTTCCATCCATCGATCGTCGTTGGCGGGCTCCATCGATTAAGGTGGTGTGAGGCCCGTATAGTCGCCGATCTTTTTGGCATCGTAGGGAGCGTTCAGCTCGTCGAAGCCGGCACCTGCGTCATCGATTTTGCCCTGCGCCCACACGATCTTCTTTTGCGGGTCGATTTCAAAGACCTGATTTTCAAACTGGTTGCTGATCAGGGTGTTCCCGTTTGCCAACCGGACTGCCCGGCTCGGAAGCGGGCAGGTGCCAGCCGCGTCGCAGCTCCCCGGCTGGCTGGTGGTATCGTATTCAAACTCGATCTTCTTGGTCGCGCTAACCCCTAAGATGCGGTGATTGTTGGAATCGGTAATCAGCGTCTGGCCGTTGGGCAAACGGCTGGCAAAGGCGGCGCCGCTGAGCTCTGAGCTGGTGCAAGAACCATAGCTCCAAACAATCATCCTACTGCGGGTGACTTCGATTACCCGGTTATTACTTTCGTCGGCCATCAGAATGTGGCCATTCGTCAGCAATTCCGCGCTGTTGGGGCTATTCAGTTCATTCTTGCCACAGCCCGCCACCCCCGTTGTCCCGTACTGCCATACGATCTTGTTGGTAAAGGGGTCGACCTCAATCACCCGTTGGTTGCCCTGATCAGTAATGAGCACGTCGAAGTTCGTCAACAGGGTGTTTTGCACTGGGGTATTCAGTTCATTGGGGCCGGATCCGGTAACCCCGGCTTTGCCATATTGCCAAACGATTTTCCCGGCTTGATCAACGATCATGACGCGATTGTCCGCGCAGCCGTTTGGGCAGTCCGGAGTGCCGCCAGGCGGAATCCCCGTCCCCGCGATCAGGGTAAAATCCCCGATCCGCTGCGCATCATTGACGCCTACAACGGTGTCTGGTCCGGGCTTATTCGAACCTGTTCCAAAGCGCCAAACAACTTTGTGGTTATTCGGGTTAACCTCGATGACGCGATTGTTGAACTGATCGGAAATCAGAATGTTGCCGTTGGTGTTGAACTGATCTCCCTGTGCCTGAGCAGCCAGGCCAGTACAAACCAAAACCCAGGTAACCCACAACGCGTCCTTGAGCCAGAGAGAAACTTTCATACGATCCTCCAAGGAACGCCGGATCTGCGCCTGCCGGATCCGGTATGGCTGCGGTCATGAATGTTAGGGGGGAAGTCCCAGGGATATGGCCCGATAGAACGAGAGCAATTCTGGCCAAGCATGTACTAACGACTGTCAAAAGATTGTCAAATCTTTGTCAATCCTTGTGAAAGTTAGATATTGGGTTAGTAACTGACCCGGTACCCTGCACCTTTTGTGCTGGCTGGGGCTGCTCACGTGGCTCACATCACAACGCTGCGAGTCGCTAACGGACTGACCGCATCGCGAGCTGGCGATTAACACCCAAGCCCGACTCAGGTTGCGTGACGAGATCGACGCTGCCTCCAGCGAGCGTGCTGGCTGAGGATGACGGTGGTTCCGAGTTACTTCCGGCGGAACCCTTTTGGATATCCAACGCCAAGCAAGCTCCACCTACAATTCTAGAAGTGGCTGCTGCGTAGCATTGACATACTTTTAAGCACTGATGCCGGGAACCAAGCAAAATGAGAGCGGGGTTCGAGGAGTCTGCATCTATCATCCCTGGTTAGATTTAGTGGTGGGATGCGGCGCATGGTCGATTCCTTTATTGTTGCTCGCTTATTGCTCTTCTGCCGCCAGCACCCTGATATGGTCCGTCGTTTTCTATGTCCTCGCATTGTTTTTAAATTATCCGCATTACATGGCGACGATCTATCGCGCCTATCACACGAGAGAGGATTTTGAGAAATACAGAATCTTCACAGTGCACATCACGCTGCTCGTGGTGCTGACTGTGATTGCGTCACACCTCTGGATTCGCGCTCTGCCTTGGATCTTTACCGTATATCTAACAGCCAGCCCATGGCACTATAGCGGGCAGAACTACGGCCTATGCATGATGTTTGCCCGCCGGGCGGGTGCCAAGCCCAAGTCTGTCGAGCGTCACGCCCTGTACCTAGCATTCCTGATCTCCTATGCAGTCTTATTCCTGAACTTCCACACCGGACATTCTGCCGATCCTCTATTCGTGTCGCTCAACATCCCTGAGGCGATAAGCTCGCGAGCGCAGGTCATCCTCACCATCGCATTTGTGGCCTGCTCTGCTTTCAGCTTGGCCCGACTTACCTCGCAAACCGAATTCTGTAGAATGATCCCGTCCCTCACTTTGTTTTCCACGCAATGTGTCTGGTTCTTGCTGCCCACACTGCTCTCGTTGCTCGAACGATTCCAAGTTCCGCAGAGCCGCTATAGCACGGGCGTTCTTGCCGTAATGCACTCCGCGCAGTATCTCTGGATCACCAGTTACTACGCCAAGCGAGAGGCGGCAAACGCGCTCGCCCAGCCGTGGCGTCCCTTTGCTTATTTCGCGATTCTCGTTGTCGGGGGCATTGCGCTCTTCATTCCCGGCCCCTGGCTCTCCAGCCTCGTGTTCCATTTTGATTTCACGCGGAGCTTCTTGATTTTCACCGCCCTGGTGAACATCCACCACTTCATCCTTGACGGTGCGATCTGGAAATTGCGGGATGGACGTATCGCCGCCTTGTTGGTAAATTCGTCCGCGCAAATTGCTGATGGCGCGATTGCGGCCGGAAGCCGGACGATGACAGCAATACGCTGGCTTGCCGGACCTAGTTCGAGCGCTCGGGCTCTGCGTGTGGCAACAGCTTCGGCCGTGCTGATCTTGGGTTGTGTTGATCAAGTGCATTATTATTTCGCCCTGCACGGTAGCAATCTAGCCGATCTGAAGCACGCGGCTTCGCTGGCTCCTTACGACACACCCCTGGAGGTGCGCCTGGCGCACGAAGCGCTCGAGGAGGGCAAACCTCAAGATTCTGTCGCTGCCTGGCAATACGCAATCGAGGCCGATCCATCGGATCCAGCTCCGCGCGATGCCTGGCTGAGATATCTCACGCAGGAGAAACGGCTAGATGAGGCATACCAGCTCACCGGCAGTTGGCTTAAAGTCGCGCCCCGGGATGCGGCTTTGTTGGTAAATCATGGCATCCTCGCCCAGCAATTTGGACATGCTGATGAAGCCGAGTTGAGCTTTCAGAAGGCCCTCATCCTCGATCCTTCACAGGCCGATGCCGACCTCTATCTGGCCTCCGAGTTGGAAACACAAGGCAAGCTCGAAGATGCGATCGGGCACTACCGGGCCTTCCTCGAGAAGGTGGCGAAACGTCCCGCATCGAACCTGCCGCCAGCCGCCAACTTGATCGCTGTGGCGCTGAAGTTGGCCGATGCGAACGCCCGGACCAATCATTCCGACTTGGCGTTAGAGTATTACAAGATGGCGCGCACCCTTGCGGCTCAAACGGGGGAGAGGAAGTTAGAGAGCTTTGCCGACGCGGCAGAGGCTTCACTGCGGGCGAAGCTCGGACAAAGCAGCAACGCATTGTCGCTCTATCAAAGGGCTCTCAAGCTCGATACCGGACTCGAGGACCACCACAGCGAGGCTATCGATTGGTACCTGTACGGGATGTTCTTGCGAAACACAGGTTTTCCCGCAACCTTTGTCTACGCGAGTTTGCTCAAATCGCAATCGTTGTTGTCTTCCGATAACAGCAGTCAGGAACTAGCGATGGCGAACATCCGCAAAGACTTGGAGCGGCAACTTGGTGCCCAGGCTTCCGTCATCCGTCGCAATCCTGAGCCCATACTGCGCGAGGCCCTCGAGCTAACGCGTTAGCTATAGGGGGATTAAATTCGCTTGGCCCTCACACAATGATTTCCGGGATTGGGTTTCCTTTTCGACAGGCGGTATGACTATCGCCCTTACCGATTGGACGGACTTCCGTTCTTTCCCCTCGGGACAGCGATCCACAAGCGACCCGACGGCGTCCCGTTTGTGATGGACAGTACTCAAGATTAAGGTACGCGATCTGCGCCAGACCCGCTCGAACCGTCGTGATGATGATGGATAGTCTCCAAGACGGTGAAGAGTCACCAATTCGATTCGGAGGTGCGTAAAAAGCAGGCCAATAGAATCGTCGGATCTAACGCCCGTAGTACTTCGCGTTGCGCTCGGTGAATTGTTTCCATTTTTCCGGAAGATCATCCAAGGCAAAAATAGCGGAAACCGGACAGACCGGCACGCACGCGCCACAATCGATGCACTCGACCGGATCGATATACAGCATCTCCTCTTCGGCGAATGCCGGTTCATCCTTCTTCGGATGAATGCAATCCACTGGACAAGCATCCACGCATGCGGTGTCTTTGGTGCCGATGCACGGTTCTGCAATCACATAGGTCATGAGTCTACATCTCCCCTAATTTGCGCACGCTAACAGAAGCGCACATTTTAGCAAGAATTCCTTCGCGCCGCACAGCTTTGTGCCGCCCTGAATCTAGTATACGAGATTCAGCCGCTGCTCGGGCCCTTCCGCAGGTCGACCGACTGGCGAACTATCGAACGCCCGCCGCCTCTCGGTCTTCGCTAGGCTCATACTCGACGATGTATCCTGCTACCGCACTGGCGGCAACCGTGAGCGGACTCGCCAAATACATCTGTCCCGGTCCGCTACGGCCGGGGAAATTCCGGTTTTGAGCGCTGATCACCACCTGCTCCGGCCGGGTGGTGACCCCCGGCCCGGCATTAATGCAGGCGCCGCAACTGGGCTCGATGACGTGGGCTCCAGCCTTCTCGAAAATCGCCAGATACCCTTTGCGCAGGCAGTAATCCCGCGTCTCTTGCGATCCGAACTGAATGTAGAACTTGACGGAATCGGCCACCCGTTTCCCACGCTTCAGCGCGTCCGCCAGCACGGCCGCGTACATGTCCATGTCTTCGTTTTTCCCGGCCGTGCAGGTACCGCCATAGGCCAACTCGATGTGAACGGGAGTGGTCAGCTCCCGGATGGACTTGCCGTTTCCAGGGTCTCCCGGGGTGGCGACCATCGGCGTAATTTCCTCGGCATCGAGCTCGATCACGTGGGCATACTGCGCACCGGGATCGCTGTAGAGTCCCTCGACTCTGGCTTCGGCTTGCCTCGGATCCATCGCTCGCCGCTCGATGAGAAAATCGACCGTCTTTCGGTCGGGTGCGACAATGCCGGTGAAGCCGCCAATCTCGGCCGCCATGTTGGTCATGGTGGCGCGTTCGTCCACGCTCAGTTCTTCAATGGCATCACCGGCATACTCCATCACTTTGGCCAGCGCCTTGCCGCTGCGAACATAATCCAGGCTGAGTATCTTTAGGATGAAATCCTTGGCGGTGACGTTCGCATGCTTCTTGCCGCGGATGATGATCTTCACCGATTCCGGCACCCTCACCCGGACGTCGGTCGTGATCCAGCTGTTAAAAACATCCGTCGTGCCGATGCCGAAGGCGACGCAGCCGATCGCCCCGACATGCGGAGTGTGGGAGTCCGATCCCACGTTCAACTGGCCGGGCAGGGCATAGGTTTCGAGCACGATGGAATGACAAATCCCTTCCGAACCCTTGCGGTCTTTCAACTCGCCGTGCAGTCGAATCCCTTGTTTTTGCGCGAAATCCTGCTGCTTGAGCTTGAGCTGCGTAGCCAGGTCGAGCAAGCCCAGTTTCTTCTTTTCTTCTGAAATCACTTCGTCCAAGAACGTGAGGTGGTCCCGAAAGAAGAGAATGGTCGAAGGATCGTTGACCTTAGCGTCTTTCCCCAGGTAGTGCTCGAAGAAAATCGCCGCCATGGGCGTAACGTATTCGTGGCTGAAACGAAGGTCGGCACGCGCGAATCCGGTGTCGCCGGGTTGGACACAAGGAACCCCGACCTGGTTTCCCTCGTTGACCATGTGCCGGGCAAAGATTTTTTCCGCCAAAGTCATCGGACGCTTCCCGGTAGTGATCGGCGGCAGGAAGACCTTCTTCTCGGTGCGCGCGACATTGAATGGAAACAGGCCGCCCCACTCGATCACCTGGCGGGTGATTTCATCCTCCCCGCGAGTGAACTCGCTCAGAGGAATTTCTTCGCCCGCGCGAATCTTGTCGACCAGCGAGAAATCGGTAGAAGTGAGCACGCCGAGGTTCTGGCAGTTCTGCTTGTAGATCCGCTCGATATTCTCCGCCACCACCAGACGGATTCCGGCGCACATCTCGGCGTAGGGAGATTGCTCGCGACTTGATCCCTTCCCGCGTCGCTTGCCGCTGACCGAGCAAACAAAGCCGCCGTTTCTGACCGCGGAGCGCCCGATCGGAAGCACCCCTCCGCACTTCAGACCCAGGTACGGAATTTCGCCGAGCGTCTGGTCAAAGTAGAAGCAATAGTGCGCGGGCGTGATCTCATCAGTAGAAATATCATCGCGCAACTTGGGATTGTTAGCCGGATTTTTCGTGTCCCACGGCAGGTCTTCGCCCGCCAGCTGACGCTGGATCAGCTCCGGATCCTCGGTCAAAAACAATATGCGCCCGGTGAGACGTACCTTCTCCGGTCGCTTGTTAATCTTGGTTGCAAGTAGCGGCGTCATCACAATTCCGGCCCTGGTTTGCAGCTAGAAGATGCGATCGAACTATGCTTATTGTAATCCCTCTGCCCTACCGGTTCGGCCCGGGCCTTGACGCCGTACATGAACCCGGGGGAGCCAACTGCGAGCGCCCGCTTGCTCGTCCAGCAGCCCCGGCGAGCCGGCCCCATCACCCCCGGTACTCGCGCAAGTCCGGTAGAGGCGCCAGCCCATTTCCGCTAAGAATCCTCTCAAACTCGGCCTGCAATGCAGGATGAACCAGACCGTTCGAGGCCAGAGTTTCCCGGCTGTTGAGCTCGAACGGGCACCCGCTGAAGTCGGTGACCTTGCCTCCCGCTTCCTCGACGATCAGCACGCCCGCAGCGGTATCCCAAGGATTGAGGTTGAATTCCCAAAATCCGTCGAAGCGCCCACTGGCCACGCAGCACAAATCGAGGGCCGCGGAGCCCGCGCGGCGCACACCGTGCGTGCGCAAAGTGATCTGGTGGTAGAAGAAAATATTGGGATTCTTGTGCCGCTTGTGGCTGGGGAACCCGGTGGCGACCAGACATTCCGCCAAGTTCGCGGTTTTCGACACGTGGATGGGCTGGCCATTGAGGTGAGCGCCCCTCCCCTTCTCTGCCACGAACAATTCATCGCGCGTGGGATCATAAATCACGGCAGCGATGCGCGTGTCCTGGTGCTCAAGGGCCATCGAAACGCAGAATACCGGAAACCCGTGCGCGAAATTGGTGGTGCCATCCAGGGGATCGACGTACCAGCGGTATTCGCTGCCCGTATCGGCGAAGCCTTCCTCCTCGCCCAGAATGTCGTGCGTGGGCCAGTACTCTAGAATGCGGCTGCGAATCAGTTTTTCAGATTCGCGGTCGGCGATGGTCACCAGGTCGGCTTCCCCCTTGTATTCGACGGCAACGTGCGCGCGGAAATGGCCGAGCAGCAGGGCACCGGCCTCGCGGGCGATTTCAGTCATCTGGGGAAGGAAACTGTGGTCGTTGGACAAGGCTGGCTTCAAGATGCGACTAGGATTTTCAGATGGTCACTTCCGTTTCGGTGCATCTTCTTGAATGTACACGATCTCATGCTTGAAGATGAATAAATTGGGCTTGTCTTCGCGGGTCAGTCGAAGCATGCTGCGGTCGTAATACTCGATCCACCCTTGGACGATCTCCCCGTCTGCCAGCTTAATACTGACCGGCTTCTGCTTCTCGCCGAGCGACTTCAGATAAGCCGCTTCTTCTGAGGTCTCTTCCGGAGGCGTGCTCTTCGTCTTCTGCCCACCGGAGGAAGCGTGTCCATGAAATGGCATGTTGCTTTCATTCTACACGCAGCACGATGCTGGTGACGGAACGGTCGGTCCCGCATCTCGGGACAAGCCGTTCCTAGGAAGCTAGGACCAGGCAGCCACGGCTAAAATCTCACCTTCAGGCCGAATTCGAGCATGCGCGGGGAGCCAAGCGTAAAAACGCCGGATCCCAGTCCGATACGGTTCGAACTCGGCGGTTCTCCGGGTGTGCCGTTCGCGGATCCGAAGTTCCCATAGAGCTGGCCATTCAATGGATTCGTAGGGCCGTCAAAGTTGGCAAAGTTCAATAGATTGAAGCAGGAAACTTCTGGCTGAATTTCGACCCGGTCTTTGAACCGGTACACCCACTTCAGACTCACGTCAAAAGCCTCCAGCCAATCCATGTTGGCTTCATTCGACGGGGCGAACGGAATGAGCGGCTCGACTGCGCCGAGCGACACCAGCTGTCCCAACGTGAAAAGACCATCGTTGATGAGCATCTGCCCGGCCGGAGTCGGTTTACCGGCGAAGTTCTGGTTGTAGGTCCGGATGACGTTGTTGATGTTCTCAGGATTCACGCCCCGAGCAAAGGACCCGAGGTTCGTTCCGGGTAAGATGTCGCCCCTGCCACCACTCGAGGTGAAACTGCCGTCTCCCGTACCGTCTCCGGTTGCGTCGGTGACAAAGATACCGCCAGGAGTGCCGGTGGGGGGAAGCGTGAGGGTAAGCGGCAGCGGACTATAGAAATGGCCGATCAGACCAAGGCTGAAGGAAAACGGGAGGTCCAACCAACTGCCGAACGAGATTTGTTGTCTGCGGTCAAGCCCGTTCCATTTCATGAAACGCAATGGATTGATAAAGTCGGTTGCAATCGAGAAAAAGTCGCTGTCGGCGGAAGTGGAGACGTACTTCGAGTAGGTATAGGAGGCCAGCAGATTGAGGGTCTTAACCCGCTTGAACGGATTCTGAATCGCCTGTTCGAGTGACACCTGGACGCCGTTGTACTCGGAGCGGCCAACCGGGAATAACATCTGATTGGCGCCTAGGTTGGGGTTGATGCCCGGAAAAGCCGCAGTGGGGCAAGGACGGCCTCCGCAAAGTGAGTAGCCGGAGTCCAAACCATGGGCGGCAAAATTCGCGATTTGCGCGCCTTTTGAGATGGCGCAGTTGATGGCTGAGCCGGAGGCCCCTCCCCCACAGCCGAACTGAGCCGTAGTCGTGGCAATGGCTGCTTGTGCGTTTTGGAAATTGAAGTATTGTGCATTGCCGACGTCATTCACATCCTCTGCCAGCAGAGTGTGCGTCGCGATGCTACGCAGAAAATCCATCTTCAACACCGAACTCTTGCCAATGAGATGCTCAAAGCCCGCATTCATCTGCACCGAGCGGGGGGTCTGGTAATTCGGGGCCAGCATGGCGATGCCATTGACATCGATCCCTGCCGCGTGGGTGGTCCCGATGTAAGCCGGATTCGGCGAATCGCGAGACAGGGCGGCTGTGGCTGCCTGGTACTCGGCTTGGAACGCTGCGATGGCGGGCGCAGACTCTCCGATGGGTTGGCCACAAAAGCTGGGCGTTAGCGTCGTTCCGTTGGGCAGAGTTAACCCGACCGGCAGCCCATTCGAGCAAACCGTCGGATTCATCCGGAACACTCCGTCCGGGAGACGGCCAGGCCGATCGTAAGCGGTATTGTTCCAAAGGTTATTCTCATAGAACAGCCCGATGCCCCCACGAAACACAGTCTTGCCTTGGCGACCCGGGTCCCAGGCGATCCCCAATTGAGGAGCGAAATTCAGATTCGGCTGGTTCACTTTTCGTCCCAGGTTGGTCTGCCATAGATCCAAGCTTGGCACTGGGCCCAGGTCGGAATCGGAGCGAAAGGTGTCGCGGACATATCGCAGTCCGTAGGTGACGGTCAGATTCGGCATGGCCTGCCAGGCATCGCCAAAGTAGAAGGAGGTACGATAGTCGGCGCCAGTTCCTCCAGCCGGCAGCCCGAACCTTGCTATTTCCGTGTCGAAGCCAACGCCGTTGCCGAGAACCACGGTCTCGGCAGAATAATTAAGGGGATTCGCCGCCCCGCCGGGTGATGTAAGACAGGTGGAGTTGCAATCGGTTTGATTCGCCCCCACCGCCGGTGCGAGCTTGGCATAGCTGGCGAATCCTCCGCCCCAAAGATAGTTCAGGCCGAATCCAAAGCGAAGGATGTGCTTGTTGATGGTTCGGCTGCCGTCGTAGGTGATCTGGTGATTGGACTGGTAGGTTTGCTGCGGCGCGAGATAGCTGGGGCCGGAACAAAAAACATCCACCCCGGGGGTCAGGCAAAGGGGATCACTGCCAATTGCCAGCTCGATCCTGGGCAGCGGGTCCAGGATTCCGCTTCCGAGGGTTGCGTCTGTGATCGTGTCATGAAATCTGGTATAGCCGACGCGGACGCTGTGAGTATATTTGCCGCGAGAGAAGTCGAGACCCACAGCGGAAGAAGGCGTGTGGTTGTCGTTTGAAAACGGTTGGAAGACGTTGGGCAGGACGGCCAATACGTCTGAGTTCTCGTCATAAGAAAAGCGGCCAAACAGTTTGTAATTCTCGTTGATCTGCCAGTCGACGCGGCCGGTTACTTGGGTTTCTCGGAAGGGAGAATTGTAATTGCCGGTGAGAGCTGCAAAAGGTCCTCCCGGTAAAACCGGATTCTGGAGATCCTGTTTGCTGCGTTCCCCGCCCACAAAGAAGAAGAGTTTGTCTTGGAGGATCGCTCCTCCCAGACTTCCTCCAAATTGGTTTCTCTGGAAATAATTATTGGAAGCGCCCGGCAGGTCGGCATCGAAGACCTGGTCGCGAATGGCATAGTATCCCTCGCCGTGGTAGCGATCGGTGCCGGACTTGGTGGTGACGTTGACCAAGCCGGAGGAAGTTAATGCCGTCGACAATTCGAGCGACGATTGCTGGATTTGGAATTCCTGAATCGTGCCTTGCGGGACGTTCTCGACCGATGCCCCCACCTTTTCGTCGCCCGTGTCGAGGCCATCCAGCTCTAGGCGCACGGTTCGCCCGAAGCGGCCGTCCAAGGAAACCGACGAGAGGCCGTTCTTTGTGGCACCAAGGCTCATGCCATCCTGGAGTTGAACGCCGGGCTCGAACTGGGCCAAGTCCAGGAAATTTCGACCGCTGACGAGCAGGTGGTCAATCTGGTGATTGTTCACGACCCCTTGAACCGTGCCTTGTTGGCTGTTCAGCTGCGGGGCCGGAACTTGGACCACCTGCGTAGATTGCCCAACCTGCAGTCTCATATTGCCGGATGCGGTCACCCCCACTTCGATGGTCAATTCCAGCTCGGCGGTCTTGAATCCCTGGGCCTCGACCCGAACCTTGTAGGCGCCGGGTGTCAAAGCTCCCGAGGCGTAGACTCCAGCTGGAGAGGTTGTGACGGTTATCACGCGGTTGGTGAAGCGATCGGTAATCGTTATTTTGGCTCCAGGCACCGCCGCACCGCTCAGCTCCGTGACCGTACCCTGAATGCTACCGGTCGAGATGGTGGTCTGAGGAAACGCCGCATTCGAAAGGGCCAGAACGGCGATTGCAATAGACCGCAAAATCTTGAGACCACGCACATTGACTGCCATCGTTTTCCTCTCCCGAAGTTCGATGGATGTTTGGGACTATCAGAAATAATGGATGCGTCCAAGGCCGCAAACCGAGACTATGGTTCAGGCCAAGACCGGAAAAATAAATCGTGAACGCAAGACTTAACCATTGGGAGTCTTATGAAGGCCACAATACAACTTATCATCTGGGTAGGATGTCTCGCACGAAACTTTTGCCGTTGCCTCGGGCCTTTCCAAAGTTGGCAACAGCCAACGCTCAAGCGGTCTGGCAAGCGGACTCGAGCTTTTTCGACTGCATCGAACCCGAAGGCTTAGCTTCTGGTGAGGTGGAATGTCTCCCGGCCCGGGTCCCAACCGGTTGACCGCAATTTTCGGGCAGGTGTTGCACATGTTCGGCCGAAAACAAAACCACCAGCTCCGGGCGGAGCTGGTGGCACGAAAAATGAACAGGTTCTGGGCTAAAAGTTCAACGCCAGCTTCCACTCGAGTTCGCGTGGTGATCCTAGCGTGTAGACGCCCGTGCCCACGCCGACGCGTTGCGCCAGCGCCTGGCTTTTAACGGTGCCGTTGATCGAGCCCACGCCACCGCTAAGCAGACCGGACATCATGTTTTGCGGCAGATCAAAGTTGGCATAGTTGAACAGGTTGTAGAAACCGATGGTTGGCATGAGGGTCAAGCGCTCCTTGATCGAGTACTTCCAGCCAAAGGTAGCGTCAAACGCGTGCAGCCAACCCAGGTTGACCTGTCCAGCGGGCGCTGACGGTATCGTTGGCGCCACACCGCCTAAGGCTTTCAATTGGGCTGCAGTCATCAGACCATTTTTGATCAGCACATCCCCTGCAGGCGTTGGGTTACCGGCCACCGTCTGGTTGTAATTCGTGATCACGCTATTGATGTTTCCGGCGTTAATGCCACGATCGAAGCTGCCGACTTTAGTTCCCGGGATTGGGTCTTGGGTCACTCCGCTACCGGTGAAATCGGTGCGGAAGATTTCGCCAGTGCCGGTGGCCGTGTTGGGCACAGTAAGTGTCGTCGCCAGGGGGCTATAAAAATGCGACATCACACCTAGTTGGAAGGCATAGGGGAAATTCATGTAGCCGCCGAACGAGATTTGGTTCGTGCGATCGAGCGTGGAAGGCCCAAAGTAACGATTGACGTTGGTATTGTCCAGGGCTGGGATGATGAAGTCCTGGTCATTGGCGCCTGCTGTCACCGTTCCGTCAGGGCCTACGCCGCCTCCGCTGTTGTCGAAGCGAGAGAGTGCGTACGCCACCTGGAAATTCAGGTACGTGACCCCGCGGAACGGGTTGCTAACGTTGTCCTGCCACTTCAATTGCATTCCGTTGTACACGGAACGTCCTACCGGCGCCAGCATACCGAGCGGCGGCGCAGCAGGATTTATTCCGCCGAAGGCGCACGGATAGCCGAGAAGGGCATAACAACTATTGCCGCCCATATCGCCCGAGGACCCCAGTCCGTAACCGGCGTAGCTGCTCATCGTTGCTCCCTTACCGATCGCGCACTGAACGCCGCCCGGGCCGGCCGGGCAACCGAAGAAAGCGTTCGTGGCGTTGATCGCATCATTTGCGCCCGTCGGGTTGAAGTAAGAGATGTCGCCAGCGTGATTCTGGTCTACGCCGAGCAGGAAGTGGGTCTGCACGTTGCGCACATAGTCCCCGCTAAACACCATGCCCTTACGAAGCTCCCGCTGGATGCCGATATTCATTTGCACGGAGCGGGGTGTCTTGTAATCGGGGAAAAACATGCTGTCGCCGGGCGCGAAATAGCAATTCGTCGCCGTAGCTGCCGTAGTGCCGCATCCGGTGAGGTATTGCTGAGAATAGCTAGGGTTTGGCGCGCTGAGGTTGAAAGGTGATCCCGCCACATACTCTTTTTGCAGAGCGATGATCGCAGGCAGAGCATTGCCAATTAGCGGGAAACTGGCGGCACCCGGCTGTCCGCAAACAGCTAGGGCGCTGGCGCTTCCAGGGGTGTTGATCGCACCATTTACCGTCTTTATGCTAATCGGCGCTCCCGGCGCAGAGCAGGCGGCCGGGTACTGCAGGAATGCTCCGGTAGACTCGCGGAAGGGACCATCAAAAAGCACGTTATTCCAAATCGCGTTCTCGTAGAATAAGCCGATACCACCCCGAATAGAGGTCTTGCCGTTTTTCCATGGATCCCAGGCAAAACCTAGCTGCGGCGCGAGATTGGTATTGGGCTGGTTGACACTATTTCCTAGTCCCGGGATGAGTGCGCTCAATCCCGGGATGGGCGCAAATTGACTATCCGTGCGTCCGGTATCGCGCTGATAACGCAATCCGTAGGTTAGGTTGAAGTTGGGCCTAATCTTCCAAGTATCACCCAAATAAAGCAGGATGCGGTTGTCTGGCCCTAAACCACCAGCGGGGAAGCCGAGTGCCGGCTTGGTGAAGGAGTACCCTAAACCATTCGCTACGGTGACGGAGTCAGCCGGGTAATTGTACGGATTGGACACACCCCCGGGGAAAGGACCGCTGGCCGCTGCCGCAGTTTCTGCCGTACTTACCGCCGACACGATTTGTGGCCCGTAATAAAAGAACGAGGCGAAACCACCCCCTTGGAGGTGATTATAGGACACGCCATAGCGGATGACGTGTGCACCGAGGATCCTGCTTCCGTCATACTTGAGCTGATGGTCGCTTTGCGGGGTGCTCTGAGGGGCCAACAGGTTCGGCCCAGCGATTAAGCCGGTCGCTCCCATGAAAATCTCTGCGCCCAGGTCGGCAAACGGCAGCCCTGTGCCGGCTAAGCCGTTGATGATTTGATTCTGGAATTTCAAGTACGAAAAGCGGATGGAGTGGGTAAAGCTGCCGGTGTTGAAATCGACGCCCACGGCGGTGTTACGGGTAATGTCCTTATTGTCGTAGAGCGAAAACCCGTAACCAAAGGTCGCACCCAGAAAGTTGCTGAAGTACGAGTAGCGGGCGAACAGCTTAGCCCCTTTGAACGAATAATCCAACTTCGCTAGGAGGTTCGCTTCGTGGAAAGGATCGCTAAACGTGCCAGAGTACTCGGTAAAGGGAGCCGAAACAGGCACCGGCACCTCGGTGTGCTGAATCGTGCGTTCGCCGTCCATGAAGAAGAACAACTTGTCTTTCATGATCGGCCCGCCTAAGGCGCCTCCGTACTGGCTGCGCTGGAATGGAGCGGTGAATCCGGGGGGCACGGGCAGGGAGGCAGCTCCCACCGTACTGTCACGAAATGCGCCAAAGGCCTGGCCATGGAACGCATTGGTTCCAGATTTGGTGGTAACGTCCACGGCACCAGAGGAAGTCAGTTCGGTCGACATATCCAGGCTGGACTGGCTGATCTGGAATTCCTGAATGGCGCTGGCCGGTATGTCGGTCGTAGTGGTTCCGACGGTTTCATCGGATACGTCCACGCCATCCACTTCAATGCGGGCGGTACGTCCATAACGGCCTCCAAAAGAAATTGAGGAATAGCCCGCCTTGGTCGGATCGAAATTTTGGCCGTCCTGAATCTGCACGCCGGGTTCGAGCTGGGCCAAGTCGAGGAAGTTGCGACCGTTGACCGGGAGGTTGTCAATCTGATCGGACGTCAGAACACCCTGGACAGTGGCTTGCTCCGTATTCACCTGCACTGAAGTAGCCTGCACTTCTATCGTTTCGCTAGTTTGGCCGACCGTCAGTTTGACGTTGCCATTCGCTGTGTTGTTCACCAGCACTGTGAGGGCAACCTCGGTGCTTCTAAATCCGGGTGCTTCCACTCGCAGGATGTAATTATCGGGAACCAAGGACCCCGAATTATAGGAACCTGCTGAATTTGTCGCGGTCCTGATCACTTGGCCGGTACTTTTGTCTGTGATCGTAACCTTGGCGCCGCTAACAACCGCACCGCTGGAGTCGGTCACCGTTCCCTGAATGCTGCCGTTGCCGACGTTGCTCTGGGCCACCACGAGCGATGACAACGAACAGGCGATTGCAAGCGTTAACAGAACAATGCTTCTGACCGAGCGGAGAGACGAACTGGGAGATAGCGACATCGTTCACCTCCTACACTCTGTTCCAGAGTGCAGATCATGCTGCAGTTGCCGTTGGGAGAGTTGAACCTAATCACCGGGATAAGCGTACCCATAGACTTCAAACAGCATTAACTCAACATATAAGAACAGACGCCGTAGACAGTGATAACCGACAACGTACAGCGTGAGGACTGATACATTGCCAAATAAGCACAGTATTTTTCAAGACAAATTGTTAGTGGCCTTGCCAATTAACGTATTGTTAAGGTGGCTAAGATAGCTAAAACCCATGAAATGTGTAATTTATCCTCTGGTCCGGGTAGCTGGCGGCTCGATCCTGGCTGATCTTTTCTTGCCCGACACTTCCCTGCTCTTAACATCCGGCCTAGGGTGCCGGTTCGTTGCCGTCTCGAAACCGTCAGGCTATAGTCGCAAGAATTGGGGAGCGGAGAGGCGTTTGGGATGAGGCGGGGCTGATTCTTAAGGTGGCGATCGGAAGCTGCCCGCTAGAACCTGGATTTCGTGGTGTAGTAGCCGGTGCGGTGTCGAACAGAATAATTGGAATCAGACGAAGCGCTCTTGACCTTCACCTGGATGCGGCGGAAATCGGAGTCCGACAGCCGCTCGGAAGGGTAATAGGCGAGCAGGTATTGCGTGCGCAGCTCGTCGCTGATCTTGTGGAAGGCATCGTCGAGTTGCGGCACGGTGGTGGCGTAGAAGTATTTCCCGCCCGTGTCTTCGGAGAGTTGGATGAGGGCGTGTTCTCCACCGATATCGCGGCCGGCACTGGCTTCGACAGGGACGATGATGATGCTGTAAACGATGGCTTCGGCTTCCTGCGCCGCGCGCAGCGCCTCTTTGTAATCCACCCGGCTCACCGTATCGCCGCCGTCGGTGATCACCACCATGACCTTCCTTCCCTCCCTTGGTTCGAGCGACTGCGCACCCAGGTATAGGGCGTCGTAAAGCGCAGTTGCCGCTCCCAGCCGGGGATGATCAATGGCGTGATCAATCTGCTTGAGATCGGAGGTAAATCGCACCACTTCGCTTACCACTTCGCTGAATTCCGAAACCGACATGGCATCGACCGGGCGCAAGATGGCGTGCGCGAAACGACGGGCGGAATTCAACTCGAGGGGCAGATCCTTCCGCGTGCTCAGGCTGGTGTCAATATCCATGACAATCGAGAGCGGGAGCGCAGATTCTTTGTCGAACACCGCAATCGTCTGTGGCTTGCCATCTTCCTCCAGTTCGAAATCAGCTTTGCTGAGGCCGGCGATGGGCGCCCCGTGCTCGTCGGTCACGGTGACGAAGACATTCACCAGTTTGACATTGACTTTGATGGTGGAGTTCGGTTCTTGTGCCGCGCTCGCAGAATTACTTTTCGCGGGGGCGGAGCCGCCTGAGGCCCAAGGCGGCTTGGGGACCTGAGCGCTCGCCAGCACCGCGGTGGCCGCCAGGATATAAGCAAGGTTTCTCATCAAAGGATTGGAAACCCTTTTGGCGTTCTTCGCGGATTTTCCCCACCCCTGGCGGTGAACCTTTTTTGGCAAAGACACAATGAACCGCAACCAACGCAAACCCCACCGCAAAAACTGCGCAGGAAGAATCTGGTCAGTTAGATGCGGGCTTTTCGGGATGGCTGCTTTCGCGCCGCGCGAGCTCCCGAGGAAACGGCTCACCGTCCGCCCATACTGCGCCATCCGCAAAGTATTCCTTCTTCCAGATCGGCACCGTCCGCTTGAGCGTGTCAATGAGCCAGCGACCGGCGTCAAAGGCGGCCGCGCGGTGCGGCGAGGCAACCATGATCACTACACTCGCTTCGCCAATTGCCAGGCGTCCAATGCGATGCACCATCAGGGCGGCTCGTATGGGAAACCTCGTCAAAGCCTCTTCGACCAGGCCATTCATCTGCTTGAGAGCCATCTCTTCATAAGCTTCGTAGTCGAGAAACAGGGTGCGCCGGCCGCGGCTGTTGTCCCGCACAATCCCTTCGAAGGTAACGACCGCGCCATCTTCCGGGCGCTTTATTTTTTCTAAAAGCGCCGAGGTGTCAATTTTCTGGCGGGTGATGTCGACCAAATGCACTCCTCCGAGAGTTCGATCGAGAGCGGCGCCTTCAGACCCGCCGCTCACCGGTGGGAGCAGCGCTACCTCGTCGTGAGGCTCGAGTTTTGCTTCCGGCCGAGCGTATTGCTGGTTGATCGACATTGCGATCGAGGAGCTCAGAGTCTTAAGTTGGGGAACGCGTGCCTCGTAATGACCGAGCACGTCGCGCAAGATGGCACGCTCTGGCAAGCTGAGCGAATCTTCCGCTTGACCTACGAGATCCCTCAGGACGCCGAAGAAAAGCACCCGCACCTGCATCGTAACCCCCAGTGTACCGGAAATCGCGCCGCACCAGCTGGCTCTGGCCGGAGGTATCCATAAAAAATGCCGGTTCTCGCATTCGAGGAGAACCGGCATAGACTTGATTCCTGGCCTGCCCGGTTACTTGTGGGGCCTGCCCTCTTCGTGGGGAGC
>Ga0187783_10001223_pt1 | contig 18956 bp, 16 predicted proteins | sample 1015_SJ02_MP02_2_FD_132471 | JGI IMG/M metagenome (GOLD analysis project Ga0187783, IMG submission 132471) | Tropical peat soil microbial communities from peatlands in Department of Meta, Colombia - 1015_SJ02_MP02_20_MG | ecosystem: Environmental > Terrestrial > Soil > Wetlands > Peat | place...
GACTATGCCGTGCACTCGAGCAAGGATCTTCCCAGCATGCTGGCGGCGGACATGCGCATCGCCGCGGTCTCGCGGCGCGAAGACGCCCGCGACGCTTTTTGCAGCGAGCGCTATGCGAGTTTCGAATCGCTGCCGGCCGGCGCGCGGGTGGGAACCTCGAGCCCGCGCCGGCGCGCCCAGCTCGCGGCGCTCCGGCCTGATTTGCGTTACGAAACGTTGCGCGGAAACGTCGATACGCGCTTGCGCAAACTCGCGCGCGGGCAATACGATGCAATCGTGCTTGCGATGGCAGGACTGAATCGCCTCGGGACCGGCGCCGCGTACGTCGTGCCGTTTGCAATCGAGCAACTCGTCCCGGCCGCGGGGCAGGGCGCGCTCGCGATCGAAACGCGCAGCGGCGACGACCGGTTTCTCAACGCCTTGCGCGACGCCGTCAACGATCCGCAAGCGGAGGCATGCGTCGGAGCGGAACGCGCCGCGCTCGCCGCGATGCGTGCCGGCTGCAGCGCGCCAATCGGCGTGCACGCGCACTTCATTGCCGAAACGCTCGTCATCGAGGGTGCCTTCGCTGCAGCGCCCGGAGCGCTCGCTCGCGCGCGCGTCGAGGGCCGGTGCGTTACGCTCGCGCAAGCCGAATTGCTAGGCGCCGATTTGGCCGAACGGCTGAAGGCTCGCAGCGAACCTAGCGGAGCCGTCAATTGATTCTCTTACGCCCGCGGCGGCTGCGCCGCAATGAGGTCGTGCGCGCGCTCGTTCGAGAGCATCGGGTGCACGTCGAGCAGCTCGTGCAGCCGCTCTTCGTCGCCGAGCTGCAGCAGGACGTGGGACCCATAGCAGCGATGCCGGGCATCGCGCGTTACGACCTGGGCGGAGCGGTCGCGCAGGCGTGCCAGCTGTTCGCACTCGGAATTAAGAGCCTCTTGCTCTTTGGAATTCCGGCCCAGAAAGACGACGGCGCCACCAGCAGCTACGATCCCGATGGGATCGTAGCGCGCGCGATTGGGGCGATCAAAGCGGCCTTGCCTGAAATGCTCGTCATGGCCGACGTCTGTTGCTGCGAATACACCGCTCACGGTCACTGCGGGATCCTCGACGCGCGCGGCGCGGTCGATAACGATGCAACGGTCGAGCTTCTTTCGCGGATCGCGGTGACGTATGCACGCGCGGGTGCCGACGTGATTGCCCCGTCGGACATGATGGACGGGCGAGTGGCCGCGATTCGTGCCGCACTCGACGGCGCAGCCGCGACCGACGTGGCGATCATGTCGTACAGCGCCAAGTACGCATCGGCATTCTACGGACCGTTTCGCGAGGCGGCCGGGACCGCGCCGCAGTTCGGCGACCGACGCGGATATCAGATGGATCCGCCCAATGCCCGCGAGGCTTTGCGCGAAATCGCACTCGACGTCGCTCAAGGGGCCGACATCGTGATGGTCAAGCCCGGCCTTCCCTATTTGGACGTCCTGCGTGCCGCGCGCGAGCGCTTCGACGTACCCCTGGCGGTCTACAACGTCAGCGGCGAGTACGCAATGCTCCACGCCGCAATCGCCAACGGATGGCTTGACGGCGAGCGCGCGATCGACGAGATTTTGACCTCGTTCGTGCGCGCCGGCGCCGACATCGTGATTACGTATTTTGCGGCCGAGTACGCAAAGCGGCATGGCTGACGCGGTGGTGCTGCTGGCGGGCGGCGAAGCTCGGCGTTTTCCGCGAAAACTGGACCATCCGATTGAAGGGCTTGCGATGCTGGCTCGCGTTTACGAGCGGGTGCGCGAGCTCGGCTGTCCCGTTTACGTTGCCGGCAAGGGATCTTTCGGGCGCGAGCTGGATGCGCGGCTCGACGCGCCGCTGTTGGTCGACCGCCGCCCCGGCGGGGGTCCGCTTCGCGCGCTGCTCGATGCCGGCGCGCAAATTCGCGCCGATCGCATCTTTGCGGTGGCCGCCGACCAGCCGCAGCTCGAAAGCCGCATTTTGCGGCACCTCGCGGAGGCCTGGCGGCGCGGCGACGAAGCGGTCGTGCCGGAACATGACGGAGAGATCGAACCGCTGGCGGCGCTCTACGGGCGCGTCGCATTGTTACGCGCCGGCTTCGGGTTGCGCCGCAACCCCTTTGCGGGAGTGCGCGATTGTATCGAGAGCATGGCCGCGCGTTTCGTCAGCTGTGACGCCCGTTATTTTCGCAACGTGAACCGCGTCGAGGATCTCGCGTGAAATTAGAGCGCTCGATTGCGGCTTTCGCGCGGGCGCGGCGCGTCATCGCAGGAGGGGTGAATTCGCCGGTTCGCGCTCTGGGTGCGGTCGGGTTGTCGCCGGTCTTCATGAAAAGCGGCTCGGGCGCGATCCTCTACGACCTCGACGGTCATGAATACATCGACTACGTCATGTCGTGGGGCGCGCTGCTGCTTGGGCACGCCAATCCGGCTGTGACGCGGGCCGTCGCGAACGCGTTGACGAGAGGAACCTCGTTTGGAACGCCAACTGAAGCGGAGAGCGAGCTGGCCGAGCTGGTCCTTTCGATGGTGCCGTCGATCGCGCGCTTGCGTTTCGTTTCCAGCGGAACCGAAGCGACGGCCGCCGCCGTCCGGCTGGCGCGGGGTTTCACCCAGCGCCCGAAGATCGTCAAGTTCGCGGGCTGTTATCACGGCCACGGCGATTCGTTTTTGATCGCCGCCGGCTCGGGTGCGCTCACGCACGGCGTGCCCGACTCTCCCGGCGTGACCGAGGGCACCGCGCGCGACACGATCGTCTTGCCGTTCAACGACGTGTCGGCGCTCGAAGGAGCCTTCGAAATGCACGCCGGCTCGATTGCCGCCGCGATCGTCGAGCCGTATCCCGGAAATATGGGGCTAGTTCTGCCCAACCCGGGGTACTTGCAGCGCATTCGCGCGCTCTGCACGCAAACCGGAGCGCTGCTCATCTTCGACGAGGTGATGAGCGGTTTTCGCGTCGCGCGCGGAGGAGCGCAAGAGCGCGAGGGCGTGCTGCCCGATCTGACGACGCTGGGGAAGGTTATCGGCGGAGGGTTGCCGGTCGGCGCTTTCGGAGGGCGCGCCGATGTGATGGCCCACCTGTCGCCGGAGGGCCCCGTCTATCAGGCGGGCACGCTCTCCGGCAATCCGCTGGCGATGGCAGCCGGGCACGCCGCCTTGAGCGTGATCGCGGCCGATCCCACGCTCTACGATCGTCTGGAAGAAACGACCCGGCATTTGACCGAAGGCCTGAGCGAAATACTGCGCGCGCGCGGGATCCCTCACTGCTGCACGCGTGCCGGCTCGATGTTCTCGGTTTTCTTCACACCCGGACCGGTCACCGATCTCGAGTCCGCGCGGGAGTCCGACCGGCAGCTCTTCGCGAAGTACTTCGCCGCGATGCTCGACCGCGGCGTGTACCTTGCTCCGTCTCCGTTTGAAACGAACTTCGTATCGGCTTCGCATGGCCCGCACGAGCTGGAGCGCACGCTCGCGGCTGCCGAGGCCTCGCTGGCGGCGCTGGCGGCGGCATAATGCCGATCACCTGCATCGGGCTCTCGCATCAAACCGCGCCGGTCGAAGTGCGCGAACGACACGCCTTTCCGGCTTCACGCATGGCCGAAGCGCTAACCGCGCTGCACGATTACCTAGCCGTGCGCGAGGCGGTGATGCTGCAGACCTGCGGCCGCCTGGAGATTTACGCGGAGCTCGACGACTACGAGCGCGGCGTGGCCCAAATCAAGAAGTTTCTTGCAAACTTCGGTCACGGCACGACGAGCTACGACATCGAGTCGTACCTGTACACGCGGCTCGGTCATCAAGCAGTGGAGCATCTCTTTCGCGTCTGCACCGGATTGGACTCGATGTTGATCGGCGAAGCCGAGATTCTCGGCCAGGTCAAAGACGCATACGTTGCCGCGTCGCGCGCGAAATCGCTGGGGAGAACCCTGCATCGCCTCTTTCGCGACGCGCTGGCCGCCGGAAAAATGGCGCGCGCACAGACGCGCATCGGCGGCGAGTCGGTTTCGATCGCGACGGCGGCGATCGAGTCGGCCAGAGCACGCCTGGGGACGCTGGCGGGGGCGTGCGTTCTCGTGATCGGGGCCGGAAAGATGGGACGAACGGCCGTCAAGCGACTGCGCCGAGAGGGCGCCGGCCGAGTCGTCGTCGCAAACCGCACGGCCTCACGCTCTCGCGAGATCGTTGCGGATGCAGGTTTCGGTGAAACCGTCGAGATGTCCGATATCGTCGAGGCGCTTGCCGGCGCCGACGTCGTGGTTGCGTCGACCGGCGCGCCGGATTTCGTGTTGACCCAAGAGCGGGTCGCGTCGGCGATGGCACGGCGACCCGATCGCCCTCTTTTCATCGTCGACATCGCAGTCCCGCGAGACGTCGATCCGCAGGCGGAGAACGTTGCAAACGTTTCGCTGGTTGACATCGACGGTCTCAAGTCGGTCGTGAACGAACGGTTGGAGCTGCGCCGTGAAGCGATTCCGGCAGTCGAGGAGATTATCACCGAGCACGTGGCGCGCTTCGAAGACTGGTATCAGTCCCGCATCGCCGTACCGGTGATCGCGCGGCTTACCCAGAAAGCCGAGGCAATTCGCGCCGCCGAGCTCGAGCGTTTGCTCGCGCGCTGTCCCGACCTAGGCGCGCGCGAGCGGATGTTGGTCACCGGTATGACCATGACCATCGTTTCCAAGCTGCTGCATTCGGCTATCTTGAAGATTCGCGAGCAGGCGACGCTCGATCACGCCCAAGCCCTCTCCAGCGCGCGTGTGCTCGAGCAGCTCTTCGAGCTCAAACTCAGCTCGGGACAAACTCCCTTGGAAGAATGACGGGACGCGTTTACCTGGTCGGCGCAGGCCCGGGCGATCCGGGCCTGCTGACGTTACGGGCGGCACAGGTCCTGCGTGTTGCCGACGTGCTGCTCTACGATGCGCTCGCAAGCGACGCCGTCGTCGCGCTGGCGCCGGAGGAATGCGAAAAGGTCTTCGTCGGCAAACGCGGCGGGGATCATGCAGCGGCGCAGCGCGAGATCGAGGCGCTGATGATCGCCAAGGCGCGCGCAGGATGTCGCGTCGTGCGTCTGAAGGGCGGCGATCCGTTCATCTTCGGCCGTGGCGGGGAAGAGGCCGAAGCACTGCAAGCCGCGGGCGTTCCGTTCGAGGTCGTTCCGGGAGTCAGCTCGGCCCTAGCTGCACCAGCCTACGCCGGAATACCCATCACGCACCGAGATCACGCCGCGTCGTTTACCGTGCTCACCGGACATGAAGATCCGGGCAAGCCGGCCTCGACGCTGGACTGGGTGAAGCTCGCCGATTCGCATCGCACGCTGGTGATCCTGATGGCCGTCGCAAACTTGCGCGAGATTGCGCGACAGCTCGTCGGCAACGGACTGGATCCGCAAACGCCTGTTGCGATCATCCAAGACGGAACCCGGCCGAGTCAACGCTGCGTACGGGCAACGCTCGCGACCATCGCCGACGAAGCCGAGCGAGCGAAGATTGAATCGCCCGCCGTTGTCGTGGTCGGAGGTGTCGCGCGGCTGCGCGAGCGGCTGCGCTGGTTCGACGCCGGCGGCCTCTTCGCAAAACGAATCGCGATCACGCGCGCCGGCGAGCAATCGCAAGCTTTTGCTCGCGCGCTGCTCGAGCGCGGCGCCGAGCCGATTTTCGCTCCGGCGATTGCAATCGAACCGCCCGACGATCCGCTGCTCGCCGAGCGCGCTCTCGACCAGCTGCATTCGTATGCTTGGCTGATCTTTACCTCGCAAAACGGCGTCGACGCATTCTTCGAGCGCTTGGCGACGCGAGGTCTCGATGCACGCGCCATAGGGAGCGCGAAGGTCGCGGCAATCGGCGACCGCACCGCGGCACGCTTGCGCGATCGCGGCGTACGCGCCGACGCGGTTCCCGAAGCGTTTGTCGGCGAAGAGGTCGCGCGCGTGGTGATCGAGCGATCGCGCCCCGGCGACCGGGTGCTGGTTTTTCGCGCACAGGAGGCGCGCGACGTGCTCCCGCGCATGCTCGAGGAGGCGGGGCGGGTCGTGTCCGTCGCACCCGCATACAGAACCGTCGTCCCGAGCGACTCCAACTTTGCCGGCAAGATCGCTCGCGCCGACGCGATCACGTTTACCAGCGCGAGCACCGTTCGCGGCTTCGTCGCGTTGCTCGGCGGAGCATCCGAGGCCGAGCGAGCGGCGGACGGAAAGTGCATCGCGTGCATCGGGCCGATTACGGCGCGTGCCGCCGCGGACGTTGGGTTGCGCGTTGACATCGTCGCCGGGACGTACACCACGGCCGGGCTGCTCGAAGCCCTCGAGGCGTACTTCGCATCGCCGGCGTGACGCAGCTCGCGCTCGGCGCCGCGCTCGCCGCAATCGTGGCGTTGTTGGCCTATCGAGTGCGCGCGCTTTCGCGCAGCGGCGCGGCTGCCGCATTTGCAATCGGCGCCGCTGTATTCGGCAGCGGGGGATGGCCCGCCGCAGCGGTGCTTTTCGCGTTCTTCGTGCCTTCCACGCTGCTCACGCGAGTTGGACGAGCACGCAAAAACGCAATCGCCGGCGAAGCGCGCATTCGTCCGCGCAGCGGATGGCAAGTGCTTGCAAACGGCGCCGTCGCGGCACTGTGCGCGCTGGCCGCTTCCGGCGGCAGCGCGGCTTTTTCAGCGGCCTTCGCGGGTGCGTTTGCGGCCGCGTCGGCCGACACGTGGGGCACCGAAATCGGCGAGCTTTCGCCGGCGGCGCCGGTTTCGATCCTTTCGTTTCGCCGAATGCGCGCCGGGCTATCCGGTGGCGTTACGCTGCTCGGAGCGACCGCAACGATAGGCGGCGCGCTATTCGTGGCCGGGGTGGCCTGGGCGGTCCGGATCGGGCCGCTGCTCGGCGTCGCGGTGGCCGGCGTGGCCGGCGCATTGCTCGATTCAGTCCTTGGGGCGTCGCTGCAGGCACACCGCTGGTGCCCGGCTTGTGCGCGCGAATGCGAAACGCGGCTGCACGAATGCGGTACGCGGACCAGGCTGCAGCGGGGTTTGGCTTGGATCGAAAACGACGGCGTCAACTTTGCTGCAACGCTGTGCGGCGCGCTCGTCGCAGCGTTGCTGACAAAGCTATAGCGTGAATCCATCGAAGAGAACGATGATGGCCGCGTCGGAAAAGAATCAGGCGCATCTGCGACGGATAGCGCGGCGCAAACCGGCGCAGCCGCACGACGAGCTTCCACCGTTTCCAGCGAGACGTTACGACATCGTATATGCCGACCCGCCGTGGTACTACTACGGAAGCCAAGTCAAGGACGCAGCCGCAGCCAAGCATTATCCGTTGATGAGTCAAGACGAGCTCGCGCGGTTGCCGGTTCGTTCGATCATGAACAAGCGCGCGGCTCTCTTTTTGTGGTCGACCGGGCCGCGCTTGAATTTCGCCATCGATTTAATTGAGAGCTGGGGGCTGCATTACCGCGGCGTCGCGTACGTCTGGGTGAAGACCAATCGGCTCGGCAAGGCGATCCGCGGGCAAGGCGTGCCTCCGACGTTCACCAAGCCGACGACCGAGTTCGTGCTCGTGGCCTCGACTATGCCGACCGGCCGGCCCTTTCCGATCCTGGATCTCGCTCAAGCCCAAGTCGTGATGGAACCGCGCGCCCAACACAGCCGTAAACCGTCGGTGTTTCGCAAGCGCATCGAAGAGCTGTGCGGGCGCCGTTCCCGAATCGAGCTATTCGCGCGCGAATCGGCAAGCGGCTGGGATCATTGGGGAGCGGAGGCCGGCAAGCTCGACGGCGGTCACGAACGGGGGCGCCGGAGCGCTGAAAATCGAAGAAAACGATGATGGCGTCTGCGTTTGCGGGGAATCAGCGAATGGGGCGGGCGACGCTCGCCTCGTTAGGAATTCATTGTGCCGTGGCGCTTGCAATTCCGGCGCTGGCGTGGACGGCATCCACGAGCATCCCGGTGGAAACGGTGAGCTTCTCTCGCATACTTCACGTCGAGATCGTTCCTCCGCGCGCGCCGCATCCGCCGCCGCGCGCGATCGCTCCGCATCACAGTCCGAAGACCGCGATTAACTTCACGGGCAACGTTCGGACCGTCAGCCTGAGACCGCATCGGCGCGCGACGCCTGAACCCGTGGTCGCATCAAACGCGCCGGCTGCGCCGGCCGTCGGAGCCGTTCAACGAGCCGGCACGGGAAGCGCACTCGCCGACGCCGCCCCAAATGCAACGACGTCGCCGGCGATCCGCTCGGTAGCGAGCGTTGGGTCGCGCCAGCCCGGCGGCTATTTGCCGTTCGGTGCCGAGCAACCCGAACCGGTGCTCGACCCGAGCGTTCGCAAAGAACTCGACGCGCTCGGCGCGCACGTGACGCTCGTCGTTACGGTCGGCGATGACGGACGGACGGAGAGCGTCGATTTCGAACCGCCGATCGATCCGGCGCTCGAAACCCGCATTCGTTCGCTGCTGAGCGACGCGAGCTGGGATCCGGCGGTCTGCGGCGGCGGCGTGGCTTGCGAAGGCCGCGCAACGATTAAGCTGTAAGCACTCGACCCACAAAGTGTCATCCTGAGCGGAGGGCCGTTGTGCTAACCTGCGCATCGTCGACGACGTTTGAAGCGGCCCGCAGTCGAAGGACGCAATAACGGCGTTTCCGCTCCCCTTCGACTACGGCGCTGCGCGCCTCCGCTCAGGATGACAACTAGTTTTACAGAATCGACTTTCCGAGGGCCGAGCAAATCAAGCCGACCGCGAGCGCGGCGGTTTGGTTTCGGTTATCCAGAATCGGGTTGATTTCGACCATCTCGATCGACCCCAGACGTCCGCTATCGTAGAGCATCTCCATCACCAAGTGCGCCTCGCGATAACTCAAGCCGCCCTTCACCGGCGTTCCGGTACCGGGCGCCTCGCTCGGGTCGAGGGCGTCCATATCGAACGAAACGTGGATGGCCGCGTCGTCCGACCCGGCGATCGCGCGCGCCTCCTCCATCACGTGCATCATGCCGCGCTTGTCAACGTCGGTCATGGTGAAGGTCTTGACGCCAAACTCGCGCAGCAGCCGCTTTTCGTTGGGGTCGACGTCGCGCAGTCCGATTTGCACGGTCTGATTGGATCGGGCAAAGCCGTTGCGTAGCGCGAAATAGAGCGGCATGCCGTGAACGTTTCCGGTCGCCGAGCTGCCCGGGCTATTGATGTCGGCATGCGCGTCGATCCAGACGAGTCCCGGCGGTGCGCCGCGCGCGCGGGTCAATCCGGCCAGCGTCCCCATCGCGATCGAGTGATCGCCTCCGAGGACGATGGGCAAACCGCCGGCTCGCACGGCGTCTTCGACGATTACCGCAAGTTCGTCGCAGACTTCCTCGATCACCGCCAGGAACTTGGCCGAAGCGTCGTCCGACGCGGCCGATTCGCGAATCGGCACGTGCAAGTTGCCGCGATCGACGATAGTCTGGATGCCGAGGCGTTGGAGTGCTTCGTGCAGCTTTGCGTACCGCACGGCCGACGGTCCCATATCCACGCCGCGCCGGCTCGCACCCAAATCCATTGGAACGCCCACGATGTCAACGCGTTCTACCGGCACGAGCGTGGCACTCACAAGCAAGCCTTCGATTCTCGCGCCGGTGCCCCTCGCAGCGGACGAACCGGCAGGACCAGCGCCGCGCGAATCGAAGCGGGCGCGAATGTTTGCGCGTGCCGTGTCACTCGCAGCGTTCGCTCTGATAGCCGAGATTGCCGCGACCGCACCGGCTTTCGCGTATCTCCCACCCCCAATCGCAAGTCTGAATCAAGGCGTTCGCACGCTCGCGCGGCACGTCCAGGGCGCCATCGCGCTGGACGTGCTCGATCTCAATACCGGCTATGACGCCAGGCTTAACGCCGGCCGAAGCATGCCGGCCGCATCGACGATCAAGCTTCCGGTCATGGTCGAGGTTTTCGCGCAGCTCGAGGCCGGCCGCTTCGACTTGCAAAGGCGCGTCACGCTCGAAGACTCCGACAAGGACTTTGGTTCGGGCGAGCTTTGCGACGCTCCGGCCGGCACGTCGTATCCCGTGTCGGAGCTGCTCGCAAAGATGATCGACATCAGCGACAACACGGCAACGAACATGTTGATCCGGCTCGTCGGCCGGCGCAACATCAACGCGGAGATGAAGCAGCTCGGCCTGAAGCGCACGCACCTCGCCGGCGACGTGCGCACGGACGACTGGTCGATTCGGCAGACGTTGAGAACCTCGCCGTCCGATTTGGTTCGTCTGCTCGCACTCATGGCGCGGCGCGAGCTGGTCGACGAGTGGTCGTCGAACGAGATGATCGATATCTTAGAGGCGGACCAGTACAACACGTTGTTGCCCGAACCGTTGCCGGATTACGTAACGGTCGCCCACAAGACCGGCTCGTTCTTCGATACGCTCAACGACGCCGGGATCGTTTACGCGGCCGACGCGCCCTACGTTATCGCAGTCATGACCACCGCGCTGCCTTCGCAGGACTTAGGCCGCGCCTTCATTCACTCCGTTTCGCGACTGGCCTACCTCGACGAGCTGCGCTTGGCGCACTGGCGAACGGCGACCGGCCTCGCAAGCACGGATGTGTCGCCCGACGCCCAGTACTGGAGCGACGGCACCACCCCGCCGTAACTGTCATCCTGAGCGGAGCGAGCGCAGCGCTGTCATCCTGAGCGGAGCGAGCGTAGCGAGCGAAGTCGAAGGACGAAGGACGAAGCCCAAACCGTGGTCCTTCGACTCCGGGCCTCTTCAAGTAACACCTAGAATGCGCAGGCTTACTCTGCGGCCCTCTGCTCAGGATGACACAAAGCGGCCCTCCGCTCAGGATGGCACAAATTCCTCAGCGTTAAGCGCCGAGACGCTTCCTACGCGTTGATTTTTGCGGTGGCGTAGACGCGCGTGAGCCAGCCGTCGTAGCGAGGCTCGCGTGCCGTAACGATGCGCTCGTAGAGCGTTCTCAAGCGCTCGGTGACCGGTCCGATCTTCCCGTCTCCGACGGTTCGGCGATCGATCGACGAGACCGCGCAAATACCGACCGCGGTCCCGGTAAAGAACACTTCGTCGGCGGCGTACAGCTCGCCACGATCGATCGAGCGCTCCACAACGTCGAGGCCGAAGTCATTTCTCGCAATCTCGATGATCATCCGGCGGGTAACGCCTTCGAGGACGTTTTGCGAAGGATCGGGCGTATACAGCACGCCGCGCCGCACCAGGAAGATGTTCTCGGCCGAACCTTCGGAAACGTGGCCATCGTGCGATAACAGGATCGCTTCGTCGTACCCGTTCTCGACCGCCTCGCTCTTGGCAAGCGCGGAGTTGACGTAAAGTCCGGTGATCTTTGCGCGCGGCGGCGCCATCGTATCGTCGGTTCGCCGCCAGGAGCTGACGCAGACGTCGAGGCCGCGGTCGGCGTCGAGATATTGCGTATAGGGGATCGGCACGATCGCAAATCCGTCGGGGACGTTGTGCAGTCGCACGCCGACGTCTTCGGCGGCTTTGTAAGCAAACGGGCGAACGTAGATGTGACTTTCGTAACGATTGCGCAGGCAGAGCTCGACCGTAATCTCGATCAGCTCGTCGACGCTCTTGGGCAGACGCATGGTGAGAATTTTCGCGGAGGTTTCCAGCCGCTCGAAATGGTCGCGCAGCAGCACCAGAAAGAGCTCGCGCTCTTCGGGCACCCAGTAGCCGCGAATTCCCTCAAAGCAGCCGGTTCCGTATTGAAGCCCATGGGTGAGCAGCCCGACTTTGGCGTCTTCGTAGTTGAGAAATTGGCCGTCGGAGTAGACGGTAATCGACGAAAGATCCACGCTTCGCTACCTCCTGGCCCGGGCGTTTTGCCTTTGCCGCTCCCAAGCTCCTTTGGCCAAGCGTCGCACGCCGACCGGCCATCCGTTGATTGCAGCGTTCGGCGGCGGTGGGGGAGGGGCCCGAGCCCGCTCGAATTACCCGCGCGTGAGCGAACCCTATCTCCGGTTGACGCATCCGCTCGTGCGCGACGCCAAAGGCTTGCGCCGAGCAACGTGGGAGGAGGCTCTCGACCGCGCCGCATCGGGCTTGCGCGACGCGCGCGATCGCGACGGCACTCGCACGTTCGGAATGTTCAGCTGCTCGAAAGCCACCAACGAGATGAACTACGCCGCCCAAAAGTTCTCTCGCGCGGTGATCGGCAGCAACAACATCGATAGCTGCAACCGAACTTGACACGCCCCTAGCGTCGTCGGTCTGACGGCGGTATTCGGGGCAGGCGGCGGCACGAGCTCGTACGAGGAGATCGAGCAAGCCGACCTGATCGTCCTGTGGGGATCGAATGCGCGCGAGACGCATCCGATCTTCTTTCACCACGTTTTGAAGGCGATTCGCAACGGCGCGAAGCTCTACGTCGTCGATCCGCGGCGCACCTCGAGCGCACAGTGGGCCGAGGGCTGGCTCGGACTCGACGTCGGGTCCGATATCGCGCTGGCTAACGCGATTGGGCGCGAGATCCTCACCGCGGGCGTGGAAAATCAGCGCTTCATCGCAAACGCGACCTCCGATTTCGATGCATACCGGGTCGCGGTCGAGCCCTATACGCTCGAGTACGCTGAACGAACCACGGGCGTTCCGGCCGCTCTCATTGCCGAGCTGGCTCGCACGTATGCGACCGCACGGCACGCGCAAATCTGTTGGACGCTGGGCATCACCGAACATCACAACGCGGTGGACAACGTGCGCGCGCTCATCAATCTTGCGCTGCTCACCGGTCACGTCGGACGTTACGGTTGCGGCCTGAATCCGCTTCGCGGACAGAACAACGTGCAGGGCGGCGGCGACATGGGCGCGATCCCGAATAAGTTTCCCGGCGGCCAAGACGTCGAGGATCCGGTCAGCATCGCCAAGTTCGAACGCGCTTGGGGCGTCGAGTTGCCGCGCAAGCGCGGCTGGAACCTCACCGATATGTTCCATGCGATGGAGCGCGGCGAGCTCGATACCCTCTACGTGATCGGCGAGAATCCGGCCCAGTCGGAGGCCGATCAAGAACACGCGCTGGCGTTGCTGCGCGGGTTGCGGCACTTGATCGTGCAAGACATCTTCCTCACCAAGACGGGAGAGCTGGCGGAAGTGGTCTTCCCCGCTTCTGCGAGCTGGTGCGAGTCCGACGGCACCGTGACCAGCAGCGAGCGACGCGTGCAGCGCTGCCGTCAAGCGCTTCGTCCGCCCGGAGAGGCACGCGACGACATCGCGATCATCTGCGGGCTGGCGCGGCGCTTAGGAAGCGACTGGCCCGATTACACCGCGCAGGCCGCCTGGGACGAATGCCGTTCGCTCTCGCCGTGGCATGCGGGAATGAGTTACGAGCGCCTCGAGCAGTTGGGCGGCATTCACTGGCCGTGCTACGACGAGCGGCACCCCGGCGAACAATTCTTGCATTCCCGGCTCTGGAAAGAGCCGCGGGAAGGCGCGCCCGCGCCGTTCGCGGCCGTGCACCACGACCCGCCGGTCGAAGCGCTCGACGAGCAATATCCGGTTCGCCTCACAACCGGACGGCGCTTGGATTCGTTCAACACCGGCGTACAGAGCGGCGGCTACAGCTCGCCGCTGCGGCGCGGCGAAACGCTCGACATCTCGCGCGAAGATGCGGTTCGCTACGGCGTTGCGGAAGGCGACCCGGTGCGCGTTACCTCGCGCCGCGGCTCGATTGTCGTGCCGGTTCGGATCGACCCCGGCTTGCGCGCCGGCTTAGTTTTTACAACCTTTCACCACAACGACGACGTTGCGACGAATCTCTTGACGATCGATGCGACCGACCCCAAGTCGGGCACCGCCGAATTCAAAGCTTGCGCCGTGCGAGTCGAGCGCGTGTAGTGGATCTGCATTTTACTCCAGACCTTGCGACCGACGAGGAGCGCACCGCCGTGGACGCCGCGTTGCCGGCGAACGGCGCGCGCGTCCGGCGCCATCTCGTGCTGCCGGCGCTGCATGCGGTGCAAGATCGGTTGGGCTGGATCAGCCCGGGAGCGCTCAACTACGTGAGCGAGCGCTGCGGCGTAGCGCCGGCCGACGTCTACGGCGTCGCGACGTTTTACGCGCGCTTTGCCACCAAGCCGCGCGCCGCCCGAGCGGTTCACGTATGCGACGACATCGCGTGCATGCTCGCCGGCTCCGGCGCGCTGCGAAAGAAACTCGAGCCATCGGAAGCGACGCTGCTTTCGAGCCCGTGCCTGGGATTGTGCGATCGCGCGCCGGCGGTGCTGATCGAGACTGCCGGCGAACTGCCGTCGTCGCTTTCGATTGCGCCCGCGACCGCGCAGCTTAGCCTAGACACCTCGACGCAAACTCGCGTCGGCGGGCCTGAGCTGCGCTTGCTCCGGCGCGTCGGCCGAGTGGATCCCGAGAGTCTCGACGATTATCGAGCTTGCGGCGGTTACTCGGCGCTGCGCAAAGCCGTCGAGCTCGGGCCCGAGGGAACCGTCGCCGAAGTCGTCGCGTCCAAGCTGCTCGGACGCGGCGGCGCGGCGTTTCCGACCGGACGAAAAATGGAGGCGGTCGCCGCCGCACCGGCGCGCCCGCATTATCTGGTTTGCAACGCCGACGAATCGGAGCCTGGAACTTTCAAAGATCGCGTGTTGATGGAGTCGGATCCGTTTGCGATCGTCGAAGCGATGACGATTGCGGCGCTCGCGATCGGCTGCGAGCGCTCCTTCATTTACATTCGCGCCGAGTATCCGCTGGCGGCCAAGCGCATCGCAGGCGCAATCGCGCGAGCGCGCGCGGCTGGATTGCTGGGCGAAAACCTTATGGGCACCGGCATGCGCCTGGAGATCGAGATCCGGCGCGGAGCCGGCGCCTATATTTGCGGCGAAGAGACCGCGCTGTTCAATTCGATCGAAGGCAAGCGCGGCGAACCGCGGAGCAAGCCGCCCTTCCCCGTGCAAGCGGGACTCTTCGGCAAGCCGACGCTCGTGAACAACGTCGAGACGCTAGCGAACCTTCCGTTGGTCTTGCTTGACGGCGGCGCGGCGTACGCGCGAATCGGAACGGCTGAATCGACCGGCACGCGGTTGTTTTGTCTTTCGGGCGCCATCGCGCGCCCCGGTCTCTACGAGGCGGCGCACGGCACCACGCTGCGCGCGCTCATCGAGATGGCGGGCGGTCTGCCCGCAGGACGGCGGCTGCAGGCGATCTTGCTCGGAGGCGCCGCCGGAACGTTCGTCGCACCCGATGCGCTCGACATGCGCTTGTCGTTTGAAGACGCCCGGGCTGCCGGCGCAACGCTGGGGTCGGGCGTCGTGATGCCGTTTGACGAAACTGCGGATATGCTCGCCGTCGTGCGCCGCGTTGCGCGGTTCTTCCGCGAGGAATCGTGCGGACAGTGCGTGCCGTGCCGGGTCGGCACGGTTCGTCAAGAGGAGGCGCTGGAACGTAACGATTTTGGTTTGCTGGATGAAATCGGCCGGGTCATGCGCGATGCGTCCATTTGCGGGCTCGGGCAGACGGCGGCAAACGCGATCGAGTCGGCGCGACGCAACTTGAAGCTCTTCGGAGCCGGCGCGCCATGACGTTCGTGGATCTCACGGTGGACGGCATACCGGCGCGCGTTCCGGAAGGCGCGACGATTCTGGACGCCTGCACGACCGCCGGAATCGTCACGCCCACGCTCTGCTTTCTGCAATCGCTGACGCCCGTGAACGCATGCAGGGTCTGCGTCGTCGAGCTCGAGGGCTCGCGAGTGCTGGTCGCCGCATGCGCGCGCCGCGCCGAACCGGGCATGACGGTACGCACCGACACCGAGCGCGTGCGCCACAGCCGCAAGATGGTGCTTGAGTTTCTCGCTTCGTCGGTCGATCTTTCGACCGCACCCGACGCGCAGCGGTACTGCGAACGCTATGGAGCGGATCCGCAGCGCTACGGTTCCGAGCTCGCGACAGTAGCGCAGCCGATCAAAATCGACAACGCGCTCTACGTCCGCGACTATGCGAAGTGCATTCTCTGCTACAAGTGCGTCGAAGCCTGTGGCACCGACGCGCAGAACACGTTTGCGATCGCGGTGTCGGGGCGCGGCTTCGAGGCGGGCATCTCGACCGAATACGACGTGGCGTTGCCCGACTCGGCGTGCGTCTATTGCGGCAACTGCATCGGGGTCTGCCCCACCGGAGCGCTGATGTTTTCATCGGAATACGAGCTGCGACAACGCGGAGAATGGCGCGAGGATGAGCAAACCCAAACCGACACGATCTGCTCGTACTGCGGCGTGGGCTGCACGCTCACGCTGCACGTGCAAGACAACGAGATTGTGAAGGTCACCTCGCCGATTGAAAACGACGTCACCAGCGGCCATCTCTGCGTCAAAGGCCGCTTTGGCTATCAATACGTACAAAACCGCCCCAAGGACGACGGGGACGTGTGATGAACGAACGGCGTCCCAATGTGTCATCCTGACCCTTCGACTCGGCACTGCGTGCCTCGCTCAGGACTGCGCTTCGCGCAGGCGCGAAGGAATTCGTATGTGTCATCCTAAGCGGAGCGAACGAACTTAAGTGTGTCATCCTGAGCGGAGCGCCGTAGGCGCGCAGTCGAAGGGCGAAGGACGGCCCGGACGAACAAACGACGTCGCAGTCGTCGCGCTCGATGGAGACAAACGCCGGCGCACGCACGACGAGGTCGTCGGCGAGGAACCACTCGAGCTGCGCCTAATCGCGGGCGGCGCGACCCGCACGCTCGCGGTGACGATGCGCACGCCGGGCAACGACTTCGAGCTCGCCGCGGGTTTCGTGTATAGCGAAGCGATCGTTCGGGCAGGCGACGAGATCGCCGAGTTGACCTACTGCATCGACCCGAGCGTCGACCCCGATCAGCGCTACAACATCGTCAACGTCGAGCTGCGCTCCACCGTGCAACCACCCGACCCGGCGCGCTTCGAGCGTCACTTCACGATCAGCAGTTCGTGCGGCGTCTGCGGGCGCGCGCAGCTCGAATCGCTCCACGCTCTCGGCGCGGTTCCGATCGCCGACGACGTGCAGCTTCCGGCGCGCACGCTTTACGCGTTGCCCGAACGCATGCGCAACGCCCAGCGAGTCTTCTCGGCGACCGGCGGCCTGCACGCAGCCGCGCTCTTCGACGAACGTGGCAGCGCCATCGCTGTGCGCGAAGACGTCGGCCGTCACAACGCGGTCGACAAGCTGATCGGCTGGGCGCTCCTTAACGCGCGGCTTCCCTTGCGACGCTCCGTGCTAATGGTCAGCGGACGCGCGAGCTACGAGATCTTGCAGAAGACCGTGATGGCCGGCACGCCGATCGTAGCGTCGGTCTCCGCGCCGAGCAGCCTCGCGGTCGACCTCGCGCGCGAGTTCAACGTCACGCTGGTCGGCTTTTTGCGCGGCGACCGCGCCAACGTCTACGCCGTGCCCGAACGGATTCAATAACCCAACGCGAAGACGATTCCAAGCTCTAACTTACCGCCGCTGAGAGTAGTGCCGTAAAGCGCGCTTCCCACTGCGATGACGCCGGCGTAGGGATCGTAACCGTCGCCGCTCTTGCCGAAATTGTGCAAGATCTTCTCCTTGCCGCTTAACGTCAGGCTGAAAACGATGCCGCCGGCCGCGCCGTACTTGCCGCCCTCGCTGGCCGTGCCGTAAAGCGTATCGCTCACCGCGAAGAGCGGCGCTACGGAAAAATAACCGTCGGATCCGTGACCAAAGGTGTGCAGAGTCTTCTCTTTGCCGCTGGTGGTGATGCTAAAGACGATCCCGGCGCGATTTGCTCCGCCCAAATACGTCGTACCGTAAAGTGTATTCTTCACGTCCACTAAAGGTGCAAGCGGTTCGACGCCGTCGACGCCGTTGTCACTAAAGTCGTGCAGCACCTCTTCTTTACCGCTGGTGGTGATAGTAAAAACCGTTCCCGCATCGGTTTTGCCGCCGCCGGATGTCGTTCCGTAAAGCGTGCCGTCAACGTCGATCAAGCCGGCCTCCGGTGAGCTACCGTCGGTACCGCTGCCGAACGTATGAAGCACTTTCTCCTTGCCGCTCAGCGTCAGACTGAAAACCGTTCCCAGGTCGCTTTTGCCGCCGCTAGCCGTCGTTCCGTAAAGCACGCCGTTCACGTCGAGCACCGCTGCCGCGGGGTCTGCGCCGTCGGAACCACCGGCGAAGCTGTAGAGTACTTTTTCAACGCCATCGGTTGTAATGCTGAAGACGGCTCCATCACCGTGGGCTCCGCCGGAATACGTCGTACCGTAGAGCGTGCCGTTCACGTCGATCAAGCCTGCAAGCGGGTCATAGCCGTCGTTTGCGGTACCGCCGAAGCTGTAGATCGTTCTTTCGTTGCCTTTCGTCGTGATGCTGAAGACGGTTCCCTCGCTACCCTTGCCGCCGATGCTCGTCGTGCCGTAAAGCGTGCCGTTTACATCGAGCAGCCCGGCTTGAGGGTACGCGCCATCATCGGCGTTCTCGAAGCTGTGCAGGACGCGGTAGCTCGCAGAGTCGCGGCCGAGCATTGAAAACGCGCCGGCGCTCGGAAGGTACTGCGGCGACAGTGCTCCGCCGCCTTGCGAACATGCCTCGAGTATCAGTCCTGCGGAAATTAGGGCGAACAATCGCAGCATGGCAAAACCTCCGAGCTGGGAGTTGCCCTAATCTTACAGCCGCGGGTAGACGATCGACAATCGGTTATGGCTGATTTTTCCGACGTCGCCAACTACGGCCACCGATCGGCGGGGCGACCGCGGAGCCTCGGCAAAAGGGGCATGGTTTCGGCGACGTCGAGCGACGCACTTCTGATCGCATACGAACCGCGCTCCGCCCGATTCCTAACTCGTACGATCCGCTCGGTGAGCTTGCTGCGGCACTCCGCGACCCGGCTCAAGCGCTGCGAGACTCGTTCCCCACGGAAGCTCCTTAAGTTGCGAGGGTTAGGGGAAGCGACCTGCGTACGCGCAAACCAGCGGTTTCAGACACTAGGCGCGCCGAGGTAAGGGGGAAGCATGGCCAAGGTCACGATCGACAACGATGTCTTGAAC
>Ga0187783_10001224_pt1 | contig 18954 bp, 18 predicted proteins | sample 1015_SJ02_MP02_2_FD_132471 | JGI IMG/M metagenome (GOLD analysis project Ga0187783, IMG submission 132471) | Tropical peat soil microbial communities from peatlands in Department of Meta, Colombia - 1015_SJ02_MP02_20_MG | ecosystem: Environmental > Terrestrial > Soil > Wetlands > Peat | place...
GACCTGCTCATCCTGAAGACCGTGGCACTCGAACCGATGCACGGCTGGGGCATTGCGCAGCGCATTCAGCAGGTTTCCAGAGATGTCCTGCAAGTGCAGCAAGGCTCTCTCTACCCAGCGCTCTATCGGCTAGAGCGAAGAGGGCTCATTCAGGCCGAGTGGGGTGCGTCGGAGAACAACCGTCGTGCCAAATATTACTCGCTTACGAAAACCGGCCGCGAGCAGCTCGAAAAAGAGCAAGCGGAATGGCAGCGCTTGTCATCCGCCGTAGCGTTGATCCTCGAGCGGGCCTGATGTCCGAGCAAGCGGAAGTGGCCCACAACGGCAGCTGAGTCGTGGTTGGCGCTTGCGATCGGCGACGTTTGTCGGGATGGCGGCTCTTCTCGTTCTCGCGTCGCGCTGTTCGCGGCTTACGTTCTGGCGCGGCGAGCGATGCGGGTTGATCCGATGGTGGCGCTCAGACACGAGTAGGTGCCCCGGAAGGCCGAAGGGAATGGCGGAAGGCAGAAAACCATACGGGATAAAACAGGGGGAAAACCACCGGAGGGGGTGGCCGAATGTGGTGGCGGAAGCAGAAATTCGAGGAAAGTATGAATGAGGAGCTTCGGGACTATGTCGAACGCCAAACGGCGGCGAACATGGCGGCGGGCATGTCCGCCGAGGAAGCGCGCCGACAAGCGCGGCTCGGGCTTGGCGCGATCGAAGGCCTCAAGGAGAGTTGTCGTGAACAGCGCCGGGGATTCTGGCTCGAAACGCTGTGGGACGACATTCGATATGGTCTGCGCATGCTGCGCAAATCGCCCGGATTCACGGCCATTGCCGTCCTCACGCTCGCACTCGGCATAGGCGCGAACGCAGCGATCTTCACGATCACCTACGCGGTCATCTTGAAAAGCTTGCCGGTGCCCAGTCCCGAGCAGCTGGTGCGCTACACGTTTCGCAACGGCGACCAGGAAATCGGCCTCTCCGGCCCGCTCTACGATGCGCTTCGGAAGCACGAAACGACAGATCAGGACCTGCTGGCCTGGAGCTCGTCTGATCTCGCGGTGAAGAATCGCGAAACCGGGCAGATGATCAAGGTCCAGGGCGCGCTCGTTTCCGGCAACACGTTCCGCGTGCTCGAACTCGAGCCGTTCATCGGGCAAACGTTCGGCGAAGCGAGCGACGTTGCCGGCGGGGGCCGGAGCGGTTACGAGGCCCTACTCAGCTACACCTACTGGAAACAAGACTTCGGCGCAAGCGAAGGCGTGCTCGGCCAGACGCTCGAGGTCAACGGGAAAGAGGCGCGGATTATCGGCGTTCTTCCGGCCGGCTTCGACGGCGTGGTGAGTGGGCGCCGCGCCGACATCGTTTTGCCGCTCTCCTTCGAGGAGGTGTTGAACGCGCCGAATCCGGTTCGACGCCATCCGGGCGCCTTCTGGTTGACGGTTATGGGGCGAGTGAGGCCCCGGGAGTCTCTGCAGGCTGCGCGAGCAGATCTGGGCGCTACGGAAGCGACCGTTCGCAAGGAAGCCGACCCCTCGAACCTCTATCTAGGCGGCTTCTTCAAAGGATTTGGCCTGGGAGTAGAGAGCGGGCGGTCCGGGCGTTCGTTCTTAAGGGTAATGTACAGCCAGCCGCTCGTAGCGCTGGAGATTCTTGTCGCGCTGCTCCTACTGCTGTGCTGTGCGAATACTTCGCTGCTTGTGCTCGCTCGTGTGGCCAGCCAGTTTCGCGAATTTGCGGTACGTAGTGCGCTCGGCGCGCCGAGGAGCAGATTGTTTCGCCAGGTGCTGAGCGAGGTCGGGCTGCTCGCCTTCGCGGGGCTTGCCTGCGGCGTAGTGCTCGGGTGGTCCGGCGCGCGAACGCTTGTCTCGATGCTAACCGCCATTGGTCAGCCGCCCGTGCTCAACGTCGAACCGCAGCTCGCCATTCTCGGCTTCACCGCAGCGATCAGCGTCCTCGCCGCGCTGGCCGCGGGAATATGGCCGGCGTTTCGCGCAAGCTCGATTTCGCCGCTGCTCGGCCTGAAGCTGAGCGGGGTCTCGACCCAGTCGAAGATCGTCGGCAGGTGGATTGTGCCCGCGCAAGTTGCCGCGAGCGTCATGCTTCTGGCTGCCGCGTCGCTGTTCGGCGATTCGCTGCTCGATTTGTTGCTGGTCAACTCGGGATTCCACACCCAGGGCGCCGTGCTAGCCGATATCGATGTGAGCGCCGATAAGCCCGATGCCGTGACGTCGACGAGGTACGCGCAGCAGATCGGCGACGCACTGGCCCGCGTGCCTGGAGTCGAAGCCGCGGCCGCGATGTCCATTCCCCCCATCCATAACTCGTGGAGCGCCGGGCATTATTTTTCGCTCGGCCGGAATGGTGCGGTTCACACGGACATGACTTTGTGGGGAGAAGTCGTCACCGGGGAATATTTCCGGGCGATCGGCACGCCGATTCTCGAGGGGCGCGCGTTTGCTCGTGCCGATCGAACCGGCGACCCTGTTTGCGTCCTGAGCGCGTCCGCCGCTCGATATTTCTTCCCGAACGAGGAAGCCATCGGTCGCTTCGTGTACGCAGGTGAGGGAGACCAGAATGCAGACGGGAAGGCCAAAGTTGCCCGCGACGATACGTTTCGCGTGATCGGCGTGGCCGCGGACGCACGTTTTCGTTCACTGCACGAGGCGGCGCCGCGCATGATCTATCAGTTGGCGCGCCACGATGAACTGCAAAGCGAATTCTTTCTCGTAGCTCGCGGCTCGAGCGCGGGGATTACCGCGAGCGCGATTCGCGAAACGACGCAGCGAATCGTTCCTGGTGCGCCGCAGCCAAACGTCTTCACATTCGATGAGCTCGTCGCCACTCACCTGAGCCGCGAACGAATGCTGATGGGGCTTTCTGCGAGTTTTGCGGTGATTGCGTTGCTGCTCACCGTCTTGGGCTTGTACGGCCTGCTCGCTCGCAGCGTGGTGCTGCGCCGCAAAGAAATCGGATTGAGGCTGGCCCTCGGCGCGCATCCGCGAGATGCGTTGAGCCTTGTCGTTCGGCAGGGGTTGCGGCTCGTTGTGGTGGGCGCCTTGGTCGGCGCGGGGGGGGCGCTTGCGAGCGTGCGGTTGCTCCAAAGCTTGCTGTTCGGCGTGAGCGCGACCGATCCGCTGATTCTGCTCGCAGTTGTGGGGGTGCTATTTGTTGTTGCGCTCGCGGCCAGCTGTGTTCCGGCATGGCGTGCCGCTCGCATCGATCCCATGGACGCGCTGCGATACGACTAGGCATCGTCCCTGGGCCGGACGACAGGGAAGGATGAACGGAGCGGGAGAACGTCGATTGATGAGGAAGGATTTAGGTCTTCTTTCGCAGGGGTAGCGGGGAAAAGCGGGAATGCAACGGGAGGTGATGGTCCGATGGCGGCACCGAGGCGGTGGTTCCAGCGAAAGGGGGAGTTTGAGGAAAACATGGCGGCGGAGATCGAGGATCACCTCAACCGGGAAACCGCAGCGAATATTGCCGCGGGCATGGGGGCAGAGGAGGCGCGGCGGCGAGCGCGACTCGGGCTTGGGGCCATCGAAGGCCTGAAGGAGAGCTGTCGAGAGGAGCGCCGAGGATTTGGGGTTGAGGCCGCGTGGTCGAACGTTCGCTACGGTCTGCGCATGATGCGCCGCAATCCCGGCTTCACGGCTGTTGTCGTGCTGACTCTCGCACTCGGCATCGGCGCGAACAGCGCCGTCTTCTCCGCCCTGGACGCTGTTCTTCTGCGCCCGCTGCCGTTCCCCGATGGCGACCAACTCATGCGTCTCTCGCAGCTCGGCAGGAGGGGCGAGCAAGGACGATCGAGCTTCGTCGCGCCGGTGCGCCTCGAGGATTGGAATCGGATGAATTCGACCTTCCAGTGCATCACCGGGTATTACGCGGACGACGCCTCAGAAACGTCAGGCGCCCTTCCCGAGAGAGTGACGGAAGCTTTCGTAGCTCCTCGGTTTCTCGAAGTCTGGGGAATTGCCCCGGTGCTCGGGCGCGACTTCACTCCTGACGAGGAACGCTTCGGCGGACCAGCAGCCGTTCTCATCAGCGATCGCTACTGGCGGCGCCACTTTAACGCCGACCCGAATGTCGTGGGGAAAAAGCTGCGCTTCGGCGAAGGGGCGCAGGCGGTCGTCGGCGTCATGCCCGCCTCGTACCGGTTCCCCGACCGCGACGTGGATCTGTGGACTCCCGTTCCTCTCAACGGGCCTTATGTGGCGAGCCGCGACAACACTTGGTACACGGTGATCGGACGCCTCAAGCCCGGCGTGACTCTCGCCGAAGCACGCGCGAACCTCGCGACGGTTCAAGCACAACTCGGAAAACAGTATCCCAAGCCGGACGCCGATCTCACGGTCAGCATTCGGCCGCTCAAAGAAACCGTGATTGGCGGCGTGCGCCAGTCCTTCTGGATTCTATTCGGTTCTGTTTCACTGCTTCTCCTCATTGCCTCGACGAACATTATCGCTTTGCTTCTCGCACGCGGTTCCGAGCGCCATCATGAAATCTCCGTGCGCTTCTCGCTGGGTGCTTCTCGCACAGCAATCATCGGTCAGCTCCTGACCGAAGTTTTTCTGTTGGCCCTCGCCGGCGCCGGGCTGGGCTTGCTCCTCGCCGGAGCCGCGTCAAACGTGTTCCGCACCCTGGGGGCGAATTTGCCGCGGGTCGAAGAGATCCGCCTCGACGCGCGAATCCTGTTGTATGCGCTGGCCTGTTCGGCTGTTGTGACGCTCTTATGCGGATTGTTCCCCGCGATTCGGAATGCGCGGCAAAGCCTATCGAGTTCCCTCGCGCAGTCCAGCGTGACGCAGGTATCGGCGCACAACCGGTTGCAATGGTTGATGGTGGGCGTGCAAGTCGCTCTCGCCGTCACCCTTTTGACTGGCGCCGGACTTCTCCTGCGCAGCTTCCAGGCCATCGGCCGCGTGTCGCCCGGATTTGACGCGAGCCACGTTCTCACCTTCCACGTCAGCGGCAATTATGGCGAAACCGCAGATATGAAAGGTTTGATAGAGCGCGTTGACGGCAGCCTTGATCAATTGCGCAGCGTTCCCGGGGTCGAAGCGACCGCGACGACCGCAGCTCTGCCGGGAGTTGGAAGCAAGTACCCGATGGAGATCAAATTCGTCGAGGGAGAAACCGATCCCAAACGCGAGATCATCGCGGAAAGCCGCGCCGTCTCTCCCGGGTATTTCGCGACCCTGCGGATCCCGCTTCTCTCGGGCGAACTCTGCCGCGAAAAATTCGACAGAGCTCAAACGGAGATTCTCGTGAATCACAGCTTTGCCGAAACGTTCTCTCCGCAAACGTCGCCCATCGGACGTCACATTTTCGCGCCCGGCAACGATTTCCTTCCGCGGGGCGAGATTCACGGCATCGTTGGGGACGCGCGCGAGGAGGGCCTCGACCGTGAACCCGGCCCGACGATCTATTGGTGCATCAGCGCCCCCATGCCTGACCCCTATTATCTGGTTCGCACGCGCACCGAACCGGCCGCTCTGGCTCGGACCATTCGCGAAAGAATTCACGAAATTGAACCCTCACGGTCGGTATTCGACGTCCTCCCGCTCGACGACCATATCGACGCCGCATTCGGCGAGAACCGCCTGCGCATGATCCTGCTGGGCGTCTTTGCGGCGACGGCCATCGCCCTGGCTTGCGTGGGCCTGTACGGAACGCTCAGCTATTCCGTGACGGCCAGGCAACGCGAGGTGGGCTTGCGGCTGGCGCTCGGGGCTATGCGCGGCAACATCGTTCGGCAGTTCTTGCTCGAGGGAGTTGGCGTGTCCGCGCTGGGCTGCCTGGCCGGGCTCGCGCTTTCCATCGCCTTCGCACGCCTGATATCGGGAATGCTCTACGGCGTCTCGGCCACCGACGCGACAACCTTGTGCGGCGTGATTCTTATGGTGCTTAGCGTCGCGGCTGTCGCTTCCCTGATTCCCGCGATTCGCGCCGCGCGTATCGAACCCATGCAAGTTCTCCGCAACGAATGACGCATGGTTCTAGAACCATGAGGGGCCAAGGAGAGGTTCCCCATAAACGAGCTTGTTCCTGTCAACTGAGCCCTGGTCTCCGGGAATGACCTGAGGTTCTTCGAACCCTACCGCCGGGCAAGCGTGCCAAGGGGAGGCGCGCTACTTTTTCGCCGCCTTGCCCGCGTACTTCTTCTGGAACCGCTCGACGCGGCCTGCGGTGTCAATCAGCTTCTGCTTGCCGGTGAAAAAGGGGTGGCAGTTTGCGCAGATTTCCACGCGAATCAAATTGCCTTTATACGTTGAGCGCGTCTCGAACGTGTTTCCGCACGCACAGTGCACGGTTACAGGATGGTAATCGGGGTGAATTCCTTCTTTCATGACTCTCCGTTCGACTGACCGGTCTGCGCAACCGTGGTCGGGGCGCTTTTCGCCGCTTCGCCCGCCAAGTCGCGTCGCTAGGCCAGTCACATAGCATTTAGTGTAATCGATCCGCCAGGTCATTTCCACTTCGGCGCGTGTTTACGCCGCGCTCGGCGTGCGACATAATCACCTCCCGACGGAGTTCGCGAGGAGGTCGTCATGCTTCCGGGCTATGGAGCGGCGCTCAACCACCATCCGATGTTCGTCCATTTCCCGATTGTCTTGTGGCTCACGGCGCTTCTGTTCGAGCTTCTGGCCGTATGGCGCCGAAGCGACGAGCTAGAGCGAACCGCCTCCCGAGTGCTGTACCTCGGCACGCTCGCCGCAATCGTGACCGTATTTACCGGTTTCGCGGCTCAGAGATCGATTCCTCCCGGCGACGCGCAGCGCGTGGTCGGCATCCACGAAACGCTGATGCTCCTCTCAACCAGCCTCGCGCTGGCCCTGTGCATTTTCGCCTTCCTCATCCGGAGGGCTTCCGGGCGGCCGTCGCGCCGATGGATGCTGCTCGGGCTGCTGGTGCTCGGCATTCTGCTGACGATTGGCACCGACCGCGGAGCGGAGTTGGTCTACGGCTATGGTGCCGCCGTAAACTGGCCGAACGCCCAGCAGCAAAAGTGAGCCCTGGCTATCTGCGTCAACCGGTTAGGACTCATCCCGTCGAAGGTCACCATGATTCCCGGAGAATCCGTGGCCGGCCGCAGGGGAACACCAGGGTTTTCGCATCCTCGATGCGTGAGGTTTGCTCCGTCTCGGCCAAGGAGGGGTCTTGCGGCTCCCGACGGAACATTGTTTCGAAACGGATGTTCCTCAAGCGCGTCGCTGTCTGGCCCCATCTTGCCAGACGCAGCGATGTCGCGGGGGGAAGGGGCGAACGGCGATTCGCTTTCCGCATCCTGAATTCTTTGATAGCATGAAATATTCGCGTATCCACTTCGACGATTGGAGCAACAAGCAGATGGCCCTCATATGTGAAATTTGCGGCAAGAAGCCGAGCTATGGAAACGTGATCAGTCATGCGCACAACGTGCGGCGGCGCCGCTGGAATCCGAATCTACGTCGCGTCAAAGCCGTGGTGAATGGCGTGCGCAAGCAGGTGCGCGTCTGCACGTCGTGCATTCGTTCGGGCCGCGTCAAGAAAGCCGCTTGAGCTGTTCCCGCCGGAAGGAGCGCCGGTTGAAGCTGACAACCCTCACCCTCGCAACGTTGGTTGTGTCTGCTCTCGCCGGTTGCCAGCAAGAAACGGCTCCCGGGCCTGATGTCTGGGCAGTGGTGAACGGAAAGGAAATTGCGCGCGGAGAAGTCGAGAAGAATTTCCGATCTCGGCTGAGCGCCGATTCGCCGGCTCCTTCACACGAGGAAGCATTGTCGATGAAGTTGACGATCCTCGATGAGCTGATCAACAGCGAAATCCTCCTTGAGCGCGCCGAGAAAATGAATCTTGTGGCCAGCGATGCGGAAGTAGAAGATAAATTCACCGAGTCCAAGACCTCGTTCACCGAGGAAGACTTCCAGCGCAAGCTCCAGGACTCCGGCCTGACGGTCGACGATTTGAAAAGCGACATTCGGCGGCAGCTCTCGATTCAGAAACTTCTCAACCGTGAAATCGCTGCCAAGATCTCCATCACCGATCAGGACGTGACCAATTATTACAGCCAAAATCGGGCGCAGTTCAATCTTGCCGAGCCGCAATACCACATTGCGCAGATTGTGATCACCCCGCGGCCCGATCCCTCCGTGCACAATCGCAAGAACGACAAGGCCACAAACGAAGCAGAGGCCGGGCGCAAAGCGGCCATGCTCTCGCAGAAACTCAGCGCCGGCGCGGATTTTACGCAACTGGCCATGGATTATTCAGAAGACGCAAGCGCCTCGACAGGAGGGGATCTTGGCTACAATCCCGAATCGTCGTTCAATCGCTCCGATCCCCTGCTCAAACATACCGTGTTGGAGCTCAAACCGGGCGAAGTGAGCCGACCGATCCAGCTAAGGGACGGCCGCTACGTCATCCTCAAATTGATTGGCAAAGAGTCTGCTGGACAGCGCGAACTCTCTGACCCGCAGGTCCGCGAAGGGATCCGGCAGATGCTGCGCAACCGCAAGGAGCAGCTGCTGCGCGCCGCTTACCTCACGGAGGCAAGAAACCAATCTCACGTCACGAATTACCTGGCGAAGGAAATTCTCGAATCCTCCGGCAAGCTTCCGGCCGATGACCAGTGAGCGGAGCAAGCCCGTCCTTTAGGCCGGGGTGAGCCGCGATCATAACGGGGGCGCCTGTTGTTCGATATAACGCTGGATTACTTCGAGCGGCGCACCGCCGCAGGAAGCAGCAAAGTAGCGTGGCGGGCACAGGACATTTTTCCAATAGCATTTAGCCATGCGGGGCAAACGGCGACGGAGTACATAGCTCGATGCACCTTTCAAGGAATTCACGAACGAAGATACGGATGCCTTTCCTCCCTTCACGCAGGAGAGGATGTCAACGGTCCGGCGCCTCAGCCTACGACCGCTAAGACCTCGCCGGCGTTTACGGTCTGCCCTTCGGCAACGAGTAGCCGTTCGAGGACGCCAGTCTTCGGGGAGCGGACCTCGTTCTGCATCTTCATCGCTTCCAGTACAAGCAACGCTTGGCCGGCCTCGACCAGCTGGCCTGCTCGAGCGAGGAGCCGGACGACTTTCCCGGGCATCGAGGCAAGTACGTGTTGCCGGCCCTCGGCTTCGATGGCGGCCCCCCGCCGGCCTTGCCACTCCCGCGGGTTTTCGATGCGTACGGGAAACTCACGGCCAGCGATGGTCACTAAGACCCCGCCCGTGCGCTCTCGAACGTGAGCCTCGAACGATTGTCCGTCGAGGAGGATCGAGTACAAGGCCGGGGCGATCGGGACTGCGTCGGCCTCTCGGTTCCGTCCATCGATCGCGAAGCTCGTCGAGCCATTCCGGCTCGAAAGTTCGAGCGCCCTGGCTCGATCTCGAATTGTGAGCGCTATCCTCACGACGGGCTCAGGGCCCCGACCAGCCCCGCCCAGCGGTGTTGAGCTGCTCCAGGCGGCCTTCCGTCTTCCAGCGGCCTTCTTTGGGTTTTGCCGGATCCGTCTGGCCGCCCGACGCATCCGGTTCCTGGGATTGGTGCCACATCGCGGCGGCGATGGCCGCGACATCTTCGAGCGTCGATTCTCGCTCGTCCAGGGCAGGAGGGGCGTCGACCAAGTGGCTCTCGAGGAACTCGTCGAGCCATCGCGTGTGGATGTTGGCGTTCTGGAAATCCGCGGATCGGAGAATGCGCTGAAACAGACCCACGTTCGTGCGAATGCCCGAGGCATAGTATTCGCTGAGAGCTCGGCGAAGACGGGCGATGGCCTCGGATCGGTCTCGACCCCAGGCGATCAACTTGCCGAGCAACGGATCGTATTCATTGGGAACCGTCCAGCCCGCATAGATTCCTTCATCTAGTCGGACGGCCGGGCCGCTGGGCACGCGCAGTTCCAGAATCGTTCCGGGCGAAGGAAAAAAGTTGTTTTCCGGATCCTCGGCGTAGATGCGGCACTCGATCGCGTGGCCATGAAAGGCCATCTCGTTTTGCGTAAAAGGGATCTTATCTCCGGCCGCAATGGCGATCTGAAGTTTTACGAGATCGATTGCCGCGACCATCTCCGTCACGGGATGCTCGACCTGAAGTCGCGTATTCATTTCAAGAAAGTAAAAGTTGCGCTCGCCGTCGACCAGGAACTCGACGGTTCCCGCATTCCTGTAGCCGCCCGCGGCTGCAAGTTGAACCGCGGCCTGGCCCAGCGCTTGGCGCAGGTCGGGAGTCATGATCGGCGAAGGTGCTTCCTCGATCACCTTTTGGTAGCGCCGTTGAACCGAGCATTCTCGTTCGCCGAGGTGGACGATCCGGCCGTGTTGATCGCCCAAGACCTGGATTTCGATGTGCCGGGGCCGCAGCAGGTATTTCTCAAGGTACAACTGTTCGTCGCCGAATGCGTTCTTCGATTCGGAAGCGGCGTCGCGCCAACCCGCTTCGAGGTCGGCCTCTCGGCGGATGAGTCTCATTCCCTTGCCGCCGCCTCCGGCGACAGCCTTGAGCACAACCGGAAAGCCAATCTGCCGCGCGGTCTCCAAGGCCCTGTCCGGCCGGTCGATGGGATCGAGTGTGCCCGGAACGGTTGGGACGCCGATTTCTCGGGCCAAATGACGCGCGGCCGTCTTCGATCCCAATCGTTCCATGGCGTCCGGGGGCGGTCCGATGAAGACAATTCCAGCTGAACGGCAGGCGCGCGCAAAGGCGGCATTCTCGGCCAGAAAGCCGTAGCCGGGATGAATCGCGTCACAGCCGGCGCGTCGGGCGACAGCGATGATTTTCTCGCTGGCCAGATAGCTGTCGCGTGAAGGAGCGGGGCCGATCGGATAGGCCTCGTCAGCGAGCCGTACGTGCAGGGCCGTGCGGTCGACCTCGCTGAATACGGCGACCGAGCGAATGTCGAGTTCCCTGCACGCGCGCAGAATGCGCACAGCGATTTCGCCACGGTTGGCAATTAGAATTTTTCGCAACATTGGTTAGGGAAGCGCACAGAGCGTCAACCAGTCTAGCGAATCGCGCTCGAACGACACCATGGTCTGCGGTCCCGAGGGTGCCGAGCGAGCAGCGATCTGCTGGTGTCTACGTGAGAGGCTGCAGGTTGCCATCGATGGATTCGAGTTCTATGCGCAGAAGCCAGTCGAAATGGAATTTTTCTTCCGACAGAAAACGTTCGAGTTCTTCGCGGCTCGACGCATCGAATTCCGCCAGCATCTTGCCTTCCTGCATGTTGAAAAGCAGGCGCCGCGTGGCGACGGGCTTGGCCCTGCGCAGCCGCCGAGCAAGTTCGGTCGCCCCCTGTCGGGTCAGGCACGCCAGTGTGTGCTGCGAGATATAGCGAGGCATCCCGTCTCCTGCCGCTCGGTCTTACTCGACCCAGCCGCATATTGACCGCCGGTTCGCCCTGGCGCATTCAGCCCAGAAGCCACAGCGGCAGTGCTGCGCGGGCGCACTGCTCGATCATGCGCTGGTCCTGCGGGCCAAAGGCATTGGCTTGTCCGCTCTCGACATCGACCGTTCCGATCACGCGTTCACCGGACGGATCGAGGACCGGCACGATGATCTCCGAAAGCGTGCTGCCGAAGGCGGTGAGATAGCGAGGATCGCTGCGCACGTCGGCGACGATTACGGTCTTCTTCTGCGCAATGGCCGACCCGGTGAGGCCCGCATTCACCGGGAAGGAGGCGTGCGCGGGAGCACTTGGTCCGCTCCAGGCCAGGATCGAAACACTTTCCGCGCCGACATCGTACACCCCGACCCATCGGTACTGCCCGAGCGTCTGGATACGTTCGGCGAGGCGGCGAGCCTTTTCCGTACGGTCGTCGCCGCTCGCGGCAATCGCGCGGATTTGATTCAGCGTGTTATCGGCGATGATCGGCATTTGAGCGCCCCCGGACTAGCGGGATCGAAACGGTCGCACCGGCGCTGCGCAACGATTCGGCCGTCCCGAAACTGGGAGGGGGCAGGGCAAAGCAAGATCCTACTTCAGGCCGGCCAGCTTGCCAATTCCGCGCATCTTCATTTTCGACATGCTGCCGTACTGCTTCATCATGCGGCGCATATCCGAGTATTGCCTCAGCACTTCGTTGACCTGCTGCACGGTGGAGCCGCTGCCACGCGCGATCCGCTTCCGGCGCTTGCCATCGATCAGATTATGATTGGCGCGCTCGGCAGCCGTCATGGAGTTGATGATGGCCTCGATTGACTTGAGCCGGCCCTCATCAATCGATGCGTCGCGCGGCAATTTCGCGAAGGGCCCGATTTTCGGCAGCATGCCCATGAGTTGTTCGAGCGAACCCATTTTGCGAATCTGCTTGAGCTGGTCGCGGAAGTCTTCGAGCGAGAAATCATCCTCGCGCATCTTGCGTTCGAGCTCGCGGGCCTTTTTCTCATCGATCGTTTTCTCGGCACGTTCGATCAGCCCGAGGACGTCGCCCATTCCCAGAATCCGGCCGACGATGCGGTCCGGATAGAACGGCTCGAGCGCCTCATACTTTTCTCCCACACCGACGAACTTCACCGGTGCGCCGGTCACTTTGCGGATGGAGAGCGCCGCGCCGCCGCGTGCGTCGCCGTCCATTTTCGTCAGAATCACGCCGGTAATGCCCAGCCGTTTGTGAAATTCGCCTGCCGAGTTCACCGCGTCCTGACCAATCATGGCATCGGCGACGAACAGCAGCTCCGACGGGTTCAGTTCACGCTTGAGCATCGAGAGTTCGTTCATCAATTCGTCATCGATGTGCAAGCGCCCGGCCGTGTCGACCAAGATCACATCGCAAGCCGAGAGCTTGGCTTCCCGCGTTGCGCCGCGAACGATTTCGAGCGGTTTGTCCGTGCCTGTTCCGGGCCACAGGGGCGTGCCCGTTGCTCTGGCCACCTGCGCGAGTTGTTCGCGCGCGGCGGGGCGATACACGTCGGTCGAAACAGCGATCGGGCGGTGCCCATGCTCGGCGAGCCACTTGCCGAGCTTGCCAGTCGAGGTCGTCTTGCCTGAGCCTTGCAGGCCTACGATCAGCCATACCGACGGCGGCTTGGACCCGAATTGCGGTTTCGCCTCGCGGCCCAGCAGGTCGGCCAGCTCGTCGCGAACGATCTTCACCACCTGCTGGTCGGGCGAAAGTTGCAGCAGTACTTCCGAACCGAGTGCCTTGTCGCGGATGTGCGAGATGAATTCGTCGACAACGCCCAGGTTCACGTCGGCGTCGAGCAGCGATTCGCGAATCTCGCCGAGCGCCAGGTCCAGATGCTCTTCCGTCAGCTTGCCCTGTCCGCGCAGATTCTTGAAGGCGCGTTGTAGCTTTTCCGTAAGTGTTTCAAACATGCCTGTTCACGATGCCTCCCTCCATTCTACCAATATCCGCCCGAATCCCCCGCTTTCGACCGGCTGGCCCCGACCGGTGCTGTCGCCAGAATAGCGGTTGGAGGTACAATCTGAAACAGCGTCCGGCGCGTACTTCTAGTGCTGTAGCGATGAAGGGGCGCCGGGTTGGGGACAATCGTGGGTGCCTCTGACATCCTTCCGGAAAGGATCGAACATGAAAACAGCTTTCACGACGTTTGGTCTGCTTGCCATGCTACTCGCCACGCTTACGCTCGGAGCGCCTGCCCGGGCTCAAGAAAAAGCCATGACGTGGACCGGCTGGATTAGCGACAGCGGCTGCGCAGCGAAGGGCGCTAACGCCGGCCACAAGGCATGCGCCGAGAAATGCGTCAAAGAGAAGGGTGCCAAGTGGGTGTTTGTTGACTCGAAGACGAAGCGGGTCCTGCCCATTGAGAACCAGGATGCCATCAGCGACGCGAATCTGGGTCAAGAAGTGAAGCTAACGGGAACGAGGGGGAAGGACGGGACACTGCACGTCGACAGCATCTCGAATGCCATGTCGATGTGACCGGCCAACCTTCCGCGCGCCGATTGTGGGGTGTGGGCGCGCAACCCGCACCCCACGCGGAGCGCCAAGTCCCCCGTCAGTCGGTCGAAGATCCCTACTTCGATCCGGCCGTGCATATCCTGTCGGTCCCCAGATACGGCCTTAGGACCTCGGGAATTACAATTGTGCCGTCGCGCTGCTGGTAATTTTCGACGATGGCAATCCACGTACGCCCTATAGCGAGGCCGGACCCGTTCAGCGTATGCGCGAATTCAGATTTGCCGCCCTTCGGTTTAAACCGGATCCCGGAACGCCGGGCCTGAAACGCCTCGGTATTCGAGCACGACGAAATCTCCATGAAGTCACGGATCGAAGGCAGCCACACCTCAATATCGTAGGTCTTCGCCGAAGCGAAGCCCATATCGCCGGTGCAAAGCTGCATGACGCGATAGGCGAGCCCGAGTTTTTGCAGCACGTCTTCGGCGTCGCGCACGAGCGATTCGAGCTCGGCGTAGCTCTGGTCCGGCCGTGTGAACTTGAACATCTCGACTTTTTGGAACTGGTGTTGACGCTTGATCCCCCGCGTGTCCTTCCCTGCCGCGCCCGCCTCGGACCGGAAGCAGGCCGTCCACGCACACAGTTTTAAGGGGAGCAGGTCTGCGTCGAGAGTTTCGTCGCGATGCAGGCTCGTCAGCTCGACCTCCGACGTCGGCGTGAGCCACAGATCGGTGTCTTGGATATGAAACATGTCCGCTGCAAATTTCGGCAATTGGCCGACGCCGGTGAGTGAGGCGGTATTCACGATGAACGGCGGGAGAATTTCCGAATAGCCGTGCTGGCTGGTGTGCACGTCCAGGAAGAAATTGGCCAGGGCGCGTTCGAGTCTCGCGCCGAGCCCCTTGTAAACGACGAACCGGGAGCCCGCAATCTTCACCGCCGCTTCGAAATCGAGGATGCCGAGGACCTCGCCAAGTTCCCAATGTGGGCGGGGAGCAAAGTCGAATTTCGGCGCCTGGCCCCACCGACGCACCTCGACATTATCCGTAGCGCCTTTGCCGACAGGCACGCTCGCGTGCGGCACATTGGGAATCGTCAGCAAGAAATCTTTCAATCGTTGATCGAGCTGGGCAACACGTTCGTCGACTCGCTTGATCTCGTCGGACATCTCCTTCATGCGCGCTAGGATCGTGCTCGCGTCCTGGCCCGATTTCTTGAGGCGCGCGATTTCGTCGCTGGCCTTGTTGCGTTCGGCCTTCATCCGTTCGACCGACGTGATCAATTTCCGCCGCTCGCCGTCGACTTCGCGAAACGGCCCGAGATCGAGCGTAATGCCGCGGTCGACCGCCATTTTTTCGATCAAGTCGAGGTGCTCTCGCACGTATCCGAGGTCCAGCATAAGCGCACAAGGATACACGAACGCACTGGCGGCTGGGGAGGGTGACTGTTTGGCTCGCCCTGAACTCGGTCGACGCGGGCAGTTCTGTGGCAACGATTATGCTGAGGGCACGGCCGCGCCTGTGTTCTCGACCTACATTCTTGGCCCGCTTCTCACCCTCCTGCCGAGGCCTTGGCGCACACGAGTATTCGCCGCGGCGACCATCCAAGCAGCTGGCGCCGCGGCGCTCTCTGGAATCCTGGAATCGGTGGCGGCCCTGGCCGTCAATCCCTTCCCCTGGCCGACGCACGCCTGTGAGTCAAATCAAGAGCGAAACGATCATTCCTTGACCGGACTCCAGCTGGCGTCGGGATCGAACTCGGTCAAGTTGCTGGCAACGTTTGCCGTGTTCTTGCCCAAGTCCTTTTGCAGAAGGATATGATCCTGGTTGATGATGAAAGTCATTACTCCGGAGTCGCCATACTTCGCCGGATAAGCGACCAGGGCAAATCCGCGGACCAACCTTCCATTGATCAGGTAGTTCTTTGCGCCGCCCGGTGCCTTGCCGCTTTGTCCCGTCAGCATGCGGAAGTAGTAGCCGTGGAAAGGCATGTGTGCGTTGGGTTTCGCGACATATCCCTCGGAGGTTGCAAACGCCACGAGTGGCCCGAGGGGACTCAAGGGTTGACCCTGGACGGACTTCCAGTACAGGCCGTTCTCTTTGCCCGGATCGCTGATGAACTTCAGAGCGTATTGTCTGCTCATCGCGCCATCGTGAAGCTGGGAGAAGTACTCGGACTCGGCGTCCGCTACTGTTCCACAAACTTGGATGACGGCCAGTTCATCCCGGCCAATGCGCCGATCGAGAATTTCCTCTTTGCCTGCAGCCGTGTCGAAGAACCATTTCCCTCGATCGTTTCTCCTGAGCGGAATGGGAAAGGGGAAATTGTCAGCACCCACCAGCAGGAGTTGGCTTCCATCATCCATCCTGCGCCAGCGGTGCATGACCCCGTAGCGTGCCACGAATGAGTTCACCACGTTCTTGTCCTGCACGGGATCACCGGAGGACAGGAGGTCTTTCGAGTCCGGGCCGAAAATCGCCAGGAGGGCGCTTTGATCGTCGGACTTCGCACCGGCCAGCACGGCGTTACCTGCATCCTCAGGGGTGGCAAACGTCCTGATGGCAGAGTTGTCCGATTGGCCGCAGCCGGAGAATGTACAGACGAAGGCAAGCAGCAAAGACGGAAACTTGGTCACGATTGTGCGCATCTGGGCGAACCTCTATCTCTGACCTCAGAAAAGACCTAACAAGCCAGCGCTCGCAAGACGGAGGGCCAGCTGCGCGCGTTACCGACGCCGGCCAACGCCTCCGCCACGACCACCCCAACCTCCGCCACCAGCGCGGCTCTCCCGGCCACGGGCACTTTCCTCCCGTGCCTGCCACCCATCTTCGCCGCCAAAGGCGGAGACCCCGTGGCTCGTTCCTGTCGAGCTCCATCCCCGCGCATCGCTCGAATCTCCTCGCGTTTGCTGCCAGCCGTTGCCCGTGTTCTTGTAGACGTTGCCGTTGGCCGTCGCGTATTTGTTGCCATTTGCTGTTTTGCCTGCCGAATAGTTGCCGTTCCCGCCGGAGGAGGCAACGGCCCTGCCGCCGTCTGAAGTTTGAACCGACCCAACCGAGCCACGCGTGGTCGTCTGATGCTGGGTATAGGCCGTTTCACCATTCTTTGAAACGACTGAACTGCCGTAGCTGCCATAGGCATTGGAGGCTTGATGCGTGGCACCGTAGGCGCCCGTACGCGGGTTATACGCTTGACCGGCTTTCTGCGTGCCGTAAGGAGTCACCGCGGACGCCCCACGAGCATAGGTTCCGGTGGACGGGTTATAGGCGTTACCCACCCGCGCGGCGCCGTTTGGTCCGTAGGCGGTTGCGCTGGACCCATAATAGCCGCCGTGCCATGCCCCGTTCCCGTAGTAGCCGGAATTGCCGTAGACTACCGTTCCGCCGTGCCAATTACAGTTCCAGGCGCTATAACCCCAGCCGCAGCAGCCGCCGCTCAATGCGGCACCCACGGCAACACCTGTTCCGAAGGCTAGGGCGCTGGTGGCGGCTATGGCCGCAGCGCTATACCCGGGGGTAACGTAAGGGGTGCCATAAACAACGGCGGGGTTGTACTCGGGAACGTAGACGACCTCGGGATTGGCGGGCTCAATCGTGATCACTTGCGGGGACTGTTGCGTGACAATGATCTGCGAGCCCGATCGAAGATTACCGGCCGAGTATGCCTGGGCGCGCAAGGCCTGAACGGCCGCCATGACATCAGCCGACTGATTGCTATACGCTTCCCCCAACGCGGAGGTCCAACCGAGATTATTCGCCAGGTTTTCGAGCACCGAGGGGAACTGGGTAAGTGCTTTTACGCTCGGTTCCCACGGCTGGGAATTCACAGCGGTCATGAGAGTTGAACCGCTCAGATTCTGATTCTGCTTGAGCCAACCGGCAGCCGCTTCGACTTGGTCGGGAAACGCCGCAGCTCCCAGGACCTGAGCCACCAGGGCATCGGGATACAAGGCGACGGGAGCGACCAGTTGTTGCAGCTGGCTCGAAGAGAGGGGTGCACCTTGCTCCGTGTATCCTGAGGTTGACTGCTGACCGGCAGCTTCAAGCGGCAAAACGCTGATGGCTAGAAGCAGGGAGAGGGAGGCCGACAAAAGCCGATTCGTGAAGGTTCCGAGCATTTCTTACCCCCCAATTCGTCCTCGACGCGAACCTCCAACAAAATGTAGGAACCTCCTGCGCAGCGCTGCGATGTGGACGCCTGCTATTTGCGGGGCCATGCTCCTTACGGAATCATTCCGCATTCGAACATCTTGTTGGCGATCGGCCCGGCTACTTTGTTGATGAAGGCTTGGCGCATCTGCGGATCGTTGTGCAGGACGGCAATGGCGCGCTGTTCCTCCGGGGATCTCGGCTGACCTTGCCTCTGAATCCTGTCCTCAGACAACTGCTGACAGCTGGACGTTTGGTACTTCTGAATCAGTTTGTCAGCGATCCTGTTCATCACGGGGTAGGGTTGGGGAGCGGAGGTATTCGGGTCTGGCGGTTGAGCGAGCGCTGGCGCAGGAGGCACGGCGGAGGCGCCGGGTGACGCGAGGTGACCCGAACCGAGCAAAGCAATGACAGCCAGTGTTACAAACAGCAGGCGCTGGGACCAACCCTGTCTCATACCCCCTCCTTTTGCTAGCCATTTTCGAAGACGGAGCTTCACGGGGAACAACCCTAGGGGAGGTCCTCCATTCCGGATACTGTCATTTCTGCTAGTGCCCTTCCGACGTGCCTAGACCAAAACGAGCGAATCGATTTGAGCAGGAGTCGAGGCCGGCTAGGAGGCGGGGCGATCGCGGAAACACGCCTAGAAGTGGCGACGCCAGGTTGCACGTCTCGGATCATTAGGAGGGGTCAAGTTGAAGCGCCTCGTCGAGGCGAACCGCGCTTCGATCGAGTCCGGGCGATGACGGGATAGCGCACAGCAAGAGTCAAATCCTCGAGCTTGGATCGCAACGCCCTTTGGCCGCCTTTGCATCAGAAGGGGGCGTTTTCAGCTGCCGAGCCATCTAGCCCGTGGGGGAAAGAGGACCGCGCGGTTTTAGCCGATATACGTTTCGACCAGACTAGTATTCGTTGGCGGAGCCTTCCAGGAAGGCGCGCAGTTTGCGCGAGCGCGACGGGTGCCGCAGCTTGCGCAGAGCCTTGGC
>Ga0187783_10001225_pt1 | contig 18935 bp, 15 predicted proteins | sample 1015_SJ02_MP02_2_FD_132471 | JGI IMG/M metagenome (GOLD analysis project Ga0187783, IMG submission 132471) | Tropical peat soil microbial communities from peatlands in Department of Meta, Colombia - 1015_SJ02_MP02_20_MG | ecosystem: Environmental > Terrestrial > Soil > Wetlands > Peat | place...
CAGACCGAACAGGATGCGGTAGACGACCACCGGCGGGATCGGAACATTCCCAATGACCGGCGACGCGAGGACCGCGATGGCCGCCAGGATCAGCACGCCGAGGCCGAGTCGGCTCCATTGACCCAGCCTCGTGCGAGGCCGCTCTTCGGTCGACGCAGCAGGAGCCGGGTCCACGAGCTTACGTGAGGCCCGGATGGAATATCGCGATGAGGGCCGGCAGTCCGACCAGGATCATCGTCGGGTCGGGCTCGGTGATGTAGTTCGAGTCGATCCCCGTGATGTTACCGGCGATCACGGCCGGGATGTCGGACCACTGGGGACCCGTCTGGTAGTAGGAAAGGTTGAGACCGAACCCCGTGCCGTAGACGATCCACTGGGGGTCCGAGGCGATCACCTGCTCCGAGGAGAGTTCCGGATACGGATAGGTGGAATTCGCGGCGATGCTGGCGCCGCCGGCGATCTCGATCAACGACTGCCCGAACGTCCCGGGGCCGAACGTCCAGTATCCGTTGGTGTCCGTGTCAAACGTGACGAGGACCGTCGGGTCCGACAGCACTTCGTTCGGGATCTGGCTTGCGTTGTACAATTCCAGGTTCAGTTGCGCGTTCAGCGAGTTCACCTGGCTCTGGACCGGGAAGATCTGGGCGAGGATCGAAAGGTCCACTTCGATCCCGCTCAGCGTGGGCGGTTGCAGCATGACGACGGGGATGTGGTACGTGGATTGGATCTCCTCGACCGCGGAGATCGAGATGATCGTGGTGGCGAAGACGATCTGCGGACTCGCGTTGACCAGCTGTTCGAAGTCGAAGGTCGGCCCGACCTGGATGCACATCGAGCTCGACAGGTCCCACAACGCGATCTGGTCGGTCGAATAGTCGGCCGCGAGCCCGCCGTCGATCGCCGCGTAGCAGTCGACGCCGACGACGTGGCTGCGCAGGCCCAGTCGGTACAGGGAGTCCATGATGCTCGGCGACAGCTCGACCACCCGCGAGGGGTTGTAGGGAACGGTGACCGACCGTCCCAGGTCGTCCGTGACGTGCACCGAACCGGGCGTCGAGGACGGCTTCAGGAGGAAGTAGGCGCCGGTCGCCCCGATCGCGATCGCCGCGGTGATGAGGATCGCCACCACCAGCAGGGCGACCGACACTTTTCGAGGAGACGGGGAGCTCGTGGCGGCCGGAGGGTCGGGCGCGTTCAATGACATTGGATTCTACGCAAACTGACTTTCAGATAAGGGTTGCCGGCGGTCCCGCGCCGCGAAACGACAAAGGATATCTTTGGGAAGACTGACCGTCGCTGGGAGGGAGCATAGGCTAACTTGGCAGACCAGCGGGCTCCAGTCAGGAAGCCGTAACGGGCTTCCTGTGAAATTGGGTCTGCGGAGGGGCGCCCCCGGCGTCCCCGTGACGAGTGACTGGAGCGCGCGGAGAGACCCGCATATGGGGGTTCAAATCCCCCTGCTCCCACCTCTCCCTCGCGGCTAGTACCGCATGCGTCGAATCGCGGGAAGCAGGATCGCGAGCGCGCCGGCCGCGAGAAAGCCTCCTCCGACTTCGAACCCGAGCCGGGTCGGGTCGTGCTGGACGGCGGCCGCGCTGATCACGAGCGCGCCGAGCGATCCCGCGATGCCCGGGAAGAGATACATGTTCGAGAACAGCCGGCCGATCTGGTCCGGCGCGACCGCGCCCCGGAAGAAGGTGAACTTCGAGCTCGTGTAGGCGGTCGTCGTGACCCCGACCGCGAACCACGCGGCGGCTCCGAGCAGGACGATGCTCGGGACGCTGACGGACGCGATGTAGGCGACGCCCGAGGCGAGCAGGGAGCCGATGAGGATGACCCCGACGCGATGGCGCGGATTCCATTGGCCGAGCACCAGCCCGGCGACGACCCCGCCGACCACGTCCGCCGTGAACAGGATGCCGTACCCGAGCGGAGAGCCCGGGTACTCCACCGTCGCCACGAGCGTGATGAGGATCGGCGCGGCGCTGACGAAGAATCCCTCGATCGCATCCACCGAGGCGAGCTGCAGGAGCGGTCGGCCCGGCCCGCTCAGCACGAGCCGCCAGCCATCGGTGAAGCTCGCACGGAACGACGTCGGCGGGGAGGGCGGGGGCGCGATCCGAAGCGGGATCGCCAGCGCGGCCGCGGCGACGAGCAGGGCCGCATAGAGAAACATTCCGCCCTGACCGCCTACGAGAAGGAGCAGCGCGCCGCCGGCACCGTACCCGGCGATGGTGAGCACCCCGCCGATCGCTCCCCCGACGCCCGACGCGGCGAACTGCTCGTCGGGCGTGAGGAGGATGCCCGGCGCGGCGTTCTGGGCCGCCCAGCTCATGTCCCAAAGGAGGGAGATGAGCGCCACGAGGGCGAGCAGGAGCGGGATCGTCAGGAATCCGTAGCGGGCGCCGAGGCCGATCGCGGCGACCGCGAGGGCCTGGATCGGGTAGGAGATGAGGAAGATCGTGCGCTGGTTCCGCACCCGATCGACGAACGGGCCCACGAGAAACGTGGCCGTGTAGCACGCGTACTCGACGAAGAGTACCGCGCCGATCACGAGGAAATTGTGATAGAGCGTGTAGGACAGCCAGACGATCGAGATCGTGTAGACCGCGTAGCCGACCGTGGAGGCGTTCGCCGAGGCGAGGAAGATCAGGAACTGGCGATTGCGAAGGACCTTACCGAACGACCGGTCCCGCGATCGCTCCGTCGACCCTCGCCTCCGCCTTCGACCGTGGCACGCGCCCGTGCCTAAGAGGAGCCCGCATTCACAAACTCCGCGCCCGCGGGGGTCGGCTCAAATAGACGCGCGACGAGGCCCCGCCGTGCTCGAGTACACGGGGATCCGCGTGCGGGACATGGCCCGTTCGGTCCGGTTCTACACCGAAGGGCTCGGCCTCCGAGTGGGTCCGACCGGGCGCATGGCCGCGGGCGGGCTCTGGCAGGAGCTCAAGGACCCGGAGTCGGGCGCGGTGCTCGAACTGAACTTCTATCCGGGTGACCCGCCCTACCGGGAAGGTGACGAGCTCGACCACCTGGGGTTCCGCGTCGACGATCTCACCGCGGCGATCCACCGGCTCGAGGCCCTCGGGGGTCGCGTTCGCATTCCCGCGTTCACCGAAGGCGACGAACAGCTCGCGTTCCTTTCCGACCCGGACGGTGTCTGGGTCGAGCTGTACGAAGTGCGCTCCGAAGAGGTCCCGCCGACCTCGCGCGGCGGCGGTTGAACGCCCCGCGACCACCCCTCGACCCATGCCCATAAGAAGGGCGGCCCGCCTCGGTGCGACCGGTCGTCCTTGGATCCACCGAGCCCTGCGTCCGGTACTCTGCCACCGGCGCGCGAGGTCCCGAAACAGGCGGTCTCTCTTACCCTCAGTTCGAGCGCGGTGTTCACGGCGCAGGTCCTGACGCAGCTGATCGGGTTCATCGGCAGCCTGTTCCTCTACAAGCACATCGGAATCTCGGTTCCCGGCGTCGCGCTCCTGGGGACGGTCCAGTTCTTTCTCCTGATCGGCTCCTCGATCAACGCGATCGGCGACCTGCGGCTCGGGACCGCGTACACGTTCTTCCTCGCGCGCGGAAAGTCTCCGACCGACAACACGACGGTCTATCTCTTCGTGCGGATGATGATGGTCGCCCTATCGGGCGCGGTCATCTTCGCGCTCGCCCCCACGGTCGGCATCACCACGAGTCAGCTCGAACTCACCTCGCTGGGGATCTTCGTCGCGCTCCCCATCCTCTGGTCGTTCTCGACGGTGTACAACCAGCTGTTCATCGGGCTCGGCAACTCCGTGAAGGCGCAGTACCCGGCCCTGATCGAGGCGACCGCCCGGCTGCCGGTCCTGATCTGGGTGGCCTACTACGACCACTCGATCCTCGGCCTCACATTCGCCTACGTCGTCGGCGCGGCGTCATCCACCGTTTTCGCGGCGCCGGCCGTGATCGCGCGCCTGCGCACGTTCGCCTGGTCCGAGGGGCTGAAACTGTTCCGGTTCGCCTGGCCGCTCATGGGGGCCCTGGTGCTCAACTACCTGGTCACGAACATGGTGCCGCTGCTCGTCGAGGCGAGCCTCGGCGCAGCGAACCTCTCCATCTTCCTCGCCGCGAACGGCTTCCGCATCCTCGTGCTCTCCCTCCCCGCGGCGGTCACGACCCCGCTCTTTCCGTACATCGCCGGGCTCCACCAGCAGGAAAAGTACCAGGCGGTCCGGGAGGGCGCGTGGCAGGCGTTACGATACTCGTCCATCCTACTCGTTCCGGGCGTGCTCGCGCTCGTCGTGTACCGTACGAATTTCCTCCTGATCTTCTCGACAAAACTCTACGCCGGTCCCGGGGCGATCCCGCTGGCGATCCTCGTCCTGAGCGCGATCCCGCTCGCGCTCAGCCAGATCATCCAGTCCACCCTGGGCTCGATCGGGCGGCAGAAGCTCGAGCTCTACCTCACCGGGACCCAGGTGGTGGTCCTCTTCACCGCGGTCTTCCTCTTGTTGCCCCCGTGGGGCCTCGTCCCCGCGAGCGACGGCCTCATCGCGGCGTCGGTCGCCGTTCTCCTCTCCTCGATCGCGGCGTTCGGCCTCAACACCTACTTCCTCGAGAAGCTCATCCGCGTCCGGATCCAACCGTGGTCGATCCTCGGGATCACCGTCAGCGCGGTAGTGTCGTTCGGCGCGATCTCCCGGCTCAACAAGTACCTGCCGGTCAACACCTGGTACCAGCTCCTCGGGGTCGTCGTCCTCTGCTTCGTGGTCTACTTCGTCGTCCTCGCGCTCGTGGGGGAGCTTTCCAAGGAGGACGTCCGACGCATCGGCGGCTCGATGGGGCTGCCGAGCCGCCTCCTCGAGACCCTCGTGCGGATCTGCTGGCGGAAGACGTCGCCCGGATTGCCGCCCGTCGACCTCGCCCGGGCGCCGGGGCTCCAACCGCTGAAGAGCACGGAACTTCCCGAGACGTTCACCGGCACGCGCGAGATGCCGGACATCGGGACGCCCACGGCCGAAGAGATGGAACCGACCGGGCCCCCCCGCGGTGGGTCCGGTACGTGACCCGTCGGCCGATCCCTACGGCCGTTGTCTTGCCGTGCGCTACTCTCGCATCCCGATAGTCGGGACGCGAGTCGACCCCGTTTTGTCGCTGCGCGGGCGTCAGAGAGCTTATGGCCGTGGAGCTGGTCCATTCCCTTGGACCACGGCCTATGGTGCACGTAGAGATCCGTCCCGCCGCGCTCGAGCAGGTGAAGACCCTCATTCGCGGGCAGAAGCCCGAGATCGGTGTTCGGGTCTACGCCCAGCCGGGCGGCGGAGGGTGCTGCGGCGGCGGGAGCGCCGTCCAGTTCGGACTCGCCTTTGCGAAGCCGCGCGCGGATGACGAAGTGCTCCGCATCGACGGCTTCGCGCTGCTGGTCGACCCGACGAGCACGAAGTTCGTCGACGGGGCGGTCATCGACTACGTCGAGGACCTCCGCCAGTCCGGATTCAAGATCACGAACCCCACCCTGCCCGAGCCCGATGCAGCGGGTCTGCAGGGCGGGTGCACCTCCTGCGGCAGCAACGCCGCCAACGGCGGCGGGTGCGGCTGCGGTGGCCACGGTCACTGACCGGGCACCCTCCCCCGGTCGCCTCGCGCGTCGTCGATCCGGGTGTTCCATCGACTCTCCCCCGGTCCTTTTTCTCCTCGAAAAGTGCGCGGTTAAGTATCGGGCGTCGGTCCGCACATTCCCATGAACGGCGAGGCACTGCGGAGCGTCGACCTCCGCAAGATCTACGAGTCGCGGGGCGCGGCTCCCGTCGAGGCGCTCACGGGCGTCTCGATGGAGGTCCACCGCGGCGAGCGGGTCGCGCTGCTCGGGCGCAACGGCGCGGGGAAGACGACCTTCCTCAAGATCGCCTCCACGCTCCTCCGCCCGACCTCGGGGCGCGTCGAGGTCTTCGGCGTCGACATTGAGTCCGCGCCGAAGAAGGCGCGGCCGTACATCGCGGTCGTTCCGCAGGAAGGCAAACCGTTCTTCCACCTGAGCCCGCGCGAGCAGATCTACACGTACCTGCGCGCCCGCGGATTTTCGAAAGAGACCGCGACGGCTCGGACGGAGGACGCGATCGAGCGCATGGGGCTCACGGGATTCGCCGACCGGCTCTCCGTCACGCTCTCGGGCGGCCAGCGGCAACGGACGATGGTGGCGACGGTCATCGCGACCGAGGCGCCCCTCCTGTTCCTGGACGAACCGACCATCGGGATGGACCCGTTCGCGCGCCGGGAGGTGTGGGCTTCCCTGCGCTCGCTCACGCAGAAGGGCTCGACGATACTGCTCACGACCCACTATCTGGACGAAGCCGAGGTGCTGAGCCACCGGCTCTACATCGTCGAGCAGGGCCGCGTCCTTTCCAGCGGGACGGCGGACGACCTCAAGCGCTCCGTCGGCGGGACGATCAAGGTGCAGATGCCCGAGGGCGCGGCGCAGGCCGACCGGTTCCGCTCGTTCGGGAGCTGCGTCACCGACGGCAACGCCCTCACGGTCATCGTCCAGCCGGACGTCCTGAGCGAGCTGATGGAGCTCGCGGTGAAGTCCGAGCTCACCGCGACGGTGGGCCCGGTGACACTCGAGGAGGCGTTCCTCCGGGCCGTGGGGCGGTCGATCGATGCGGACTGAGACCTCCTACGCGCCTTCCCGAGCCTTCGCGGGAACGACCGCCTTCCTGCGGACGGAAGTGCTGGTCCAGGCGAATGAGCGGATGGCGATGCTCACGTCGATGGTCGTTCCCGGGATCATCCTGATCTTCGTCCTCATCCTGAACCCGGGGCTGTTTCCGATCGCGCTCCTCGGGGCGATCATCTTCTCGACGTTCACGATGGGCCAGCGGGTCCTCAACGAGGCCGCGTACCTCCGGATCGACCACAAGGCGAACGACCTGTATCTCGCCGGGCCGATGATGCCCGAGTCGTACTTCCTCGGGATGTCGGTCGGGATCCTCGTGATCTACGTCACGCCCACGATCTTTCTGGGGATCCTCGCCGTCTTCGTCGTGCCACTCACCTTGGGGTTCGGCCTCCTGCTCCTCGCGCTGGCCTCCCTCGTCTGGGTGTTCGCGGCGAGCACGGGATACATCTTCTCCACGTTCTTCCGCGACAACCGGGCGATCTGGGCGTACTCGAGCCTGTTCTTCAACGTCTTCGGCGTCCTGATGCCGGTCTTCTATCCGCTCGGACTCTTCCCCGCGCCGCTCCACGCCCTCGCGCTCCTCCTGCCGCCCAGCGCCGCGGCGGCGCTGCTCCAGGCCGGGATCGGGGCGACGACGCTCTCGCACGGAGAGGTCCTCCTGGCGGTGGGCGGTCTCGTCGTCGAGGCGACGACCGTGTTCCTCTTCGCGATCTACTGGGCCCGCCGTACCGTGAGGTCGACGTAGATGGCGCTCGCGACCGAACGGCCCATCGAGGTGCCGACCCGCGGCCGGGCGCTCCCGGCGTTCGGCATCGTCGGATGGCGGTGGATCTCGCGCAACCCGGCGGTCGCGATCACCCCGGTGCTCCTCCCGTTCATCTTCCTCTACTTCCTCTCGCTGATCTCGCCGCCCTCTCTTCTGCCGCTCGAGATCGTCGGCGCGATGCTGTTCACGATGCAGAACATCGGCAGCTGGACCCTGGGCGACAGCGCGTTCTGGCGGATCGAGTGCTCGCTCCAGGACATGTTCGTCGCGAGCCCGCTCTCCCGGATCCGCTACCTGTTCGGGATCGCCTTCTCGAACCTGATCGCGATGGTCCCCGCGCTTGCGATCCTGGTCGTCCTACTCTCCTACGTGGGGGCGCAGCGCGGGTACCCGTTCACCCCGCTCGCGGCGCTCGCGCTGTTCGCCGGCTTGCTCACGCTCTGGGTCCTGTTCTCGTCGATCGGGATCGCGATCTCGAGCCGGATCAAGACCCAGCGGGAGATCTGGCCGGTGGGGAATCTCACGTTCACCATCCTGGGGATGCTCTCCCCGCTGTACTACCCTCTGTCGGCGCTCCCGCCCCTCTGGCAGGACGCCGCCCGGTTCCTTCCCACCACCTACGCCGCGCTCCTCGTTCAGGGCGCCCTCGGGATCACGCCCGCGAGCCCGCTCCAGATGCTCTCCTACGCCGGTCTCCTCGCCGCGTGCGCGCTCGCCGGGCTCGCGATCACGCTCCGCCTCTACCGCTGGGGCGAAGCGTGACCTAAGAGTTAGGAAATGTTGAAACGGGGCAGCGCCATGGAGTACATGGTGCGCCCCTCGAAAACCGAACCGAACGCTCGAAGCCCCGTTCCGAGGGCCGGTCGTCGGTCCGGAGGTGGCGCCCTTCTGGTCCGTCTCTTAAGAGACGGAGGACGGTAGTGGATTATCCGAATGGGGAACGACGAGTTCGACGAGATCCTGTCCGCGCTCGACCGAGAGACCGCCCGCATCCGGGTGCGCGCCGAGCCGCGCCGGTACAACAAGCCGGCGACGGTGATCGGCGGCTTCCCACCGGGGGTCGACCTCGCCGAGACGACCCGGTCGCTCAAGAACCGGCTCGCGACCGGCGGCTCCGTGGTGGACGGCGAGGTGTACCTCCAGGGCGACCATCGCGCGCGCATCCGGGACGAGCTGGCCCGGCTCGGGTTCGACCCGGAGACGGTCGAGGTATCGGACGCTCCGCTCCCGAAGCGGGGACGCCGCGGATAGCCGGGCAGATTCCGCCGCTACTACCTTCCCCAGGCGCCGTTCCCGCAGTATCCTGCGCATATCCGGGTGCTATCCGCGCGGATTGTGCGGGGCGGTGACGGTATAACCGCGGGGGACTCGACGCCCCACGGAGCATCCATGGCGGCATACGCGCACCCCGAGGTCTTGGTCGAGAACGATTGGCTGGCCCAGCACCTGAACGACCCGAAGGTCAAAGTGGCCGAGGTCGACTACGACCCGGCGGCGAACTACGATCTGGGGCACATCCCGGGTTCGGTCCTCTTTGACTGGCGGAAGGACATCAACGACCCGGTCGCGCGCGACATCCTCTCGCAGGACGCCGCGACCCATCTCTTCCATCGGGCCGGGGTCGACCCCGACACGACCCTCGTCCTCTACGGCGACTTCAACAACTGGTTCGCGGCATTCGCGTTCTGGGTGTTCACGTACTACGGGGCGAAGAACCTCAAGCTCTTGAACGGCGGCCGCAAGAAGTGGATCGCCGAGGACCGTCCGCTCAACAAGGACGTTCCGCCGGCGGGCGCGGGCAAGCTGAAGGCGAGCCCGGCCGACCCGAAGCTCCGCGCGTTCCTCGACGACGTCCGCAAGGTCCTGCCCGAAGTGAAGGCCGGCAAGTTCGGCCTGGTCGATGTTCGCGGGCCGAAGGAGTTCTCCGGCGAGCTCACCGCGCCGCCCGAGTACCCCACCGAGCACGCCCAGCGCGGCGGCCACATCCCGGGCGCGAAGAACATCCCCTGGGCGCAGGCCGTGAAGGACGACGGGACGTTCAAGTCGAAGGAGGAGTTGGAGCAGCTCTACCTCCCGAAGGGGATCACGCCGTCCAACCCGGTGATCACGTACTGCCGGATCGGGGAGCGGTCGAGCCACTCCTGGTTCGTCCTGAAGTACCTCCTGGGGTACCCGGACGTCCGCAACTACGACGGCTCGTGGACCGAATGGGGGAACCTCGTTCGGACGCCGATCGAGAAGCCGTAGGGCGTCGGCTCTTCGCGAACCCCTTCACGAACCCGGACGCCGCTTCGGCGTCGGGTTCGCCTCTTTCCGGACGAGGAACTGGTGGAGGTTTCCTTCGTCCCGCCGGGCCAGCAGGGTGTGGCCCGTCTGGTCGGACCATCGCTCCATCTCGATCGGGCTCGTGGGGTCATCGGTCACGAGCAGGACCGAGGAGCCGGCCGGCCATCGTCGCAGCTCCTCGTTGAGCATCGTGAGCACCGCGGAGCACTCGATCCCGATCTCGAAGAGCTCGGTCTCGGGGGTCTGCGGCCAGCAGCGGATGCGCTGGACGCGGATCCGCTCCGCGATCCGCTCGCGGACCGCGACAGCGGTCTCGAGCGTAGGAGGGAGGTGGGCGGCGCCGACCGGCTTCACCCGAACGACCCAACCGTCGTCGTACGGGGCATCGTTCAGCGTGCGGGGGCGCTCCACGATCGCCCGGTTACGCTCCACAATCTCCGCGTCGACGGGGAGACGTACGGCCCCCGTGTAGCGCTGGCTCTCGACGGTTGCAACGCTCCGGCCCCGGCCGATCGTACCGTCGACGGGACGAAACGCGACGCTCTGGAAGCGGCCCGCGAACCAGACCAGCGGGCCGAGGAGACCGACTCGGGCGAACTCGCCCCCCGGTTCGGTTTGATACCACACGTCGTTCTCGAGGTCGTAGAGCCGGTCCTCGGGAAGCGCGCAGCCGGCGACTTCCATGACGGAGCGAGGGTTCGAGGGTCCATTAGACCTACCGGTGCCGCAACCTTTTCCGCTTACCGGACTCGTCGGCCGACCCATGGCGACGCGACCGGATCCTGCGGCAACACCGGTCGCCCTCCCCCACGCGCACTGCCGGTGCGGGCACCTCCCCACGCATCACATGATCGTCGTGCCCGTGGGCGCGTCCGCGAACTTCCGGCTCGAAGCGTCCGGCCCGTGTGCGGTGTGCGGAGAGACCGTCTGTCGGCGGTTTTCGCCGACCGGCGCCTAGCTTCCCTCAGCCGTAGGCGCTCTGAATGAGGTAGTCCTTGAGACGGTGGAGCCGGTCGTCCCAGAAATGGAAGTGCCACGACCGCGCCGCCTCCCACTCATCGCCCGAAACCCACCCGGAGTGCTCGAGGGTGACGTCGATGCCCTCGGGGGATTCGGCGAGTCGGACGTAGACGTGGGTCTTCGCCTTCGGCCGATTCATGAGTTCGTCGAATGCCGCCGGGCCCGTCCAGCTGAACCCGATGTCCACGTCGGGTTGCATCTGAAGGACCTCGCCCCGGCTCTCGAACGCGGTCTCTCCTACCCAGCTGAGCTCGTAACGGCCACCGATTTTAGCCTCCACCTTCGCAGCGTCACAGAGCCAGCCGGTGAGCTTCGCGGAGTCCGTGAAGGCAGCATAGATCATCGGGATCGGCAACGGCACCGTGACCTGAATGAGAATAGGATCGAGCTCCTCCGAAGGCACGAACCCGCGTCCTCGTCCTCCGCCTAAAGGTTTTTGCCCGCTGTCCGGCCGGACACGACCCCGAGGCGCTGCCTCTGCGCGACCCCGAAGGGGGCGCGGGTTTTGGCCCTGGGAGAGGGCCGGGATCTGGGAGGTTGGCCAACCTTTATCCCCTAGTGGCCCCACCCCCTCTCGATGTTCGCGCGCCGCGCGGCGATTGGCGGGTCTGTATTGGTGACGGTTGTCCTCGTGCTCTCCTCGATGGGGTTGCTCGGGGCCCTCGGTGTCGGCTCCGCGGGCGCCGTCGCTCCTTCGTCCGCCAGCCTCCCCGCCGCGTCTCCTGCTGCGGGCCCGGCCGCGCTGAGCACCGCGTCGACCACGACCGCTGCGCTCTCAACCCCCGGTCACGTCCCACTAAGCCGGCCCACCGCTCCTCCTTCGGATGCGGAGCGATCCGCCAAGACCCCCCTCGGCAGCCAGATTCTCCACACGCTGGCGACCGACGGAGTTCCCCTTCACGATGCCTATCTCCCGGACCTTCTGTACGCGGGCGGGCCCGCGCGGCAGCCGAGCAACGGGCACGTCAACCTCAGTTTCACGAGTGGCCCCGCCCCCTGGGGGATTGGGGAGTACGGCCTCAAGAACGTGTCCGGTACGATCACGCCGTACAGCCTTTCCACCCCGAGCATCGAGGCGAATTTCACGACGGCCGGGATCTACGGGCTCGCGGCGGACATCAGCGCACCCGACGAGTACGGGGTGCAACTCAACGCGGTGCTCAACGACGTCTCCCTGCTGGGCAACCCCAACTATGAGATATGGACCCAGAACGTGTTCGCGTTCTCTCCGTCGCTCAAGAACCTCACGTTCATCAGTAATCTCTGGAACTTCTCGAATCCGAACTTCGTTTTCGATTGCAACAGCATCTACGCGGTCGGTGGGCCGTACGCGGAGTCGGGTTGCGTGCCGGGAGTCTATGCCTACGCCGAGTCGTCTCCAGTCGAGGCGGAGTATCCGTTCGAGGTTCAGGTTTACCTCAACTCGACGCTGCTGAGCGGGCGGGACGCGGTCTACTTCAACTACACGGTTTCGTCCGGCCTCGGGACGTACGCCGGGAACTACTTCTACGCGATCTTCAACTCGCTCGCGCCGGGCGAGCTGGCCTCGTCGACCCCCAAGCCGATGTACGTGGCGGAAGGTTCGACCTACGACCCGGCCGGGCTCCCGAACGACTTCGAGGTCATGATCGGTGGCCCGGGGGGCGGGAGTAACTTCGATCTAGTGGAGGCCTCCTCCACCTACATGACGCTCCAGTACTGGAACACGACGCGAGGCGCCTATCTCACGGTCCCGTCCGCGTACAACGTGGCCGGAGAGACCGGAGAGACCTCGGACGGCGTCATTTCCGCCTGGGCCGAGACCGGGGCTGCGACCTGCGTAGATTGCGCCGAGCTCTCGAACGGCCCGTCGTTCCTGTACGGCATGTGGGGGATTGGAGGGTTGACGCCCGCCGGGAACGTCGAACCCGAACACCTCTGGTCCGTTCAGGCGGCCCCCTTCTTCGTGCTCGACCAGGTCAACGCGTTCCTGTTCATCGCCCAAGGCTCGTCGGTGTTCACCACCTGGACCGGGACGAACTGGTCGCTCTATCAATGGGCCCCCGACTTCGAGCCCTACACGTACTTCGACAACCTCCCGGTGGGAAACTACAGCTACGTCGTGGTCCTCGCGAACTACGAGGCGGCCGAGGGGACCTTCACTCTCGCCACCGGCATTACGTACGACTACATCACCGTGAATTTGGGCACCCAGGACACGACGATGGGGGTGTACACCCCGATGTGGGCGATCAACGATACCGGTCTTGATAATCTCGAGTCCGGGTTGTACGACGGATATGGAGATCCCATCCTGTACAACAACGAGTACGCGCCGATCGGGCAGATCCCCTTCAACTCGTTGATGGGAAGCTTCGGCGACGCCGCCTACTTCCCCTGGTTCGGGGAGTTCAACGAGTACGGCTACCAGGTCTTCCCGGGGTTGATGATCTGGAACGAGGGCTTCTTCGATGTGGACGCGGAACCGTCGTTCACGGTTTCGGCCCCGCCCACGGCGAGCTATCAGCTCGCGGTCAACCACTGGGGCTGGCCCCAGGAGAACAGCCTGCAGACGTACTTCGAGGATGACGGCTACATGTACTACGACTCGAACACCGTCACCGGGTGGTTCCCGGCGGTGTCGTACTTTGGCCTCGATCAGTCCTTCGCGAGCGTCACGTTCTGGAACGATTCGTACGACGATATCTTCGACAACACGTTCGAAGTGGGCGGGATGGGCGTGTTCCTCTACGGCGGGGAGGACAACTACATCGCGAGCAACTGGTTCGTGACGGGCGCCTCGCCCCCCTCGGCCAATCCGTACGCGACCGTCGCCGAAGACTGGGGTTCGATCGGCCTCGTCGACGCCGACTGGGGCGACGCGTACCTGTACGGTTCGGGGGCGTGGGATCTCTGCACGATCTGCGACCGGATCTACAACAACGCCTTCGACACCCTGGTCACAGCGAGTTCGCTCGGTATCGACCCATACACGGGACTCTTCCCGACGCTGGGGCCCGGTGCCTTCAGTTCCGCATGGAACTGGGAGTACGAACCCGGCGTGACCAACATCGTCGGCGGCAACTACTTCGGAGGCAACTACTGGTGGGATTACGGGTTGCCCGACAATCCGTATGGAAGTCTGCCGGACGAGGAAGAGAACTGGCTGCCGGCCGACGAGGGACTCCAGGACAACCCCGCCACGATCTGCGACAACTCCGGCGGGCTGTGCTGGGGCGGCCACGGGGACAACGGCGACTACTACCCCCTCGTGACCGTCCCGGTCTACAGTGTCACGTTCAAGGAACTCGGACTTCCGTCGGGCACCGACTGGTATGTCTGGCTGTACGACTATGACCTGACTTTCACCGACTACCAGCTGCTCTTCGAGTACTACTTCTACTTCGAAGAGACGGAGTTCTTCAACGAGACCGCGGCGCCCGGTACCTTGGGCTTCCTCCAGCCGGGTGGCGATTTCGGGTGGGATGCGTATTCGACCAACTCGAACTTCGTCGCCGTCCCGTACTACGGCGACTTCACCGTGACCGGCACGAGCGTGACGATCACCGTCCAGTTCGTGCACGCCTACCATCTCACGGTCGACGAGACCGGTCTCCCGTCCGGGACCGAGTGGTCGGCGGGCGCCTGTGAAACGACGGTATCCTGGTGTGAGGACAACACCACGCACGGAACCCAGACGAATGTGTCGGCTCTTCCGGCGGGGACGTACCACTGGAACGCCGAAGCCGACGGTTACGCGAGCACCCCGTCTGAGGTGTTCATCTCGATCTCCGCGAACACCACCGTCCAAGTGACGTTCGTCACGGCGTACCGCCTCAACGTGCACGAGGTAGGACTTCCGGGCGGGGAGGAGTGGATCTTCTCCGCCTCGGACGGGACGCTGTTCAACTACAGCGCCCGGTCCGGCGGCGATTGGATCAACCTCACGGTCGGAAGCGGCAGCTACTCCTGGCTCGCCGCCAGCCCCGGATTCGCCGCGTCCCCCGCCTCGGGCATCGCCAGCGTGACCGCGGAGACGAACCTCACGATCACGTTTACGAGTGCCCCGAGCGCGACCGGCACGCTGAGCGGAACCGTGACCCCCGCAAGCGCGACACTCTGGATCGACGGGACCCAAGAACCGCTCTCCGCCGGCGGCGCGTACTCCGAGGTGTTGCCGATCGGAATCCACTCGGTCGAGGTCCAAGAGTCCGGCTACGCGACGTACTTCAACAACGTGACCGTGTCACTCGGCCAAACCACGACCCTCAACATCGCCCTGACCCCGGTGACCTCTACGAGCTCCGGGCTCGCCGGCATCGGCGGCACGGGGTGGCTCTTGATCGGTCTCCTGGCCGCGATCGCCGCGATCCTGCTCGTCACCACGTTGATCTTCGCCCGTCGCGGACGATCTCCGCCTCCGGTGGCCCCGTACAACGCGCCCAGTGGCGCGGGCGGAGCCCCACCGAGTGGTGAGGCCCCCGCGGCGTGGCAGGAGACGCCCCCGCCGCCGAGCGGCGGCGGCACGTAGCCGACGAGTCGATTGGGACGCGAACCCCTTCCTTCCCCTTCTTGCTCTACTACGCCTCGCGGGGCGTACCGCCCCGAAATGGACCGGTCGGGGAGGGAACTTAATCTAACCGAACCGGTCCCCGCTCCGTGGCCTCGGTCCGTCGCCTCTCTGCCATCATGTTCACCGACATGGTCGGGTCGACCGCGGCGGCCCAGTCCAATGAAGGGAACGCGCTGAAGCTCCGAGACGAACAGGCCGCCCTCGTACGGCCCCTCTTCGCCGCTCACCAAGGGCGCGAGATCAAGTCGATGGGCGATGGATTCCTCGCGGAGTTCGACAGCGCCCTCCGAGCAGTCCAATGTGCCCTGGACATCCAGCAGCATCTCCACGAGCGGAATTCGCAACCGGGCGCCGCCTCTATCCAACTTCGCATTGGCATCCATCTCGGGGACGTCGAACAGAAAGAGGCCGACATCTTCGGAGACGCCGTCAACATCGCTTCGCGCATTGAGCCCTTGGCCCCCCCGGGAGGAGTGTGCATCTCGGGGGAGGTGTACAGTCAGGTTCGCAACAAGGTTCCGAACAAGCTCGAGAAACTACCTTCGGCCCCGCTCAAGGGCGTCCAGGTTGCGATCGACGTGTACCGAGTGGTCTTGCCCTGGGCCGCCGCGGGGACGGCTCTCGAGAGCGCCGGGGCCGCGGGAATCGCCATTCTGCCCTTCTCCAACATCAGCCCGGATCCCAAGGATGAGTACTTCGCGGACGGCCTCACCGAGGAACTCATCGCCGTACTCTCCCAGTTGAGAGACCTCCGGGTCATCTCTCGTACGTCGGTGATGCAATACAAGTCCACCACGAAGACGGCCGCTCGGATCGGCGAGGAGCTGGGGGTCGTGTCTATCCTCGAGGGGAGCGTCCGAAAGGCCGGGAACCGGATCCGGGTGACCGCCCAGCTGATCGACGCGGGGTCGGACCGACATCTCTGGGCCAGGACCTACGACCGCGAGTTGGACGACATATTCGCCGTCCAGACCGAGATCGCCCGGCAGGTCGCGGAGGCGCTACAGATCGAGTTGCACGCGACCGAGTCCGCCCGTCTGGGAGCACGGCGGAGCGTCCGATCCGATTCCTACCTCGCTTATCTGAAAGGTCGAACGCGCCTGCACGACCGGTCCGAGATCTCGCTCACCGAGGCGAAGGGACAATTCGAGCTCGCGATCTCGCTCGATCCTCACAACGCGGCCGCGTATTCGGGGCTCGCCGACGTCATCCGGCTCCTGGGATGGCGCACGCACAACGTGCCACGCGCATCGTGGGAGGAGACCACGCGACGTTTGGTCGCCCAAGCGATAGAGCTGGACCCGAACTTGGCTGAAGCCCATACGTCCTTGGGACTGATCCTGTGGGAGGCGTACGATTACGCCGGCGCGGAGAAGCAGTACCAGCTGTCCCTCGCGCTCAACCCGAGCTATTCCGCGGCGCATCGCTGGTACGCGACGCTCCTCGAGGACGAAGGCCGTCTCGACGAGGCGCTCCGGGAGGGACAGTTGGCCGAAGGCGCCGACCCCCTTGCGGCCGGCTATGTCAGCTTCCTTGCGAACTTGCTGATCGACCTCCAGAGGTTCGACGAGGCTTGGCTGAATATCCAGCGGCTGGGGGTGCTCGCGCCCGACTCCTACCAGTACCACGACGCCCTGCAGCAGTTCTAACGCACTCGGTCTGAGCTCGCCCAGTGCCTCGCGGAATGCCGCCGATGCGAGGAACTGCAGGACAATCCGACCTGGAAGCGAATGTGGAGTGCGTACATTCTCGCGACGTCCGGGGAGGCCCAGGCGGCGAGGGTGAAGCTGCAGTCCGAAGAGGCGTCGCCGGATTTCCCGGGAGTCGCATGGATCGTCGCGTGGGCCTACGCACTGCTCGGGGATCTCGACAGCTGCTTTCGCTGCTTGGCGGTCGCGGTCGACACGCACAACATCGCGCTCCAACCTTTCCGGACCCACGCGGAGCTCGAGAACGTGCGGCGCGATCCACGATTCCCGCTCTTGTTGAAGAAGATGAACCTTGCGTGACGGCCGTCTCGCCGGCAGGAATGGACCGGTCGGGATTTGAACCCGAGACCTCTGGTTTGCAAAACCAGCGATCTTCCGGACTGATCTACCGGCCCATCGCGCGGCGCAGGTGGGCCCCGTAGTCTAAGCCTTTCGGACGGACGCCACCGGGGAAACGCCATCTATCCGCCGCGGGTCGGCGCGCCGGATGCGGCTCAGCGCGTTCACGGTGGTCGACGTCTACCCCGATCCGAACGGGGCAGCGCGGGATCGCTACGCCGAGGTGCTCGCGCTCGCCGCGGCCGCGGAGGCCGCCGGACTCTCCACCCTGTGGATCGCGGAGCACCACTTCCAGCCGGGCGGCGTGTGCCCCTCCCCGCCGGTGCTGCTCGCCGCGTGCGCGGCGCGCACTCAGCGTCTCCGCCTGGGGGTCCTCGTCAGCGTCCTCCCGTTCCACCGCCCGATCGAGGTCGCGGAACAGTACGCGATGGTCGACCGGCTGACCGGCGGGCGGCTCAACCTCGGGGTCGGGAGCGGCTACATTCCGCTCGAGTTCGAGGGATTCGGCGTGGACCCCGCGACCAAGCGCGACCGGTTCGACCGAAACTTGGAAGTGCTGCTCGCCGCGCTCGACGGGAAGGAGGTGCGCGCCGACGAGCCGGGGGCGGCCCCCGTGCGCCTCAACGTGCTACCCGTGCAACGCCCGCATCCTCCGCTCTGGATCGCGGTCCAGCGCCGGGAAGCAATCCCGTTCGTCGCCCGGCGGGGTGCGTCGCTCGCGTTGGTGCCCTACGCCACGGTCGCCAGCCTCGAGGAGCTGGCGGGGCAGGTCCGCGACTTCCGCGCCCACCTTCTCGACGGTGCCCGGGCGGAAGTGGCGGTCGCCGTTCACCTGTACGCGGGTGAGCACCCCGACCGTGCCCGGGCCGCCCTTCAGCGCTACTTGGAGGCTCGACTGGCGACGCAGAGTGTCTTCTACCAGGAGAAGGTCCGCCGGGACCCGCACCACGCGACCGCGGCGTCAATTGAGGAGAGCGGCTTCGCGCTGTTCGGAACGCCCGAGCGGGTCAGCGAGCGGCTCCGCGCCTACCGCGAGATCGGGGTCGACGAGGTGCTGGGGATCTTTGACTTCGGAGGACTGGACCCGACGGAGGTCGGCCGATCGGTCGGCGCGCTGGGGGCCCGCGCGGGGGTTCTCGTAAGGAGACGGGGAAAGGGTTCGGCAGCGCGCCGAGCCGGCCTACTGCGACTCCGGAGGAGCCGGGAGGGGCGGCGGCGCGTCGCCCTCACCGGATGCCGGGGCGGGAGCGGCGGGGGGCGGGCTGTCCTTCCATTCGGTGGCGGGTGCCGTGGAGGGGGCCGGCGCGGGAGGTGTCATCGGCTCGCTGGCCTGGTAGCTCGACGGCGGGGACTTCGGACCCCGACCCCGGCGGATCATCAGCACGATCAGCAGGGCCACGACGATGATCACGAGGAGGAGGATCAGCCAGCCCACCGTGAGACCGGAACCCGCTCCGAGCTCGTAGCTCAGCACCGAGGGGTTCGGGTTGACCGAGTACGAGTCGAGGGTCTACTACTCGGTGCTTTCCAACGGCGCTTGCACGGTCAACCAGATACAATACGCCTCGGGAGTTCCCAGGACCAAGGTCTACCAGATATCGCAGCAACTGGCCA
>Ga0187783_10001226_pt1 | contig 18921 bp, 16 predicted proteins | sample 1015_SJ02_MP02_2_FD_132471 | JGI IMG/M metagenome (GOLD analysis project Ga0187783, IMG submission 132471) | Tropical peat soil microbial communities from peatlands in Department of Meta, Colombia - 1015_SJ02_MP02_20_MG | ecosystem: Environmental > Terrestrial > Soil > Wetlands > Peat | place...
ATGACTGGCTCCTTTTGCGTTCCATTTACGGTCGCTGGAGGTAGGAGAGGGCTCGCCTACAAATCAGCCCCGGGGGCTCTCGAATGGCCTCTTCACACACCGGCTAGCGAACCAACGGCTAGCCGCTAGTACGGAATCCTTCTCTTGACCTTGGGTGTATCGGCGTCACTGACCAAGATGGCGCCGCCCAATTTCTTCTTCCGCTTGTGCCGCTTGGACGTCAACATATGGCGCAAAAATGCGTGGCGCCGCTTTACCTTTCCCCTCGCGGTCTTCTTGAAACGCTTGGCAGCACCCTTATGAGTTTTCAATTTCGGCATAAATGCTCGCGACTTCGAAATTCCTGTGCAACCAAGAACGACATCACTCAACAGGCATCTTCGTGCGTAACCGCAACCCGGAGATCAAGGGCGAAGGGCAGCCTCTATCCTTGTTTCAGCTGACCCTGTACTGCTTGCGAAGACTGCGGCTGCGGCTTCTCTCGAGCGCCGCCTTCACGCTTGGGAGCTAGAATCGCATGCAACGTGTTGCCTTCCTGACGCGGGCGGAACTCCACCATTCCCTTTGGCTCCACATCTTTAATCAGCCGCTCCAAAATTTCCCGTCCAAGCCCGGTACGCGTCATCTCTCGGCCGCGAAAGAAAATCGTGGCTTTGACCTTGTCACCCTCTTCGAGAAAACGCAGTACGTGGTTTTTCTTGGTCTCATAATCGTGGTCGTCCACGTTGATGCGAAACTTTACCTCTTTCACCGTGATCGTTTTTTGATGCTTCTTGGCCTCTCTTTCCTTTTTCTCCTGCTGGTAGAGATACTTACCGTAGTCCATGATGCGACACACGGGTGGTTGCGCCGTGGGCGAAACCTCCACCAGATCCAGATTCTTTTCCCGAGCCAGCTTGAGCGCTTCGTAGGGAGGCAGGATGCCGATTTGTCGGCCCTCATCGTCAATCACGCGGACTTCCCGAGCACGAATACGTTCGTTAATGCGGATAAAACGCTTGTCGATACAATCCTCCGTCAATACCGGGCGAGTGAGATTGGAAATTATAGCATGGGAGTCCGACCCGACGTTCCCCGGGGGCTTGCGTTAATTTCCATCCTTGGCTTTGGTTTCTGGCGACACGAGCAGCGTGGGGAGCGACTCACCCTACGCTGGGTTTGGTTCGGCCAAGCACCAAGGCAATACCACTTGCCTAGGCGGCGCCAGCCGTGCCAGACCCGCTAGGACGCCGCAGTTCCTGAACCTCGCTACCTTTGGCGAGCAGTACCACATTCGCCATACCGAGGAACAAGCCGTGCTCGACCACGCCGGGCATGGTTTCGAGCCTGCGTGCCAATGCCGCTGGATCGCGAATCTGGCCGAAGGAACAATCGAGCAGGTGATGGCCCTCATCGGTGACAAACGGTTTTCCGTCGGCAGACTGGCGCACGTTCACTTTGGCACCTAAGGCCTCGATCTTTCTCTTGATCAACGCCTGCGCGAACGGGATCACTTCGACGGGCAGAGGAAATTTCCCGAGCGTTGTGACTTGCTTGCTCGAATCGACCATGATGACCAAGAGGTTCGACGCAGAGGCGACAATCTTCTCGCGCAATAGATTGCCCCCTCCACCCTTAATGAGATTGAGTTGGGGATCGAATTCATCGGCACCGTCGATGGTGACATCGACCTCGGGAACTTCATTCAGCGTGGTAAGCCGAATTCCGCCGCTGGTGGCCAGCTTCTCGGTTGTGGTCGAGGTCGGGACTCCACAGATCTTCAGGCCGTTGCGAACTCGCTCGCCAAGAAAGCGAACCGCATAAGCGGCAGTTGAACCACTGCCCAGACCGACAATGTCACCCTCACGGACGAAACGCAAGCTGGCGCGGGCCGCCGCTTGCTTCTCCTCATCCTTTGCCATGTTCGATCGTCCTCTGCCTGACCGCCCACTCTACCGCATTTTTCTTGGCCATGCCAAACTCAAGTCGTCAGCCTAGGTCCTTGCTCGAGGTTCGTCCTGATTCTCCGCGGCTATCCTTTGCGATGATGAGCTCCAGCGCGTGAACCGGCGGGCACAGATTCCGAAGGCTTTGCCCGCACGCAGGTAATCTCCGGCCGCCGGTAACCGCTTGAACAGTCCCTTCGGTCACCTGAAAATCCGCTTCTCTAGCGATAGCCTTAGAGAGAAGGGGATCCTAGGCGCGGCATGAAAAAATGGAAGCTCGATCGAATCATCAGCTTGGCGACATTGGCCAGCTCCCTCATCGCCATTATTCTCGTCCTGAAAAGGCCGCCGCCGGTTTCGCAACCCATTCCTCCCGCAGTCGCTAAAGCGAAAGCGGAGTCGTTCCAAGAGAAGATCGAACAGCTGGAGCAGCCCAGACCCGCCGGTCAGCCTCCCGCGGAAGTTCGTTTAAACGCTGAGGAAGTCAGCGCCGCCTTGGCCCAGGCCGCTGGAGCCTTATCCACCACCGTTCCGGCCAGCGGTCTTCCGAGTCCGGTTCCTTCTTCGCCCGACGCCCCATTTGCTGCGGGCCAGCCGGAGATCAAGGATTACCAGGTCCACTTCGACGGTGACGTAGCGCGCGGACAATTTGTCGCCCAGATCGGCGGCCAGGATGTTTATGTGACTCTGGCCGGGCATCTTGGTTCCAAGGACGGATACGCCACCTTCGATCCCACCGAATTCAAAGTGGGCGACCTCGACATTCCGACTTCGTTGGTGAGCGGTGCCTTGGAAAAGCGCCTGGCCGAACAGCGAGACCGGCTCAAGCTGCCTGATGATGTTGGAGGCATCAAGGTCGAGAATGGCGAGCTGGTGGTTACCCAGAAGTAATGGATCACATCGGGCCCGCTATTTCTCCGCACGACGGAATCTCCGAGTGACCGGTTGGAGAAACGTAGCCGCCAGGTTCTGCTTCTTGGTCAATTGGAATGTCGTCGTCTCCAAGGAGAACGGAACACAGCCGATCCAGGGGAAACAACCTGCGGCTTTATGCACCGGGCCTGCCGTCGAACAGCGCGTATAGCTGGTCTCCAATCACACGATACACCACAAATGCTGAGCTCAGGTCGTAAGCTTTGCGGAATAGCAGCTCACCGCGCCCGTCACCATCTACATCGACTGCATCGACAAACTCAAACTTTGGTTCGACATCGAGATGCTGATTGTCGGTCACACTGGAGAAGATCTTGTGAAAGTCGCCATTGATGTCTTCGCGGGCCACGAAGGTTACGAAGTACTGTAGCGCGTCTTCATTGGGGTGCTGCGGCATACGAGCGCTGGCGGTCAGAACCATAGTCGGTTCGTTACTGCTGGACAAATCAAAGACGTTAAGCTCAACGTTCTCGAAGTTTGGCTGTACAGGCTTGCCTGCGCCCGCGTTGCGTTGTGGGGTGGCGCGGGCCGGTGCAGTCGAGCCGGCCGGGTGCTTGAGTCGACCCCGTACCTCATCCGCCGCCAACGACAGCATCTTTTTGCGAAGGGTTAGTTCTTGGTCAGGTTTCAGCTCGTAGGTGTAGGGATGAGGTTCGGGACCATCGGCGTCGGAAATTGCGGGTATCAGCTGCACCTGGGAACCGTTCGGGAGCGAGGCATGAACCGGAGGCTTCGGCGCGACCGGGTTGCTTGAGCTGGGTGGTTCCGGCGCCGCCGTCGCCGGCTTTCCCCGCTTCAGAACGGGCCGGTTTGGATCCTGCGGCTCGGAATCGGAGGCAGAAGCGGAAGGAGAAGTTGAGGCGTTGGTACTTGCCGCCGGAGGAGGCGCGGCCGGAGATGCAGGGGAGGTGGCTGGAGCCGAAGAGGGCGTGCTCGAAGCCGGAGGCGACGTGGCCGAGGCCGGTTGCGGGGCAGGCTGTGGCGGCTTCGGATTCGAACCGGAGTGACGCAACACCGGAGGGCCTTCGTCCTGGTTCAAGCCACGGGGCTCAGAGGAAAGCGGCTTCTTGATGTGCTTGGCAGCAAGAGATTCGGCGGTTTGCCATGTGCCTTCGGCGATCCATTCATTCGTTTTCTGATTCTGCAAGGCGGCCGTAACCGTAAACAGCCCTTGGGAAATGCCGCTGTGAAACCCTTCATACTCGGTTTCCGCCCAAAGCGCCATGGGAACGGGCGAAGCTTTATAGGCGCTAGCATCGTAGAACTTTCCGTCGTAAAGAATCGTGACCGGGATGAGGCGGGACTTTCCCTTGGGCGACAGCTCGAGAAGACCGAGTGCACGAGGTCCTTTGTACGTCTTGGTCTCGCGAGAAGACTGGCCAAACAGAAGCTGGGCCAACGCCAGAATGAGCGGGCCACAGATGATGAGACATTGCAGGTTAGGGTATAGGGTGGATCGGTGAAGCGAATCCTGCATGAATATCTATGATAAAGCTACCTAGCGAGCTCTGCCATTCTGCTCTCTTTCCGAATGCGGAATTCAACGCTAGGGGCGTCCCCGGCGGTTCGGTCTGGCATACCCGCCCACGGCGCCGACATCCGACCTGAGCCCGCCTCAGATGGCCGCGGCTGGCCGCGTCAGCGAGCTGACTTTGGGGATGGCAGGCCAGCCCGGCAATAAGGTGTAAACTAGCTCGATCTTAGCCCGATTACCCAGCCGTTGCGTCAGGATAGCTGCGACAGGAGATTGGCACCAGGTTTAGCAGGTCAATGATCTTCCGTGGTTAGCAGACAATGAGTACAGCTCCCGACTTTACTTTACCCGACCAGAACGCTCAGAAGGTCGCACTGAAAGACTTTCGTGGCAAGACCGTGATCCTTTTCTTCTTCCCGAAGGCCGATACTCCCGGTTGAACTATAGAAGCCTGCGGGTTCCGCGAGGCGTACCGAAAACTGGAGAAAGCCGGTGCCGTGGTCTTGGGCATCTCCGCCGATGCTCCGCAAACGCAGAAGAAGTTCGAAACCAAGTACGACCTGCCGTACACCTTGCTGTCGGATGCGGATAAAAAGGTCGCTGAGGCCTACGGCGTGCTCAAAGAAAAGAACATGTACGGCAAAAAAGTGAAGGGCATCGCACGCACGACATTTGTAATTGCTGGGGACGGAAAGATAGCGCATGTCTTTGAGCAAGTGAAAGCCGAAGGTCACGCGCAGGAGGTTCTCGATTATCTCCAACGCACTGGTTAGAAAGGTTCAGGTGCGGAAGAGAGAAGCAATCGAGCGAATTCTTGTTCCGCCCAAGTTTTACGATCGCGATCCGCGCTTGGTAGGCCGTGAGTTATTGGGCAAGGTTCTGGTACGCGAAGAAAGCGGCCAACAGCTCACGGCCAGGATCGTCGAAGTGGAAGCCTATCTCGGAACCGAGGATCCGGCGGCACACTCAGCCGCCGGGCGAACGCCCCGCAATGAGGTTCTATTCGGCCCGCCCGGGCATGCGTATGTGTATTTCATTTACGGGAGCCATTATTGCTTGAACGTCTCATGCCTCCCGGATGGCATTGCGGGGGGAGTTCTGTTCCGCGCCCTGGAGCCGCTCGCGGGAATCGCTCGCATGGCTCGAGCCCGCAGGATCACCATTCGCCGGGATCGTGATTTGCGTTTGCTCACGAGTGGGCCTGGCCGGCTGGCTGAGGCGTTTGGCATCACCCGCGCTCGGGACAACGGCAAAGACTTCACCTGCGTCGATTCCGATCTTCGGATCGAGGATGACGGCTTTTTGGTACCGAAGGTTGTGGTCACGCCTCGCATCGGCATTGTCAAAGCTGCCAAATTGCCTCTGCGTTACTTGATTGCCGGAAATCCATTCGTTTCCGGACCTGTCAGGCTGCGGTCATCCGAGTAAGTAGACCTCTTCAGTTTCACCCTCCCCATTGCCGGTTCTGCCACGAATCGTGGAGCTGCCTTCCACTCGAGCGATGCACAAGCGGCGACGGCCGGGGCTGACTGAGATCGGCCAATGGTGCCACGAGCACCGCGATATGCCGGTGGACGAACAGCGGAAAACCCTCAACGCCAAGCTCCGCGCCCGCTACCGGTACTACAGGCGATGCTCGAACTCCCGAGTTTTCACCACCCACGGTTGTGACCTCGGATCTGCAGCCCGGCCGCACGGCGGTGAGTCGCGTTTGAGCTCCCGGAAATCGGGCGGTGGGGGTCTCTCCGGGAGGAGCCTGACCAAGGTGGAATGGCAACCTAAACGGATGCGAAGCTAGAGGACAAAGCCAAGGAGAACCTGCAGCAGACCGGGATTTCTACACGGAGAGATGGAAGGTTTTTAAGGTGAGCCCTGAGGTCGACAGCCAGGAAGGACTAGTAAAAAAAAAGAAGATTCTCTGCTAACAGTAACAGTAGCGCGTAAGGTCGGTTGTGCTTAAAAAAGTTGTGCAGCACACGAGAAAGAGGAGAAATGAGAACTATATTTGCGATCCTGTTGGTGATGATTCTATTTTCAGGAACGTTTGCATTTGCTCAAGATAAGTTCGAATTGTACGGAGAGTACTCTTACCTCCGGTTCAATCCCACCATCTTCGGGCTCAACAGCCGTAGTTTCAACGGGGGTGGCGGGGGTGCGACTTGGTACTTCGTTAAGATTTTGGGGATCAAGGCTGATTTTATGGGGTACGGGAGTACTACATTCACCAGGACTGTTAGCTCAACGATCGTTACGCCAAGTGGGATAATCCCGGCCGGTACATACACAACTCAAGGCAATATGTTCACCTATCTTTTTGGACCCGTAGTCAAAATCCCCATTCCCAAAGTTGCACCGTTTGGAGAGTTGCTCTTCGGGGGATCGAACACAAACGGATATGCGAATTTGACCAATGAGATCATAGCGAGCGGGGGGACAATTTCCAGAGCACCGTCGCAGCACCCATTCACCATGGCTTTTGGCGGCGGACTAGATATTTCAATTTCACAGCACATCTCTCTCCGCCCCGGCGAGATTGACTACGTTCTGTCCCGGTACACGAATCCATTGACAAGTACCAACAATCAGAACAATTTCCGCTACTGCGGAGGGGTGGTATTCAAGTTTTGATTTGACTTTTCCCTTTTGGACAGGGTGGAGGGTTAATCAAGAATTGCCTGTTTTCTTATTCGAGAACGGATCAACATCGGGAAGTCTCAGGGGCGTTGGCTAGCGACTGCCGGCCGAGAGAATACGCTGGAGCCATCGACTCTGAGAGAACCTAGGGTACCAAGACCGTATTGTCAATCAGTCGCGTACGACCCACAAAAGCCGAGACTGCGACTAGGGTCTTCCTGGTCAACTCCTGGACGGGTGTCAGTGTGTCGGGATCAACGATCGAAAAGTAGTCGAGGCGCACCGCAGGTTCCTGGGCCAAGAGAAGCTTGCCGGCTTCGATCAGATTGGCTGGATTGCGCTCGCCCTGCCGAAACCGTCTTTCGACCTCGGTCAGCGAGCGATAGAGCAGCAAGGCAGACTTGCGCTGCTGTGGATCAAGGTAGGCATTGCGGGAACTCATCGCCAGACCATCCGGCTCGCGCACGATCGGGCAAACCAGAATTTCTACCGGAACGTTGAGGTCTTTTACCATGCGACGGAGGACAGCGACCTGGGTTGCGTCCTTCTGCCCAAAGCAAGCCAGGTCTGCTTCGACGATGTTGAAGAGTTTGGCTACCACGGTTGCAACCCCGCGAAAGTGTCCGGGACGGGATCCGCCGCACAACCTGGTACTCAAACCTTCGACCTCGACATAGGTGCTCGAGGTGTCGGGATACATTTCTTCGACGGAAGGGGCAAACAGACAATCGACACCTTCCCTCTCCAACCGCTTACAATCGCCTTCGAAATCACGAGGATACGTGGTCAGATCTTCGTGGGGCCCGAACTGCAGGGGATTTACGAATATCGAGACCACAACCATGTCGCATGCCGCCTTGGCGGCGCGAACCAGCGTGAGATGGCCCCCATGCAGGGCACCCATGGTTGGTACCAAACCCAATTTCTTTCCCGCTGACCGTGCTGCCCGGGTGACGACCCGCATTTCCTTCACTGTTTTCGCGATCTTCATGGAAAGATCTTTCCTCAGCTCTGGCCGTCCACCACCAACCTTAGACTGTTCTCCTGGGCTCCGCCTACTCCGTGGTGGGAAGGTTCACGGCCGCATGCCCCGCTTGCGCTCGAGCAGCGTTTCCAGCGCTTGGCGCGTCTCCTTCGGCAGGTGGTAGGACTCGTCGTCGGATGGATACTGGCGAGAGATCACGTCTGCGCGGAAGGTTTCGGCGGCGTTACGGATGAGGCTGGCGGCATCCCCGTACCGGCGCACGAATTTGGCCGGCGTTCCGAAGTTTAGGTTCACAATGTCATGGAAGACCAGTACCTGGCCGTCGCAGTCCGGACCCGCCCCAATACCAATGGTGGGAGCTGTGACTTCTGCCGTAATCATGGCTGCCACTTCCCGGGGAATGCCTTCCAGGTAGATCGAAGCCACGCCGGCCTGATCGAGAGCGATGGCATCGTGCATGAGCTCTTCGATCGCCGTAAGCGTTTTGCCTTGCACTTTGTACCCGCCCATCACGTTGACCGACTGCGGGGTGAGACCAATGTGACCGGCGACGGGGATTTCCGCATCGATGATACGGCGGATCAGCTCGGCGCGTTTTTCGCCACCCTCAATCTTCACCGCCTCGGCACCGCCCTCTTTCACAAAACGCGTGGCGTTTCGCAGGGCCTCGTCGGCAGTCACGTGAAACGAGCCAAACGGCATATCCGCAACCAGAAAAGCATGCTTCACGCCTCGCCGGACGGCGCGGGTATGGTGCAGCATTTCTTCTAGCGTAACCGTTAGCGTGTTCTCATAACCAAGCATGGTTTGCGCCAAGGAGTCGCCGACCAGAACGATGTCAAGCGACGCCTCATCGACCAGGCGTGCCGTGGCATAGTCGTATGCGGTCAAGCAGGTGATCGGCTCACCGCGAAGTTTCTTTTCTCGAAGGGTAGCAATAGTGATTTTTTGGCGAGGCTCGCCAGCAGGTGTGAAGCTCAATTGGTCCCCCAGTGCCCCTCCGCCTCAGGCGGATAGAGCCTGTCCGTATTCCAGGTACTTCAGCAGCTATTGTACATGCCCGGCTGGTCGTGGTCGATCCTGGAACAAAGAACCGGCAATCCTTTGTACTCCATTGATAATACAGGCATTTCTTGAGTTCGAGGCTAGTATTTCTGAGCTATCGCCCGCTCTGCGCCTAAACACGAAGCGCTAATGCCCCAACCAGGGGCCAACCGAGGTCAGGGTTAAGCGCTCGCCGCCTCCTGCCGTCCCAATGGCAGGAAATACTGCGTGCCCTTGATCGGCGCTGAAACTTTCCGTAGAAGCTCCTGTAAATCTTCGTTGCGCTCCACAAAATCGATCTCCGAGGTGTTCACGATCAAAAGATCAGATGAGGTGTAGTGAAAGAAAAAATGCTCGTAGGCCTTGATTACTTCTTCGAGGTACTCTTCGTTGATTGCCTTTTCCGCCGGGGCGTTCTTTTTCTTCAGCCGCTTTTTGAGCACCTCAGGGGTGGCTTGCAAATAAATCACCAGGTCGGGGGTGGGGAGCTGATCACGAAAATACGTGTAATAGCGGTTGTAGGTATCCAGTTCTTGGTCCGTCAGGTTCAAACAGGCAAAGATTTTGTCTTTCTCAAAAATAAAGTCTGTGACCACTGCTTTCTGTGATTGCGGACCGAGATCGAGCGCCCGCAACTGTTCAAACCGCCGGATCAAGAAAGCGAACTGCGCTTGGAAGCCAGCTCCGCGTTCACCCTCGTAGAAGGCCTGCAAGAACGCATTCTCCTCCGACTCCATCACCCGCTGTGCGTTCAACCGCTCCGCCAGAATGCCGGCCAACGTACTCTTGCCCACGCGTATGGGGCCCTCAACGGCAAGGTAACGGGGGAGCTCGAACAGGTTAGCCATGGGCTCTTGGGACTGGCAGCTTCGGATAGGCAGAATAACGCGAGACAATCCGCATCCGCAATTGAAGGAAGAGTTAACCCCTGTTCCGAGCGATCGGGCGTAGGGCGACCTTCACCCCAAGTCTCGTCCGCGTCGTGTAGAATCCATGTCCGAAGTGTCGACACGAGCCGGCATGAGAGAAAGGGAGGGAACATGTGTGACCTCAGCAGGCGTCAGTTTTTGGCGGGTGGGACGGCACTGTTAACTCTTGCAGCGGAGGCGGAGCTTTTGCGCGGTCCGCTTCCCGCGGGAGCGGCGGAGGCAGCCGCGACTGAGCTGGTTGCTCCTGATATCTATTTTCATGAGGGGAACGTGGCGGACAATGCCGACGCAGTCTGCAACAACGGCTGGATCATGTTCGAAGATTATGTCCTGGTCATCGATGCGAATTTTCCTGCCGGGGCAAAGCTGATCATCAGTAAGATCCGTTCCCTCACCGACAAGCCGATACGGTTTGCCTTCGACACCCATCATCACGGTGATCACGCCTATGGCAATCAAATCTTTGTGGAAAACGGCGGGGTGCCGGTTGCCCATACGGGTGTCATCGAAGAGATGCGGCGGTACGAAACCGGCTATTACGGCGGCAAACCCGGCAGATGGGAGGAGGCGGCAAAAGGCCGGGCGGATCTGAGAACCACCAAGCTCAAGCCACCCTCGGTTCTGTTTTCCAAGGATTTGATTTTCGACGACGGCAAGCATCGGGTAGAGCTGATCCACCTCGGAGTGGCGCATACGCACGGCGATGCGGTGGCCTGGCTGCCCAAAGAGAGAATCCTTTTCACGGGCGACGTCTGTGTGAATGGACCGTATAACTACGTGGGTGATGGCGACGTGGGCAAGTGGATTGGAACGCTCGATGCAGCCAAGGATCTGGGAGCGAAGGTCGTGTGTCCAGGACATGGTCCGCGTTCTGTTGCCATCGTATTGGATGATCAGCAGGCATTCTTTAAGGCGCTGCGGGAGCAGGTGGGCACCGTTATGGCTGGAAAACCGCCCGAAGAGGCAAAGAGTCAGGTAGAGCACATCCGTGCAACCCTGAAAGCCAACGCGCAGATCGCGCGCTTCGTGGATACGGCGGGCAAGGACGATGCCTTCCCCTCGCAGGTCCAAAAAGTCTACGAGGAACTGACTGGAAAGAGCCTGGCGGCGCTGAGGCACGAACGCAAGCTGGCACGCCAGGCCCACGCCCGTTCTCACGGTTCCGCATCAGCCTCATTGGCCTGATCACTCAGCCACTTGCACGACAGACGACGAGCTTTTAGAAGTGCGGGTGTCACACAACCGAGCGAACGCCGCCTATCGCGGGGCGTGTTTTCGCTGCTGCAGTTACAATCGGCGAATGGTTGGTTACGTCTTTGGTGGGGTTGCGGGTGCAGTCGCCAGCGCAGCTGGTTATCAAACCATGTCACCCAAAGGACAGTGGTATGGACGAAGCCTGGTTGGTCTGCCTGGCGGCTCTCGCAAGCTGGCCCTCACCTTCGATGATGGTCCAAACGACCCGTACACGCTCCGTCTCTTGGAGGTTCTTCGCAGACACGACGTGCCCGCCACGTTCTTCCTGATCGGTCGCTATGTCACGAAGCGGCCCGATATCGTGCGGGAGCTGATCAATCTCGGCCACGCGATAGGGAACCACACCTTTTCTCATCCTAACCTGATTTTCGCCTCGGCAGGCCAGACCAGGAGGGAACTCGAACAGTGCCAGCAGGCGCTCGCGGACGCGGTTGGGGTTCAATGCTCGCTGTTTCGCCCCCCGTTTGGCGGTCGCCGGCCCGGTACCTTTCGGGTGGCACGCCAATTGGGGCTCGAACCGGTGATGTGGAGGGTTACCGGCTGGGATTGGAAAGCAAAGGGAGAAGACTACATCGAGCGAAAAGTTTGTCAGCAGGTTCGGGGTGGTGACGTGATCCTTCTGCACGATGGGGGACCCAATGCCTTCGGTGCGGATCGATCGCAAACCGTGACGGCCACAGATCGATTGATCGCAAGGTACAAATCCCAAGGATACGAATTTGTGACCGTCGCACAGATGTTTCAACCAGCGGGTGGTTGAGCGTCCTGTCACGCGGGAGTTATGCAAGTACCAGTTGGAATGCTTGTTTGGCTGCCACCACCGTCTGGCGAATATCCTCCTCGCTGTGGGCAGCACTCAGAAAAGCCGCCTCGAACTGCGAAGGCGGCAGATAAAAGCCGCCATCCAGCATGGAACGGAAAAAGCGGCCAAAAGCTTCGGTGTCGGACTTCGATGCCGAGCCCCAGTCTGTGACCGGACCGGGGGCGAAGAACCACGTGAACATCGAGCCCACACGGTTGTACGCCATCGGGATGCCTGCTTGTTTTGCCGCCGCGGCTACGCCTGTGACCAATTCACTACTGAGCCGTTCGAGCCGCGGGTAGATTTCTTGCTTGTGCTCCCGCAAGTATTCCAGGGCCGCCGCGCCTGCCGCCATGGCCAGCGGATTCCCCGAAAGCGTTCCCGCCTGGTACATCGGCCCGAGGGGCGCGACCAGACCCATGATCTCCGCGGGGCCGCCGTAGGCGCCCACCGGCAGCCCGCCGCCGATAATTTTCCCCATGGTGGTCAGATCTGGAGTGATCGAGTAGAGCTCCTGGGCCCCCCCGAAGGCGAGGCGAAATCCGGTCATGACTTCATCGAAAATAAGTATGCTTTGGTCTCGCCGGGTGATCGCCCGAAGAGCTTCCAGGTATCCGCCTGCGGGTGGGACACAACCCATGTTCCCGACCACCGGTTCTACGATCACACACGCGATCTGATGCTTGAATTTCGCGAACGCCTTTTCGAGTGCATCCGTGTCATTAAAAGGAAGGGCGAGCGTGAACTGCGTGAACTCCTCCGGAACACCCGCCGAACCGGGAATTCCCAGAGTGGCCACGCCCGAACCGGCTTTGACCAGCAGGGCATCGGCGTGGCCGTGATAACAGCCTTCGAACTTCACGATGTACTTGCGCTGGGTGTATGCGCGGGCCAAGCGGATGGCCGACATGGTGGCTTCCGTCCCCGAGTTGACGAAGCGCACTTTTTCGAGGTGGGGAAACGCTGCGATCACCATTTCCGCCAAATCCGCCTCCCCGGGGGTTGAGGCGCCGAAGCTGGTACCGTTGCGCGCAGCCCGAGTCACTGCCTCGACGACCGGAGGGGCGGCATGGCCCAGAATCATCGGTCCCCAGGAACCCACGTAGTCGATGTAGCGATTTCCGTCCGCATCGAAAATCTGCGAACCTTCGCCGCGCACAATGAACGGGGCGTCCCCTCCCACTGCCCGAAACGCACGCACCGGCGAATTGACACCCCCGGGCATGAATTGTTCGGCGCGTTTCTGTAGTTTGCGCGAGATCTCGACTTTACGGGCCATGGCACCTCCTCAAAGGGCCAAAAAACATGGTACCAGCGGGCGGGCCTTCGAGCGCACCTGCTCCCCCGGTCCAGAATGATCCTCACCACAGAGATTCCTGACGGAATTCACTGGAAATTTACATCTTTGCAATACTGATGAAACAAGACTGCCCTAAGGTTATTGCAGCGCGCCCTTTCTAACCGGGAGGGTCTAGCAGGACGGCCTCGGGGGGCTCCGGGCCGTCCGCGTTTTGGCTACCTCCGTCGTCTGCAAGCTGTGACCTACCTTGATCTCGGTTCTTAATATCGTTTTGGATTCTGAATATCGTTTGGATCACGCCGGGAACTGTGCTCACGGAAGCCCGGTTCGACCACTGGGCAGGAGTTGTTCCCGTTCCGCTGAAGCCGCCACCCACGATCAAGAATGTCAAATTGCGACAGACGCCTACCTCAATACCATAATAACGATAGACTTCATCGTGTTTGTGGCAGCAAGCCAAGCTCCTTCGCGCATGCGGCCAGGCTGCGCGGTGATGTAGTGAGACACGAGTCCGTGACCTGCGCGATTTGTTCGCAGGTGAGCCCTGGGATCGAGGTCGTCGAATCTCCGATATGCCTGCCTGGCTGACAGAGTTCCCCTCCTTGCCGGATTTGCCGTTGCCGAACCCAAGCTGCAATCGTCCGCCTCTTCAACCTAGGCGGCCAGGGCCTGCGGGATTGCTTTTGTTCTGGCCCCAGTCTAGATTTCTCGTATGGCGAAGGACCAGGGAAGACTTCTTGTCGAGATGCCGTTGCCGGCAGAAACCGCGCGGTTCAGTGGACATTCGATGGTCGACCCGCTACGCCGGGTGGTTGTCTGCTCCCCAAAGACGGCAGGTTGGGACAAGGCGGAGCGGGCTGCGAGGTGGCAAGAGCTTGGATTCCTCCACCAACCCGATTTCGCCAGGGCTCAGTCCCAGCACGCCGAGATGTGTCGGCAACTCGATATGGCCGGTGCCGAAGTGTTGGAACTGTCTCCCGCCAACGAGCTCACCTTGGATGCTGTCTACACTCACGATGCTTCGCTGCCCACAGATTTCGGGTTGGTCGTGATGCGCCCGGGGAAGCGAAACCGTGTTGCAGAAGCCCAGTTGCACCTCGATCTGTTTCGCGCGCTGGCCGACATGCCAATGATGGCGAAAATCACGGAACCGGCCTCGACCGAGGCTGGGGACATGGTCTGGCTGAATTCGAAGACGCTGCTCGTGGGGAACGGATACCGAACCAATGCGGAGGGAATCGCCCAGATGCAGACCGTACTCTCCCGAGAGGGAATCGAAGTGATTGCGGCGCCCCTGCCCTATGGCTCGGGTCCATCCGCCTGCCTGCATCTGATGTCGCTTCTCAGCCTGCTCGATGAGCGGACCGCTCTGGTCGATCTGCCTTGGCTGGCGGTGATGACGGTAGAATTGCTGAAGGCTCGAGGGTACAGTTTCATTGAGATTGACTACCGGGAAAGAGCAACCCTGGCCTCGAATGTGCTCTCGCTGGGAAACAAGCGCCTGCTCGCCTTGCAAGAGAACGCAAGAACCAATGCTAAGCTGCGGGCCGCCGGGTTTGATGTTCGTACCTTTCCTGGTTCTGAGTTGTCGATCAACGGTGGTGGCGGGCCTACGTGTCTGACCAGGCCTTGGCTGCGCGCCTGAAGACACCAATCTTCCTCCCGTTCGTGACCGGTTCGCCCGCTTCGACCGCTCCTGATAAAATCAAGAGGCAATGGTTCTTCCCTTCGTTCGCGATCTCTTCGCGGACGTGGAAAAATTACCTCCCTTCTCGCGTGTGGCCTCCCATCTGAAGGAGGGCACGGGGCGGATCGGTGTTTCCGGCCTCGTTCCCGCCGCCAAGGCCCTGCTTCTGGTCTTGCTGCAGCGGGTTTCGGGCCGTCCCTTCCTGGTGGTCGTTCCCGATAATCGGGCCGCCGAAGACCTGCTTCCAGTCTTACAGGCGTTTCGGGCGCTGATCGGCAGTAATGACGCCAGCTCGATCGCCGCGCTCCCGACGGGCGATGTCCTGCCGTTTCAGAATCTCTCGCCCCATCCCGAGATCCAGGAAGAACGTGCCGTGGCGCTCTGGAAAGTGGCCAGCGGGGCCATCTCCATTCTGGTTTCGCCCATTGCCGCGTCGGCTCTGCGCTTGCGTTCGCCTGAGTACTATGCCGACTTGGCGCGGGTTGTACGGAGGGGAGAAGCGATTGAGATCGACCCCTTATTGCGTCATCTGAAGACCGTGGGCTACGTCTCGACGGACCTCGTCGAAATGCCGGGCGAATTCGCGCTGCGTGGGGGCATTCTTGATGTCTATCCTCCCGAGGCGGACCGTCCACGGCGAATCGAATTCTTCGGCGACGAAGTCGAGTCCATCCGCAAGTTCGATCCGACCACGCAACGATCGTCGACCCCGATCGATGAGACCTTGCTTCTTCCACTTACCGAGACTCCGGTCAGCGACGACCTGCTGGGGGCCATTCATGCCCGGTTGGCGAAAGAGCGCATCAGCGGGGGGGTGGTCGAGCCGGCCGTACGTTCGAGCGGCCTCACGGTTTTTCCCGGATGGGAGTTCTATGCGCCGGTCGCGGGCGCAGACCGCACTCTGTTTGACCTTTTGCCGAACGCCGTTGTGCTCGCCGACGAGCCCCATCGTCTGCAGGACGAATTTGATCGCGTCTGGTCCCGCATCGAAGATGCTCACGAGCGTAGCGCCGTCGGCAATCTGGTTCGGCCAAATGAGCTTTACCTCCCGCCGGAGGCTTGGTGGCAGAATCTGGCGAGGCTGCCCGGAATCGACTTCGAACAACTCGAGATCTCCCGTCCCGGGAAACCTGAATCGGTCGCTTTTCATTGCCAACCTTCGCAGCGCTTTCATGGTTCGGTAGCCGCTCTCGTCGAAGAGGTAAAAAACCAGAGGAGTCTCTCGAACGGGGTGCTCATTGCCGTTCCCAATACCGGCGAGGTTGAGCGTCTGGCTGACCTGTTCAACGAGAACCAGGTTTCCTTTCGCCTGGGCAGCCGTACTCGAGGCGGCGGTTATAGCGATGATGCTGCCTACTTCGCCGGCGAAGTCCTCACGACCACGCTGGTGAAAGCCTACGTGCCCGACGGCGTGATATTTCCCGACGCCCACCTCGCCATCTTCGGGGCTCGCGACCTGTTCGATGAATCGGACTTGGTGATTTCCGGTCCGCAGCGGCGCAAGTCGAAGACATCAGCCTTTCTCTCCGATTTTCGCGACCTTCAGGTTGGGGACTATGTGGTGCATGTCGAGCACGGTATCGGCCAGTACCAGGGCCTGAAAGAGATTCATCAAGACGACGGCAAGACCGAATTTATGCTGCTCGAATATGCCGAAGGGGCGCGACTCTATGTGCCTTTGACGCGCCTGGACCTGGTGCAGAAATATCGTTCCTCCGAAGGTGTCAAGCCGGCGCTGAACCATCTCGGCACGGCAACCTGGGCGAAAACCAAAGCCCGCGTGCGCAAGGCCATGCAGGACATGGCGGATGAGTTGCTGAAATTCTATGCCCAGCGTAAGGCCGCCAGCGGACACGCGTTTTCGAGCGACACGGAGTGGATGCGTGAATTCGAAGATGCCTTCGAATACAGCGAAACCGAAGATCAAGAGCTGGCCATTAGCGACATCAAGCTCGACATGGAATCGTCGCAGCCGATGGACCGCCTACTCTGCGGTGACGTCGGCTACGGCAAGACTGAAGTCGCCATGCGCGCCGCTTTCAAGGCGGTCAACGACAATAAGCAAGTGGCGGTGCTTGCCCCCACGACCGTGCTCGCCTTTCAACACTACGAAACCTTCAAACGGCGATTTGCGGCGTTTCCCGTCAACCTTGAGATGATCAGCCGGTTTCGCAGTGCAAGACAGCAGAAGCAGATTCTGGAAAGAGTCGAAGCCGGCAAGATCGACGTGCTGATCGGGACTCATCGCTTGCTGTCGAAAGACGTCAAGTTCGCCGACCTTGGTCTGCTGGTGGTCGACGAAGAGCAGCGCTTCGGGGTTCGCCACAAGGAACGTCTTAAACAGATGCGCAAGGAAGTCGATGTGCTGGCCATGTCGGCCACGCCGATTCCGCGCACTCTCCACATGTCGTTGGTCGGGCTGCGCGACCTGAGCCTGATCGAAACCCCGCCCAAGGATCGCATGTCGATTCAAACGGTGGTCGCCAGCTGGGACGAGAAATTGATTCAGTCGGCTCTGCAGCAGGAACTGGGACGCAGCGGGCAGATCTATTTTGTTCATAATCGGGTGGAGAGCATCTGGGAAATTGCCGCCAAACTGCAGGAACTGGTTCCCCAAGCACGCATCCTCGTCGGGCATGGACAGATGTCGGAAGGGGAGCTCGAGAAAGTGATGCTGAAATTCATGCATCACGAGGCCGACATCCTGGTCGCAACCACGATTATCGAGAACGGCCTGGACATTCCGCTTTGTAATACCATCATCATCAACCGCGCCGATCGGTTCGGACTTTCCGAGCTGTACCAGCTGCGAGGGCGGGTAGGACGCTCCAATCGCCGCGCCTACGCCTATCTGCTGATCCCTGCCGAGGCTGAGCTCACGCCCATTGCCCGCCGCCGGCTGGCGGCGCTCAAGGAATTTTCCGATCTCGGGGCCGGCTTCAAGATCGCCGCTCTTGACCTGGAGCTGCGCGGTGCCGGGAATCTGTTGGGGGGCGAACAGAGCGGCCACATCGAGGCCGTCGGCTTCGAACTGTACACGCAAATGCTGGATCGTGCGGTTTGCGAGTTGAAGGGGGAAGCGGCACCCGAAGAAGCCAAGATTCAGCTCAATCTGGGGCTGAACATTCGTATTCCGGCCGATTACATTGCGGAGGAGAACCAGCGCCTGCGTATGTATAAACGCATTGCCGGAGTGGAAACCGAATCCCAGTTGCGCAACGTTGGCGAGGAACTCCAGGATCGTTATGGTGAGCCGCCAGCGGCCGTTGCCAACCTGTTGGAATATGCCTCGCTCAAGCTGCTGGGTTCGCGAGTCGGGGTGACGGCAATCGACCGTAAGCGGGAAATCGTGAGCATCAAGTTCCGTGCGAACGCCGCTATTGACCCGGCGAAGCTGGCGCGATTCGTCTCCTCGGAGCGGGACGCGCAGTTTACGCCCGACGAGCTGCTCCGCTTTACGGTGAAAGCAGTTGGCGCTCGAGAAGTTCTCCACCAGCTTCGCCAGGTGATCGAACAACTCTCGGAATTTTCAGAACTGGCTCCTACCTCACAGGCGCAAACCGACTAGCCCTTGCCGGGGCGGGGAAAACAATCCGGCCGCGTGCTCCACGTTGGCAGAGAACTTTCAGCGGAGCTGGATCGCGAGCGAAAACATGCTGCTGATTTGTCCGGCCTCTGGCGGGGGTTATTCAGAGAGTGACCCCTCCAGTGTTAGCCATGGTAGGCTCAAAGATTCGTGCCCCTCCCAGCCGAATTCGTGCCCACAAGCTATGGTCTGGCTGCCGTGTTTGCCTGGGGCACCAGCGATTTTCTCGGGGGATATGCCACCCGCCGTGCGAACGCATTTCTTCTGACCAGCCTCGCGCATGCCAGTGGCCTGTCGCTGATGCTGCTGCTGGCCTTTCGAACTGCTGCCTTTCCCTCGCCGCCCAGCCGGCTTTGGGCGATGGTGGC
>Ga0187783_10001227_pt1 | contig 18914 bp, 16 predicted proteins | sample 1015_SJ02_MP02_2_FD_132471 | JGI IMG/M metagenome (GOLD analysis project Ga0187783, IMG submission 132471) | Tropical peat soil microbial communities from peatlands in Department of Meta, Colombia - 1015_SJ02_MP02_20_MG | ecosystem: Environmental > Terrestrial > Soil > Wetlands > Peat | place...
AGGGCAAGCTCGTCGCCATGATGGGCGACGGAACTAATGATGCACCGGCTTTGGCGCAAGCCGATGTGGGATTGGCGATGAATGCCGGAACGCAGGCAGCGAAGGAGGCCGGCAACATGGTCGATCTCGACAGCGATCCGACCAAACTCATTGAAGTCGTGGGCATAGGCAAGGAATTGCTGATGACGCGGGGAGCGCTCACCACCTTCTCGATTGCCAATGACGTCGCAAAATACTTCGCGATCGTGCCGGCCCTCTTCGCGGCAACGCTGCCGTGGCTGAAGGTAATGGACGTTATGCACCTGCATTCGCCGACATCGGCGATCCTTTCGGCAGTGATCTTCAATGCGCTGATCATCCCCCTCCTGATTCCAGTTGCTCTCAAGGGTGTACGTTATCGCCCGATTGGCGCGGACGCTTTGCTGCGACGGAATTTGTTGGTTTGGGGCCTCGGCGGAGTCATTGCGCCATTCATCGGCATCAAACTGATCGACATGTTCATGGTGACTCTGCACATGGTCGCCTGAGCGAAATAAACAAGGAGATGCGCCATGTTGCGCTCTTTGACAAAAAGCCTGTGGTTATTGGGTTTTGCGGTCGTGCTGACCTGCGGGATCTATCCGGCGATCTTATGGGGCATTGGCCAGACTGTTTGGCCATTTCAGGTCAACGGCAGCATCGTAAATGGGCCAGACGGCAAGCCAGTCGGCTCTCTGCTTGTAGCTCAGCCCTTCACCAAGGATGAGTACTTCTGGCCGCGGCCGTCCGCGGCTTCATATGACGCTACGGCGTCCGCTTCGTCGGCATTGGCGGTGTCCAACTACGCGCTACGCGATCGCGTCGCACGTACAATTGCGCCGGTTGCGACGTACAGTGACGGTCCGAAGAAGGACCAAGCGGTGGCGCCGGACGTCGAGGCATGGTTTCAGGCCGACAAATTCGGCGGACAGCCTGGGATCGTCGCACAATGGGCGGACACGCATAATTCGCTTGCGCAGGCCTGGGTGACGGCAGATCCGACTCACGCCACGTATATCGATAGCTGGAGCAAGGCGCATCCTGAGATCGTAGCTGATTTCGTCAAGGCAAATCCTGGCACACCGGAACCCAAGGCGAGCGATCTCGCCGTTACGTTCTTCGAGCATTTCTCCAAGGATCATCCGGGAATGTTCCCGTCCGCAGTCACTCATAAAGACCCCAATGGCAACGACGTGACTGCAATTGAGCCAGTGAAGGAGGGATCCGACATCCAGACGATTTTTTTCGAAATGTGGCGCGAAGAACATCCCGGTGTTCAGTTGCAGAATGTTCCGGGTGACTATGTCACCGCTTCGGGTTCGGGGCTCGATCCGGACATCACGCTTGAAAATGCCGAATTCCAACTCGATCGTGTCGCCGGCAAATGGGCGGCGGACCTCAAGCGCGATCCGACTCAAATGAAACAAGAAATCGAAACAATACTGCAGCAGCATGCGTTTAGTCCTGGCGGTGGATTATTCGGCGAGCCAATCGTGAACGTGTTGGAGATCAATCTGGCGCTACGTAGCCGTTACGGCGCGCCGTCCTGAACTTAGCTACTGGCGTTCGCTTCCGCGGCCATGGTGATTGGAGCGGCGGGTGAATCGATCGGGGATCGCGACATGGACGCCATCCCGCTAAAGATCCTCGTTGTCGATGACGAGCAACCTATCCGCAAACTCTTGCGGCTAGGACTTCTCGCCCAGGGCTACGAGTTCTTAGAGGCCCCCAATGGCAAGATGGCGGTCCAACTGCTGTCGCAGAAACCTGACTTGGTCATTCTTGATCTTGGGCTTCCCGATATCGATGGGTTCGACTTGCTGCAAAAAATCCGCGGTAGCTACGAGGAGCTTCCGATTGTTGTTCTCTCTAGTCGCGACGATGAATCGACAAAGGTCCGGGCACTAGAATTTGGCGCCGACGACTATGTCACCAAGCCGTTTGGAATGAATGAGCTGCTCGCCAGAGTGAGAGCCGCGCTACGCCATCGGCTGCAGGTCAGTGGGGAGCGCAATGTCTTTCGCACGGGCGACCTTACGGTCGATTTGGTGGCGCATGTCGTCAAAATCGAGAACCGGGAAATAAAGCTTACTCCCAAGGAGTATGAGTTGCTGCGTCTACTCGTCCAGCATGCCGGCAAAGTGTTGACCCATAGGTTCTTGCTCCGCGAACTTCGCGAAGAAACCGCCGATCCCCAATACTTACGGGTCTACGTGCGGCAACTCAGACAAAAAATCGAAGCTGATCCAAGCCAACCGCGATATCTTTTGACCGAGACCGGAATTGGCTACCGGCTACGGGCAGCACAAGTTGAGCTTGCATGACACCTCAGTGTCGAGCTCATAAAGGCTCGAAGCTCGAGAGAATTATTATGTAGTACGCTGCCAAAGTTGCCTTGATTCGCCACAGTTTTGGCGCGCTGCATAAAGTTGCGAGGGCGTTCGGCCTCACCGTGTCGCCATCGGTTCTCGCCCCCGCCGACCAGGTGATCTAATAAGGACGTTCTTTGCCGCAGCGCAGAATGTCTGCTTTTGGCACAAAGCAGACATCCCGACATGCTCAGGCAAAGCGGACATCGACGCTATATCGTCAGGATGTCTGTTCCCGACCCATGTCCGAAGTCGTTTTGCCAGACCGGCCGTGGTGCACAAATTCCGCAGACGGCTCAGCACAGAAAATTGCCAGACTGCTCAAGTGTTTTGCATTGCACAAATTTATGTCGTAGCGCCTCCAAAGCGCGCATTATCCATGTCTCTGAATCAGTAAAATCCCTGATTCTCCCGTGTCATAGCGTTGGCACACGGTTTGCGAGGCCGATGCTGCCGAGCCATTTGGCTCCAACGACGGCGGGAGAAGGCATGATGGCAATTGGGACGAACTGGATTTCGGATTGGAATCCAGAGGACCAGAAATTCTGGGAATCTAAAGGCAAATTTATTGCACGCCGGAATTTGATTTGGTCGATCTTCGCGGAGCATCTCGGATTTTCGATTTGGCTGATCTGGAGCATCGTCGCGACCAAACTACCGCAGGCTGGCTTTCACTACACGACCGATCAATTGTTTCAGCTGGTGGCGTTGCCCGGACTGATCGGCTCGCTGATGCGCTTCCCGTATACCTTCGCGGTGGCCAGATTCGGCGGGCGCAACTGGACGATTTTTAGCGCATCAGCTCTGTTCATCCCCGTGATCGCACTTTCGTATTTTGTTACGAAGCCTGACACCCCTTTCTGGCTGATGCTGTTGGTGGCGGCAACGGCCGGTCTTGGCGGGGGCAACTTTGCGTCTAGCATGACCAATATTTCTTTTTTCTATCCCGACCGCATGAAAGGTTGGGCGCTCGGCCTGAACGCGGCCGGCGGCAACATTGGCGTCAGCAGCGTGCAATCGCTTACCCCCATCCTGCTGGGCGTCGGCTTCATGAATCTTTATCTGGGACAGCCAAGCTCAGGCGGCTTTTACCTACAGAACGCCGGGCTCATGTGGCTGTTGCCGCTCGCTATCGCCGTGTGCGGTGCGATTTTCTTTATGAACAATCTTGCCACCGCACGTTCGACGCTTAGGGATCAGCTCGCCATCGTCAGGCGCAAGCACACTTGGATCATGTCCTACATGTACGTCGGAACGTTCGGCTCTTTCATCGGCTATTCGGCGGCCTTTCCGCTCCTGATCAAAACACAGTTCCCGGAAGTAACGATCGGCATCGCCTTCCTGGGACCGCTCGTCGGCTCGCTCTCGCGGCCGTTGGGCGGCTTGCTCGCCGACAAGGTCGGCGGCGCGATCGTCACGTTTTGGAATTTCATCGCCATGGGCGCCGCGACGCTCGGAGTCATGTACTTCATCGAGGCCAAAGAATTCGCCGGCTTCCTGGCAATGTTTCTGATCGTCTTCATCACTACCGGTGTTGGCAATGGTTCGACCTACCGCATGATCCCGTCGATCTTCCGCGAGGAGAAACTGCGCGAGGCGACGGAGGGGAAAATGGCCAAATCGCTCGCCTTGAAAGTCGCGAGCATCGAAAGCGGCGCTGCGCTCGGTTTTATCGGCGCCATCGGCGCCTGCGGCGGCTATCTAATTCCGCGCGGCTTCGGCGCTTCGATCGCGGCCACCGGCGGTCCCTATCTGGCGCTGGAGATTTATCTCACCTTCTACGCGACCTGCCTCGTGCTGACCTGGTGGTACTACCTGCGCAAGGCGCCGTTGACTTCGGGCGCCCCGAGTCTCGCACAAGCGCGGGTGTGAGGAACAATGGATGATTGGATGAACGATTTTCGCAGGTAACACACCGGACAACACGGACGGAGACCGATGACGCCTAAGCAGGTGAAAGCGATTCAGGAAAGTTTCGCCAAAGTCGCGCCGATATCTGAGCAGGCGGCCGAATTTTTCTACGGTCGCCTATTTGAGATCGCGCCTGCGGTGAAACCGCTATTTCGCGGCGACATGAAAGAACAGGGCAAAAAGTTGATGGCAACGCTCGCGGTCGTGATCAACGGGCTCAGCAATCTTGAAGCGGTGTTGCCGGCGGCAAGCGCACTCGCCAAACGCCACGTCGGATATGGCGTCAAGGCGACCGACTACGCGCCAGTAGGCGAAGCGTTGTTGTGGACGCTTGAGCGCGGCCTGGGCGAGCATTGGACGCCGGATGTCGCCGCCGCGTGGACTGCTGGCTACACCGTACTCTCGGATTTCATGATCGGCGAAGGCTACGGGCACAGCGTCGCGGCCGAATGACACCGTGGAATGGGCGAGCCGCCGAACATTTTCGGCATTGGCATCGATCGACCGAGTGACATCAAGCGGATATGAGCACCACGCTTGCGCAGCCAGCCGCCGTCCGTACCACCTGCCCCTATTGTGGGGTCGGCTGCGGTCTGCTCGCAGCGCCAGATGGCGGCGGCGCCAGCATATCGGGCGACCCTACGCATCCGGCGAATTTCGGGCGACTGTGCTCGAAGGGCTCCGCGCTCGGGGAGACGCTAGCACTGGATCAACGGCTCTTGCACCCGATGATGCGGCAGGCCGATGGATCACTCGTTCGAGTGAGCTGGGATACCGCGCTCGATGCCGTCGTGAAGCGCCTGCAGGCGATCCTCGATCGCGACGGGCCAAGCGCAATCGCGTTCTACCTGTCGGGTCAGTTACTTACCGAAGATTATTATGTCGCCAACAAGCTGATGAAGGGCTTCATCGGCTCGTCCAACGTCGACACCAATTCGCGGCTGTGCATGGCGTCCTCGGTTGCCGGCCACAAGCGGGCCTTCGGCGCCGATACCGTGCCGGGCATCTACCGCGACATCGACGAAGCCGACCTTATTGTCCTGGTCGGCTCGAATGCGGCATGGTGTCATCCGGTGCTCTATCAGCGCATGATTGCGGCCAGACAGCAGCGCGGCACCAAGCTCATCGTTATCGACCCGCGGCGCACCGCGACGGCCAAAGACGCGGATTTGTTTCTGCCGATCGCGCCGGGCATGGATAGCGCATTGTTCTGCGGTCTGCTGGTTTATCTCGCCGATGCGCGAGCGCTCGATCAGGCGTTTATCTATCAGCACACGACGGGTTTCGCCGAGGCGCTGCGGCATGCTCGCGAAATAGCGCCTGACGCCGCGGCGACCGCGCGCGCGACCGCTCTCGAGGAAGCCGACGTCGAGCGCTTCTTCGAGCTGTTCGGCAACACCGATCGTGTCGTCACCTGCTTCTCGCAAGGTGTCAATCAATCGGCGCAAGGCACGGACAAGGTCAATGCCATCATCAACGTACATCTCGTTACCGGCCGCATCGGCCGCCCCGGTGGCGGACCGCTCTCGCTCACCGGCCAGCCCAATGCCATGGGCGGCCGTGAGGTTGGCGGCCTCGCCAACCAGCTCGCCGCTCACATGGGATTCTCACCCGTCGAAACCGACCGCGTGCGCCGGTTCTGGGGCGCGCCGCGCATCGCCACGTCCGAGGGTCTCAAAGCCGTCGACATGTTTTCGGCGATCGAGCGCGGCTCCATCAAGGCCTTGTGGGTGATGGCGACCAATCCGGCAGTGTCGCTGCCGCGCGCCGGCGCGATGCGTGCGGCGCTAAGCAAGCTCGAACTGTTCGTCGTTTCCGAGAACGTTCTCAGCAACGACACCATCGAGGCCGGCGCCCAGCTCTTGCTGCCGGCCGCCGCGTGGGGCGAGAAGGACGGCACGGTGACCAATTCGGAGCGACGCATTTCCCGACAGCGCGCCTTCCTGCCGCCGCCCGGCGAGGCGCGACCGGATTGGTGGATCGTCAGCGAGGTGGCGCGGCGCTTGGGTTACGGCGCCGCATTCAAATACCGTGGACCAGCCGACATATTCCGCGAACATGCCGCATTATCCGCTTTCGAGAATATGGGCCTGCGTGACTTCGACATCGGCGCGCTCGCAACGCTCTCCGACGCTGCCTATGACGCACTTGATCCCGTGATGTGGCCGGTCCGCGCGGGCGAAACGCATAGCGAGCAGCGGTTCTTCGCTGCCGGAGATTTTTTCACGCCCGATCGCCGCGCCCGCTTCGTCCCGCTGGAGGCACCGCGGCCCCGTGCGGCGACCAGCGATATTTTTCCGTTGCGCCTCAATACCGGCCGCGTACGCGATCAATGGCACACGATGACTCGGACGGCGATGAGCCCGCGGTTATGCGCCCATTCACCACAGCCGTTCATCGAGATGCATCCAGATGACGCGCGGGCGGCAGGGCTCGCCGACGGCGGCCTCGCCAAGGTCACGACGCAATATGGCAGCGCGACGCTCAAGGTTTTCTGTCACGCGGGGCAGCAGCGTGGCTCGATCTTCGCGCCCATCCACTGGAGCGACTCCACCGCCGCGCAGGCGCGCGTCGGCGACTTGGTGGCGGCGACGACTGATCCGATCTCCGGTCAGCCCGAACTGAAAGCCACGCCCGCGCGCGCCGAGCCTGCCAAGTTTGCCTATCGCGGTTTTGCGCTGACGCGCCGTTCCATGACGCTGCCGCAAGGGACCTGGTTCGCCCGGCTGGCGGTTGTCGGCGGTGCCGGTGTCTTGTTTGCAACAAATGAGCCGCCGACAGTGTGGCACGATGTTGTGTGCCAGCAGTTAACCAAAGACGCGGAACTCGCCGCCTATAGCGACCAGTCGCGCGGTGTGGCGCGCTTCGGCCTTTTCCGCTCCGGCCGCTTCGACGGCTGCCTCTTCGTCGGGCCGGCACACCGGCCGCCGCAATGGGATGTGGCGCGTTCGTTGTTCGAATCCGGCGCGGTCGCGGCGCCGGCGCGGCGCATTGTGTTTGCCGGACGGAGCGCGGATGCAGTGGCCGAAGCCGGACCTTTGATCTGCGCCTGCTTCGGTGTGCGGCTTGCGGCGATCCGCGACGCCATGGCCGCCGGCAGCGCCGCGAGTGTCGCTGATATCGGCCGCACGCTGCGCGCCGGCACGAATTGCGGCTCCTGCTTGCCGGAGCTGCGGGATATCGTCGAGCGCGTCGCGCAAAGCGTTTGAAGCGCTGCGGCGCAGCGCGGTCTCTGCCGGCGCCTGGGCCTGGATGGCCGGTGCACGCACGACCGCACGATCAAGGCGGCGTAGACCGGGCGGCTACTTTGGGGGGTGCTCGTAAAATCAGAAAATTGATGGTGCGCTTCTCGACATCTATTTTTCAGGACCGCAGCCGGCCGCGGCGAAGCCAATTCTGACCAAGTAGCCCGGTAGCTCTGTTGCAGTGCCGTTGGTCCATTCTGGCACTTAGCGGAGGTCCCGGTCGTGCCGACTAGGTGATCGAATAACGACGTTCCTTGCCGCAGCGCTTTTGGCACAACCGCGCTCCGCCATGTCCGTTTTCGGGGGTAAAGCGGACATTCATCTGACATGCCGTCACGTCCGCGTTGTCTCCGAGGGCATGCGTTTGGCGAACGCCATTCCGATTTTGCGATGTCAGTGGCGAACTCTCGGATGGTTCCTTTCGGACAAAGAGGTGATAACGCCCTGCTTCAACTTTTGGCACACTGGTTACAAAAAAGGCGAGAGCGCAGTCGAAGAAGCCGCCAGCGAACTACCACTGAGCACAATTGGTAAGACTTTCAAATTGTTATCCATCTTCAGTAGTTGGCACGTGCCTTGCGGTGTGCCCCTAGGAGGCGCGCAGAGCGCTTCCCGAAAACGCGGGGATCGTCTATGTCAATCTCCTCACCAATATCCATCGGGCCAAAAACCCGCCGCTGGATCATAAAAGGGGCCGGGCTCGCGCTCGGACTCCTGGCAACACTGCCCGCTCGAGCTGAGGACACTATCAAAATCGGCATTCTCCATTCGCTTTCGGGCACCATGGCCATCAGCGAAACCACTCTAAAGGACGTGATGCTGATGCTCATCGACGAACAAAACAAGAAGGGGGGCCTTCTCGGCAAAAAACTAGAGGCCGTCGTCGTCGACCCAGCGTCGAACTGGCCCTTGTTTGCGGAAAAAGCGCGTGAGCTCATTAGCCAAGACAAGGTTGCGGTCGTGTTCGGCTGCTGGACGTCAGTGTCACGCAAATCGGTGCTGCCGGTTTTCAAGGAGCTTGACAGCATCCTGTTCTATCCCGTGCAATATGAAGGCGAAGAGAGTGAACGTAACGTCTTTTATACTGGCGCTGCTCCGAACCAGCAGGCGATACCGGCCGTCGACTATCTGATGAGCGCCGATGGCGGTTCCGTCAAACGCTGGGTGCTTGAAGGCACCGATTACGTCTATCCTCGCACCACCAACAAGATCCTCGAAGCCTATCTGAAACAAAAGGGGGTGGCTGACGAGGATATCTTGATCAACTACACGCCATTCGGTTTTTCCGACTGGCAGACCGAGGTCTCGAAAATCAAGGCATTCGGCTCGGCGGGTAAAAAAACGGCAGTGGTATCCACCATCAACGGTGACGCGAACGTACCATTCTACAAAGAGTTGGGTAACCAGGGAGTCAAGGCTACCGACATTCCGGTTGTGGCATTCTCCGTGGGCGAAGAAGAACTTGCCGGTCTCGACACAAAGCCTCTAGTCGGTCACCTTGCCGCGTGGAATTATTTTGAATCAATCAAGACGCCCGCAAATGCAGCTTTCATCAAGGAATGGCACGATTTCATCGGAAACCCGAAGCGAACTACCAACGATCCGATGGAGGCGCATTACATCGGCTTTCATATGTGGGTAAAGGCAGTAGAGAAGGTCGGGACGACTGATCCTGATAAGGTTATCGATGCGCTACCCGGCACTCAGGCACCGAACTTGACCGGCGGTGTCTCCACCTTGCTGCCGAACCACCACATCACCAAGCCGGTTTATATCGGGGAGATCAGACCCGACGGCCAGTTCAACGTGGTCTGGAAAACCAAGGATCTCATCCCTGGCGCTGCATGGTCACCCTACCTTCCCGGATCGAAGGATCTTGAGGCGGACTGGGTGAAGTTGAAGTGCGGCAACTTCAACAAAATCACGCAGAAATGCGGTGGTGCGTCGTGACCCTGACGGCGGCACGCCAAGACTAAGTTCGCGGGAAGCCGGCAGATCCGGCCTTCCGCCCATCAGCCCGGGCCTCTCGCGATGTGCTCCAGCCGAGCCTTCCTCATCGTCTTGCTTTTGGTCCTCGATTTCGCTTTTGGCTGCTTCACCGCACGGGCCGCAAGCCTCGTCGACTCGCTCGCTCATTTCACCACCGACGATTTTGACGACACAGCGATAGGCATAAGTGAGGTTGCTGCGAGCGGCAGTTCGCGGGCAGAAGCTATCATTCGCGCACTGCAAAACGAGCATTTGATGTTCAGTGCTGAAAAGAAGACGGTCTATATTCAGGACGACGACAGGAAGCTGTTCGATGCTGCTTCTGGGCTGCCCATTTCCGGCGATGCTCCCGACGACCTCGACTACGTCCATATCAATAACCGGCTGCGTGGAACGATTGATGCCGTGCTTGGCGGGCTTACGCTGTTGTCTGACGATCGCAATAAAAGGTTTGACGCTGCACAGGCGGTATTCAAGTCACGCGAGGCGAGCACGCTGCCGACGGTCGAAAAAGCCATCGCCAACGAAACCGACAGCGGCACCAAGCGTGTGCTTGAGGAGTCGCGTGCCGCTATCATTCTTTCGACCAGCGACGCGAGTGACGCGGAAAAGCTGGACGCTGTTCGGGTCATTCAACAGCGCGGCGATCAAGATGCGCTCGGCCTGCTGGCAAGCCTGCCCGCTGGCACTTCGGCGCCAGTTATGAAAGCCGCTGCATCGGCGATGAACACCATCCAGCACCGGCTCGCAATCTGGGATGCGATACAGAACGCCTGGTACGGCCTGTCCCTTGGATCGGTGCTACTGCTCGCCGCCATCGGGCTTGCCATCACCTTCGGTGTCATGGGCGTCATTAACATGGCGCATGGCGAGATGGTCATGATTGGCGCTTACGTGACATTTGTCGTGCAAGAAGAGATCCGCAACAGCATCCCGGCGCTGTTCGACTATTCTCTGGCGATTGCCATTCCGCTGGCTTTCATTGTTGCAGGCTTTATAGGCATCTTGATCGAGCGTTGCATCATCCGCTTTCTCTACGGACGGCCACTCGAGACGTTGCTCGCGACATGGGGCCTCTCGCTCATTTTGCAGCAGGCTATACGCACCATGTTCGGGCCGAATAATCGCGAAGTTGGCAATCCATCTTTCATGAGCGGCGCCTTTGATCTTGGCGGCATTACCATCACCTACAATCGGCTCTGGATCATCTGCTTCGCGCTCGGAGTCTTTGTCGCACTTCTCGGCCTGCTGCGTTTCACTCGGTTTGGGCTGGAAATGCGCGCGGTCACGCAAAACCGCAGCATGGCGGCATCCATGGGCATCCGCACAAGCCGTGTCGATGCACTGACTTTCGGATTGGGCTCTGGCATTGCCGGAATCGCGGGCGTGGCGTTGTCGCAAATTGACAACGTCAGCCCGAATCTGGGTCAAGGCTACATTATCGACAGCTTTATGGTCGTGGTATTTGGCGGCGTTGGCAATCTGTGGGGCACATTCGTTGGCTCGTTCGTGCTTGGCATCGCCAACAAGTTTCTCGAACCGTATGCCGGCGCGGTGCTCGGCAAGATTGCAATTCTCGTTCTCATCATCTTGTTTATCCAGAAGCGCCCGCGGGGCATGTTCGCCCTTAGAGGCCGCACGGTGGAGACATGACCTCCCACATCCTCATTCGCTCGCTTGACCGCGACGCGACGTTCTTCCTTGTCGCGGTTGCGGCCGTCGCGACTGTTGTGCCGATGCTTAATCTCGGCCTACCGGAATCGTCTCTCTTCCACGTACCGACCTATTTGGTAGCGTTGTTCGGCAAATATATCTGCTACGCGCTGCTTGCCCTCTCCATCGATTTGATCTGGGGTTATTGCGGTATTCTCTCACTTGGTCATGGCGCATTCTTTGCGTTGGGCGGCTATGCCATGGGCATGTATCTGATGCGGCAGATCGGTGCCCGCGGTGTTTATGCCGACCCGATCCTGCCGGATTTCATGGTATTCCTAAACTGGAAGTCCTTGCCGATTTATTGGTTTGGCTTCCAGCATTTTGCCTATGCCTCACTGATGGTAGTGCTGGTGCCGGGTGCGCTGGCCTTTGTCTTCGGCTGGTTTGCATTTCGCAGTCGGGTCACTGGTGTTTATTTTTCGATAATAACTCAGGCGCTCACTTACGCGCTCATGCTTGGGTTTTTCCGCAATAATTTCGGATTCGGCGGCAATAACGGACTGACCGATTTTAAGGACATTCTAGGTTTCAATGTGCAAGCCGAGACGACTCGCAACGTATTGTTTTCAATCTCATGCGTTGCGCTGATTTTGGGCTTTCTGCTCTGCCGCGCCATTGTTACCTCGAAATTCGGCAAGGTGCTGATCGCGATTCGCGATGCGGAAGCGCGCACGCGGTTTCTTGGTTATCGCGTGGAATCTTACAAGTTGCTCATATTTACATTGTCCGCGTGTATGGCCGGCATCGCCGGTGCACTTTATGTGCCGCAAGTCGGTATTATCAATCCGAGCGAATTTGCTCCAAGCAATTCCATCGAGGCGGTGATCTGGGTCGCGGTTGGAGGCCGTGGCACGTCGACTGGAGCGGCGATCGGCGCGGTGCTCGTGAATTACGCAAAAACCTATTTCACATCGGGCGTGCTAGCGCCCTATTGGCTGTTTATGCTTGGCGGATTGTTCATCGGCGTCACTTTATTTCTGCCGCGCGGCATAGTCGGCTCATTGCAGCATTGGACTGGATTGAGGCGGGACCGGATCTCTGCGGCCGCGGAGGATGGCGTGACCGCGCCTCCAGCCGACCCACAGCCCGCCGAATGAGGCCAGAGCATGAAGATTCAGGAGCGCCTTACCCTGGCCGAAAATCAGTTGATGGAGGCCTTCAATCGTACTCTGATCTACATGGAAGATGTGACTGTTTCGTTCGACGGGTTTAAGGCTCTAAACAATCTCTCCTTTTCCGTAGAGCCGGGTGAGATGCGCGCCGTCATCGGTCCGAACGGCGCCGGCAAGACAACAATGATGGACGTGATCACTGGCAAGACCAGACCAGACACAGGCGCCATCATTTTTGACGCAATTCACGATCTGGCTCGGCTTGACGAGACCGAAATTGCCGCGCTCGGTATTGGTCGCAAGTTTCAAAAACCGACGGTGTTCGAAAGTCATACGGTGTTCGACAATCTGGAGTTGGCCCTCAAAGCCGATAGGCGCGCATGCGCATCATTGTGGTGGCGAGAAACGCCCGACGAACGTAGCGCCATTGATGGGATTTTGGAGATTACTCGCCTTACACGGTTGCAGAATCGGCTCGCTGGCCGCCTTTCGCATGGCCAGAAACAGTGGCTCGAGATCGGCATGCTGTTGGCGCAGGATCCAAAGCTTTTACTTGTTGACGAGCCGGTTGCCGGCATGACCGACACGGAGACTCGCCAAACTGCAGAGCTACTTAAAGAAATAAACCGTGGACACACCGTCGTGGTAGTCGAACATGATATGACCTTTGTGCGCGAGCTCGGCGTTAAGGTCACCTGCCTGCACGAAGGCTCGGTACTCGCGGAGGGCACAATCGATCAGGTCTCGGAAAACGAGCGCGTGGTGGAAGTCTATTTGGGGCGATAGCGATGCTGAATGCGCAATCCATCGATCTGTACTATGGCGCGGCACAAGCGTTGCGCGGAGTTTCACTCAAAGCCGAGCCCGGCAAAATAACTTGTGTGCTGGGTCGCAACGGGGTCGGCAAAACCAGCTTGCTCGACGCACTCGCCGGCCAGTATCCGGTGAGCCGTGGCACGATCACCTGGGAGGGTAACGACATCACTGCGTTGCGTCCGCCAGAGCGCGCTCGGCGTGGCATCGCTTACGTGCCGCAGGGTCGCGAGATTTTTCCGCTGCTGACGGTCGAGGAAAATTTGGAAACCGGCTTTGCGCCGCTCACGCGTCACGAGCGCTGTGTGCCGGATGAGGTGTTTGCCTTATTCCCAGGGCTCCAAAACATGTTACGGCGACGGGGAGGCGATCTTTCGGGTGGCCAACAACAACAACTCGCCATCGGCCGCGCGCTGGTCATGCGGCCGCGTCTGCTCCTCCTCGATGAACCGACGGAGGGCATCCAACCATCAATTATCAAGGATATTGGGCGCGCTATCGCCTACCTCCGTTCGCTGGGCAAGATCGCCATCGTGCTGGTCGAGCAATATCTCGACTTTGCGCGCGAACTTGGCGACTACTTCGTGGTCATGGATCGAGGAGCCATTGTTTATTCCTGTAACCGCGACACCATTGATGGAGTAGCGTTACAGAAAGCAATGACGATTTAATGAGCGCGCGCCGGGCAATCAGCGAAGTCTTTGCCGCCAATCGTGCGGTAGGACGCACTTCGCTCACAGTTGCTGCCACCGACGCAGGAACGATCCGGACGCGCGTACACGAGGCGGGATCGTTGCGAGTGCGCTTTCCGAACGGCCAAGTAGACGGCACGCTCGAGGCCGTCGTTGTTAATACCGCAGGGGGAATGACCGGCGGCGACCGTTTCGACTTCGACATCGAAGTGGGCACCAAAGCGAAATTGACGGTTACGAGTGCAGCCGCGGAGAAAATCTATCGTTCACTCGGACCCCTGACCGAGATTGCCGTTAAACTTCGAGTAGGTCACGGGGGCAAGCTTATCTGGCTACCTCAACAAACGATTCTGTTCGATCGAATCCGACTACAGCGCACGATCGATGTCACAATGGCACCTGATGCAAGTTTGCTTCTCTCCGAAGCGACTATATTCGGCCGAGGCGCCATGGGTGAAAGCGTGCACCAAGGTCATTTCTTCGATCGCCGTCATGTTCGCGTCGACGGGAAGCTGGTCTTTGCGGAGACGACCGGTCTCGATGGCAATATCGCCCGACGCTTGGCGCAGCGGGCAGTCACGAGAGGAGGTGTCGCCATTGCTAGCGTGCTAAAAATTCCGGTCAGCGATGAAGACGCGGCAGCGGTGCGTTCGATACAAGATAGATGTATGGGAGAAGTTGGCGTATCGATCTGGAACGGATTTGCTTTGGCGCGGCTCGTGGCGCCGGACGGTGGCACGCTGCACCACGATCTCGGCGACGTACTGAAAGGGTTCGGCGTGCACCCGTTACCGCGATTGTGGCTTAACTGAACGCTCGCCATGCAGCTGACACCGCGCGAGAAGGACAAACTTTTAATCGCAACGGCTGCGATGGTAGCACGGCGCCGGTTGGAACGCGGAGTTAAGCTTAATCATCCTGAGGCAGTTGCGCTCATCTCTGACTTCATTTTGGAAGGCGCCCGTGACGGGCGTGCCGTTGCCGACCTGATGGAACAGGGAGCCCACGTCGTCACAAGGGGACAGGTGATGGATGGCATCGCCGAAATGATCAACGAAATACAAGTCGAGGCGACGTTTCCGGACGGTACCAAGCTCGTCACCGTGCACCAGCCCATCCGATGAGGCAGCCGTGATCCCAGGCGAAAAGTTCATCAAGGCCGGCGAGATCGAGTTAAACAAAGGCCGCGAGACGATCTCGTTGACCGTTGCCAATACGGGTGATCGGCCAATCCAGGTGGGCTCGCACTACCATTTCTTCGAAACCAACCCAGCGCTGAAATTCGACCGCGCCAAAGCACGGGGCATGCGCCTCGATATTGCCGCGGGGACTGCGGTGCGCTTCGAGCCAGGACAATCACGCGACGTCACGCTCGTTGCCATTGCTGGTAAGCGCATAATTTACGGCTTTCGTCAGGAAATCATGGGAAAGCTCTAAGGTCCAGCCAATGCCGGCCAAAATCAGACGCAGTGTTTACGCTGACATGTTCGGCCCGACGATCGGTGACCGCATTCGACTGGCCGACACCGATCTTATCATCGAGGTCGAAAAAGATTTCACCGTCTATGGCGAAGAAGTGAAATTCGGCGGTGGCAAGGTGATCCGCGACGGCATGGGTCAATCGCAAATCACCAACCGACAGGGAGCGGTCGATACCGTCATCACCAACGCGCTGATTGTCGACCATTGGGGAATCGTCAAGGCTGATGTCGGTATCAAGGCCGGCAATATCTTCGCCGTCGGTAAGGCCGGCAACCCGGATATCCAACCCAACGTCAACATCATCATTGGTCCTGGCACCGAGGTTATTGCCAGCGAGGGCAAGATTCTAACTGCCGGTGGCTTTGACACGCACATCCATTTCATTTGCCCACAACAGATTGAAGAGGCGCTGATGTCGGGCGTCACTTCCATGATTGGCGGCGGCACTGGCCCGGCCCACGGTACGTTTGCGACGACCTGCACACCCGGACCGTTTCACGTCGCGCGCATGATTGGGGCGGCGGACGAATTTCCAGTCAATCTCGGTTTTGCCGGCAAAGGCAATGCCTCGCGCCCAGCGGCGCTTGAGGAAATGATCAAGGCCGGCGCCTGTGCACTGAAATTGCACGAAGACTGGGGCACCACGCCAGCGGCCATTGATTGCTGCCTGTCGGTTGCCGACGATCACGACGTACAAGTCATGATCCATACCGACACGCTCAACGAATCAGGTTTTGTCGAGGACACGATTCAAGCGCTCAAGGGCCGCACCATCCACGCCTTCCATACCGAAGGTGCCGGCGGGGGCCACGCACCGGACATCATCAAAGTGGCGGGGCTGAAAAATGCGCTGACATCTTCCACAAATCCGACACGCCCGTACACGCGCAATACCATCGATGAGCATCTGGATATGCTTATGGTGTGCCATCATCTCGACCCGTCAATCGCGGAAGATCTCGCCTTCGCCGAAAGCCGCATACGCAAAGAAACGATCGCCGCGGAGGATATTCTCCACGATATCGGCGCAATCTCGATGATGTCGTCGGATTCACAAGCCATGGGCAGGGTCGGCGAGGTCATCATCCGGACGTGGCAGACCGCTCACAAAATGAAAAACCAGCGCGGCCGCCTACCGCAGGAAAAAGGTGATAATGACAATGCACGAGTGAAACGCTACATCGCAAAATACACTATCAATCCCGCGATCACGCATGGCGTATCAAAGCTCATCGGGTCCATCGAAAATGGCAAGTTAGCCGACCTCGTATTGTGGTCGCCGGCCTTCTTTGGCGTGAAGCCCGACTGCATTATCAAGGGTGGCTCGATTGTCGCGGTGCCGATGGGCGACCCCAACGCTTCAATTCCGACGCCACAGCCGATGCATTACCGTCGCATGTTCGGTGCCTTTGGCCGCGCCCGCACGGCATCGTCCGTCGTCTTTGTTTCGAAAGTAGCGGTCAGCGGAGGTCTGGGAAAAAAGCTTGGCATCCAAAAAAAGCTCATAGCCGTCCAAAACACGCGCGGTGGAATTTCCAAAAAAAGCATGATCCACAACGACGTCACGCCGCACATTGAAGTCGATCCGGAGACGTATGAAGTGCGCGCCGACGGCGAATTGCTGACGTGTGCCCCTGCTGAAGTATTGCCAATGGCTCAGCGCTATTTTCTGTTCTGAGGCAACCATGACGATAGCAATGCGTGCGACTTCGATCAAACAGGCGGCAACATGGTCAGGCATACCCGCCGATAGCGTTGTGCTCGACTACGACGATCGCCACCGCCGTCGAGTGTCCATGCGCGGCTTGAAAGGGTTGCTCTTTTTGCTCGATCTGCCGACCGCCACCGGGTTGCGTGGCGGCGATGCGCTTGTGTTGGAGGATGGACGGCTGATTGAGGTCATTGCCGCGCCCGAGCCACTTCTTGAGATCCGTTGCTCCAATGCGCTGCATTTCGCCCGCGTTGCTTGGCATCTAGGTAATCGGCACGTACCGACACAATTGCTGCCGGCGACGCTTCGCGTGCGCCGCGATCACGTCATTGCTGAGATGGCGGAACATCTTGGCGCGCAGGTCATTGAAACTCAGGCACCGTTTGATCCCGAAGGCGGTGCTTACTCTGTGCCAAGCAATCATCACGCGAGCCATCACCATGACTCGTGAAAAGCGGTTGGCCGATAGCGACTGGTGGAGCAGTTCGACGGCGGCCCACCTCGTCCCCCAGGAGGCACTTTATCGCCTGATGATTTGGTTGTCGCCGGCTTATCCAGTCGGCGCATTTTCTTATTCGAGTGGCATCGAGTGGGCCGTCGAATCCGGCGATATTACAGATGCTGAGACACTGCGGGACTGGATTGAGGTTACGCTAACTGCCGGCGCTGGCATAAACGATGGCATTTTTTTCAGTCAAACTCATCGCGCGGTGACAGGCGATGATGATGTCGCGATTGTTAAGACTGCAGAACTCGCAGCTGCATTTGCGCCAACACGCGAACGCCATTACGAGACGACAACACTAGGCCGTGCTTTCCTCGAAGTAACGCGGGTGGCCTGGCCTTGTGCTGCGTTGACCAAGCTGCAGACTGTCTGGACTGGCTCGGTGGCCTATCCAGTGGCCGTCGGCGCGGCTTGCGCGGGGCACGGCCTCCCGCTGGCACCAGCGGTGCACGGATTCCTCACGGCGTTATGCTCGAACTGGATATCTGCTGGCGTTCGCCTGATCCCCTTGGGCCATACCGACAGCCAGCGGGTTCTAAAGGCGCTCGAAACGTCAGTGCTGGCAACGGTGAAACGCGCTCTAGAAGCCCGGCTCGACGATCTCTCCAGCGCGACATTTCGCGCGGATATCGCCAGCGCCAGGCATGAAACGCAATACACGCGATTGTTTCGCAGTTAGTGCGAGGTGGAACAATGCCCAGTCCAAATGGCCCGCTTCGCGTCGGCATCGGCGGCCCGGTCGGCTCGGGAAAGACCGCATTGATGGACGCGCTCTGCAAATCTTTGCGGGACAGGTACGGTATCGCCGCCATTACAAACGACATCTATACGAAATGGGACGCCGAGTTTTTAGTCCGGTCGGGTTCGCTCGATCCCGACCGAATCGTTGGTGTCGAAACCGGCGGCTGTCCGCACACGGCGATCCGTGAAGACGCTTCGATGAATCTGGCGGCGGTTGCCGATATGCGGGCACGATTTCCAAACCTTGATCTGGTTCTGATTGAATCGGGCGGCGACAATCTTGCGGCGACGTTTTCGCCCGAACTCGTAGATTTGACGATTTATGTAATCGACGTGGCAGCTGGTGATAAGATTCCGTCCAAAGGTGGCCCAGGAATCACACGATCCGACCTTTTGGTCATCAACAAGATCGATCTTGCACCTTACGTCGGCGCATCGCTGGCCAAAATGGAAATCGATGCAAAGCAAATGCGCGGCGGTCGTCCGTTTGTCATGACTAACCTTCGTCAAGGCGAGGGTCTTCCGACCATTGTGCGTTTCATTCAGACGCAAGGAGGCCTTTCAAATCAAGGTTCCGCAAGAATGGAAATCGGGTGGAATAATCGACTTG
>Ga0187783_10001228_pt1 | contig 18897 bp, 18 predicted proteins | sample 1015_SJ02_MP02_2_FD_132471 | JGI IMG/M metagenome (GOLD analysis project Ga0187783, IMG submission 132471) | Tropical peat soil microbial communities from peatlands in Department of Meta, Colombia - 1015_SJ02_MP02_20_MG | ecosystem: Environmental > Terrestrial > Soil > Wetlands > Peat | place...
CGATCAATCCGATCCGAAAGTTTGCTGAACTGGCTCGTGGTGCTGCGCGATGCGGCGTCGAGACCGGCCTTGATGGCGGAGAGCTCGGCGAGGTCGAGTTTCATTTCTCGTAAGGCGTCGGTGGTCATCGCCGCAGCGGGAACCGCTGTGGGCGGATACAAATACCGCGCCAGTTCCGAGCCTGACACCGAGCCGACAAACGAGCCGAACGCCGCGGCGAATGCGACGGTGGCCGCGAGCATCAAAAAATGCCCGGAATGCGGGCGCGCGGCCGATGCAGCGGCGCCGTGCGCCGAGTCCGCCGGCTCATTCGCCTCGTCTTGGCTGGCGCCAAGCTTCGGAGCGACGACCATCGGCAGATTGTTGCTCATGCGGTTGCTCTTGGCTTCGCTGTCCGGCGCGGCTTTGCCTTCCCCATTGTCGCCGCTGCCGTCGCTTGGGTTCTCAACCATGCTCGGATCTCCGGAAATGATAGTTGACCAGTCGTTAACCAGCTTTGGTTAGCAATTGGTTACTCGGAGATTTGTGCGGCGCGGCCGGGCCTATTCCGCCAAGCCGTTCTCGCGTGCGAGATCTTTGAGCGAGGTTTCCGGACGCGCGCCGAGGTGCTGAATCACTTCGGCGGCGGCCAACGCGCCGAGCCGGCCGCAGCTGTGGTCGTCGGCGCCGCGCGCCACGCCGCAAAGAAATCCCGCCGCGAACAGGTCCCCGGCGCCGGTAGTGTCGACCACGCGTTCGACCGGAAAGGCCGGCACCGCCTCGATGCCGTCGCCGCCGATGACCAGGCAGCCCTTTTCACTGCGGGTGACCACCGCGACGCCGATGTCGGCACGCACCGCGGCGACCGCCGCATCGAAGTCGGCGGTCTGATAGAGGCTGTGCAGCTCGGCCTCGTTAGCGAAGATGAGATCGACGGTGCGCGAGCGCATCAATTGTAAAAACTCGTCGCGCCAACGGTCGACGCAAAACGCGTCCGACAGCGACAACGCCACCTTGCGGTCGGCCTCGTGCGCTATCTTCGCGGCCTTAAGAAACGCCTCCTTGGCGTGCTTGGGATCCCACAAATAGCCTTCGAGATAGGTGATCGCGCTCGACGCTACCGCTTCGGCGTCGATATCGGCCGGATGCAAATCCTGCGCGGCGCCCAAATAGGTGTTCATGGTGCGCTCGCCGTCCGGCGTCACCAGCACGTAGCAGCGCCCGGTCGACGGGCCGGCCACGGCCGGCTTGGTGGCAAAATTGACGCCGGCGGCGCGGATGTCGTGGCTATAGGCGCGGCCGAGCAGATCGTCCTTGATCTTGCCGACAAACGCGGTGCAAGCGCCGAGCGACGCCAAGCCGACAATTGTGTTGGCCGCCGAGCCGCCCGACATTTCCACCGCCGGACCCATCGCCTCATAGATCGCATGCGCTCGGGCTTCGTCGATCAGCGTCATGCCGCCTTTGCGCATGCCTTGCGCGAGCAGAAAATCCTCTTCAGCGTGGGCGATCACGTCGACGATCGCATTGCCGATGCCGAGAACGTCGAAACGGGCGGAAATCATGGGTTATCTCGCGGCGGGACGCGCACTATAGCCGCCGCCTCTTGCACGGCAAGCCGACGCCGTGGCAATGGGACGCGCAATTTGGCGCCCGGGCGGAGACTCTCGCATGGCCTTCCAAGAACGCGTTTTTTCCGGCGTGCAGCCGACCGGCAACCTGCACCTCGGCAACTATCTCGGCGCCATCAAGCGCTTCGTCGAATTGCAGGACCGCTACGACTGCATCTATTGCGTTGTCGACCTGCACGCCATTACGGTGTGGCAGGACCCGGCCGAGCTGCCGCACGCCATTCGCGAGGTCACGGCGGCGTTTCTCGCCTGCGGAATCGATCCGCAAAAACACATCGTCTTCAACCAGAGCCAGGTCGCCGAACACGCCGAACTGGCCTGGATCTTCAATTGCGTCGCCCGGCTGGGCTGGCTCAACCGCATGACACAGTTCAAGGAGAAAGCCGGCAAGGACCGCGAGAACGCCTCGGTCGGGCTGTATGCCTATCCGACGCTGATGGCGGCCGACATTCTGGTTTACCGCGCCACCCATGTGCCGGTCGGCGAGGACCAGAAGCAGCACCTCGAGCTGTCGCGCGACATTGCGCAGAAATTCAACAACGACTTTGCGTCATCGATCAGAGCCAACGGTTATGGCGACGCGTTTTTTCCGTTGCCCGAGCCGCTGATCACCGGCGAGGCGACGCGGGTGATGTCGCTGCGCGACGGCACGAAGAAAATGTCGAAGTCGGACGCCTCCGACCACTCCCGCATCAATCTCACCGACGACGCCGACGCCATCGCGCTGAAAATCCGCCGTGCCAAGACCGATCCGGAACCGTTGCCGAGCGAAGAAAAAGGCCTCACCGGGCGTCCCGAGGCCGACAATCTGGTCGGCATTTACGCGGCGCTCGCCGGAACGAGCCGCGCCGGCGTGTTGGCGCAATTCGGTAATGCGCAATTCTCTACCTTCAAATCGGCATTGACCGATGTCGCCGTCACCAAGCTCGGGCCGATCAGCGCGGAAATGAAGCGGCTTCTGCACGATCCGGTCGGCATCGACGCCGTGCTGGCCGAAGGCGCGGCGCGGGCGCAGAAGCTCGCGCAGGCGACCATGAACGCGGTCAAGGATGTCGTCGGTTTTGTGCGGTCTTAGCGGCTGGACCCTGCCCTTGAACTTCCAACTCGATTCGCCACGTATTATGATGGATTTAGGCGACATCAGAGGACGTCAATGTTCATCCAGACCGAAGCGACGCCGAACCCGGCAACCCTGAAATTCCTACCCGGGCGCCCCGTGCTTGAAAACGGCACGCTCGACTTGCGCGAGCCCGAACAGGCGGCACAGTCGCCGCTCGCCGAGCGGCTGTTCGGCATTGCCGGCGTCAGCGGGGTGTTCTTCGGCTCCGATTTCATCACCGTGACCAAGAGCGCCGGCGAGTGGCAGCAGCTCAAGCCGATGATCCTCGGCGCCATCATGGAGCATTTCATGTCCGGCGTGCCGCTCCTCAATGCCGGCGGCACCGCGAACACGGACGGCGACGAATTCTTCGATGCCGCCGATGCCGAAACCGTCGCCACGATCAAGGAACTGATCGAGACGCGGGTGCGGCCGGCGGTCGCCAATGACGGCGGCGACATCACTTTCCGCGGCTTCAAGGATGGCGTCGTCTATCTCAACATGAAGGGCGCCTGCTCGGGCTGTCCGTCGTCGACGGCGACGCTACGCCACGGCATCCAGAATCTGTTGCGGCATTTCATTCCCGACGTCACCGAAGTCCGGCCCGTCTGAGCGGGTCCAGTAATGTGACCCGGTGCGTCGCCCCGGGTATCCACACGATGTGACTTTCCATGCGCGTGCTCGCCATCGATACGGCACTGGCGGCCTGCGCCGCCGCAGTGCTCGACACGGCTCATGGCGGGATAATCGCAAGTGAGAGCGCGGCCATGGGCCGCGGCCACGCCGAAGCGCTGATGCCGCTCATCGCCCGGGTGATGGAAGCGTCCGACCTTGACTTTGCCGATCTCGACCGCATCGCGGTGACGACCGGACCCGGCAGCTTTACCGGCCTGCGGGTCGGCATAGCGGCCGCCCGCGGGCTCGCGCTTGCCGGCAATGTCCCGGTCGTGGGGGTGTCGACGCTGTCCGCCTACGCCGCGCCCTATCTCGGTATCGACGATAAGACCCCGGTCGTCGTCGCCATCGACGCACGGCACGGCCAAGTTTATTTGCAGGCTTTCGGCCCCTCCGGCGCCACGCTGGTCGTACCGCGGCTGGCGCCGCTCAGTGAAGCGGTGCACGCTGCGTCCGCGACGCCGGTGCGGATCATCGGCTCGGCGGCGCAGGCGGTCGCCGACGCATTGTCCGCAACCGGCCCCGCCCCTGTCGCCATTGACGCGCGCGCCGCGCCGGACATCGGCTGGGTCGCGCAGATCGGTGCCGTCGTGCCGGAGGCGACTGCGCCGCCCAAGCCGCAATATTTGCGCGCGCCGGACGCGCAGCCGCAACATGCCGCGTCGTTGCCGCGCCGATGACCAACCTCGTCTCCCGCCTGTTTGCCGGTGGCGAACCCGCCTTCTCCGAAGCCCGGCCGAGCGACGCCGCCGCGATCGCCGTCCTGCACGCGGCCTCGTTCCAGCGCGGCTGGAGCGAAGACGAGGTTCATCGGCTGTTGATCGACGGCACTGTCGTCGCCCACCGTGCCATGAGCGGCCGCAAATTGATCGGCTTCATCCTGTCGCGGCGCGCGGCGAGCGACGCCGAAATCCTCTCGGTCGCCGTCGCGCCGGCCTGGCGCGGACGCAAGCTGTCGCGGCCGCTGTTGGATCTGCATCTGCGGCGGCTCGCTGGGCTCGGCACCCGTTCGGTGTTTCTCGAAGTTGGCGAAAACAATGCGCCGGCCGGCCGGCTCTATCGGCGCGCCGGCTTCCGCGAGGTGGGAAGACGCAAAGGTTACTACCAAGGCGGCGCAACGGCGCTGGTGCTGCGCCGCGACCTCGGCTGACGTGCCAAATTTCCCTAGAATGATATCAAGGCGGCCGCCGGCCGCATCGGGGGGACAGCCATGACGGCGACGCGATTAAGGCGCGGCGCGTTTAGGCTCGCACTGGCACTCGTCGTCTCCGGCGTCGCCGGCTTTGCTAGGGCGCAAAATGCACCCTTTCCCGACCGCCCGATCAAACTCCTTGTCGGCTTCGCCGCCGGCGGCAGTACCGACGTTGCCGCCAGAATCGTGGCGCAGAAAATGTCTGAAATTCTCGGCCAGTCGATCCTCGTCGAGAACCGCACCGGCGCCAGCGGCTTGATCGCCGCCGAAGACTTGATCAAGTCGCCGCCCGACGGTTACACCCTCATGCTGGCGAGCCAGACCGTGCTTGCGGTGGCGCCGCGGCTCTATCGCAAGGCGGCAGTCGATCCGATCAAAGACTTCGTCGCCGTCGCCTATTGCGGAGCCTCCCCGCTCGTGCTCGTCGCCAACCCGTCATTCCCGGCGCACACCACGGCCGAGGTGATCGCCATGGCCAAGGTCGAATCGGGTAAGATCATTGTTGGTACCGGCGGCACCGGCACGACGCCGCACATCGCGTCGGAAATGTTCCAACATATCGCCGGCATCAAGATGACCCACGTGCCCTATCGCGGCGAAGCCGGCGCGATCAACGATCTCGTCGCTGGGCAAATCCCGGCCATGTTCGCCAATCTTTCCGCGATTATGGGCCAGCTCACGGCCGGGACATTGCGCGCCATTGCGGTCACCAGCCCGCAACGCTCGCCGCTTGTCCCGGACGTGCCGACGGTCGCGGAAACATTACCGGGATTTGCCGCGGAAACCTGGTTTGGCTTGGTCGCGCCGGCCGGAACGCCGCACGACGTTATTGCCAAGCTCAACGCCGCGGCGGCGCAAGCTCTGGCGAGCGACGACGCTAGAAGGCGCTACGCCGAGCTCGGCATGACCAACAATGGCGAGGGCGGCACTACGCCCGAGAAGCTTGATGCCTATATCAAGTCGGAAATCCTCAAATGGGGGCAAGTGATCAAGGACGCCAATATTCAGGCGCTGGACTAGCATTTCCCTTTCAGCGGGAAACCCGGTAAGACAGTGGCGCCCGGCGGCGACCGCCGTATGACCCCAATGGAGCGTAATTTACTTGCTTTTATAAAGACTTAAGACAGATTCACCCGGCATGAACGAACCCCGCAAACAGCTCTACGTCAAATCGTTCGGATGCCAGATGAATGTCTACGACTCGCGTCGAATGGCGGACACTTTGGCCCCGCTCGGTTATGCCGAGACGGCTTCTGCAGCCAGTGCAGATCTTATCATCCTCAACACCTGCCACATTCGCGAAAAAGCGGCCGAAAAAGTCTATTCCGAGCTTGGCCGCGTACGGCGCCTCAAGGAGGCTGCCGCCGCCGAAGGCCGGCGCGTGGTCGTCGCCGTGGCCGGCTGCGTGGCGCAGGCCGAGGGCGAGGAAATCATCCGCCGTGCGCTTTCGGTCGATCTCGTCTTCGGTCCGCAAAGCTATCATCGCCTGCCTGAGCTGTTGGAGCGCGCCGCGCGCGACGGCAAAGCCGTCGATACCGAGTTTCCTATTGACGATAAATTCGACCGCCTCGCCGCGCCGAGTGCGGCCGCGACGCGAGCGCGCGGCGTCACGAGCTTCGTCACCGTGCAGGAGGGCTGCGACAAGTTCTGCACCTTCTGTGTGGTACCGTATACGCGCGGCGCCGAAATTTCGCGTCCGGTGCAAAAAATCGTAGCCGAAATAGAACGGCTGGCGGCGGCCGGGGTGCGCGAGGTCACGCTGATCGGGCAGAACGTCAACGCCTACCACGGTGAAGGAACGGACGGACGACCGTGGCCGCTGGCGCGCCTGCTTCGGCGCGTGGCGCGGGTCGAGGGCATCAATCGGCTGCGCTACACGACCAGTCATCCGCGCGACATGGACGACGAACTAATAATGGTCCATCGCGATTTGCCGACGCTCATGCCGCAGCTGCATCTGCCGGTGCAATCGGGTTCCGACCGCATTCTTGCGGCGATGAACCGCCGCCATAACCGCGCGGACTACGTCAATATCGTCAAACGTCTGCGCGAGGCGCGGCCCGATCTGGCGCTGACGTCCGATTTCATCGTCGGCTTCCCCGGCGAAACCGACGGCGATTTCGCCGACACACTCAGCCTTGTCGACGAGATCGGCTATGCCGGCGCGTTCTCCTTCAAATATTCGCCGCGGCCCGGTACGCCCGGCGCCGAAATGGCCGATCAGATCGACGATGCCGTCAAGTCGGACCGCCTACAGCGCCTGCAGGCGGCGATCGACCGCTATCAGGCGGCGTTCAACCGCCGCTGTCTGCATCGCACCTTTGAAGTGCTGTTCGAGCGGCGCGGCCGCCATCCCGATCAGCTGGTCGGCCGCTCGCCTTATCTGCAGCCGGTCCAGGTCGCGGCGCCCGCTGCGTCGATCGGCGAAATTGCCGCCGTGACGGTCACGGAAATCGGCAGCAACAGCCTGTTCGGCGCGCTTGCGTCCAAGTCCGCGCAAATGTCCGCGCCGCGGCCTGCTTTTGTCGGCGCAGGAGCCTGATTTGGCAATACCTCAAACGGGTGAATCGATTTTCACCGCGCCTGACAATGCGGCGCAAATCGTGCTGACCTTCGACGACAACCGGCTGGCTTCGACGCTGCTCGGCCAATATGGCCAAAATCTCGCTTTGATCGAGCGCCGGCTCGGCGTGATCGCCAATTCGCGCGGAAATCAGGTGACGATCGAAGGCAATCGCGACGCCTGCGATCAAGCGCGCCGCGTGCTGGAAAGCCTGTATGAACGACTAAAGCGCGGCGACGACCTGGTGCCGGGCGATGTCGACGGCGCCATCCGGCTTGCGCTGTCACAGGGCTCGCTGTTCGACTTCGATCCGACCGTCACACGCGAGAATTTCGAAGAAATCAATTTGCGCAAACGCCGCGTCCGCGCCCGCACCGCGGCGCAAGACGCCTATGTTCGCGCGCTCAAACGCCACGCACTGGTGTTTGCGACCGGACCGGCTGGAACCGGCAAGACTTGGCTTGCGGTGGCGCACGCCGTGCAACTGTTCGAGCGCAAGGAGGTCGATCGCATCATCCTGTCGCGTCCCGCAGTGGAGGCCGGCGAGCGGCTCGGTTTTTTGCCCGGCGATATGCGCGAAAAGGTCGATCCCTATTTGCGACCGATCTACGACGCGCTGTACGACCTGATGGACGCCCGCATCGTCGAGCGCGCCTTGCAGACCACCGAGATCGAGATCGCCCCGCTCGCCTTCATGCGCGGCCGCACGCTGTCGAACGCCGCCGTCATTCTCGACGAGGCGCAGAACACGACCGCCATGCAGATGAAAATGCTGCTCACCCGGTTGGGCGAGAACAGCCGCATGGTGGTGACCGGCGACCCGAGCCAGGTCGATTTGCCGCCCGGCCAGACGTCCGGCCTCGCCGACGCGGTGCGGCTGCTCGAAGGCGTCGAAGGCATCGGTCATGTCCGCTTCACCGCCGCCGACGTGATCCGCCACGAACTCGTCGCGCGGATCGTCGAGGCCTACGACCGGGAAGCGGCGAAGAAGCGCGAGCGGCGGGAATGACACGTACGGCGCGCCCCGCGCTCGCGGTCGACGTTGTCGTCGCCGGCGATGGTTGGCCAGACGCGGGAAAATTGACGGCCATGGCGCGGCGCGCGGTCGCACAGGCTGCCGCCACGCTGTCAACAAACGCAACGGAGCTTGCTATCGTTCTGACTGATGATTCGGCCATACGCGCGCTCAATCGGCATTGGCGCGGCATCGACGCGGCCACTAACGTCTTGTCATTCCCCACGAAAAATGCCGCAGGCAAGCATATCGGCGACATCGTTCTCGCCTATGAAACCATCGCGCGGGAGGCCCGCGCCGAGCGCAAGCCGCTGGCGCATCATCTCGCCCATCTTGTCGTCCATGGTTTCCTGCATCTGGTCGGCTACGATCACAACCGGCGCCAAGACGCGCTTAAGATGGACCGGACCGAGCGCAAGATTCTTCGCCAGCTCGCCATTCCGGATCCATATTGGCCAACAACGAAAACATCCGCGAGACATGCCGCAAAAAATTCCACCGAACGGATAACAAGGCATTCCCATAGACCGTGACTGCAACGCGATCCGATGTCGAAAATGTCGATGGCTCAAGCTCCACACCGCAATGCACCGGCTGGTGGCGAACGCCGCGGACCTCCCATGGTCATGCCGGAACGCAGCGAGCAGCCGGAAGGCTGGCTCACGCGCGTCGTGCGCATTCTGTTCGGATGGAAGGCGGCATCGACGCGCGCGGATCTCGAACTAGTACTGACCGCGGAGCAGCCGCAGTCCGGCTTTTCGCCGGAAGAGGCGGCCATGTTGAAAAATATTCTCGGTCTGCGGGAAACCCGGATCGAGCGCATCATGGTGCCACGCGCCGACATCGTCGCCGTGCAACAGGACATTGCCCTCGGCGAGCTCGTCAGAGTGTTCGAGGTTGCCGGACATTCGCGGCTGGTAGTCTATAACGATACGCTCGACGATCCGACCGGCATGGTCCACATCCGCGACCTGGTCGCTTTCATGGCCGCGCGCGCCGCGCAAACTCCCGCAAGTGCCGCTGCAAACGAGCAGCCGAGCCAGCTGAACTTCGCCAACATCGATCTCGCGATGCCGCTCTCGACCGCCAAGATCGTCCGCGAAATTTTGTACGCGCCGCCGTCGATGCGGGCGCTCGATCTGCTCGCCAAAATGCAAGCGACCCGCATCCACCTCGCCCTCGTCATCGACGAATATGGCGGCAGCGACGGACTGGTGTCGATCGAGGATTTGGTCGAGCTCGTTGTCGGCGATATCGCTGACGAACATGACGAGGACGAAAGCCACGCGGTGACGCCGCAGAGCGACGGCTCGTACTTGGCCAATGGCCGTGCCAGCCTCGATGACGTCCGCGTGGCGATCGGCGAAGTCTTCGATGTCGGCGAGGCGGCGCGCGAGGTCGATACGCTGGGCGGCTATCTTGTCACCAAAGCCGGACATGTCCCGGTGCGCGGCGAACTGGTGCCCGGACCGGGGCCCTTCGAGGCCGAGGTGCTCGACGCCGACCCGCGCCGGGTCAAGCGGGTGCGCATTTACCTCCGCAAGGACCGCCGCAGCGGCGCGGCGCGCGAACTGCCGACATTGGTGAGGCCAACGCCCCGGCCGGCGCCCCTGCGCGACGAATCCAATCGGCCGACGCCGACCGCGCCGCGCGCGTCGTGAAGCGGCTCATTCATGCCATCGTGCTGTCCTGGGGTTGGCGGCATCGACTCATCGCGTTTGCCGCCGGCGCGCTTTCGGCGCTGGCGCTGGCGCCGTTCAACCTCTGGCCGGTCCTGTTTGTGACGTTTCCAACGCTGGTCTGGCTGATCGACGGCGCCGGGGTGGGATTCTGGGGCGGGGTGACGACCGCGGCGGCGACCGGTTGGTGGTTCGGCTTCGGCTATTTTCTGGCCGGCCTGTATTGGATCGGCTACGCCTTCCTCGTCGATGCGCCGACGTTCGGCTGGCTGTTGCCAATCGCGGTCATTGGACTGCCCGCGGCCCTCGCCGTCTACACCGCCCTCGGTGCCGCGCTGGCGCGAATGCTGTGGACGCACGGACCCTGTCGCATCCTGGCTTTAGGCGCCGCACTGACCATTTCAGAATGGCTGCGCGGCCACCTTCTGACCGGTTTTCCATGGAATACTTTCGGCTACGCGCTCACCGCGCCGCTAGCTTTGGCGCAAGCCGCCTCGCTGGTCGGCATCTGGGGCCTTACCTTCATCGCCATTGTTGTGTTCGCCAGCCCGGCGACGCTTGGCGACGAACCCGGCGAGACACCGCGGCGCTGGATGCCGTTCGCGTTCAGCGTCGTCGTTCTCGCCGCCCTCGGCGGCTCTGGCGCATGGCGCCTCGCCCGTATGCCGACCAGGCTGGTCGACGGCGTGCATTTGCGGATCATGCAGCCGAACCTGCAGCAGGACGTGCGCTTCAATTATGCCGCCAAGCACGACGTGATGAAGCGCTATATCGCCCTCTCCAGTCGCACCTCCGGTCCGGAGTCGCCGGGCCTGGGCGATGTCACGCAATTGATCTGGCCGGAATCGGCGTTTCCGTTCTTTCTTAATCGCGAAGCCGACGCGCTAGCGCAGATCGCCGATCTGCTGCCGCAACGAACGGTGCTGATCACCGGCGCCGTGCGGCTTGCCGATCCGGAAAATCCGGCGCAATCCGGTGCCTTCAATTCCATTTACGTCATCGATCACGGCGGCTCGATTGCCGCGGTCTATGACAAGCTGCACCTGGTGCCGTTCGGAGAATACCTGCCGCTCGAGCCATTTCTGGAAGGTTTAGGGCTGCAGGAACTGACCAAGCAGCGCGGCGGATTTCTTGCCGGCGACCGGCATCGACTGATCGCCGTTCCGGGCGCGCCGATGGCGCTGCCACTCATCTGTTATGAAATAATCTTTACGGGCGAGATGATGCCGGCCGGCAACCGGCCGGGCTGGATCATCAACGTGACCAACGACGGCTGGTTCGGCGTCGTCTCCACCGGACCGTACCAGCATTTCCAGCAGGCGCGCGTCAGCGCGATTGAAGTTGGACTGCCGCTGGTGCGCGCCGCCAATACCGGTATTTCCGCTGTGGTCGATCCCGTCGGGCGGATTATCAATTCATTGCCGCTCGGAGCCGAAGGTGCGCTCGATGCGCCGTTGCCGCGGGCGATCGGCGCGCCCCTTTACGCACGCGTCGGCGATGCGCCGGCGATTATCATGGTCGTGATTTCGCTCATTGTCGCGGTGCACTGCCGCCGGCGGACAGAGATGTCGAAAACCTGAGAGACTTCGCTTAACGGGGGTGCCGTTGATAAAGATCGTTAACTGGTTGCAGCGGCGGTGTATGAACACCGTCGCCATAGGATGTTGGTTGTCGGGCACGCGCAACTGTCACGCATGGCAGGCCTCGCCTCACGGCCCCCGCTCCCACTGGATAAGAATGTAACTTTTTTCAAAAGATTTCGATGCGCGACGATCCGAATGGAAAAATTGGTTTTCATTGTGACAGATTTGCTATAGCCATGCGGCAAATTAGGGGGTCAGGAACTGATGGCGACATTGGCAAAAAAAGCACCGAATCCGACCGACAGGCACGTCGGCAGCCGAGTTCGCATGCGGCGGATGATGCTTGGCATGAGCCAAGAAAAACTCGGCGACTCGCTGGGCCTCACGTTTCAGCAAGTGCAAAAGTACGAGAAAGGCACCAACCGCATCGGAGCAAGTCGACTGCAGCAAATTGCCCATATTCTCCAGGTTCCGGTTTCATTTTTCTTCGAGGGCGCGCCAAGCGCGCAGACCTCGGGCCGCCACGAAGGAATGGGCGAGGCGCCATCGCCGGCTTATGTATCCGACTTTCTCGCCACCTCCGACGGCTTGGCGCTGACCAAGGCATTCATGCGCATCGAGGATTCAAAGCTGCGCCGGCGCATTGTCGACCTCGTCGAGCAGATCGCCGGACGCGACAAGCGCTGAGGAATTTGCCATCGGCGCGGTCGGCGCGGCTTAAGCAAACCGCCCACTTTTCGCCCACATCTTGACCGCGCAGAGCTACGCTGCAACAACCACTTAGCTCCGCGCGGCCAAATATCGCGCACGCCGTCGCCGGCCGGTGGACAGTTAATCAGGGGAGTGTTTTGCTGTGCGTCGCGCCAACTACCTGTTCACAAGCGAATCCGTGTCCGAGGGCCATCCCGACAAGGTCTGCGATCAAATTTCGGATGCGGTGCTCGATGCTTTCATCGAAAACGACATCAAACTCGGCATTGCCGACGAAAGCGCGGTGAACACCCGGCTCGGCTGTGAAACGCTGTGCACCACCAACAAGATCATCGTCGCCGGGGAAGGCCGCGGCCAAGCGCCGCTGTTTCGCAAGCACGGCGAAAAGGCGGTGGTCAATCGCGAGAGGATCGCCGAGATCGCGCGGGGGGTGGTCGAAGATATTGGCTACGACCAGGACGGTTTCTCCTATTACGGCGCCGACGTCGAAGTGCTGCTTCACGGCCAATCGCCCGACATCGCCATGGGCGTCGATGCCAAGAAGCGAAAGGGCGAGGAGCACGAAGGCGCGGGCGACCAGGGCATGATGTTCGGCTTTGCCTGCACCGAAAGCGAAGTCTACGAAAAGGGCTCTTTCATGCCAGCGCCGATTTATTTCGCCCACAAGATTTTGAAGGTCCTGTCGGAGAAACGCCGCTCGGGCGCGTTGTTCGACTTGCAGCCCGACGCCAAAAGCCAGGTCACGATCAAATATGTCGACGGCGAACCGGTCGGCTGCACCAAGGTGGTGGTGTCGACGCAGCACAATGCGCAGACCCGTAACGGCAAGAAATATTCGCCCGGCATGATCCGCGACATGATCGATGATACCGTTGCCGGCGCTTTGCCGAGCGGCTGGATGCCGAAAAAGTCCAGCGATTTTCTGGTCAATCCGACGGGCAGTTTCGTCATTGGCGGCCCCGACGGCGATTGCGGCCTCACCGGCCGAAAGATCATCGTCGATACTTACGGGGGCTATGCCCCGCATGGCGGCGGCGCTTTTTCCGGCAAGGATCCGACCAAGGTCGACCGGTCGGCGGCCTATGCCGCGCGCTATCTCGCCAAGAACGTGGTCGCGGCCGCACTGGCGGAACGCTGTACCATCCAGATCGCCTATGCGATCGGCGTGGCCGATCCGATGTCGCTCCATGTCGACACTCACGGCACCGGCAAGGTCGAAGAAGCCAAGCTGCAAAAGCTTCTGCCGGAACTGTTTCCGCTGCGGCCGACCAATATCCGACGCGGCCTGAAACTGAATCGGCCGATTTACCGGCGCACTGCCGCTTACGGCCATTTCGGCCGCGCGCCGGATAACGACGGCGGCTTTTCCTGGGAGCGAACCGACCTCGCCGATACGCTCAAGCGTGCCTTGCGTTAAATGTCATCCGCTGCGATCGCGGGCATTCCGGCAAGCGCATGACATCTCCGCCCCGGCGGTGGATCTTTGCCGCGAGCGGTGTTTACTGAATGCTCCAAAGGAGCTGGTCATCCGGCCGGCCACCGCCCGGACCGGGTGACGGAGCGTGACAGTGGCGGATGTTTCGCCAAGACCGACGCGTGCGTTTTTTGGCCGACGCAAGGGCCATAGGCTGCGCCCTCACCAGGCGCGGCTGATCGAGACCTTGTTGCCGCGGCTTGCGCTCGACCTCTCCCGGCCCGCCCCCGTCCAAATCGGCACGCTGTTCCCGGTGCCGGTTGCCAAAGTCATGCTCGAAATCGGTTTCGGCGGCGGCGAGGCGATGATCGCGCAGGCGCTGCAACGGCCGGATTGCGGCTTCATCGGCGTCGAGCCCTTCGTCAACGGCATGGCCAAGGCGCTGGCGGCCATCGAAAGCCACGGCCTGCAAAATGTGCGCTTGTATTTCGATGACGCCGTGAGCGTGATCGCCTGGCTCCCCGACGCTTCGCTGGCGCGCATCGACATGATTCATCCCGACCCGTGGCCGAAACGGCGGCATCGGAAACGCCGGTTCGTCCAAGACGAAACGATTACGCAGCTCGGGCGCATCCTGCGGCCAGGCGGAGAATTTCGGTTCGTGACCGACATTGCCGATTACGCCGCCTGGACGCTGCAGCGTTTTATCCGATCGCGTTCCTTTGAGTGGACGGCGCTTTGCGCCGACGATTGGCGCCGGCCCTGGCCCGGCTTTGTCGACACGCGTTACCACGCCAAGGCCGCGCGCGAACAGCGCGCCTCGTGTTTTTTGAGCTTCCGGAAAATCTGAAAATCGCCGCCGAACGGCCGCTGTTGATTCTGCCGCAGCTGCCAAAACCGCACCACGCGCTGCGCGGTTGAAGCCGAAAGTCGTCCATAATTGGCAAACGCGGCGTCGAGGCCCTGGCTTGACGACGGCCTGCCGTCCGGACGCACCGCGATCACGGCCTTCACCCTCGGCCAAGCCACGCTGGCCGCGTTGCACAAAATCAGTACCGGATCGGGCCGCTCGCTCGACATCAGCCGGTCGGCCACGTTGATCGGAACCCTCGACAGTACGGCAAGCGCCGCGACCGTCTCTTCGTATTTGCCGTCGCCGGCAAATGCGGTCAACGCCGTCTCATCCAGGCTGCCAGCCCGGTGCAGGCTTAAGACCAACCGCTGCGCGGCGCGATAATCGCGCGGGCCGGCACGGGCGCAGACTTCGTCGGTGACTTTGCCGAGAACGCGGCGAATTTGCGCCTTCATTTTGCGGGGCTGCCGAAGCGAACAAGCGCTTTTGTACGATCTTGGTCGCCCGCGTCAGCAACTCGTGGAACAGCGGCGGCGGAATATCGGCCTGCAGCCTGACCGTCTCGGCGAGCACGCCATCTTTCGCGGCGCGCTTCGCCAGACGCGAGAAACCGGTCTTGAAAAAGGCGCGCGCCACGATCGCCGGCGACGCCGCGCGCAACGTCGCGATTGCCGCGCTGTACCAACACGTCGGTGACCGCCTCGCCGAGCGCCGGCCGCGTCGAGATGGCTTGCAGAACTCGGCCCATCGGTTAAGCGCGACTTGGGTTATTCGCGACTTTGCGGTGCCCGTCGCGGACTTTGCCGTGCCCGTGAGGAGAATAAGTCCGTAATTCTGAAAGAACGGTCGCGAAACCAAGCCTGCAATTTGTCCGGCGGGCCGGCTCTGATGCCCCTTCCCGGGGCCTTGCAACCTACCGGTAAACCGCTATATTCAACGGGTCCGTCATGGATACCTCATAACGGTCGGATGATCCGATCGGTTTTGAGAGTGGGTTCCCCCGGGGCCCGCTCTTTTTTATTACCCGAGGCCGGGCGGGCGCTTTGCAATCCGCTTTGCGGACAAATGGCCGAACAGCATGGACGACAGGCCGACGAGCGTTGCCGATACGGACTTTGCCGACGAGCCGCGGCTCATCACCGAGCCGGGCCGGGCGGCGCGCGTCGCCGCGCTGGTCGAACCGGTGCTGGCCGCGCTCGGTTATCGCCTGGTCCGGGTGCGCATATCCGGCTTTGCCGGCTGCACCGTCCAGATCATGGCCGAGCGGCCGGACGGCACGATGACGATCGATGACTGCGAAGCCGCGTCGCGGGCGTTGTCGCCGATGCTCGACGTCGACGATCCGATCGAGGGCTCTTATCGGCTAGAGATTTCGTCGCCCGGCATCGAGCGGCCGCTGGTGCGGCGTTCGGATTTCGACCGCTACGCCGGCCACGTCGCGCAGATCGAGATGCAGCTGCCAATCGCCGGCAGGCGGCGATTTCGCGGCGAACTTAACGGCACCGCCCGCGATTGCGTCCGCCTTCGCTGCGGCGATGCGGCGACAAACGGAAGCTCCGATGAGTTGCTGCGGATCGACGACATGACGGAAGCCAAGCTTGTTCTGACCGACGCGCTCGTTGCCGAATCGCTGCGTAAGAATAAGCAGAATCAACGCAAGGGAGACTGACTGATGGCGACCGTAAGCGCCAACAAACTCGAACTCCTTCAGATCGCCGAAGCGGTCGCCCGCGAAAAGGCGATCGACCGGCGCATCGTGCTCGGCGCCATGGAGGACGCCATCGCCAAGGCGGCGCGCTCGCGCTACGGCAGCGAGACCGAGGTCCGTGCCGAAATCGACCCGAAAAGCGGCGAACTTCACCTGTCGCGCCACATGCTGGTGGTCGACGCGGTGGAAAATCCTGCGACGCAAATCAGCCTGGACGACGCCCGCCGGCGGCATCCCGCCGCGCAGATTGGCGACACCATCGCTGACCCGCTGCCGCCGCTCGAATACGGCCGCATCGCCGCGCAATCGGCCAAGCAGGTCATTGTGCAGAAGGTGCGGGAGGCCGAACGCGACCGCCAATACGAGGAGTACAAAGACCGCATAGGCGATATCGTCAACGGCATCGTCAAGCGCGTCGAATACGGCAACGTGGTCGTCGACCTCGGCCGCGGCGAGGCGATCGTGCGGCGCGACGAAATGCTGCCGCGCGAAGCATTTCGCAACGGCGATCGCATCCGCGCCTATATTTACGACGTCCGGCGCGAGCAGCGCGGGCCGCAGATTTTCCTGTCCCGCACCCACCCGCAATTCATGGCCAAACTGTTCGCGCAGGAAGTGCCGGAAATCTACGACGGCATCGTCGAAGTCAAGGCGGTCGCGCGCGACCCCGGCTCGCGTGCCAAGATCGCCGTGGTATCGAGCGATTCGTCGGTCGATCCGGTCGGCGCCTGCGTCGGCATGCGCGGCTCGCGCGTGCAGGCCGTAGTCAATGAGCTGCAGGGCGAGAAAATCGACATCATTCCGTGGTCCCACGACATCGCCACCTTCGTCGTCAATGCGCTGGCGCCCGCCGAAGTCGCCAAAGTGGTGCTCGACGAAGAACGCGAGCGCATCGAGGTGGTGGTGCCCGACCAACAGCTCTCGCTCGCCATCGGCCGGCGCGGCCAGAACGTGCGCCTCGCCTCGCAGCTGACCGGCTGGGACATCGACATCCTGACTGAGCAGGAGGAATCCGAACGGCGCCAGGCGGAATTCGAAAACCGTACCCGCATGTTCATCGACACGCTCAACGTCGACGAGGTGATCGGGCAATTGCTGGCTTCCGAAGGATTCAACTCGGTCGAAGAATTGGCGATGGTCGACGTCAAGGAAATTGCCGGCATCGAAGGCTTCGACCAGGATACTGCCGCCGAATTGCAGACCCGCGCACGCGAGTACCTTGCCAAAATCGACGCCGAGCGCGACGCCAAGCGCAAAGAACTTGGCGTTGAAGACGGGGTCAAGGAGGTCGAGGGCGTCACCACGGCGATGCTGGTGCGGTTCGGCGAGAACGGCATCAAGACCGTCGAAGATCTCGCCGGCTGCGCGACCGACGACCTCGCCGGCTGGACCGAACGCAAGGACGGCGAAGCGGTGCGTCAGCCCGGCATTCTCGATGGTTTCGAACTGTCGCGCGAGGAAGCCGAAGCGCTCATCATGAATGCGCGGTTGAAGGCAGGCTGGGTCAGCGAAGCCGATCTGGCGCCGCCACCTGCCGCCGAAGAGGCGCCGGCCGCCCCGACGCAGCCTTGAGACCGAGCCGAATCTTGGCATGACCGCGACGATGCGCATTATTGAACTCGACGGCAGACCGCGGGGGCGCGATCGCGAGCGGTTGTGCGTCGCCACCCGCGCGGTGCGGCCGGTCGCCGATCTCATCCGTTTCGTCGTCGGACCGAACGGCGAGGCGGTACCGGATCTCAAGGGCAAGCTTCCGGGCCGCGGCGTCTGGGTCACGGCGACGCGAGAGGCGCTTGCCGAGGCGATCAAGCGCAAGGTCTTAGCGCGCGGGTTCAAGCGTGACGTCGACCTGCCCGCGGATTTGCTGAGCCGCACCGAGAGCTTGCTCGAGCGATCGGTCCTCGATGCGCTGTCGATGGCCGCCAAAGCATCGCTTGTGGTCGCCGGCTTCGCCAAAGTGGAGAGGGCGCTCGCGCACGGCGAGGTGGCGGCGCTGTTGCACGCGACCGAGGCCGCGGCGGACGGGGTCGGCAAGCTTGACACCATATTGCGCCGAGCATCAACAACGAAGCCGATTGTCGTAATTCGTTGCCTACGCTCTGCGCAATTGGATTTGGCACTGGGCCGGCCAAATGTGATACATGCAGCCTTGGTTGCCGGGCCTTCGAGCGGCACGTTTTTAACGCGATTCCGGCGCTTGGAACGGTTCCGCAGCGGCGATTTGGGCGAAAAGTCTGGTATTGCCCTGCCGAACTGACGAATAAGTATACGTAGCCGTATGGAACTGGATGCGAATGACTGAGACGACCAAAAATAGCGGCGAGAAACTGAGCGTCGCCCCGACCAAGACGCTGACGCTCAAGCGCGGCGGCGTCGAACAGGGCGTGGTGCGCCAGAGTTTCAGCCATGGCCGCAGCAAGGCCGTGGTCGTCGAGAAGGTAAAGCGCCGCATCGGTCCCGCCGAGGCCAAACCCGAGCCGGTCGCCGCGGCCGATCGCGCCGCCGCCAAGCGTCCGACAGTGACGTCCAAGGCGCCCGTGGCCGCCGCGGCGGCGGCGCCGAGCGTCACACCCGCCGCCCCGAAATCCTCCGGCGTCGTGCTGCGCACGCTCACCGAGGAAGAGCGCAGCGCGCGCGCACAGGCGCTGGCCGGCGCCCAGGCGCGCGAGCACGAAGAGCGCGAGCGCGCCGAGGGAGAAGCCCGCGCCCGCCGCACCCGCGAGGAAGCCGAACGTGCCGAACGCGCCGCTTCCGAAGCCCGCAAGCTCAACGAAGAAAGCCGCCGCAAGCACGAC
>Ga0187783_10001229_pt1 | contig 18887 bp, 16 predicted proteins | sample 1015_SJ02_MP02_2_FD_132471 | JGI IMG/M metagenome (GOLD analysis project Ga0187783, IMG submission 132471) | Tropical peat soil microbial communities from peatlands in Department of Meta, Colombia - 1015_SJ02_MP02_20_MG | ecosystem: Environmental > Terrestrial > Soil > Wetlands > Peat | place...
ACTCGAGCTGGTCAGCCCGGCCGCGCCCATGTCCTGAATCGCCACCACGGCACCCGTGTGCATCGCTTCCAGACACGCCTCCAGCAGGAGTTTTTCAAGAAACGGATCGCCGACCTGCACGTTGGGGCGCTTCTGCTGCGATTGGTCACTGAATTCGGCCGAAGCCAGCAGGGAGGCGCCGTGAATGCCGTCGCGGCCGGTCTTCGCACCGACGTAGAGGACTGGATTGCCCACGCCGCTGGCACGCGCAAAGAAAAGTTCCTCGCGGCGTGCGATCCCCAACGCCAGGGCGTTCACCAGCGGATTGGTCGAATAGCACGGCTCAAACAGCACCTCGCCAGCGACGTTCGGCACCCCGAAGCAGTTGCCGTAAAAACCGATCCCGCGGACGACGCCATCCAGAATGCGACGGTTTCGCTCGATTTCTTCGGGCGTGAGGCTGCCGGCAGAGGGGCCCCCGGAGATCGGTCCGAAGCGCAGCGAATCAACGATGGCGATCGGCCGCGCGCCCATGGTGAAAATGTCGCGCAAGATTCCGCCCACTCCCGTAGCGGCTCCCTGAAACGGCTCGACGAAGCTCGGATGATTATGCGATTCGATCTTGAACACGGCGACCCAGCCGTCGCCGATCTCCACGACCCCGGCGTTTTCTCCCGGCCCTTGCACCACACGAGCGCCTGCGGTCGGCAGCTTTTTCAGATGGACGCGCGAGGACTTGTAAGAACAGTGCTCGCTCCACATCACACTGAAAATGCCCAGTTCGGTGAGATTCGGATCGCGGCCCAGGATTTCCTGGATGCGCGCGTATTCCTGGAAACTGAGGCCGTGCTCGGCGGCAATCTGCGGGGTGACTTTGGTCTCGGTATCAATCATCGACACAGGCGACCGGGTCGGAGCCGGAATTTTCGCAGCAAATCCGGGGGAGCGCAAGGCGGCAAAGTGCCAGCAGGGGGCAGGGCCGACCGCCTGCGGTTTGCTTCCTGCCCCGGGCCGCACGACCGGTGACAGGAGCCGGCACATAGCCGAGAATGGATTGAAGTCGGCGAAACGGCGAGATTCGGGTAGGCCGGAAAAACGCGACCGTCAGTTGTTATATGCATAGAGGCGCGATGGAGAAGAATCCATGAGTGGCGACAGCGTACCGTTGGCACTGTCGCTCTCGCGCCTTGGGACCAATCTGCGCGAGGCGACTACCCTGTACCAGGAACTGCGCGAGCCGCTCGTTCGCTACCTCGTGTGCCTGGGCATGTCGTTCGACGAAGCGCAAGATGTGGTTCAAGACGCTTTCGTGAGCCTGCACCGGCATCTTTCGTCGGGCGGTTCCCGGGAGAATATCCGGGCCTGGCTTTTTCGGGTAGCGCATAACCGGGCACGAAATTGCCAGAGAAGCTACGAGCGGCGCTTCAGCGCCCCTCTGGATTCCGAGGCGCAGGCGATTGCGGATGAAGCCTCACCAGAACGGGCTGTACTTCAAAAGGAGAAGGCCCGACGGCTGGGAAACGCTATTCGGACTCTGACGGTCGCCGAACGCGAATGCTTATTGCTGCGGGCAGCAGGATTGCGTTATCGCGAGATTGGCGAGATTTTGCAGATGCCAACCTCGAGTGTAAGCGACAGGGTGGAGCGCGCGATCAGGAAATTGGCGGAGAAATGCGATGTGTAACTTCGACGGTCGATTGGTAGCCTGGCTCGATCGTGAGCTGGCAGAAGACGAGGCCGCTCGCGTTGAGCGGCACGTGAAGATGTGTGCGGAGTGCCGAAAGCGTGCTGACGCGTATGAGCGCGCCAGCGCCGCGTTCAACGCGTACTGCACTGCCCTAAGCGCAGCGAAGGCGCACCCCAGAACGCTCTACCCGAAGTTGGCAGCGGTGGGCGCGGTGGCTGCCGTTTTGGCGCTGGCATTTTTCGCACACTACCCCCGTACGCAAATCGCGCAACCGCCCATGAGCGCTGTCGAGGCAACCCGCACGGCGCATGTTGGGCCGGCGACCGCTTCTGCACCTCCACACCAGCTGAGTCCGATCAAAGCGAGCTCGTTTCGGAACGTTCACCGGCAAACGGTTGCCGCGGCCCGACCAGGCCAGGACGCCGATTTGCTTCCAGCCGGACCTACGGTTCAGATCATGATCCCGGCGGAGGCAGTGTTGCCGCCGGGCGCGGCTCCCGCAGGGGAGAATTTCGTCGTGGACGTCCGCATCGCGCCGGATGGATCGGCACAGGGGATTCGTCTGCGGACCCAACTCACCGGATTGGAAGGGAGGCACCCATGAAGCGCGCATTCATTGCCATTTTCTTTGTTCTCGTTCTTTCCTCGTGTGTCTCCGCGCAGGGCGGCGGAAACACGGTTTTCGCTCAAACAGGTGGGCCTCGCACCGCCACGATCGCCGGCTTGCAGACGATACCCGCGCCTGCGGTACTCGGGGCGCCCTACTCGGCCACGATGACCGATCAATCGGTTCAGACTCTGGCCGACGGCAATCGAATCGTGCAGACTTTCACCGGAACGACGGCACGGGATTCCGAGGGCCGTACTCGTCAGGACGCGCCCCTGCCGAATCTTGGCAATCTATCCGCGGCGAACGCGCCGCATCTGGTATTCATACAGGATCCGGTGAGCCAGACCTCCTATACTCTGAATGTAACAGACAAGACCGCTCAGAAAATGCCGACGCCCGCTGGAGAAATAGCTGGGGCTGGCGCGGGCGCGAATGGTCCTGGCGCGCCGCCCCCAGGCAAGTTCTTCATTCAGATGCGAGCCGCTGGGCCGCTCCCACCGCCGATTGCGATCGCGGGGCTTGTCGGCGGCGACGAGGAGGCTCAATTGACCACTGAAAATCTGGGTTCACAGACCATCGAAGGCGTTCTAGCGAACGGGACCAGGACAACGCTCACCATTCCGGCAGGTCAAATCGGTAACGATCAGCCAATCCATATCGTCACCGAAGTGTGGACTTCGCCGGATCTGAAAACAGTGGTCTACAGCAAGCGGAGCGATCCACGCACCGGCGAACAAACGTTCCAACTTACGAACATCGTACGCGCGGAACCGGATGCTTCCCTGTTTACTGTGCCGTCGGACTTCAAGATCGTGGACGGCCCTCAACCAATCATCTATCGCTTGAACCAGTAGAAGGCACCACGGCGCCGACATCCCAGAACGCCGTTACTTGTTTCACCTTCCTACTCGTTGGTCTTCCCGCCCGACTGACAGGAGCCTTCCTCAAGCTTCGGAAATAGCTGCGCGCTCGGCGGTGCGACTGAGAGCAGCGACCATCGAGCGGAGAATCACCAGCCCCTCAGAGGAGCCCAGCGCGGATTCAGCGGCCCTCTCAGGATGGGGCATCAGCCCGGCGACGTTACGTTCGCGGCTGCAGATGCCCGCGATGGCCGCCAGCGAGCCGTTGGGATTCGCTTCGAAATCATTCCGGCCGGCCTCGTGGCCGTCCGCGTGAACGTAGCGAAACAGAATCTGCCGGTTGCGCTCCAGGGCAGCCAATGTGGGCGCGTCGCAAAAGTAGTTTCCTTCCATGTGCGCGATGGGCATTTTCAGGATCTGGCGGCGCCGCGCGGCACACGTAAATGGCGTGTCGGTGTCCTCCACGCGGATGTGAACCTGGCGGCAAAGAAATCGCAAGCGCTGATTGCGCAGCATGGCTCCAGGGAGTAGACCCGCTTCGAGAAGAATCTGGAAACCGTTGCAGATGCCGAGGACCAACCCGCCAGAACGGGCGAACCGGCCCACGGCATTCATCACAGGGGAAAAACGCGCGATCGCACCGGTGCGGAGATAGTCACCGTAGGAAAAACCACCGGGAAGGATGATGGCATCAAAGCCGGAAATCTCCTCGGATTGATGCCAGATTCGTTCGACCGGCTCGCCGATCACCGAGCCGATGGCGTAGCAGGCGTCGGCGTCGCAATTCGAACCAGGGAATTCGACCACGCCGAATTTCATGAAGCAATCTTAGCATAGCGACGATCGGAGGCTTCGACTCCCGGAAAAGAAGCGGCCGGCTGTGCGGCCGGCCGCTCAACAGCACCCTGGGTATGAAGTTAGTGAAACTTACCGGCGCCCGCCGCCGTGAAAGCTCCCATGAAAGCTGCTTCCACCATGGAATGCGGCGCTGCCTCCTGCGTGAACGACCGGCCCGCGGCTATAAGGAACCGGATGCGGTCCGTAGAACCCGGGATGACCCCAATAACCCGGATGACCCCAATAGCCGTGATACCAAGGACCAGCGCCGATGAACACGCCGCCAACGAACCACTGAGGGCCGTAATAACCGTAGGGGGCGCAAGCATACGGGTAATACGGATAGTAGCCGTAGGCGCAGACCGGCGCAGGACCTACAACAGCGGGCCCAACTCCCACTCCGATCGAGATTCCCTGGGCATGGGCCGGAGCCGCTGGAATCAAGAAAAGTCCAAGCACCGTGAGAACTGCGAGAATCTTGAGATATTTCATCTTCGTACTCCTCGAGATCCAGAATCGATCTCAGCTCCCGTCAAGCTCTTTATCACTGCCAACCGCTACAAGGCACGGCCCTTGCCAAAGGACGAGCAGATCGGCAAGTCCCGCCATTTGAGGCAGATAAAGTAGGTTTGTACCCTTCGGGAGCCGTGTGGCAGGGTGGTGCTTTTCAAGCACCGCCGGTGATCCTCAGCCAGGGGTAGCTAGCGGCGGGGTCTCGCCTTCGCGCGACGGCGAGGCTTGCGAGCGGAAAGGCACCGTCGGGCCGGCTTCGTCGATTTTTTCCTTGCCGCCCGAAGCTCCCTTCGGCGGGCGCGGGCCCAACCGGGCTTGTTAACTTGACGGCCGCGGGCGACGGCGAGCGCGTCGGCAGGAACATTCTCGGTGACAACGGAACCAGCGGCGACATAGGCGCCATCGCCCACGCGGACAGGAGCGACCAGAGCGGTATCGCTGCCGATGAAAACCCGGCTGCCGATTTTCGTCTCGTACTTCCCGAACCCATCGTAGTTGCAGGTGATCGTGCCGGCACCAATGTTGCTAGCGGCACCGATCGTCGCGTCGCCGAGATAGCTCAGGTGTGGCGCCTTGGCACCTTCATGTAAGGTTGTCTTCTTCAGCTCAACGAAGGTGCCGACGTGCGCGCCAGCGCGGATGTCGGTGCCGGGGCGCATGCGGGCGAACGGCCCGATTTGCGTCTGGGCTCCGATGCGCGAAGAAACCAGATGGCAATGCGGAAGAATCTTGGCTCCGTCCTCGACGCGCATGTCGACGAGGACGCTGCTGCCGCCGATGGCGCAGCGCGCGCCGATGCGCGTCTTGCCCAAAAGCTGCACACCGGGCTCAACCACCGAATCTGCGCCGATGCTGACATCCGGATCGATCAGGACGGTTTCGGGGAGATAAATTGTCACGCCTGCGTCCATCAGCTCGGCCGCTTTGCGCTGGCGAAGCACGCGGTCTGCCTCGGCCAGATGCGTGCGCGTGTTGCAGCCGATAATCTCGAGCGGATCTTCCGCGCGGTGCGCGAGGACGCGTTCATTGCGCTGGCGCAGCATGGCAATGGCGTCGGTGAGATAGAGCTCGTGGTGCGCATTATCCGGACGCAACGCCTGGAGGCACGGCCACAACTTCTCGAGTGTAAAGCTGTAGATGCTGGAATTTACTTCAAGAACCGAGAGCTGTTCGGGCGTCGCGCTCTTGTCTTCGACGATGGCCTGAACGCGACCCTCCGAATCGCGAAGGATCCGGCCGTAGCCGGAAGGATCGGCCAGCTCGGCGCTCAAAATAATGGCGGCGGCCTCGCCGCGCCGGTGCGTGTCGAGCAACGTGGCGAGGGTTGGGGCGCGCAGCAGAGGCGCATCGCCGGGGAGAACGATCGCCAGCCGGGAGCTCTTGCGAATCGCGCGGCGGGCAATCTGCAGGGCGTGACCGGTGCCACGCTGCGGCTGCTGGACGACGGTCTCAGCGCCCAGTTCTTTCGCGACTCGCGCGACCTCTTCGGCCTGATACCCAACGACGACCAATACTTGCGCGGGCTTGAGCGGCTGGCAGGCGCGCAGGACATGCTCCAAAAGCGTGCGGCCACCGGCGCGATGAAGGACCTTTGCGAGATCGGAACGCATGCGCGTTCCTTTCCCAGCGGCGAGGATGATGATGGAAGTGTCCGAAGCAGGCATCAACGCGGTTATTGTCGCCCTGGCGTGAAACTTTGGCAATCGAGGATTTCACGCTATCCAAGTAAACAAGTTCGCTCGCGAGTGCATGATCATGGTCGAAAGACCCGCGAGCGCGGAGATGCCCGATCGATCGTCATCAAGCGAATCGAACGCGAGCCCTGGGAGCGCTCACGGCCTATTGCTCGACTAGGGTCACTGTGGAGTAATATTACGGGCCAAATCATCTGGTAGTGTCCTATGAACCCGGAACGCTGGCGGCAAATCCAGCAGGTTTACGATTCCGCTCTGGAGCAGGACCCCGCGCGCCGAAATGACTTCCTGGCGGAAGCCTGCAAAGACGACCTCGAGCTGCGCCGCGAAGTGGAATCTCTGCTGGCGCACAGTGCTCCGACCAATATCCTGCTCGATCAAATCACCTGGGACGCCACGGGCGCCTTGGCGCCATTTGAGCAAGTCTTGAAGCCTGGCGAGAGGCTGGGACCGCACCAGATTCTAGGGCTGCTCGGGAAAGGAGGGATGGGAAGAGTCTATGTAGCCGTGGACACGCGGCTCGGCCGAAAGGTTGCCATTAAGGTCTCCGAGGAGCAATTCGGCGGGCGCTTCGAGCGCGAAGCGCGAGCGATATCTGCTCTGAACCACCCCAATGTCTGCACGCTCTACGACGTCGGCCCAAACTACCTGGTGACGGAGCTTGTGGAAGGCGAGACCCTGGCCGAAATGCTCAAGCGCGCACCGCTCGGGGAACGCAGCCTGGAGATCGCCAGGCAGGTGCTTGAGGCGCTCCGCGCGGCGCATCGTGTAGGCATTGTGCATCGCGATCTGAAGCCTGCGAACATCATGGTTCGCCCCGATGGCTACGTGAAGGTGCTGGACTTTGGCGTCGCCGGAAGGATACCGGGCGCTCCTCGAGCGCTGTCGAGCACCACAAGGATTGCGGAAACTCTTCCCGGCCAGATCGTCGGTACGGTCGCTTACATGTCGCCGGAACAGATTCTGGGGCAGCCGGCCGACCAGCGCAGCGACTTATTCGCGTTTGGGATCGTTCTGTATGAAATGCTGACGGGCCGCCACCCCTGGCGTCACGCCTCAGAAGTTGAGACCATGCAAGCCATTCTCCATAAGGATCCGCCTCCGATCGGCTCCGCCTCTACGTTCGGCGCGGAGCTGGCCTCCATTGTGGAGAAACTTCTGGCAAAGAATCCCGCCGAACGGTATTCGCTGGCAGAGGCCGTCGTGGAAGCGTTGGCGAGCCGTCAGGCTCTGGCCGGATCTTCTGGCGCGACCGCCGTCAGCGGGAAGCCTCTGATCTCGATCGCGGTGCTGCCTTTCGTTTTCTTGAGTGAAGTCGAAGAACGTAAAGCGCTCTCGCTGGGTTTTGCCGACGCTTTGATCACCATGCTGGGGAGTCTACCCGACATTGCGGTCGTTCCGACGTCGGCAATTCTCAATTACCCCGCGGGAGCCGACCCTGCCCACACCTGCCGCGATCTCGGGGTCCGGCACGTCTTACAAGGAAACGTTCAAAAGGTGGGAACCCATTGGCGCGTCTCGATCCAATTGTTCGACGGCCTTGCGCAAAAGAACGCTCTTTCTGAAAAGCATGACTTCGTCATGGAAAACGTCTTCGACGTGCAGGACGAAATCGGACGCCGCGTGGTGGGATCGCTGGAGACCCGATTTACGCGCGCCTTGACAAAGTCTCGCGAGCGATACAGCAACGACCCGGAAGCATACAACGAGTTCATGTTGGGTCTTGCCGAGAGTTACTCCGACCGGGCGCAAATCCTCCGCAGCGCGCTCGAACACCTGTCAAGAGCCGTGGAGTGCGATCCCGACTTTGCTCTGGCGCATGCCACGCTGTCCTATGTCGCCATGCAAATCAATTGGGAATTCGACCCCCAACGCGTCTGGCTCGAGAAGGCGGAAAGCCACTGCCGGCGGGCGCTGGCACTCGATCCGTCGCTGCCCGAGGCTCATTCGGCGCGGGCCTTTATCCTGTGGAGCCCGGCCAAGAATTTCCAGCATGCCGAAGCCATCGCTGAGTTGGAGGAGGTTTTGGCGGCGCAGCCCAATAACGAGAGGGCGCACAACCGCATGGCTTCGATTTGCCTGCATATCGGACGAATGGAAGACGCACTCACTGCCCATCAGCAGGCGCGGCGATCGAATCCCAAGACCCGGGCCAACAACCTCGAATTCTTCTATCTCTGGAGCGGCGATTTCGCTCGGGCCGAGCAGGCCGGGGAAGCCTGGATCGGAGAAAAACCCGGAACCCGGTACGCCCTCTGGTTCCATCCGTATCCTCCTCTGCTCGCCGGCGATCTGGACCGGGCCGAACAACGGTTGGCGGTCGGTCTCAGGCTGTACCCCGAGGAACCCTTACTCGTTACCCTGCTGGGCATGCTGCACGCCCGCCGCAACCAGCGCGAGCCGGCGCTGGAATGTGTTCGCAAGGCGCTCGAATCCCCGCGCTCGTTCGGGCATACGCATCACACCTACTATCAAATCGCCTGTGTTTACGCCGCCCTGGGCGAAATAGACAAAGCGATGGGCTGGCTGGAGCGCAGCGTGGAAACGGGCAATCCCTGCTGGCCATTTTTCCGAATCGATCCGTACCTCGAAAACTTACGTCAGGAACCCCGGTTCCAACGACTTGTCGCTGAGCTGGAGCGCGAATACACAGCCTTGAAAATCGAGCGGCTGTGACGGGAATCCTCATTCACGAGCCCGGATCGTCCCCCGAAGGGCCATAGATGGACGGGACCTGGCCTCCCATGGGCCGGATGTAGGTGCTCAACTGGCCGCGGTGATGGATGGCATCGAAAAACAGATACCAGAGGAACTCTCCGACAGCAGCCTCCCGAAACAGCTGGCCGTTTACCAAGAGCCGGGCCTTGCTCTGCCACCCGCCTTCGTTCAGGCGTCCGATCCGCTCGTCCAGCGCCGCGTAGTGCTTCTCAAACGCGGAGAGGATGGCCTCCGGATCGGCCGGTGCGGGCTCCGCTGTCCAATTGACCCGCCCGTGGTCTATCAGATCGCAGCAGGCTTTGGTTTCCCGCGCCAGCGTCCAGACGATCTCCGCCGCCGAAGGCGACCGCTCGTGCGGACGATAATCGAATCGCTCCCTGGGCAGGGCTTTCAGGACCTTTACGAACGTGGGATACTCGGCTTTGTGACGGCTTTCCAGAAATTCTCTTGTGCTCATGGCCATTCCTTGTGCGGGGAGCCGGCCATTGCGACCGGCTCCGCCCGTTCTCAAGCAGAAGCGGTCCACGATACTGCCATTCGCGGCTGCGTTACTGCTTTCTGGCTGTGCCGCTGATGGCCGTGCCCGTGTCGGTGGTAATGAAGCGCAACTCCTTGAAATCGTCTCCAGCCGAACCAAAGAAATGTAGCTGTGCACCCGCGTACGGACCGCTCTCGATCGTTATCGTCTTAGTCAGCGTGCAGGTGGAAGGGTCCAGTGCGTAGTCTGCGCTCCAGTTCAGAAGATCTGTGATCGTGCCGTCTAAACTCATTCGGATCACGCCATGAGCCTTCCCATTTCCTTCGTAGATGGTACGACCCGCGGCGACGAAGGCGGCGCCAGCCGCCAAACCGAGGGGATTGTTGGCGGATACGGTCCCAAAAACCAAGAAACTGTAGGCGCCCTGCAAGTCGGCATTGGAACACCCATTGTCCGCGCGGACTTCGGGCGCGAGAGCAAACATCAACAGACCCGCTAAAACCAGGAACATCGCAAGGTTCTTCATGACTGGTCCCTCCTTTTCCTCCATGCGTCCGGATTGTGGTTCTGAGGTCGCGTCGGCGTCCTCAACCTAGATAACGGGAAATGGCTCGGGAAAGGGTCACGGCAAAGTGAAAAATCCTGTGCTAGGATCGGCGCCATGTCTGTCGAAGGCCCCCGGGATGTGACAGCGATGCTGGCGGCCTGGGCGGACGGGGATGAAAACGCACTCGACGGCTTAATGCCGCTGGTCTATCCGGAGCTGCGACGAATTGCGCGGAAACACTTAGCCCGCCAGGTTCGCCATCACACCCTTGAATCAGCGGCACTGGTCAATGAGGCCTACTTGAAGTTGATTCGGGCGCACGACATCCGCTGTGAAAGTCGTGTGCAGTTCTTTGCACTGTGCGCGCAGATCATCCGGCGCATTCTGGTGGACCATGCGCGCAGCCGCCGTTACGCCAAGCGCGGCGGCGGCGCGGTTGCGATCCCCATCGATGAAGCGCTCATTGGATCGACGCCACCCAAAGTCGATGTCTTGGCGCTCGACGAGGCGCTGGCCACGCTATCCAAGATGGACGCGCGCAAAGGGCAGATTGTGGAGTTGCGCTATTTCGGAGGCATGAGCGTGGAAGAGGCGGCTGAGGCCTTACGAATTTCGCCGGAAACAGCGAAGCGTGACTGGAAAATGGCCAAGGCGTGGTTGTCACGCGAACTGCATCGGGCCAAGGTGCGTTCGGACTAGCTTCAGTCAGCTTCGACTCGCGAGGCCGCTGACAAGAGGCTAGCGGTGTTTTCGGCCGATACGGTCATCGCACGGTCCATCGTGGTTTCTTCCCACAGGGATCGGTCGGCCAGCAGGCGCGTGACCAGCTGCGTGTGCAGCGCATGACCCGCTTTGTGCGCCACAATCCGCGCCAGCAACGGCCGGCCAACCAAGGCGAGATCCCCAATCAAATCAAGCGCCTTGTGCCGGCCAAATTCGTCTGTGAAGCGCAGCGGGCCGTTGAGAATGCACTGATCGTCCATCACAATGGCATTGGCGAGTGAACCGCCGCGAATCAGTCCCATTTTCTGTAGCGCGAGCAGTTCCTTGACGAAGGTGAAGGTGCGCGCCGGAGCCAGCTCACGGCTGAACGATTCCGCGTTCACGGTCAGCTCGACCTCCTGCGGGCCGGCGGCCGGATGACGGTAGTCGACAAAGCAGTGCACGCGAAATTCGTCCGCCGGATAAATGCCAATGCGGCGGTCGCCGTCGGAGAACTCCAAAGGCTTGAGCACACGGATGTAGCGCCGTTTGCGGCGCAGGCGTCGCCGGCCCGCCTGCGTGAGGATATCGATGAACGGTTTTGCGGAGCCGTCAAGAATGGGGAGCTCAAGGGCATCCAACTCGACAAACACATTTTCGATCCCACAGCAGTAGAGGGCGGCCAGAAGGTGTTCGGTTGTGGAGATCAGGACGCTTTGCCGCATTAAGCTGGTTGCGTAGCTCACGCGGGCGACGTTGTCGGCATGCGCGGCAATCTCAAAACCGTCGAGATCGGTGCGCCGGAAAACGATCCCGGTATCGGCCGGTGCGGGCAGCAGGCGAACGTGCGAACGCACCGCCGTGTGAAGGCCGATGCCCTCAATCTCGACCGGATGCTGAATCGTCAGTTGGTACGCCATGCCAGAAATGCATCCATTGTTACGCACTTGACGGGCCAGAGACATTCGATTTTCTCTGTTTATTTGCAGTAAGTTACAACCGAATCGAGCGCCCTCCGCCTGGCAGGTGTTGTATAAAAGCAACAAAATGGCCGATTCCCCTGTGGCGTACCATAAACACCGCAAGTCGAGCAGTTGCCGCCTGGACTCGGTACGCGTAAGATAATTTCAAACTGCGATGAACAGCCCATTCCACATCGTGCCGGACACGGTGCCTGCTCCGGCCGAACGGAAGCGGCCGCCTTGGCTCAAGGTGCGATTCCAGGGAGGGCGGAATTTTCATGAGCTGGATCGCATCCTGCGCACGCTCAACCTGCACACGGTGTGCGAGAGCGCGCGCTGCCCGAATCAGGGCGAGTGCTGGGAACATCGCACGGCGACCTTTATGATTCTCGGAAACATCTGCACGCGCTCGTGTGGATTCTGCGCCGTGCCGAGTGGTAAACCGTTCGGCCCGCCGGAGCAGGACGAGCCGGGGCGGGTGGCGGACGCCGTCGAACGGATGGGACTGCGCTATGCCGTGGTGACGTCGGTGAACCGCGACGATCAGCCCGATGGCGGAGCGGAAATTTTTGCACGGACCATTGAGGAGATCCGCCGTCGCGTGGCGGGCTGTAAAGTGGAAGTGCTGATCCCGGATTTTCGCGGGAATTGGGAGGCCCTCTCGCTGGTGATGCGAGCGCGACCGGACGTGCTTAACCACAACATGGAGACGGTACCGAGGCTGTACCGCCGGGTGCGCAAAGGCGCGGTCTATGAGCGGTCGCTCGAGCTGCTCAGCCGCGCGCGCCGAATGTCTCCCGCTACGCCGACGAAGACGGGAATGATGCTGGGGCTCGGTGAGACTTCGGAGGAAGTCCTACAGGCGATGAAAGAGATTGCGGCGCAAGGAACCCACATCTTGACGCTCGGCCAGTACCTGCAGCCGACTCCCCAACACTTGCCGATCGAGCGATACGTACATCCGGACGAGTTTGCCGAATTCAAGCGACGGGGCGAACAGATGGGATTCAAGCACGTCCATGCGGGACCGCTCGTTCGCTCGTCCTATCACGCCTTCGAACAGGAAGCCGCCGCGCGGAGTTAGCTTGCCCGCCGAAGCCGAGTCCAGCGATCAAATCGGGACGGTCGTCGACAGAATGCCGCCGTAACGCGGAAGTCATCCCCCGAAATCACGGCCCTGTTTCACTGGGATAGTGTGGGCTCTGGTTGGTCGGGCGGTTATGCGTGCCGCAAGCCCCGAAGCAGGACCCGGACAGTATCCGGAGTCCCGGCCCAAGACCGGCCGGGACTCCGGACTCCGCCGGCGATAAGCGTCCAGGGCGACGCTACGCGCCGGAAACGCCAGCCGCGTTCACGCGGAGCAATAGTCCTGCCCCTGCACGGACCGTCAACGGACCCATCGTGGAATCGAAGACGATCTGGCCAGCGGGATCGGTAGGCCCTGCGGTGCGAATCCGGAGATTCGGCAAGCCGTAGGCTCCGCAGGCATCGGAGGAAAACACCCACAGTGCCTGCAAAGCGTCATTCGCGTTTATCTCTCCGCGACATCCTCCCTCTGGATTTGCGTACAAATGGCCGAGCACGCCTCCGGCTACGGGTTCTCCCACCGTGCCGTGGATGCCTTCTACCTGGCCCCCTCCGCGATAGACCGCGTCACCACCTACCTGAGTGGTCGTCCAGGCAGACTCCGGCGTTCCGCGGTCCGGACCGGCATCGGGAATCTGTGCCTGTTCCACCGCGACGAACGAGGCGATCGCTCGCAGGTTCGTGGTGATGGGAATCCGCTCGCCTCGTGTCTCAAGCGTATCGAATTCGATGGAAATGCTGGCGGGGGAAGCCTGAGAACCTGGCGTAACCTTCACGATGTGACCAATGACCTTCGCCCCGGCGTCAATGCTGGGACCGCCGGGCAGCGGAACGTTTTGCATGACGCGTGCGGTGATCGTCTGGCCGATATGGCCCGTCGCTGAGGACAAAGTTGCATTCAATCGAACCGGCAGAACGGTTCCTGCAGGGATCGTATGAGCAGCGGACACGCCGGTGGCGAATGCCAGAAAATAGATCGAGCCAACCAGCGCGGACCGTTTCACAGATGGCCTCACGGGGGGCAGCTCCTTCTGCTTGCAGCTGCCGCTGGGGTCTACGGGATTGGATGCGTCAAGGGTGCCAAGAGGATAGCAACGATTTGGCGAGTTCGTGAGCATGAGCCGCGCAGGCGGAATCGGCACCGGGGGTGGTTTGGGCGGAGCGAAAGTAGTCGGCCGCCTTCGGGCTGTGTCCCGCCTCGTGGTTGAGATTGCCCAGGAAAAGCAGAAACACGAGGTTTTGCGGGTAGTGCGAGGCCAGCGGTTCTGCCACCTGAATGGCTTCGTCGTAGCGCTGGTCGTAGGTGCGCAGATTCTTGGCCAGGTAGAAGCGCGTATCCACGGCGAGGAATTGCGCGCGGTCCATGGCCGTTCGCATCTGGCGAATTCCGTCCGCTTTGCTGCCGCCGGGAATGCCCATAAAGAAGCGCAACATCTTGGCGATCGAGGAGAGGGTGTCGACGTAGTAGTTGTATAGGCCGAGGATCGCTGTGGCGTCGGCCGCACTGGAATCGAGCTCGAGTGCGCGCAGACACTCCGAGCGAGCGGCGACGCCGGCGTGGGCGATCGCGCGCTTTTCGTCGCGGAGACTATAGAGACGGGCCTTCAGCGAGAAACCGATGGCAACGTAGACGTGCGGCTGGGCGGTATCAGATTTTGCGATCTGCGCACGAGCCAGATCGATCGCTTTGTCTGCCAGGGCAAAATAGGTGTCATCTTCGGGCTGCTTCGGCCGCTTCCAAGCGTCCAGCATTCCCCATTTGATTTCGCAGGAGACGCAATAGGTCTTCCACCAGCGAGCCTCGGCCTCGAGCAGAAAGCCCACGGGGCTATTCGGCTCGGACTGTTCGATGGCCTCGGCCGTCAGAATCGCGGCGTCCGGATCGCCACTGTAGATTTGATCAAGGGTGCGGGCAGCATCGGGAGAAAGCGTGAGGTTCGCGGCGCGGGTCGGCAATGGAGGTGCGGCTGAAAACAAGCAGGTCGAAACAGCCAGGCATGTCAACCTCTTTCGCATCAGCGCTCTTTTGGGGGGCAGCCCGCCCGGCTTGAACGAGACGACCGCTACCTCACCCTTTTCAGCCAGCCAGCGAGCCAGGCGGCGGTGACGTACATGGTAAAGCATTCCAGAGCGAACGGCGGGAAACCGAGATAGCCCGGCAGAGGCATCTCGAAAACTTTCTGATTCTCAAACATCGGGAAGGTGTAGTGCCATTTCGCGTGGGCCCAGTAATTCCAGAACTCCCACAGCCAGCCGCAAATCCACCCGGCCAGAAAGAAGCCATAGAGGCGCCGCGCAAACCCTTCGGAAACGTCGCCGAGGAAAGAAGGCAGGGAAAGCCGGCGGTTTAGCGGATCGAGCAGCAGCATGAATCCGATCCACACGAGAAAGAACAGATGCGCCCCGATCGGTTGAGGAACCAAAAGCGGAGCCAGCAGCGACGCTGCGCCAGTGATCATGATGGCGTTGTCAGCCACGCGCGAAGTTTTCCACGGCTCCATGGGGACGGGCGGCAAAAGCGCCTGAACGAGATCAGACGTCTCAAAGATGGCCGGAGTGATGGTCGCGAACGACCAGCCGTAGCCGATCAGAGCCGGAACCCACTCGTGAGGCACGCCGACATAGGTCCAGTTGCGAAGGCGCAGATTGTAGGCCTCGAAAATCAGCCACAGCGGTATGGAAAGCGCAGCCATGCGCGCGACGGTCACAGGTGCGTCGCGCAAACGCGAACGGGCCGTCAGCGCGAAGACGGCAGCATCGGCGATCAAGATGTAGGCGCTCCAGGCGAGCGGAGTGAAATAGGTAGGCACCGGCTCAACCTGGCGGAAAAGCATCCCCTCCGCGCCGGCGAGTGCCACGATTCCAAGCCAGCCATGCACGGGGAACGGACGCCGGCGTCGCGCTCGGAAAAAACCAGTGATGAGGACGCCCACAGTTGCGCCCGTGACCACCAAGCCGATAGCCAATCCATGCGAGAACACGCTGATTCACTCGTATCGTAGCGCAGGTGAAGGGAGTTTTCGCGTGGGCCCGTCGGGTTTCTTGCTATGCTTCAGTGCCCCGAGGACGGAACCAGGCGATGAGCGAGACGGAAAAACTCGAACGAGGGCTGGGACTGGTCGAGGCCACCTCGCTCAACATGACCTTTATGGTCGGCATCGGTCCGTTCGTGGTGATTCCGCTGGTCGTCGAGGCCATGGGTGGAGTGGGGAGTTTGCTCGCGTGGGCAGCCGGAGGGGTGCTGGCGCTGTTGGACGGGTGCATCTGGGCGGAACTCGGCGCGGCGATGCCCCGAGCCGGTGGCAGCTACGTCTATCTACGCCAGGCCTACGGCGCCCAGCGCTGGGGACGTTTGATCTCCTTCCTGTTCATTTGGCAGACACTGTTTCAGGGGCCGCTCAGCGTGGCATCCGGAGCGCTGGGTTTCGCCGACTATGCCACCTATCTGGCGGGGCGATCCCGGCTGGCGGCGGAAATCGTAAATGCCCTGGGAGGGCACAGCAAGAATCTGGTCGCGGGAGCGATCGTCGTGCTGGTGGTCATTCTGCTTTATCGGAGGATCGGCCCGATCGGCAGAATTTCCGTGGTTTTCAGCGCGGTCGTGATCGGGACCATTCTTTGGATTATTTGGGGCGGCGCCACGCATTTCGACGCGCATCGTTTGCTCAATTCTTCGGCCGGGCACGGAAATCTTTCCTGGCTGCTGGCTGCCGGGCTGGGGCACGGGACGGTCGAGACAATTTACAGCTATCTCGGCTACTACAACGTGTGCAATCTTGGCGGTGAGATGAAAAATCCGGAAAAAAATATCCCGCGCGCCATCTTCATTTCAATCCTGAGCATTACGACCCTGTACCTGGCGATGCAGACCAGCATTTTGAGCGTGATCCCGTGGCGGGAGGTGGCCGGTCGAAGCTATGTCGCTAGCACGTTCATCGAGCGGTTGTACGGCAGCCCGTGGGCGACGGGCGCGACGGTGCTGATTCTGATCACGGCGCTTGGGTCTGTCTTCTCCGCGATGCTGGGATATTCCCGCGTTCCCTATGCGGCAGCAGCAGACGGGAATTTTCTGCGCGTGTTCGCGCGCGTACATCCGACCAAACATTTTCCGCACGTTTCGCTTTTGGCGCTGGCCATGGCGGCGCTGATTTTTTGCCTGGCACTGAAGCTAGCCCAAACGATCCGGGCCATCCTGGCTATGCGGTGCATCATCCAATTCATCGGCCAAGGGGTGGGCCTCGTTCTTCTGCGGCGACGAGAGGGGAGCGAGCGGCTGCCGTTTCGCATGTGGCTCTACCCGGTGCCGGTTGTGATCGCGATCGCTGGCTGGGCGGGCATCTTCCTGGCGACGGGGCCGAAGCCAATGCTCGCTTCTCTCGCGGCAGCAACAGCAGGTATCCTTGTTTATTTGGCGCGCGCGCGCTGGCTCGGACAGTGGCCCTTCGAGGAGATCGGGAGATGAGGCGATGGACCGTGGTGGCTCTCATGGCTGTGTTGGCCACGGCAGCGGGACTTTGGCCGATGGAGGCGGTTTCCGCGCAGTCGCTCACGGAAACCGTCGAGGCGATCAACAAAGCGCGCGTGGCCACACGGATCCTTTTCATCACCGCGCATCCCGATGATGAGACGGCGAGCTTGCTCGCCTACTTTTCGCGCGGTCTGAACGCGGATGTGGCTCTGCTGACCATCACGCGCGGGCAGGGCGGACAAAATGCGATCGGGCCCGAACAGGACGGCCCGCTCGGCGTGGTTCGAACAACCGAGCTTCTCGCGGCGGACAGCCACTACGGGGTACATCAGTACTTCACACGGGCCGTGGACACGGGATTTTCGAAGAGCCCCGAGCGAACCATGAAAATCTGGGGTGACCAGATTCCCATGGAGGACATGGTCCGCGTGATCCGGATGTACCGGCCCAACGTTGTGATCAACGGGTGGGGCGGCGTTCAGTTCGGACACGGGCAACACCAGGCCAGCGGAATCTATACACCCGAAGCCGTTCGCAGCGCGGCCGATCCCTCCAAATTCCCAGAGCAGATCCGAGAAGGGCTGCCGGCGTGGAGGGTGGGGCTCGAATTGCGTCCCGCCGGATTCGGCTTTGGTCCTGCCCCGCCACCCCCTCCTCCGGGCGCGGTCGAATTGCCTGTCACGGACGTGTCGGCGCTTTGGGGCAAGAGTTACGTCGAAATGGGAATGGAGGGACACGCCCAGCACCGCTCGCAGGGCACGCCGTCCCTTTTCGGCAATCCGTACTTTCGTCGGCCCGTGTTTCTGATCACCGAGGGAAGCGAAGGGCCAGGCGGAGGATTCGATCCGAAGCTCTTGGGGGAGCCGATCACCTCCCTGGCCGCGCGATTTGCCGGTTCTGACGCTGTGATGGCTCCAGCACTGAAAACCACCGATCAAGACTTGGCGGCGGCGACGAAGGCGGCGCTTGCTCTGGACCGCGGGGCGGCAGCGAAGTTGCTGGCCGAAGCGGCCAAAACGATCGTGGGGCTTGGCGAAAGGGTTCAAAACGGCGGGGCCGACAGCGCCGCGGCAATCTGGGAACTCGATCAGCTGAAGCAGCGAATCGATTCCGCGCTGACCGACGTCATCGCCTTGCCCGTCGACACCCAGGCAGACCGACACGAGCTGGTTGCGGGCGAGAGTTTTTCCGTGAAGATCAACTTTCTCGACAAACCGGCCGTGCCGGTGAAATGGATCATCGAACAGTCGAGTCTCAAGGTGCCGGCAGGGTGGACCGTCGCGCTAGACGGCGCAAAGCCGGACAGCAAGACGTACCAGTTCCATGTCGCCGTTCCAGCCGGAGCGCGCCCGCCGGAGTCACCTGCCGATGCGGTGCTGCCGTTTCCGCCGCCGCTTGTGAAGCTGGCGCTCCGTGTGGACCTAGAAGGATACGCCTTCACCGTTCAGAAGACGGTTGAATCATCGGTCGCGAAGACAACCGGCATCGAGACCTACCAGCTCGAACTTGTTCCGGCAGTGACGTTGACGGTCGAACCGGCACAAGTAATGGTGCCTCAAAAGCGAGCCTCCGCGCCGCTCGAGCTCGTGGCGCGCGTGCGCTACCACGGCGCAGGGCCTGCCGACGTCTCGGTAGGCCTCGACGCGCCGAGCGGATGGACCGTCGCCCCACTGGCTACCTTGCATTTCCCGTCAGCCGGCGATCAGCTGGTCCGCTACGTGGTCACGCCGCCGGCGACCGTTGCGG